>Ga0334722_10002060_pt1 | contig 23396 bp, 37 predicted proteins | sample C3_bottom_MG_FD_207210 | JGI IMG/M metagenome (GOLD analysis project Ga0334722, IMG submission 207210) | Sediment microbial communities from Yellowstone Lake, YNP, Wyoming, USA - C3_bottom | ecosystem: Environmental > Aquatic > Freshwater > Lake > Sediment | place: USA: Wyoming | collected... | reverse complement strand
GAGCATTGTCATAAGCGATGGCAGAACCTTCGTTTTTAACAGGTGCAGCAGAAAAGCCAGAAAGCTTTGTTTCTTCTTCAAAAGAACGCTCTGAGGTTTCAGTTTCATAAAGCTCTTTGTGTTCTTCACCGTAGCGAGCATACTCTAAACCGAACAATGCATTCAGTCCGGGGAGCAACTCTTTCAGTAGTTGTGCGCGTGAAATAGCCATTTATAGCTCCTTAAACGTAATTCTGGGCCGCAGCCAACAGAATTTGGGGGTTAGTGAACTTCACGATAACTTCCGTGTAGGCGTTTGAGCCAGAGGCTGTTTCAGGAACTACTGCAATCACACGAACAGGTGCTGCTGCTGCGTTACCATTACCAATTACTGGAGCAATAACAGAAACAGCGGACTCACCAGTGGTGGTGGATCCTGTACCTTGACGTAGAGTTTGATTAGTACCAACAACAGACGAGTTAGCTGTAGTAATAGTAGTGTTACCAGAAAAAGTAACGGCTACTTTAAAAGCTGCCATAGGATCGTCAACAACATAAGCAATAGCCGAGCTAGCAGCAGAATTACCGGGGTAATATTGAGCTTGAACGGTCTGACTTTGACCATTAACATACTGAACACCCATAAACACACCATAAGTTAAGTTAGCGGTGTTGTCTGCGGTTGAATCAACAGTTACAGTCGATTTAATAACATTGCCACCTTTGATCATAACTACGTCACCGTTAAAAATCGCAGTATTATAAGTACTGGCAATTGGTAGTTGACGTGTAGCCCCAGCATAGGGCATAAAGTCAGCTCGGTTGACGGGGACTAGACCATAGGGAGCAGAAACGGTTGGATAAGCCATTTAAATCTCCTAGATAAAAAATTAAGAACCTTTACCAAAGCTCGTCGAGGATTTGTTCTCTTTGAAGAGCGGCATCCTTGGGTCACTTTGGCGCATAAGATTATTGTCTACAGCATCCGTTTGAGCTTGTGTTTGCTTTGCGTAGTGCGCATTGCGTTGTTCAACAAACTCAGTTGGAGTTTTGCAAAGCAATAATCCGCCAATCTCAATATTGTCTTTAAAACGACTATTGGGATCAACTAGCAGTTGAAACTTTGGTTGTTCTTCAATCCTAACAGGTTCCCAACCCTCGCGAAGTTTTGCGGAAAGATTACGGGGGTCGGCTGTGTTAAGCGTTGAAACACGAATCCAACGATACGCATATCCCGGCTGTTTATCAGGTTCGGGTAGCAACTCGGCTGGTGCCCACTGCTTAGGGCGTTCGCTAGTCACACGGGTATCTAATTCGCGAGCAAGTTTGTTTGTAGTCATTTTAAATCTCCAGTTTTTGCACTTCACGAGCATATTGCTCAGGGGTAAGGCCAAGTCGTTTTGCAATAGCTATCTGACTTGTTTTTAGCACAATTCTTTTTGACGCCATGCTTCGCGTGGCAGGTGCAACTACTGACGAGGATTTGACTTCGTTGCGCGTACCGGGCTTGTCGCCCCCAGTTTGCGTTTGTGTTTCTTCCAAAAAATTTTCGGGAAAACGTTTGCGCATTTCACTATCTATGCGTTTGAAATACTCTTCGGATCCAGCGTATGATGCTCCATACTCTTGTTCCATTTTTCTATGCATGCCCAAAGCCAAAGCTGTCATTTCGACATCTGGCCCATACCAAGTGTTTTTTGATAACCACCTAGCAGTTAAAGGGTCAATCTTCGGTTGTGAAGTTTGGTTTTGAGCCTGTTCTACCTCTATTTGTACATTATTTTCCGATGTTTGTAAAGTAGGTCTAAAGTTTTTGGCCTTATCCTGCTTTAAATTGGCTTCCGTAAGTTTTTGCTGTGCTTCAATAATTCGTTCGGTATCCCCAGAATCGTAGGCATCCCGATATGACCGTTTAGCCATTTCTAGTTCCATATCAGCGGCGCCTTGGACAGTACTTACATACTGTTTTTCACCTTCTGATAGCGTTGTTTTAAGCCTTTTGTTCTCTTCCATAGCTCTACGAGCTAGGTCTAGGGCTTCTTGTCGTTCACGATTAGCAGCGTCTTTCTCTCTTCGTTCATCATGCCAAACCTTTTTCATTTGGGCTAAACGTGTTCTAACTTTTCTAGAATAATCAGATAAGTCGTCTTTCTCTAATGATTCAACAATATCTTTAGATAAGGGCTCAACTTCTCTGTCTTCTACGGGGGTATCATCCTCAATTTCAAGACTAAACTCTTCTTCAGCTTCGTTTTTATCCGTAGCTTCTACTTTTTCGTCTTGTTCATCAGGAAATTTAAATTCTTCTTTGTCTAATTCAGGCATTTGTTACTCCTTATTTGCGCTTGATACCGCGAGGGTCATCTACTATGGCCTCTACAGAATCATCGTTGATTATGCGAAATTCTCTGTCGTGTATAACCAATCTAGTACCAGCATTGGGTCGCACTAAAACAAAATCGCCTTTTTTACACCATGCACCATTGGGAAATCTGACTGAATCCTTATAGCAATCGGGGCCTAAATCAACTACAAACAAAACAGTAGTTAAAAGCTCGTCGTACCTTAGAGTTTCATCAGATTTTAAAATGCCGCTATCAAAGGCTTCCTCAGCTTCGGGAATTGCACAAAGAATACGGTACCCAGAGGGTTTTGGTAACTGCTTTGCTTTATCTTCCGCCGGTTTATTTAACACCGCTGAAAGATCTACTGCTTGACCTAAGTCGATACTACTCATCAGAATTCTCCAGATTTTTTGCGAGGTCTTGTACATATAACTCGGCAATGAGAAGACCTCGAACCTCACCACAAAGTGCGCGATACTCTGCGTAATCCTTTGCTGCGCCACTGGAAATAGCATCAGCAATACTTATGCGCTTTTCTCTATATTGCTTTAGCAATACTTCAAGCGTTTTATCCATTATCAATCACCTTTTTTTGTGTTTTCCTGTTTATTAAGTTGTGCTTTTTTAAACCCAATATCTGCGCCAAGTCTTAAACCTTCGGACTGTTGTCTAGCCATTAAGTCAGCTTTATCTTTTGCCGTTTTTGCTCCAACTTGTAACCCTGCAATACGTTCTTGAGATGCAATGCGGGCCTTTTCAATTTCCATTTGCGCTACTTTTGCAGCGGCGTCTGTTTGATCTTTTTGGGCTTTGCGTTGTAATTCTTGAGCCTTAAGCTGTAGTTCTTGGGCTTGCAACTGAACTAATGGGTCTTGTGCTTGCTGTTGTGCAGCTTGAGCGGCAGCTTCTTGTTGATTTTGTTGCAGTAATTGTTGTGCTGCTTGCGCTGCTACTTGTGAAATCTGGACTTCCATATGTTCTGGAATGCCTTCTTCGTCGCCATCATCTTTATCTGGAGCAGGCAACATAATACCCATACGCGCTTCCATTTGTTTGCGATATTCGTAAGCAATGTGTTCATTTATATGTGCAAGCATGGCGGCTTGTATTTGTTGAGCCATTGGATTTTGCCCAACCATTTGGATAATTTTTGGATCTTGCATAGCGCCCATATGTACAGCAATGTGAGCTTTATGGTCTTGATACAAAAAGGCTTTGACTGGTTTCATCATTAGCACGTTTTGATTCTCTGTTACTGGATCCTGTGGCTTCTTATCTTCCTGCATTGGTACTAGCTTTTGAGCATTTTTTATACCCAAGACGTCTAGCATTTGACGGTGCAATAAAGGAAGATTATAAAGTTGCGGAGCTTGCTGAGCTAATTGAAGTGCTGCTTGGTACTGAACAACCTTCTGGCTCATTGTTGCTGCATTAGGATCGGAAACTGGAATTACGTCAACATTATCGTAGTCTGATCTTTTAGCTTGAGGAGTACCTTCTGTTGGTTCGTAGCTATAGTCTGGCGGTGTGTACTCAGCAATAATTGCCTTAAGTAAACGTAACTCTTGTTTCATTGCATAGTGAATACGTGCCTGAACAGCGCTCATCACCTTTAAAGTTCTTTCCAAAATAGCTAACGTAGTTCCTACAGGAGAGTTAGCTGACATATCTGATACTTGTAAATCTGCTGCTGAGGCAAAACGACGCCCTTCGTCAACAATCTGATTCATTAATGTATACAGAACTTGGCTTGGTTCCTTGTATGGCAAAGGCATTACGTTGTCACGCATTGCACCGCTGGGTACATCTACATCACGGAATTCTCCCGGTGCTATCGGTGTGTCATCGCCTTTGATCCGCAATCCACGGGTCTTAAAGCCACCCGGCAAGTTTGAAAGTGTTCCTGCGTCAACGAGCTGCCTAAGTATGGAAGTGCCAGATTTAGCATAAGCCCCGATAAGATGGATAAGCCCAAAATGATAAAAACCAAAGCCCGGTATATATCCGTAGTGAACAAGGTGGTTACGTTTTGCATGAGTTTTGTCATCTGGTTGCCAATTGCGTCTAATAGCGAGGACATTAGAAGTTCCTTTCTCAATTGTTACGACATAAGGTAAAGCTACACCAGTTTCTTTTCCTTTTTCATCTTTATGCTCGTGTCCCGGTAAATCTAAATGCACGTGCATTTCAAGCACTTTAAAGCGATCATCCGACGTGGCTCTAAAGCCCATTTTTTCAGCGATCTTCTTTTCTACTTCATCAAGAGTATTAATTGGGTCACCAAGATCTACTTCACGATAAAACCCAGCTACTTGTAAACGAATTAATTCATTCTTAGTCTTACGCATTACATGGGTAATACGCTCAGCAGACTCTAAATTAGAGGCGCCATAAGGAACTACTATATCCTCTGCGGGTACGAAAATAGATACTTGCCGTTCAAGCGAAGGATCATAGTAGACTTTTTTAAATGCATTACCAGACAAGCCCAAGCCCCAAAGCATACGCTCGTGTTCAGGGCGGTATTCCGTCATTTTGTCTGTTAACTGATAATTCATGTCCGCTTGTACACGAACGGCTGATTCTTTTTTCTCTGGGGTTTCTTTGCCAATAATTTCAGTCTTAACTGGGCCAGCCGCAGGAAAAGTTTCCATCATAGTTTCAGCTTGAAATTTAACTAGTGCTTCTGCTAGTAATGGGTGATATACACCGCAGGCCCCGGGCCAAGGTTCCGTCCGATCTTCAATTTTCATACCTAGTAGCTGTAACCCGTCTACATAGGTTTGCATCCAATCTTTACGAGAAGATAAGTCATCTTCAAAATCGCCAATTAAATCAGAGGATAAGGTTTGCAAAACACTGTCGCTCATGTGTTCCGCAAGATTCTCACTAAACTCTTCGTCAGAGTCGTCTTGCTTTTCTATTTTTAATATTGGTTTACCATCAACACCAATAGTAACTGATTCTGGGTCCTCAATCTCTATCTCAAGAGGGGCTTCCATAGTTGCTTGATCTTCCATACCCAGAGGGGCTGCATATAAACCTTTTTCAATAGCCATAATTTACCTATACGTTGTAATATCCTTGGTTGCGCCTAGACTTAAACTCACGAACGTCATCCGGCTCATCTGAATCTAGTCTTATAAATCCACCACGTCTAAACCTTAATAATGCTTGCGTCATAGAATCCACTAAGTCGTCATGCTCTCCACTAGGAAAACTTGCTGTCTCTTCGACAAGCTCATCCGCCCAATGTTTATTTGGTACCCATACTCTACCAGATGCAAATATATCAGCAACTGCATTTAATCTGGCAATTTTATCGTTTCCTTTGCTAGGAGTAAACTCTTGTACTGGAATTCCCATTGCCCTTAGTTCAAATATCAACGGACTGCCCGCTGCTTTTGCTTCAACAATTAATGCGTCTGGTTCCCATTCTTTATAATCTTCATATGCTCTCATTTTAAGCTCAGGAAACTCCATACGCTTTTTTACCGCATTTAGTAGGATTATATTCGCTTGTTGTAGTCCAGTGTCATCTTCTTTATAAAACACACCCCATGTCGTACACGCAGAATAGTCTGCCCGTTCTGTTTTTAAGAACGCTGTATCCCAAGATTGGATGATAAATTCACACGAAGGGGGGTCATCATGCTCCCAAAGTCTCCACCACTCACGTTTTACAATTGCAGAAACCTCAGAACTAGGGTGTTGCATGTACTGAGCCATCCATTTACTGTTTGGAAGCTCGTTTTTAAGTGCTAAAAGCTCTTTAATGTCCCAAAACTCAGGCCAAAGGGGTCTGTCGTCGTCAAAAATTGCTGGAAACTCGATAACTTCCCAGTCTTCTCCGCTTCTTTGAGCCGCAGACTTCAATACTTGACCCGTTAAGTCTTTTTTTGCCCATCTTGTCATCACTATGATGATCGAACCACCCGGTTGTAGACGTTGCCTTGGTCCTGATGTATACCACTCGTACGTTTTATCGTACACTTCGGGGCTAGTTTCCGCTATGGTTGCTTCTTGTTCTGAGTGTGGGTCATCAATAATGAGAATGTCCGCTCCCTTACCTGTAACTGCGCCTCCCACACCAATAGCAAAGTAATCTCCTCCGTGGTTGGTGGCCCATCGCCCAGCAGCTTTAGAGTCAGTTTGTAATCCAACCCCCGGAAAGATACTTTTATAGACGTCGGAATCCACCAGATTACGTACCTTACGCCCGAAACCCACTGCCAACTCCGCTGTATGGCTTGTTTGAATGACCTTTTTATTAGGAAACCGTCCCAAGAACCACGCAGGAAGCAAGTAGCTAGCAAATTCAGACTTAGTATGACGAGGAGGCATGTTAATAATAAGACGCTTAATTTCTCCACTTGCCACCCTTTCAAATGCTCTTGCCATTTTCTCGTGATGCCGACCATTAATAAACGTAGGCCAGACTTTTCTTACAAACGGCATAAACTGCGTTTGCGCCAATTCCTTACTCTTGAGATTATCTAAAACCTCTAATTCTTCTAATAGCTTTGCTTGCTCTGACTCAGACAGGAGATGTAGGATTTTTGGAATATCCTTAATACTGATTTCTTGTAATACCTCTTTAGCTTGCACGGCGCGCTTTCTTAGGGTTCATACCACCATCTACGTTTTCCGAGTGTGCTTCTCTCTTAGCTTCTTCTTTTGTGCGGTACGATAAAAGCTCCTCTTGATCATCCTCTAGCTTTTCCAGTTGGTCAGATGTTATATTAACAATGTCGGGGGACTCAGTTTCAACGGGAGTTGCTACGCCCAAAAGATCGTCAAGATGCTCTGGAACGATTGGAGTTATATCTACTACGTCCGCATTTAAAAGACGTTTAACCCTTTCTTTAATTGCTGTCTCAAGGTCAGAGCTGTTCTTATAAGTAATAGTAACTTCGCTTCTTTCCGTAAACAGGGCTATATCTGAATGCTTACCTAATAGCTCCAAGGCTTTTAATTCATATCGTGGGTCGCCGCAGTTTGCCAACTCCATAAGCTTATTGGTTATCGCCGCCCGTACGTCGTTCATCTCTACTGCAAGCCGTGAGCTGTATACCCGCAAAAATTCTCTAGCCGCAAATGCTACTGGCGGTGAGTTAAGCGCTTTTACGTCTTGGGTTTTTATTGCCTGTTGTAAAACAGCCGCAGTTTTTTTAGCATCCTCTGGGGATACCTCTGGGGGGCCGCCTAATTGTTCTAGTAAATCCTGAGTGTTAGCAGCAATAGCTAGCGCCTCCGCAAAGTCCTTGGGTTCTTCGTCTACCATTGAATATGGCACGGGGGTGTCTTTGCTAGGTTCTACGTTAATTGTCATTGCAGGGCGAGGGGTGCGCTCCAGTTTTTCCGAGTATAGCTGATTGTTTTTTATTTTGCAAAATATATAGGGGTGGGGGTATGTGATTTAAAAAAGTGACGGGGGGTGTTTCTATATAAAAATATATACCTAGGGTAAACCCTTAATGCAAGGGGGTGGGGGTATACGAAATTTTAAAACGAGGAATCTAATGAGCAGATCATAGATAGTAGGAGGCATAACAATCCTTTACTACCATTTGGGGCATGGGGGGTCTATTGGTTTTTCATTCCTAACACTTGTTAGGTAGAGGGTTTATTGTTTCCTACAAACTTGCTTTATGTACCACAAATAGAGTATAATCAACCCATGTAAACAGAAAACAGTTTGCATCTAGTAGTTAGGCTAGATAAACCTAACAAATGTTAGATAAGGATTTAATATGGAAAACCAAGCAGATGTAGTAGTAACTCAATCGTTTAGTGTAGTGCTTAGCAATTTAGAAATTGCTCGCAATGGTGTAGTAAAGGTGATGGGCAAGTCAGGAGAGGTAATTAAGGTGTACGCTGATGTTATGTGTAGTACATTTAACATACTATCTACTGCTGGTGAGTTAGTAACACCATGGTACGAATTAAAGGGTAAACAGCGTGCTGGTGTTAAAGCTGAAAGAGCATTGTTTGTAAGTTTATGCGAATTAGGTGGACACAAAACGGGTACTATTGATGTAATGTGGCAGAGGGTTAAAGAAGCTAGTGGTTACATCACTAGTGGTAATCGGGTAAAGGGTAATAATGGGGTTGATGACAAAACCAAAGCCGAGTTATTCACAATGATTAATCGGATATTCAAAGCCGAGGAAGAGGGTGATTCTAGTGCAGAATTATCAAGTGAAAACAAGGGCAAATTAATGGATATCTACGCTAATCTAGGTGGTGATATTGATAAGCTAGGCTAATCAATAGGGGGGAGAAATCCCCCCTTTCCTAACAAATGTTAGATTCACTAACCCGCATTTAGCGGGTTTTTTTTCGTCTGCCTTTTTTGCTCTTAAACCTAACATTGTTAGGGATAACCCTGAGTTATTCGGTTATGACAGTTCTCCATGACGCGAGAGCGGATACTGAAGTATCCCGAAGGGCAACACTACAAACCTAGGGTTTCCACCTATGACAGTTTCCCCTAACGTGAGACGGTCTAGTTATATAGCCCAAACCTAACAATGTTAGAAAAAAAAGGGAATTCGTTCGAAAAGCTAAAAAAACTCGAACATTAGAAGCCTTTATAATCAAGGACTTACAAGCAATGTTCAAAAACACAAAACGACTCGAACATTATGAAAAACCTTTAGAATCAAAGAGTTACAAGCGTTTTTAGGGGTAATGTTCGAAAAGTGAAATAATTGAGAGTAAGGAAATCCAAAGACCTTCTTTCGCACATTTATCAGCAAGAAAAAACATTGTCAAGGAAAAGATTTCTTATAATTATTTATTTTATCTAACTTTCTAACATTACATCATTTTCTCCTCTGCGAACCTTTTACTTATGGGGTTTTGCATTGTTCAAAATAATGTTAGAAAAGGGTGTAAAACTCGAACATTAGCCCTATTTCTCGAACATTGCTTTCACCTACTTGCAAGCCTATAAACTTGATTAAAAACGAACATTGTGGTACAATATATTATAGAATGAACTATGTCTGCAATGGTTGTGTTCTATACCCCTAACCTAACATTGTTAGATTTCTAAAAGGAGTTGGTATGAAACAGTTTGATTCGTTCGCATTCTTTGTTGTGCTAATCCTAGTCCTATTTGCCGTTATTGTTCAGGCTTTCTTAAAAGGAGTATTGCTATGACCCAATTAAATATTGACTTCCCCGATACGTCTCCGCCATCACTTAATCATACTGTGGATACTGTATTACCACTAAGCAAGACCCAAGCCGTAGCAAGCTCATGGGCAAGATACTCAATGCTCAACAAGCTCAACCCAAAGACCAAGAAGTATCGGGAAACACAGCATGCGTACCTTTGTGGTATTGCGAACCTATTGGGCGAAGCTACACCTAATGCAATATCCATGTGCCTATATAGCGGGCGGGATATCCTAACAATGTTAGAAAGAACTCAACCAAGATGAAAGTGATCAAGATATTTCATGTACCAAGCTATGATGACCCTCGCCTACCAAACTTTACCCGCCCTGCACCGACTCTCAAGGGCAACCAAAAACTGTTTGAGTTTCAAGTGGTTTACAAGCTAAAAGGCAACAAGCACCACTATATGCACATATTTGGCATAGATGAGATAGATGCGTACACCAAAGCAAAAACGGTAATTAATAGATACAAAACCTAACAAATGTTAGAAACAGGAAAGGATAGATATGTTATATGGATTCAGTTGTGAGTGTGGCGAGGAAGTTGATGCTAGACGGATAGCACTAGGTTACTTCTGTTGCTTAGATTGCGGGGATAAACAAGCCAAGCAAAAACGCTTCCTAGTAGCTAACTTTAATAAGCAAGGGTACGAATTGTTTTATAACCCTATGGATTTGAAATTCACTAACCCAAAGAGGACAACATAATGTACACAATTAAGTTTGATACCACGATAGAGTGGGCAATAACAGACGAGGAAGCTAAGGCTATTAGCGAGTGTGAAACCCCCAAAGCGTTCATTGCTTACCAACAACACCTATTAAAGTTTAATAACTCAAGATACACAGGCAGACAAAGCCTTGAGGATTTTGTGGCAAACGGGGTAATTAAAGAGGGGTATTGGAGTATCTATACCAAAGATGCAGTCGAACATGGCGGTGAATGGGAAGCTGAGAATGAGTGACGATAACTACCTAACCATAGCTAGAGTAATGGCTAAGGCTAAAGACAAGTGGACAAGGGAAAACTTAAGCAATCTAGTTACGGGTGAAACCATAATCCACGCTAAGCAAGCATACACAGATGGATTTTTAGCGGGTGTTACATTTAAATTTACAGGAGAAACATATGAAGATTGAAGATATAACTTTAGATGCACAAGATGAATTCTATTTGTTTGATGACGAGAATGGCAACATCTTTACTGATGATGATCGCTTGATTTTCTGCGAGGGATTCAATCGTGGTATGGAAGCTATGCGTATCAAAGTTTTAGCCCTATTAGAAAGAGAGAAAAGCTGATGAAGAAAGACAAGCCGAGCAAGCACAAGCCTGTTCGTAACCCAATAGTAAAAGCATTAGTGCGCCACCCAAAACGTAATGCGGGAAAGCATAAACCTAACAATGTTAGATTTTGGAACAGTAGAGGAGAAGAATAATGTTTGGATATAGCAGAAACTCAGGAGTACCAAGACTGTATGGTTACAGCGAAGCACTAAACCGCGTGAAGGAAACCGAACCCATTCGTGGGCGCCAAGCAGAACCCTTATTACCATTAGGACACCGTCGTAGTGTTGATTCTTATTCTATCCGTAAGCGGAAAGATGAGGCAGTTGAGTGCGTGTTATATCACACCCCAATTATTGTTTTCTTACCCGACAATACCGTACAAGTTGGTGCTGGTACATGGAACTCTACTTCAGACGCTTACTTTATTAGTGAAGTAATGGGGTTTGGCGCAAGAATATTTGATAATTCTCTTTGTATAAGACTAGACGGTGGGGAATATCGTGTGCCTAAGAATGGATCGTTGATTATTAAGCGTACAGTTAGTGGCGTATGGGCAGCACTTAACTCGGCAGCGGGTAAAACACATCGTTTAGTTAGGCACGAAGCTAACAATGTTAGGAACAAGTACAAGGCTTTTGCCACATACGGTAGAGGTTTGTGCAACCTAAAGAGTGATAGCGCATTCGACATTGCGGAATACGATGAAGTGTTTGGTAAGGCAGATGAGGTTGATTGCCCCAAAGAACCGTTTGATTTGAATAATGTTAGCCACAAAGGGTTTGTTGATGCGGCAGTTAATTTTATGGGGCTGATTGAAGATGTTAACCCTAACACCCAACACCTTAGCTTTTATAAGGCATCTTTGATTTTAGCTAAATCGTTTGGCGATAGGTTTTATGGGCACACTAGTAATGGGTATATGCCTAGCGGATACAAATTTACTGCTACCCAATTTAAAAAGGGGCTGGAGAGAATGATATTTGGTGCGAACCGAGACAAAGTATTCGAGGAAGTTGAGCTACCCCTAGGTGTAACCCGAAAAGATAGTCACGAAAGATTCTTTAATCAAACGTGGTCTGACCTCGTCAATAAACTTGCTTAAGGTATCATTTTGTGGTACAATATATGTATAGTGGTAAATGTAAGTTGTTTAGCACTTAAGTAATGAATTCCTAACAATTGTTAGGTGTAGTGCAGTAGTAGTAGTTATCTTTAACCCACCGAAATCAAAGGACATAAATAACATGGCTGAAATTAAATTTGGAAAGACCGTAACATTAGCGCAAGCGGCAAACATTATTCTATCAACCCCAATGAACCGTTACATGTTAAGAGGTGAGCCGGGAATTGGTAAATCGTCTCTACTTAAGACACTAGGTGCAAGCCTACCTACCCACGAAATAGCCTATATAGATGTGCCGAACATGGACTTGGGTGATATCGCTATGCCTGTCATTGATCGAGAAACGAGGACTACTGCCTACTACCCTAACAGTAGATTCAAAATTCATTTAGGTAAGCCCGTCATAATAATGTTAGATGAGTACACGAAAGGTGCTGACCCTATTAAGAACATGCTACACCCTATGCTAGAAGTAGCGAACCCACGACTAGGTGATTTACCTATTCACCCCGAAAGCATTGTATTTCTTACAGGCAATCTAGGTAGTGATGGGGTAGGTGATTCCCTGAAAGCGCACAGTCTTAACCGTATTATCCCTTTGCATGTGCGTAAGCCTGATTCTGATGAGTGGATTACATGGGCTATGAATAACGATATAGCACCTGAGATTATTGCGTGGGTTAAACAATTCCCTCATGCAATGGCTAGCTATACCGACGAAGCACAGGCTGACAATCCCTACATCTTTAACCCGAAGAAAGGTGGACAAACTGCATTCGTATCACCCCGATCTTTGGAACGCGTATCTAACATTGTTAGGGTTAGGGCTCAATTGGATACTGATTCTATAATATGTGCAATGAGTGGTGCGGTAGGCGAAGCGGCATCTAGGGATATGCAAGCGTACATAGAATTCTCAGACCAACTTCCTACATGGGAATCGGTGATGGCTGACCCTAAGAATGCAAGCGTACCCGAGAGTGCTGGTGCATGTGCCATTGTTATATTCGGTGCAATCGCTAAGGTTACTAAAGATACCATAACCCCCTTTATGACTTACTTGGAGAAATTCAATCCCGAATGGCAAGCGTGTTTCGCTATCAACATTGCCAAGTCACCCACTAAACAGAGCATTGCGTTTAGCTCAGCGAAGTTTGCTGATTGGGTACAGAAGAATGAGGACTTACTCTAATGGGGCGACGAACACCCGCTACTAACATTAGCAGAGAACGAGTAAGGCAAATACAAATATCTGCTCTAGGTGAGATGCGACGCATCTTGTTTGCAAGAGGATATAAAACAGAAGATTTTTTTGATACATGGGAAGGAACTAACAATGTTAGAAATAGAAAACGAAGTGGTAGTAGTAGCAAAGGATAAGGAAGAACGTCGCTTAAGCAAGATAAAGATTTCCATTATGCGTAATCCTAAGTTTGCTTTGTGGTCGGGGTTGATGACTATTGGTAAGACCTTTGTTGACGAAGATATACCTACTGCATGTACTGATGGGCGCAATGAACGGTATGGTCGTGAGTTTATCAAGCGGTTAGATGACAAAGAGCTAGCGTTCGTGGTACTGCATGAAACATTGCATAAAGCATATCGACATCTATTTACATGGCGCAAGTTGTGGGAAGAGGACAAGTTGATATCCAATATGGCATGTGACTACGTCATTAACCTAGAGTTGGTTGATATGGATACGCACCAAGAGTTACTAGCTATGCCCATGTTTGAGGGTAAGGCAGTAGGGCTAGTTAGCGAACGGTTCAGAGGTATGAACACCAAGCAAGTATTCGACATACTAAAAGAGGAAGAGCCTGAGGGCGGGTATGGTGGTGAAGGTGATGGTGGCATTGACATTCACGATTGGGAAGGTGCGAAGGATTTAACCGAAGAACAGAAAGAAGCCTTATCTAAGGAGATAGACCAAGCCATTCGCCAAGGCATCATTGCCCAAAACAAGATAGCGGGTAAAAGTGCGGGTGGCATGAGTAGGGAACTCTCAGACTTGCTTCAGCCTAAAGTTGATTGGCGTGAAGTTTTACGTGAGTTTGTTAAGGCTACATGTAGCGCAAAAGACGCATCTAGTTGGCGTAGGGTTAACCGTCGATTCTTAGGTAATGATATCTATATGCCTAGCTTGATTGGTGAACGAGTTGGTCATTTAGTTATTGGCATAGACACTAGCGGTTCGATTGGTGAGCAAGAGCTAAATGAATTTCTTAGTGAAGTAAAAGCTATCTCGGAAGAGGTTCACCCTAGTAAGGTAGACCTAATCTATTGGGATAGCGAAGTAGCAGGACACGAAGAGTATGACGAGTCAACCGTACCTAACATTGTTAGCTCTACCCAACCTAAAGGTGGTGGCGGCACAGACCCAACATGCGTGTCAAACTTTCTAGGGGAAAAGGGCATTGTGCCCGAAGCAATCATCATGCTAACTGATGGGTGTATAGGAGATTGGGGTAATGATTGGAATGCGCCATTGCTTTGGACTATTGTTAGGAATAAATCAGTTACTGCCCCTGTCGGTAAAACAATTCATGTTAAGGACTAATCATATGGCTAAGTGCATTGTAAATATTGGGTATCACAGTTACGTTGTGAATACTGAAGAAGCGGTAGCCCTCTTAAACATTCTGGGTGAAGCGGAAGTATTCAACGAGAAGTATGAGGACAAACATACTACGTACCATGTGTACCCACAAGAATTAAATGGGAACAGAATCAGCATGAAGTTGCTACCTGATTCATTGTATAAATTCGCAAAATTAGCTGGTAAACCTGAGGAGAGATGATATGGATAAATTATTGATAGCTTCTAACTTAAGGTCATTGATTGAACATTATACGGAACTCACAGTAGAAGAACATATGACCAATACTTTAAACAAAGAAGCGGATAAGACTTGGAAAAAGATTTTACAGTTAATTAATAAACTAACAGGAGAATGAAATGCAGATAATTGAAGATGGTTATGGTGGTAATGACGACCCAGATATGGAAGATACCGAGTTGGTGGAATTAGCATTCGACATACTTGAAGATGCTGATGTGATTGAGGAGTTTGAGACTACTGTTTGGCTAAAGGTAGATAGAGAGTTATGGGAGAAGTTTATAAATAATGGGGGGTTGTTATGAGCATAGCATCTAGCGCAGTATTAGTAGAGTTAAACATTAGCATTTGGACTGCCAATAAGTTAGACCGAGGTGCAACCGATTCGGTGCTTGCAAGTAATTCGGCAAGTAAAGATTCAGCACAAGTACGAAAGAACCTGATGGCGGGTACAGATAAACGCAAGAAGATTGCGGACTATGGGGCAAAGGCTCGCTTGTATCACAATCAGACTACTCTATCGTGGTCAGACAAAGGTGCAAGGCTTCTTCCTACTAGCCTGTTTATGGACTACAAGCAGAACATGAACGTGTACGAACGCAACATTAACACCATGATTCAAAGTTTCTATACTGAGTACGCAGACCTGATCGACTTGGCTAAGCACCATATGGGTAGTTTGTTTAACCCTAGTGATTACCCTAGTGTGGAAGAGTTACGCAGTAAGTTTGGATTCCGTCTTGTGTTTAGCCCAATACCTGAGAGTGGAGATTTTAGATTGGATATTCCACAGTCGGATATGTTAGAGCTAGCAGAGAAGTACGAGAGTGCATTTACGGACAGACTAAGCGAAGCTATGCGTGAGCCTTGGGAGAAGTTGCATAAGATGTTAACCCACATGTCAGAAAAGTTGACTGACGAAGAAGCGGATGAACAGGTGGACGGTAAAGGCATTAAGCGATATCACGATACCCTTATCACCAATGCACAGGATTTGTGTGGGTTACTTACGCATCTTAATATTACTAAAGACCCTAAGCTAGAAGAAGCAAGACGTGGGCTGGAACTAACAATGTTAGGTGTAGACATTGATGCAATTAAGGAAAGCCCTGATGTTCGTAGCTCGGTTAAATCTAAGGTAGATGCAATTCTTGAAAAATTTGATTGGTAAGAGAGGATATAAAATGACGTATGCAAATGTAATTTTAAAGAACCACGATAATTGGGTTGACTGTACAGTTAAGTCAACAATCGAACCGTTTTTAGAGCCACTTATTAACGACCTAGCACTAAAGTATCCACAGTGGACATTTGAAGAGGCGCATTCACAAAATAACCAGACAGAAAAAACTGTATACGCTACAAAATTTAAAGTAATAGAAAGACGCGATACGTTAGGGTTCGTTGGTATTGATTTATATAGTAATAGTAATACCAAGCGGTATGTTGTGGACAACGAACGCATAGATAAACTAAAATATCGTGGTTGTGGTATGAAAACAATCCATAAGGACAAGGCTCTTAAGCATGTAGCCAAGTATTTTGGTAAGAAATCTTTACAAGAAAAATTAGGGGAAGCTAAAAATAAATCCGAACAGGCTTCACACACGGTGCTTAATGAAAAACGTAATTCTCTTTCTACTATTTGGAATGGGTTTTCAACTGAAGCTAAAAACTTTGTACTAAGTAAATGGGAAGAGTTTGAAACGCAATTACCTAAGCCATTGAAAAGTAACGCAGAAAAGTTTCCGTTAGCCCTAGCAGAGTATACGGCATCTGACTTAGTATTTACCCTAATGAATAAAAAAGAATCCTACCTTGTATTTGTTGACGGTATGGATTATGCTCTATCCAAAGAGGGCGAAGAACCTAAGATTATGGCAAGCGAAAATTTGCCTGATTACATTAGAAAAGCAGTAGGTATGTTAAAGCTGGTAGAGAAACATCAAATCATTGGCGGTATTGGTTTAAAAGTTTCTAATGATACGTTTATCGTACTACCACAAGACGCATTAAAAGGAGAAGTTAATGTTATTTAATCGCAAACTAAAAGCAGTAGAAGAAAAACCCAAGGAGAAACGTATGCCTTTAGCAATAGATAGGAACTCTAAATTTATTTATAAGGGTGGCGCAGATGTGCAATCCGTATGGCGTAGGTATGGTTGGACTGCCCCCTCGGACTATCGTACAGACCATTTGTTTAAAAAGAATCGTGAAGAGGGCGGTTCAAAATGATACCCCCAAAGAAAACACGAGGGTTAGGAAAAAAGCCTAGGCTGTATATGACTAGCATACGACTAGATCGGTATGTGATTGATTACTTTGCTGAGCAATATCCCGCCCGAAAACAAGCCATGATGAGAGAGGTGCTAGCTAACTTTGTTAGGAGTAAGAAAGGAGAAGCGAGTGAGCAAGCCCAAGCCTGACATGGTTAATAACCCAATTCATTACACCAAAGGCGGCATTGAAACAATTGATTTCATTGAAGCTAAGAACCTTGGATATCATCTAGGTAATGTTATTAAATATGTATCTCGTGCCGAAATGAAAGGTGGCAAAGAAGATTTACTTAAAGCACAATGGTATCTTAATCGTGCTATTGAGAAAGTAGCAATCTAGCAATAACATGGGGGGGTAGATATTATTATAGGTAAACCAAGTAGCCTTGTAGATGTAAACGGATTTACTTATCGGCTAGCGCTACCCCCTATATTGGCTTTTCCGTTAGTCGAATTCCTCTAAGCCTGATGGGGGGCGGGTAATCTACATATCCCCCCACTTCAAAAAAGTATTAAATATACTTGACAAAGTCCAACACCATAGTATCATGGTGGCATGGCATCAACTCCCGAAAAGAAAGTAAAAGACAAAGTCGTTAAGCTACTTAAGGCTTATGGCATTTATTATTTTTCCCCCGCTACACATGGCTTTGGTCGCTCAGGCGTACCCGACGTTATCTGTTGCGCTCATGGGAAATTCTTAGCCATTGAATGCAAAGCGGGAGACAACAAACCAACTGCATTACAGGAACGAGAGATCGCTGCAATCAAAGCGGCTGGCGGTATTGCAGTAGTAGTTAATGAGCTAAACCTAACAATGTTAGAAACAACCATCAAGGAATTACTATGAATGATGAATTTTGCACAGGCGTAAAGATTTTACTTGCTCGCATGGAGAGCAACCCCGAAGAATTTGTAGGTAGAGAGGGTGAAGTCAACAGATGGAGTTCAATAGTTCGAAGGGTAAACATAGCAAAGCTTGAGCATAATAGCCAACACGGTACGTTAACTATTGCTGAAGTTGATGCGCTGTATAGTGGTCTTCTTGCCGCTAGGCGCAAGGAGTTTGATGATGAAGTTATGCGGGAATTGCTTACTGATGAAGCGGAACTGTCATATTCTACAGCGAAAGCCCCTAAAAAAAGAATCGCTAGTTACAAAAATATTACCGTAACCGTATGAAAATTATTTCAATAGACTTTGAAACTTATTATGACCAGCAGTTTAGTCTTAGTAAGCTAACCACAGAAGAGTACATACGTTCACCTGAATTTGAAGTCATTGGTGTAGCAGTACAGGCTGACAACGAAAGCCCCCAATGGTTTAGCGGAACTAGGGAACAAACCAAAAAGTTTTTGGAGAACCAAGAACTAGATAAAAATATAGTGCTAGCCCACAACGCCATGTTTGATATGGCAATTCTTAATTGGCATTTTGGTATAAGTCCCAAGGGCATTGCAGATACGTTATCAATGGCAAGAGCATTACACAATACGGAAGTAGGCGGTAGCCTGAAAGCATTGGCTGAGTATTACCAACTAGGGGAAAAAGGTACTGAAGTATTGAATGCCTTGGGTAAACGTCGTATTGACTTTACTGCGGAAGAACTAGAAAGGTATGGGGCTTATTGTATTAATGACGTGGTGCTAACGCTCGCCCTATTTAAATGTTTGGCTATTGATTTCCCCAACGGTGAACTACGTTTAATTGATATGACCATACGGATGTTTTCCGAACCAACTTTGTTTTTAGATGTACCCATGCTGAAGATGCACTTAGAAGATATAAAAGCAAAAAAGCAAGAACTGATGGATTCGATTCATCATTCAAGAGAAGAGTTAATGAGCAACGATAAGTTTGCTGAACTATTAAAGCTACTAAACATTGACCCCCCAAGAAAGATAAGCCTTATAACGGGTAAGGAAGCGTGGGCATTTGCTAAGACGGATGAAGGATTTAAAGCCTTACTTGAGCATGAGAACGAGATGGTACAAATTCTAGCTACGGCGCGTCTTGGAATTAAGTCTACTATTGAAGAAACAAGAACACAACGCTTTATCGACATCGCCGGGAGAGGGAAAATGCCTATACCCCTACGCTACTATGCGGCACATACAGGAAGATGGGGTGGTGACGACAAGGTAAACATGCAGAACTTACCCCGCAATTCCGTACTTAAGCATGCAATATGCGCCCCTAGCGGGTACTTGGTGGTTGACTCGGATTCCTCACAGATTGAGGCTAGAACATTAGCATGGCTGGCTGAACAAAACGATTTGGTAGATGCTTTTGAGAAAGGTGAAGATGTATACAAAATCATGGCATCGTCCATATATGTTAAGAGTGCGGAAGAAATATCAAAGAGCGAAAGGTTTGTTGGTAAAACTACCATACTCGGATGTGGCTATGGCATGGGGAGCAAGAAATTCGGGGCACAACTTAAGACTTTCGGTGTGGAGATTGCGGAAGATGAAGCCTCTCGTATTATCCAAGTCTACAGAGAAACTTATGGTTGGATACCGGTACTTTGGCAACAGGCTACTAGGGCGTTAGAAGCAATGATAAGTAACAAAGGGGCCCCACTAGGTAAACAAGGGGTGTTGTATGTAGAGGGTTCAAAAGGTATACGCCTACCTAATGGCATGCACATTAAATATCCTAACTTGCGTAGGGTAAACACCAATGGAAAAGATGAATTAGTGTACGATACTAAGCGGGGAAAAGCAATAATACCCAACCGTATTTATGGTGGCAAAGTAGTCGAGAATGTCTGTCAAGCCTTAGCAAGAATTATAATAGGCGAACAGATGCTGATGGTAGCTAAAAAATACAAAATAGTAATGACTGTGCATGATGCTGTCGCTTGTATAGTCCCTAAAGCAGAAGTAGAAACAGCTAAAGAATATGTAGAAATGTGCATGAAAATGCGACCTAAGTGGGCATTAGACCTACCATTAGGATGTGAAACGGGTTACGGGAAGACGTACGGAGAATGTTAAAGGAAGAAACAGAAGAAGAATTGCTTGAGCAAATTATTGCCGCTTTTACAGGGGAAGATGTTGTGTTTAAAACTATGGATGAAGAAACTAAAACCAAAGCAATACAAGAAGCATTAGATAATTTACATCCTAGATTGCGTAAAATTCTTATATTGCGTTTTGGATTTGATTGCGAAGAACATACGCTTGAACAATTAGCGGGTATTTTTTGCGTTACTAAAGAAAGAATAAGGCAATTAGAAGCAAAAGCATTTAGAAAGTTACGTCAACACAGCAGAGCATTTGACCAACATTTAGAAACTTTACGTGATTGAAAAGAACATGGATTATTCATTATTTTTACTAGAAGTACGAAAGAACTTAAAGCTATACGAAGAAGCAGTTTTAAAAAGAAAATTTAAAGAAGCACACAAACATGCGGTCAATGCGGGTATTGAAATACGGTTAATGACTCACTTAACTAAGGAGATGATTTAATGGAAATGTGGATGTTTTGGTTGGGTGTTATTTTTATAAGCCTCATAATTTGTATCTTGCTTGTTATATTTTGGGGTAAATAATGAAAAGGGTATGCATAATTAACTTCTGGGACGGTGCGTTTGATGGGGACTTCTTTGATTTCTTTTTCCGCACTGCTTTTGATGGCATAGATTATGTACTTAGCCCACACGAAGCTGATGTAGTTATTAGTTCAGTCTTTGGTCATACACAAACAGACCCCAAGAAAACAATTATGTATATTGGCGAAAACGTACGACCAAATTTTATGCATTACGATCACTCACTTTCTTTTGATCACGATACTTATGGTGGGCGCAATTTCCGTTTACCTTTATGGTGGTCACGTCTTGCATGGGATGGGTTTATTCAAAAGCCTAGGAAGCCTAACGCACATAATCATGGGTATGAACAGTTACTCGACATTAAAAGCTTAATGCAACCACGCAAGCTAGACATGAGCATTAAGAATAAGTTCTGCGCCATGGTTGCGGGCAACCCCGAAGGACTACGGGTTAACTTATTTAATTCTGTTTCACAATACAAACCAATTGATGGCTATGGGCTAATGTTTGGTAACTCATTACGCAAGTCTAAGTTTGCCGTACTACCTGAGTATAAGTTCTGTTTATGCCCTGAGAATTCTGTATACGATGGCTATGTAACCGAGAAATTGATTGATGCTTATGCTGGACTAACTGTGCCAATTTATAGTGGCGATCTATCTGTGGATAGAGATTTTAATCATAGCGCATTTTTAAATTATCAGTTTTTACTAAGCACTTATGAATTAAAAAGACAAGTTATTGAGTTAGACAAAAGTTTAGAGCTGTATCAAGAAATATACGAACAACCGCTGCTTGATGAAGAGCCGTATTTAGATAACGCAATTGAATTTGTAAGGAGTATTACATGAAAACACGTTTTGATTTAGAGCAGGACATACTAGCTTTGTGGGGAGTTAAAGAAGTTGTAGATAACCTAATCTATCGAGCTTGTGACCACGCTGAAATACTTACCGAAGATCAGTTAGCCAATTACTTAATTATGGTATCTAACTTACTAGAATTACAGGGCGAGAAAGCATTTGATACTTTTAAACAATTTGCACAAGTAGATGAGTATGCATCGGAAGAAGCTAAGGAAAAAAGGAGAATACTATGAAGATTGAAGTACAAATTATTAAGGAGAATAAAGATGGTTCAGCCGACGCTCAAGTTAATTTTGATAAAGCAGGACTCGAAGTCCTCGTACAGTGGGGGCTTGTTAGTCTCCTTACCAAAGCAATTGATGAGTACAAAACTAAGCCCGAAGAAGGTGGCGCAGTTGCTATTAGCGGGACTAAAAAACGCATGAAGCGGTTAATGAAAGATTTAGATGGGGATGGTCGTTGCTAACATGGAAAATATAATGCACCCGAAACAAAGAGAATGGGACGCGCTAATAATTTTACATTGGCGTAGGATGAATTATATGAATTATCTTATTGATCATGCAAGAAGTTTGTTTGGAGAAGACCCTGCACAAATGGTAGGGCTTAAAAGGGTTAGTATTGATGGATTTGTACCTTATAAAATGGGTGTGCGCCCTTGGACAGATAATTATTTATTTAAGTTAAACGAAAAACTGTGGGTTTCAAATGACAATTTAGCTATATTAAATTGGTTAAATAATTCTAATATTGACCTTGTTCCCTCTAAGAAAGCTCGCCGGTATTCAAGCGAAAGAATTGTGGCTAAAAACTCGGCAGATAAGCAACGTCAAGCCGTTGCATTAGTTAATAACTATGTTAATAACGGCACTAGACATATGGCTAATTTCAGCAGAACAAATGCAAAAATTGGAAGAGCGCGGTGAAAGAAAAGTACGGCATACAGCACCCGCACTCGCCTGTAATGGAGTTAACTACGATGGTAGGGTGTCCGCTTATGTGTTCATTCTGCCCACAAGAGAATCTGCGGGATAACTACGGCGAGAAGACTAAGTATATGAAGCCAATGGATTTGGTAACGGTGCTATGTAAGTTGCCAAAGAATACCCGCATAGACTTTTCAGGTATGTCAGAACCTTGGGCTAATCCCGACTGTACGACCATGCTAGAAAGCGTTATATACATGGGCTTTAACATAGCAATCTATACGACCCTGTACGGCATGACGAACGAAGATGCCCGTAAGGTTAAAAAGTTACTAGAAGACCACCCTAAGCAAGTAGAAGTAATTATGTTTCATTTACCCGATTCCAATGGCAACATGAAGGGCTGGAAGTATTCCGATGAGTGGGTAGAGTCGCTAAAGATAATGACAGAGCTTGAGTTACCTTGCGGGTTTAACGCCATGACTATGGATGGTTCAGGTAAGGTTCATGCTGATCTTCAGGATATGATTGGCGATTTGGCTGGCTGGCAAGGGCATACACGGGCAGATAGCCTTAAGATAGAACAGGTAGGCGACCAAGCAGTAAGCCTTACCCCACGCCATGACTTTGCCCTAACCTGTGCCTCTACGCCGTTCTACGACCGCAACGTCTTACTACCCAATGGCGATGTAGTTCTTTGCTGTATGGACTACAACCTTAAACACGTTATAGGAAACCTATTAGAGCAAACCTATGATGAGATATTTCAAAGTAAACCACTACTCGATCTGATTGCTATGAACGAGAAGCCTGAATTTAACAAGTGCAGTATATGTAAGTCGTGCGATAACGTGAGGCAGATATGATACCTATAGGTTACAAAATAATAGTCAAATTGATACCTATAGGTATAAAGAACTAACAGACGGGGAAATAAAATGAACGAACTAAAAGAACTAATTAAAGCACTACGCCCTGTGCAAACAAAGTTTAGG
>Ga0334722_10002059_pt1 | contig 23401 bp, 16 predicted proteins | sample C3_bottom_MG_FD_207210 | JGI IMG/M metagenome (GOLD analysis project Ga0334722, IMG submission 207210) | Sediment microbial communities from Yellowstone Lake, YNP, Wyoming, USA - C3_bottom | ecosystem: Environmental > Aquatic > Freshwater > Lake > Sediment | place: USA: Wyoming | collected... | reverse complement strand
CGGTATGATGAAGAACGTCCATAGTCGAGGCTCCGCAGCCCGTTTGCACCGGATCAAACCTTTTTCCATAACTGCGCTGGAGGTTATACCGGCGTTTACGTGTATAAGGATATTAATTGCCGATTCTATGGCGTTTTTCAGCATATTGGTCTCTGTCCTTCTGCCTCCCCTGAGAATTTCATTCTGGAGTCCGGTCAAATCATGTCGAAATTAAAAGACTTTGAAGGCATTCATATACTTTGGCATAAGTTTTTGAAGGGTTAACAAAGAGGCAAAAAGCTCGGGCAAATTACAACCATCTATTCGATGAATATTTTCCCTTGATCAGCCGGACCATTGACTGCGAAAGGATCTGGCGGCCCCACTTGTATGGAGCATAAATCTTCAGGAATTTACCAAGGTCCTTTATCACTGTGAGTTGCTCCCTCCTGCTCAGTTTCGCAAACGAGGCCTTGAAGTCCGCCTCATGAGGATTGCCGAAGATTATCTGAATGGGGTTCCACTGGTCTGTGCAGCGCCTGACCTCTGATACGATCAGGGTCCTGTAAACCTCCTGCACAGGCCGGTTTCGCTGCATCGCCTCGACTATCGACTCGCCCGCTATAGCCCCGGAATGGAGGGCGCAGCTCATGCCTTCAGCCAGCATATTGAAAAATCCCGCAGCCTGGCCGGTGATGAGGACATTCCCTTTTCCGAACACATAACGGTTGATTAGAGAAGGGCCGAAATTCTGCGCCAACCCCTCAAGCCTCTCCGCAGGCTCAAGCCTGACGCCGTGCTTTTCTTCCAGATATTTTTCGACATTTTCATGCGCCCTGTGGAGGTTTCCGCCCGAAGGGAAGCCCACTCCGACTATCTGTTGCCTGTTCCGTTCATGGCTCCAGGTGTAATGCCCGAGCCCCGGATGAAACCAGAAATGAAAGTATTCACTGTCGAGCGGGCATTCTATGATCTTCTGGAATTTCTGGCCGACCATAAACCACGGGATGCTCTTACGATATGCGGGATAGAGTGCCTTCGTGACCTGGGACTTCGGCCCGTCGGCGCCAATTACAAACCTTGCCCTGTAGCGGACTTCGAGGCCTTGCCGCCTTGCCAGAACATTTACTCCTTTGCCTGTATCCTCCAGATGAAGAAACGTAGTGTTGTCATGGACTACAACTCCGCTCCGGGTGATCGCCCAATAGTCCGAATATTTACGATTGAGATGGGGCGTCGGCCCTCCGTCAAAATCCATGGGTATTGATATCATGCTCGGGAAATGGAAGGTCACCCCTCGACACAGGGTCGGCTCATGCAGGGTTTCAGCCGGGAGCGGACCGAAATTCTCTACAAGAAACCGGTGCCCCCTTGGGGAAAGGATGCCGCTGCAAACCTTGTCGCGGGGAAGCGTGCGCCGCTCCAGGGCCACAACTTCAAGTCCTGCGTCCACCAGACGCTTGGCCGCTCCTGAGCCCGCGAGGCTCGCCCCGATAATAAGAACGTCAACCTTCTCTTCAATCTTTTTCACAGGGCATCTCCGATACCGAGCAGCCCCAGATGGACCACCGGCAGGTCTGTCGCAAATCTGAACGCCTCAGCATCGGCAAGATCTTCAACAATAATGCGTTTTACGTTTCTGCCCTTCAGGATTCGTCGTGCATTTTCTTTGCAGCCGCCTGCCGCGATATCCTTCCTGCCCTGAAGGCTTGAGGCGCCTGTGGAGCATGCGGTGCGCTGAAGATCGAGGTTCGTGTGGCAGCCGGTCTCTTGTCTGAGCCTGTCATAAAAAAGAACAAGCCGGCCGTGGTCCGAGTGATACCCTCTGCTTTCGATCATATAAAGGTCTTCAGGCCCCAGTTGGTTCCGCAAAGATGCTGAAGATAAAAGCGCTTCGCCGAGTCCGACTATCTTCTTCTTCGGCAGCCATTTTCTGAGAGGACGGTGCAAAAGACCCTCCGCAACAACAAGCGTGCGGGCGGATTGGACGGATGAAATAAAGCTTTCCACCCTTTCCTTTTTGAGCGGCAGACCTGCCTCCATAATCTTTGCTATGTCGCGGCCGTCATCGTGGGCGATCGATATTTTTCCGATTCCTCCAAGCCGTTCGACTATCGCACTGCTGGTGTTATTGTCCCTGCCGAGCAGATCTCCCGCAAGCAGCAGCGACCCGGTCTTTTGATTTATATGCCTGCTGCCGGTGTCAACAGCCTCTTGAGGATACCAGTGGGGGTAGTCGGTTCTCTGCCTGTTCAGTTCCTGCCGCTGATATATATTCAGACCGGCAAGACCTATGCCTTCAGGACAGGCTATCTCGCAGGCCCCACACAAAATGCAGGAGTCTATGGCATGCGCGATCTCCTCATATGCGGCCCCTCCCTGCATGGCCTTTGCCCTTGCCTTGCGCGTAAACGACATCGTCCGGGTCCTGTGCCAGACCGGGCATGAAAGCAGGCAGACGCCGCATCCGCTGCAGGCCTCGTATCCCTTCTTTTCTTTTTTCCCGGATAGGATAGACCGTATCAGGCTGGCCGGCATCAGAAGATCACATCCCTGTTCAGTATCATTGCCGGGTCAGCCTCTTTCTTCATGGCAAGGTGTTTATCGACCAGCTCATCTCCAAAGACCTTGCGTATATATCCCTTCATCATGCCGCCAAAGCGGTAATAGCTCAGGCCCATATCAACGCCGATGTCGTAGATGTCGTTTTTGAAAGACTGCAGGTAGTCCCTGCTGTAATGCGTATCCCTGAGCATCGGTTCGAACTCGCACCCGAACGCAATGTCGCGGGCGTCGGGGGGTATGCAGGACATCTCGTACCGCTCGCGCCTGCCCGAAAGCTTTATGCCCACGCAGTAGAGGGTATAATGTTTGAAATATCTGCGGCAGACCTCATTCCCGCGTTCCACAGCCTCGATAAACTTTTCCTGCGATGCGGCAAGGTCCGGGATCACCATCTTGCTGCCTCCCCAGAACTTCCAGACCGCACGCGAGAACACCACGGTCCTGTCGACAATCTTGTTGTCGTGCATATATTCCGGCCTGCTGAATTCCGGAAACAGCGTCAGCCTCCGTCCCAGCAGGTAGGCGGCCTCGGAATATTTCCACGGCCGTGGGAGGTAATGCCCGGCCATCCGGAAACCGAAGTTCGCCTCCCCGTGTCCGCGCAGGTGCCTTCTCCAGCGCAGCCTGAACTCCTTTTCCCGCGCCTCGGAATCAAAGGCAACCAGAAGATTGATCGCCTTGTCCATGATCGTCAGGATTCCGGAGTAGTCGGCAGCGTCTTCATGCGCGATAAACTTGAGGTCCTCCATCGCCGTTCTCAGGGAAGAGTAATAATAATATTGCATTGTGATCGGGGTGAAACGGCGTATCTTCTGGGTTGCCTCAGCAATCACACCGAACTGGCCGTAGCCGAGAAGTGTGCGCTCCATGAGGTCCGGGTTCTCTCTTTCTGAGCACTCCACAATCTCACCGGTCGGGGTCACAACCTTGAGTCCGACACACTGGTCGGCGCTGCAGCCGAGGCGCGGAGAATTGATATCAATGCCGCCGACTCCGAGGGTGCCTCCCACAGATGCGGTGAGATTAAGCGGCGCGGAGAGATAGTCAAGTCCGTCGCGGCGCAGGCTCTCTGCCAGCTGGTGCCAGTAAATGCCGGCCTCGGTCCGCACAGTCATGCCTGCAGGGTCAACGTTCAGCACCCGGTTCATGGAACTCATATCAAGGAGCAGCCCGCCGAAAGCGACGGATTCGCCCTCTGTTGTAAGGCCGCCGCCTCTTGTGGTTACGGGAACACCGTATAGCTGCGCCGCCTTAAGCACCGTTGAGATGTCTTCTGCGGAAGAGGATCTGACAACGCCGTGGGGCATACCGAGCGCAAGCCCGCCGGCGTCTGAAACGAATACAGAGGTATCCTGCCTGCCTTCATGCACCCTGACCCCGTTGCCGTTAAGGCTTGCCGCAAATGCAGGCCACTGCTCACCGCTCCAGCGTGAAGGGTTTGTCTGCTCTCCCAGGGCCTTCCATACGGGATTGGCCGGGCCGGGCTTTTCTTTAATATAGTTATTTTCTATCACTGATACACCTTATTGCAGAAAATCCGATCAAAACAGAGACCGTCATGATGAAAAACGGCCATGACCGAGGCTCCGCAGCCGGCTTGCATTGGATTAAACTTTTCTTCATAACTGTAGTGGAGGTTATATCTACGTTTACGTGTATTGTAATAATCTGCCGATTTTATGGCGTTTTTCAGCGTGTTGGTCTCTGTCCTGTTGCGACAATATTGTGTATACATAGAGAAGGTATACATTGGGCACACTAAAAGTATACTTAAGCATGAGAATAAGGGTCAAACCCTCTGCCGGCAGGCATGTTCATGCCTGCGGCCGCGATCAGGAATTCGTGTTGGACGTCACCCCTTTATGCCGGCGTTCTGCATCAGGCAAAAGCCCCCATGTTCAGGATAGAGTGAGATACTTCTTTCCCTTCCAGGTCTGCAAAAGCCGGTCTTTTCTTCTGCTACCTGCTTAAAAACTTCGAAACCCTGTTGGCGGCGTTTGCTCTAAGATTATAGTAGTAAAATGGATAATCGAAACTGTGGTATACGCCGGGGGGGAAGTGAGAACTCAATTGATGCATGGCATTTTCGTCGGCCGTACTACATATCAATGCGCCTTTGGCCGTGTCGATTTTGGCATCCGCATATTGGGGGACCTGTACGAATACTCCACTGACCGGCATGAATGAGCCCAGCCCTTGTGAGGCAGCGGCAGCTGTTTCGTCTCTGGTCCAGGTAATCGGGTTTATGACAAGTGCGCCCTCCAGGACAACCGGGTTCACACCCTTCGCTACGTTGGGGGACTGGGTGTTATAGGAGATTATTACTCCCGTGTCATCGGGGCCGGCAGCAAATTTCAGGTGCGGATTTTTTGCGAGGTATGCATCGGTAACCGAATAGCCGATTACGTAGGCTGCGACCATTCGGGCATATACCTCCGGGTTCGCTTTCATATAATCAGCCAGGATATTAAGCAGCACATTCGACCCTTGCGAATGTCCGGCCAGAATAAAAGGGCGGCCATTATTAAAATGTTTGATATAGTAGTCGAATGCGGCGACGGCATCCACAGTCGGTATGCCCGCAATAACGCGTTCGCGTTCCTCCAGTGTCGGCAAGGTCAGGGTATAGACGGCGTCCGCCTGCCGGTAGTACGGGGCATAGATGTTCCCGACGGTTTCAAAGGCGGTGGCTTGCCGCGCAAAGGCCGCATTTGAACCTGTCAGCATGGACGCATTGTCGATCTCATTGATGTCAGGATCTGTCGGACCGGCCTTTTGCCAGGCGGTTGGATACAAATAAAAAACATCTACTTTCTTTACTGTGGCAGGCAACGACAACCAATGCGCAGCCTGTGAATAGTCTGTAGCTGCAGGAGCTGCGGCAGAATTGTCCTGTCCGCAGGCAGTGAGAGTGAAGCTCGCCAAAAGTGCCACTATTACAAATAGTCCCTTATACGTTTTCATCTTATTCCTTTCTTAATAATATTCAGGTCCGGCACAGCGCAATAATCCGTTTTCTGAGCGTTGTGACACCATAGGGCGTTAATCCTGTGGGTCACGGATAAGGTCCTGCTTTCAGTAACCCCGTATATCAACAATAGACGCAAAAGTGCAGGTCTTGCGACTGCTGAAGACGGTTTTTTAGACCGCTATTCACCTATATCAACAATAGACGCAAAAGTGCAGGTCTTGCGACCCAATTTTTCACGTCCCTCCTGCTGTCCCCTCCGGCGACAATGCCGACTTTCAATTCAGGTCCCGCAGGTAACGCGCAAGGAGTTCCTTGCGGTTCTGACTCAGGTCCTTGCCGCTATGCCCGGCGGGATATGGCTTGTTGCCCATTAACCCTTTCCAGAGAATGCGGTTGTAACGCGCGAAATCGAACTTGTCTTCAGATGAGAAATCCATTCCCTCCGTAACCTTTGCCCAGTAGTTCGCATCGTGGGTGGGCTTGGGCACCCTCAAACGGGCCGATTTGTCGGCCGTCTTGCCTATAAACGGCGGCAGTGTCGTGCCGTTCAGAATCGGTGCGGATAAGACAGTATAGCTCCAGGGGGTCGGAGTCGTGTTGAAAATATCAGTCATGGGTCCGGCTAGAGCATCGTTGAGGTTCATCGGCTGAAGTCCCAGGACCTCTTCAATGGTGCGCAGGAAGTTGACGGTGTTGTACTGGGTGGAGACAACCGCCCCCTGCTTCACCATGGCGCCTGCCACAAACGCGATGGTGCGGTGAGAATCGACGTGGTCGCCGCCATCCTGGGCATCGTCTTCAATGATAAAGATAAGTGTGTCATTCGCATACTTGCTCCTGGAGATTTTATCCACCAACAAGCCGACCGCGTAATCGTTATCGGCCTGCTGGATCTCAGGTGTGTTCACGCCGTCAATGGCGGTGGCATAGTTGCCGGTGTGGTCGTGCATGAAGCGCACGAGGCTCAGCGCAGGGAGGTCCGCCCCTCCGTCCTTTGGCTCCGGGACATACATGGTGTCGAATTCCCGCTCCCACTCCTTGAACCGGTAATAATCCGGAAACGCGTTATCGAAACCGCGGAAGAACTTGTCCGTATACCGGGCCAGGGCAACGTTGGTGGCATAGGCCACGGTCCTGTTGTTGAGAAAGGGGGTGCGGTCCAGAGGGATGCTGTTGACGTTGCCCTGGGCATAGAGGGTGAAATCCACGAAGAAACCATAGTTGCGCACCGATAGATGATTTCGCAGCGCAGCGTCCCACAGATAGCCCTTGCCGACTTCAAGAGCGTCGCTGTTGGGCCCGTCCGGCGCCGACACGTCGCCTGGTCCCGCCATAATATCCTGATCGTCCGGTGTAAGAGGATTGGCGCTCTGTCGCGTAACGCCCGGGTAGCCTAAATTTGGAAGCGCAACGTTTATACTACGATTCGCACCCTCACTGTCCAGACTCAAGCCCCGGCCCGCATAGGTCACCGAAACCTGGCGTTCTACCACGTCGGGGCAACGGGCCGAAACGCTCCACATCCAGCCGTCATTACTGACTTCAGAGGCGGCATAGAAGTTGTCGAGAGTGACGAATTGTCTCGCCAGCTGATGCTGATTCGGCGTGTATGCCTTGCCGAACTCGGTCAGATGGGGATCGCCGTTGCCCACTTCCAGGTCACCCAGGACCTGGTCGTAGGTCCGGCTCTCCTTGATGATGAAGATAACGTGCTTGACCTGGGCGCGTACCGCCTTCATGATCGCCTGGTCCCTGGCGCTGTCAGTGTAGGAGAAGCGGTTGTTTGCGGCAACCTGGGACGTCAGGGCCGTGAGCTGGGCCGCATCCGGGCGCTGGAAGCTCTGGAGACCGGCCTTGAGCAACTGGGGGTTATATTGATTCGAGAGAAATCCATTGGTATGTGTTGGAGGCCCGTAACTGTAGCGGAAGTCCGGATTCGGCCCGGTTGCCGACTTGCCGTTTACGACGTACACCCAAGCGCCGTCTTTGCTGAAACTCACGGAGTTGGGGTACCAGCCGGTCGGAATGAGACCGGCAACCTGACCATTTGATTTTGCGTCGTTCAGATTCACTATCGCCACGCAATTCAGATTGCCGTTGGTTACGTAGAGCTGCTTTTCATCCGGCGTGAGCGTAACGCTATTGGAGTTTGCGCCTGTGCGTTTCACTACGGTCGAGTTCTCGTCCTTATATTGCGCTGATGCAGGCATTACCGACGCGGGAGCGATGACCGGAATCGTGCCTGCTATGGTGTTCGTCGCGGTGTCGATAACGTCAATCGTATCCGTCTGGTCTTCCACCACATAGAGGAGCGACTGTTCCCTGTTCAGGGTCATCTTGTTCGGCTGCCCTTTTACCTTTATCCTGGCCTTTACTGCCGGCGCGCCGTTGAGGTTTACGACGACGATCTCGCGGTCACGAATACTCGATACATAGGCTGTCGCTGTGCCATCCGCCTCGGTCCCCTTCACCGCCGCCCAAAACGGATACTCGCCCCCCGGCGTACCGACGGTCCCGCCGCTTTTACCGGGGCGCAGGTCGAAATTCTGTGCGGTCCTCACCCAGTTGTTCAAACCTCCTTTGAATACTGATATGGAGTCATTATAGTAATTCGCCACGACCAGGGTCTTGCCGTCTTTCGAAATCGCCACGCCCGCTGCGCAGGGCTTCACGCCCACTTGAAGGTTTACGCCTTGTGAAGAATCACCGGTGCCGGGAAGACCGACTCCCTGTGGGACCATCTTGCCCGTAGCAGGATCTATAACGGTGTGACTCAAAGCAAGCGGTGATACCGCCTCTCCCCATGTGCTATCGGCGATCCTGGTAAAGATGTGGATGTTGTCGTCCACGCCGCCGGCTACATAAAAAGCCTTGCCGGATGGGTCAAAGACAATCCCGTTATAGGTGTTGGGGACCTTTAGCACCTGTTTTTTGACCGGCGTATTCGCCGAAATGTCGTAAACGAACACATACTCATTCGAGTCCGGGGTATACCAGGGATAAGGGGTGCTGGGGGTGGAGGTATAGACGCGGTTGTACCCGCTGGTCAACACCAGCAGGGTCTTGTTGTCCGGACTCACCACGGTGGTAACCGCCTGCCCGACCAGCCAGTCCGGTTTGTCCGGTAGACCGGGGTTCAAGGTTTCGAATCCGGCGCCCGGGGGCGCCAGGGGCGTAATCTGTTGCCCCATATTGGGCAGCGATTGAGCGGAGCTCACACTGCTGCCGCTGCCGCCACTACACCCGCAGAGAATAAATGCTATTGCGGCAATAGAAAGACCATACCATTTAATGGATCGCATAGAAATCTCCTAGCATGGCAAGTGAATTGAGAAGACCTGACTCCTTAAATAATAAGGGCTCAAGTTTACCCTCTCGTTTCCGACGATACAGTACAAACAATTCCGAAAACGATTTGGCCACCTTTTGTCGATTTGAGAGCCATGCGTTGGATATGTTACCAAAGCTCAACTTGAAGCACAGGTCGGTTTTCGCCTCTTAGGCCTCATCAGGAAGGTCTCAGTTGCCACATGAAGTCTGCTAATTGCATCTCAGCCGTGGGTATGCATGCTGGAATCAGTGTCGAACCTGTTCATTCCTTCAACAAGTCAGGACTGCTGTTTGAAAGCCATATTCTTTATATTGAGCTTAACCGAATAGCGGGCCAGTTCGATCCTGATCTTCGACTGATACCATGAGCCGTTTTCAAACGCAGGTTCGTCATAGTAAACCATCAGCATCCTTCCGTCGTCAAAATATAATTTCTGTTTTACCGGGAGGAAACTCTTTTTACTGATCCACAACTCGCGCTCAGAATTCCTGAGGACAAAGTTTTCAGTATCTTCATCCAGAGTAAAATCCTTCATGTCCCACCAAAAGAGGCAGTCTCTCAGTCCCTGAGTGAGAATGAGCGTCTTGTTCCGGTCGAGGCGCGGAGAGCTTTTGACCACGCCGTCCACAGAGGTCATCTCCATCGCAAGAAACCCCAGTGAATATATGCGGAGACTCATGTCGCCTCCGTTTGAAATATCCAGCGCGCCGTCGCCCCTGATCTCGGAATCGTTTTTTTCGAATACTATCGAAAACCTCGTTTCGATATCCGATACGCGCTTCATTGAGGAAAGTGCGGACCTGAAGTCCTGCCCCTCATATGAAGGCATTACCGGCTTATTCCCGGCGCACGAGCCCAGTAACAGGACAAACGTAAGCGCTATGCTAGCCCAGCAGGGCCTTGAGAAATTCTTCAATGTTCTTCACTCCTATGATTTCGAGCCCTTCGTTGCAGACTATTTTTTCGGCATTTCCGGAAGGGATGATTGCTGTCTTAAACCCTATCTTCGCGGCCTCCTTCAGCCTCAGGTCTGCCTGGGCCACCGCCCTTATCTCGCCGGAAAGACCGATCTCGCCGAACACAAACGTCTTCGCGGGCGCGGGCTTTTCACGAAACGACGAGGCTATGGTCGCAATGATGCCGAGGTCGACCGCAGGTTCCAGTATCTTTAGACCGCCGACGATATTTATGAATATGTCCATCCCTCCGAGCATCAGTCCAGCCCTCTTTTCGAGCACCGCAACCAGGAGGTTGACCCTGTTGAAATCAACGCCTATCGACGTCCTCCTCGGCATGCCGAAGTTCGTCCTGGATACAAGCGCCTGTATCTCGACCATAAGGGGCCTCGTTCCTTCAATGCTTGCAACCACGGTGGAGCCTGCGACATTGTGAGGCCGTTCGGACAGGAAGAGCTCTGACGGATTGTCCACTTCCTTGAGCCCGGCGTCGGACATCTCGAATATGCCTATCTCATTGGTCGAACCGAACCGGTTTTTTATGGTCCTGAGGATGCGGTATGAGTGGCCTCTGTCTCCCTCAAAATAGAGCACCGTGTCCACAATATGCTCGAGCACGCGCGGTCCGGCAATGGTCCCTTCCTTTGTTACGTGGCCCACAATAAATACGGGTATATCAGACCGCTTTGCAAACAGCATGAGTTTAGCGGCGCATTCCCTCACCTGCCCTACGGAACCCGGGGCCGAGAGCATATCCTCGGTGAAGACCGTCTGTATGGAATCCACGACCATTGCCTCGGGCGATATCTTTGCCGCGGTTTCAAGAATGCCTTCAAGAGATGTCTCAGGCAAAAGTATTATGCCGTCGGAATCCACGGAAAGCCTGTCGGCCCTCATCTTTATCTGCTGGGGCGACTCCTCGCCTGAGACATAAAGCAGCTTGCCGGACTTTTTGGCCAGACCTGAAAAGGCCTGCAAAAGCAGGGTCGATTTGCCTATGCCCGGGTCGCCGCCCACGAGTATGACAGAACCCGGAACAACACCTCCGCCGAGTACCCTGTCGAATTCACCTATGCCTGTCGGACTGCGTTTTTCGGATATGCCTTCGACAGAGCGAAGCACCACAGGCCCGGTTTTGCCCAGGTTATGTATCGAGGCGCCGTGGCGGTCGGGAGGAGTTGCTTTCTCCTCGACAAAGCTGTTCCAGCTTCCGCAGTCCGGGCATTTGCCGAGCCATTTCGGGCTTGCATACGCGCATGACTGACACTGATAAAATGTTTTATTTTTTGCCATTTCGTTGGTCCTGGATCATATTTAATGGCCCGGTCTAATTATATTATTTTCAGGGAGAATAAGGGAAATGGGGTATAAACTTCATCCCTGTTGCAAAATCCGAAATTCGTAAGATACTGGAATAATGATAATGCTTCAGTTGACGAATTTGGGAGGTCCCCGTGTTAAAAAAACTTGTCCATACAAATGACGATACTGCTATGCTCGTGCTGAGACTGTTTCTCGCTCTGGTATTCTTCCCTCACGGCATGCAAAAGATATTCGGCTGGTTCGGCGGCAGCGGGTTCAGCGCAACCATGGAAATGTTCACAACAAAAGCCGGCTTTCCTGCGGCCCTGGCCTTTCTTGCGATAATGGCGGAATCCCTCGGCGTGTTCGCGCTTATAGCAGGCTTCTTTACCAGGATTGCCGCGCTCGGCATAGGCGTCAATATGATAGTCTGCGCCCTCGGCAACCATGTTAAAAACGGCTTCTTTATGAACTGGATGGGCTCACAAAAGGGAGAGGGATTTGAGTTTCATCTGCTCGTCATCGGCATCTCCGCAGCCCTCATTATAGGAGGCGGAGGCAAATGGTCGCTGGACCGTCTTATTATAGAGGACGGATTTGTAAAAAGCTCCGGAGGCAAGGCACGCAAGAATGAGGAGTGAGGCGTACTTTTTTGTACGTTGCAGCGACGAATTTCGAAGCGCAACGCAGCATACGGACTTTTTACGAATCCGTCAGTGTTTGGGAGATCCCATTTCATTCAGCATCTTCCGGGCCTGTCCAAGGTCGGGTTGCAGCTTAAGGGCGGTCTCAAACTCTTTTCTCGCCGACCCAGGATCACCCGTCTTCAGATAAACAGCGCCGAGATTATAATGCGCCCCTGCAAAATCCGGCTTCACGCGCAGGGCCTCCCTGAACTCGGCCTTTGCTCTGTCCCACTTGCCCTTTAACGCATATATATTCCCAAGGTTATTGCGGGCCTCGGCAAAAGCGGGCTTCACGCGCAGGGCCTCCTGGAATTCTATTATCGCAAGATCAACAAGACCTGTGGAGGCATAGGCCTTGCCCAAATTGTTGCGGGCCTCCGCATAATCCGGCTTCAGACGCAAGGCGATCTTGTATTCCTCTATCGCCTTGTCGGACAGACCTTTGGAGGCATAGGCCATGCCCAGATTATTATGCGCTTCCTTGTAATCCGGGTTCATCCGCAGCGCAGCATGATATTGTTCAATGGCCTTGTCCGTCATGCCCTTTGCCTCGTAGGCGCACGCGATATTGAAAAGCGGTTCAACATAGCCGGGCTTCAACCTGAACGCAGTCTCATATTCGGCTATCGCTTCGTCACTGAGCCCCTTTGACTCATATGCGGCTCCAAGATTGTTATGGGGTTCCGCATAATCGGGTTTCAGCCGGATCGCTGTCTTATATTCGGCTATCGCCTCATCCGTCAGCCTCTTGTCGTCATATGCCGTGCCGAGATTATTGTGGGCCTCGGGATAATCCGGCTCAAGACGTATCGCTGTTTTTAATTCCCCGATCGCCTCATCAATCCGTCCCATTGCCCTGTATGAAAAACCGAGATTGTTGTGTATGCGGGCTTTGCCCGGACTCTTTTTCACGCCGTCCTTCCAGAAATTGGCCTCGTCCTGCCAAACCCTGTTGCGCATGTGCGCGGCAAGGGACAAAAAAAGCACGATCACCGCGAATGCGCCGACCGCCGGCCTGCCCCACCCGGGCCTTTCCTTATCGAGTCTGATTTTGACTGAGACCATGGCCGCGGCAGCCGCCAAAAAAAATCCGACAGAAGGCAGATATACCCTGTGCTCAAATATGATGTCGGTAATTGGAATAATGCTCGATTCCACGGACAGGGCTATGAAGAACCAGAATATCCCGAACGAGATAAGCCTGCTCAATGGGGCGGTGTTTCTATACCGCAGATAGATAAAGACCCCGAATCCCAAAACCGCAGTCAGTAACAGAAGCGGCAGAAATGCCGCGGGACTGAGGAGGGAGTGATAGACCGGGTAATCGTAATCAACGTTCTGGTTTACCGGAAACAAGAGCAGCCTCATATACGTTGCGATTACCCTGAACTGGGTAAACAGGTAGTCGGCCCTCGAAACCGAAGACAGCGACCTTGCAGCCTCGCTTACTTCGCCGGTGAGGCTTCCCGCAGGCTGAGCAGCCCCGAGCATTGCCAGAGGTATAATCGCAAGAGTGCCGAAAAAAGGGAGCAGGGCCGGCAGTCTGCGCCGGGCCGGTCCCTCGAAGAACATAACCTCATATAGCGCCAGCATAATCGGAACTGTAAACGATATCTCCTTGGTCTTCATTGCAACTACCACAGCCGTCAACGACAGAACGTAGAGGGCCGGCCTCCTGAAGCGGGAAAGGCCGGCATTACGCGCGCCGTCTTTTTGTGGGCCTTCTTTTATTCCGTCTTCAATGCGGGCCTGAACATAAAGCACAACCGCAAGGAGATAAAACAACGTTGCAAGAGAGGCAAACCGCTGCGTGATATAAGTGACCGCCTGTGTTTCCACCGGATGACAGACAAAGAGCAGCGCGCCTGCAAGTGCAATCATATTGCCGTAACGCCGCGCCCGTTCAGAACCCGACGGCTCAGGGCCAAATTCAGTCCGGAAGTGGCGCATGCCCGGAGTCTTAAGCGAAAGCATCACAAGGCGATAGACAAGCAGCGCATTCAATATATGCACCGTTATATTGAACAGATGATATCCTGTTGCGTTCAGTCCGTTCATTGCGTAATTGAGGGCAAAAGAAAGGTGCGAGATAAACCGTGTCCTGATATAAATAATCGACCCGATTTCTCCCGACAGGGAGTTGAAATTGGAGAGTTGTCTGATAGCCGCCCTGTTTACGATATTCGGGATATCATCGAACATAAAGGGCACGCTGAATGCGTTTGCGTAAACCGCCAGGCCCAAAACAACAATACCCAGTATGCCGGCTAAATGAGAGCGGGAAACAGGCGTACGTTCAACGGCATGTCCCGATTCGCCGGTTGCGCCCCCTGCTGCGGTCGCGGATTCAACGCGCCTTTTCCTCCCGCCCTTTCCCATCAGCTGGCGCCCCCTTCCATTCTGCATTTAAGGCAGACTATCTGTCTATTCATGTCACCGTTTCCTTAGGGCGCATAAGTCCCGGGTTTATTGCCTGCGCAGCCTTTACCGGCTGCTTTTCCCGGCGATGCCTTTTCCCATTATGCAGCCCGCAGTCGCAGGCAGCGTATATATTCGTTAATCCGGCCTTTATCTTCCGGTTTGCTGCGCATATTGTTTTATTAAAACACACCTTTTTCCCTTTGGACAAATATTCATTTTCATTATTATTATCTGAATCAGGCCGCAAACACTTATCAAGGAATGAGTCCCTTTGGCAGGTGAGCACACCGACCGGGTACGACATCCGGGTTACCCCAAACGCTTTCAACCGCCTTCACATTTTTTTCATAATAAATTATTAAGCTTATTTTACTGAATTTTCAGGAAGAACGTCGCCCGGTTACAGTGCGGTCATATATTTCCGGCGATTCTGTGTCATAACGGAGGTTTTGCAACAAGATGAAAAAAGTGCTGTTCTCGGAGCTTAAACTGAAAATGATCACCCTTCTGCTGCTGCAGACCGCGGGTATACTTGCCGGCAGCGCAGCTGCATTCTTTCTGGCCGGTAATCTCCTTGCTGAAAAGTCCCAGGATAATTCGATCGGGGTAAGGGGAGGCGGCTACAATTTCATAAGCCCGCTTATCATGTGCAGCGCGGATGATAATCCGGCTGCGGCAAAAGAACCCGGCCGTTTAAAGTCGGATGTCAAAAAAAACGTAGAAATGATTACCTCCGGCAGACAGGCCGACAGCCTGGCAGTATATTTCAGGGAATATAAGACCGGCAAATGGTTTGTAATAGGCGGCGACGAAAAATTTCATCCCGCCAGCATCATGAAAGTCACCACACTGGCCGCCGTGCTTAAAGATGCGGAAGCAGATCCGTCGCTGATGAAAATGAAGATAAAAGATAACCTTGAACAGGACCAGGCCTCTGTTCAGGACCCAAAACCTTCGGTGGCGCTTGAGAAAGGCAAGGAATATACCGTGGAGGAGCTTCTTTACAGGATGATAGTATATTCCGACAACAACGCAGGAGCGCTGCTTGAAGGAGTGCCCTCAGTAAAGACCCTCCAAAATACATATAATGAACTCATGGTCCCCAATCCTTATCTGCCGAAGGCCGAGGATTACGCTTCAGTCAAGGATGTTTCTCACATCTTCCGCGTGTTGTACGACAGCACGTTCCTTGACAGGGAGCGCTCTGAAAAAGCGCTCATGACTTTATCAAGGACCGATTTTAAAGGCGGCATAAGGGGCGGCACGCCTGAAGATATCGTTGTGGCGCACAAATTCGGTGACTGGAAGTACGGCGAAAACAAGGAGAAGAGACAGTTGCACGACTGCGGCATAGTTTACTATCCCGGCTCACCCTATCTCTTGTGCATTATGTCTAAGGGCAAATCTTTTGAGGAGCTTGATGCCGCTATAGAAAAGATATCCGCTGTAGTCTTCAATGGGATAAAGGCCGGCAAGACCTAGCCGCAACACCTCAGAAAATCCCGCGCTGAACAGCACGGGAAATATCCTGCCGGTTGTTCACGAAGCCGCAATGGGAAGGCTGTTTTGCTCTCAATTTTGCCGCTAAAACAATAAAAAAAGGGAGGCCCCGACCCGGGGCCTCCTTCCAAAAATGCTACTTCAAATTACTTTTGCAAAAATACGTTAGACCGTTACCGCGCAGGACGATGAGCTATGTTCCAGCTTGTCCGCGCTATACCCGTGGCATGGCAGCTGAGACACTGCTCACCAAGCTTTGCGTCCGTAAACGTATTCGCATGAGAAGCGTGGTCGTCATGGCATGACGTGCAAACAGACTGCATAGGGGCAAGCCTTGTATTTTTTGAATCGTTGTTGGTCATCCATGGACCCGTTGATATGGATGTCCCAAGCAGTCCGGGCAATAACGGAAGACCGTAAGTCCCAGCAATATGACATGCCTCGCAATCCTTCCGGTCCCTTGGATACCTTACATCCGAGAAAATGCCGCCGGAAACCATATACGGCTTGACCAGCAGGTTTTCGCCTGTATGTATTTTGTGGATCATGACCTTAAAATCAATCGCCTGTTCCGCAAGTCCGTCGGCAGGCAACGGAGTGACCTGCCTCGAACTGCTGCCTCTGTCAGTGGCATCAGGGTTATGACAGATTACGCACTCCTGGGCGTTATTCACCCTGTTGCTGCCGTGAAGCGACAAACGATCGTGGCATTTATTGCACCTGTCGGCATCGACGACCTTTCTTCTCTGCAATGAAGGATCAGCCACCTGCGCGCCTGTTGCCAGATTGAAATAGTACTGCGCCGCACGGCCGCCTATTCTTGCGGTTACCGTGTGCAACGCGGGAGGATTGTCCCACGCGTTAATATCGTGTTTGATGGCCTGATAAGAGTAGGTTCTCCGACCTTCAAGACCGATAACACCCGTGCCTTTTGCCTGGTCCGGTATGGCGCTTTCAAACGTAATCTTATAAGTATTGTCGGGCTGCAAAACAGCAGTCTTCAGAGACTGCGACAGGGGCTGCCCGAAATTGCCCATAAAATTATTGGTATAGTTTATCCCTTCCATATAGCCGAGCTTAAGGTTAAAACTTGCGCTGTTCGCGGTCATCGAAACCACACCGCCGTTCATGTCGGTCACCTTGAAGGTTACAACCGGCTTTTGTCCCGGGACAGCGGTCGCAGGATCAACTGAGACTATCTGGAAATTGATGTCTTCAGTGTTCCCCTTCAGGAACAACGGCGACTTTTCAATAACCGTGTGGGCGGCTTCAACGCTGGGCTCCGTGCCGTTTGCATTATTAAAAGCTCCGTCATGACAGTTACCGCAGCCTGCGTCTGTCTGTGGACCTCCGGTATGTTGCTGGGCAACCATTGTCACCGGTGTCCTTTGATTCATTACGGTTACTGTCGTACTGCCGTCAAAAGTTGTAAGATCATGACAGGTTGTGCAGTTGGCGATCTTAAGCGGGCCTTTCCACTTGTCAACGTCTTTGCCGTAGGCATTGCCCATAAGGTCGGTGCCTGCCCTATGGCATTTTGTGCAATTAAACGGCGACTTGCTTGGCGTTGCGGCATTAAAGGTTGTCCAGCGGAAAGTGTCCCCTGAAAGAAACGGATATGCGACCGATTTGTAGCTGTTAACAGAGCTCCCGAAACCTATGATTGTAAAATCGCCGCTCCTGCCGTTCATGTCCGTCTGGTTGCTGGGCAGCTGTGCGCCCATATGGATCTTGTGGATCAGCGACTTCATATCTATCGAGTTGCCGGTGACAGGATCAATAATGCCCGGATTATGGCAAAGTATGCAAAGCGCTATATCTCTTCTTCCGCCTCCGTGCAGCCCCAGTTTGCCGTGGCACTCATTGCACGCGGAAATAGATACTACCTCTCTTGTCACTGTCACAGCGCCTCCGTCGGGTCTGAAATTGAAATACGGGTTCGCTGCCTGCTGAAATGTGGCCGATCCGTCGGCGGCAGAGGATATCGTCCTTTGGATCTGCGCGGCCACGGTATGTGTCCTTGCAGCGTCAAATACCAGGCCTCCGAGTGTCTTTGCGGCGTCCCTGATATTTGTTTTGAATGTATAAGTATATGTTCCCGGGCCGGTAGTCGCAAATGTGCCGCCGGAATCGAACCCGGGCTGGCCCGGAGTGCTCGCCGCTATATAATTCCTGTAGTATCCGGTAGCGGGATCTATCTGCGCTATCGTAAACCTTATAGAGCCTCCGGCCGCTATAAATGCAGCCGGATCCAGAGCGGCCCCGTCGGGATCGGTAAGCGTAAAGGTCACGACCTGCGGGCTCGCAGTCGTCATACCGAGAATCGCTGCGGAAACATTCCGGTCGGCAGCGGGAACAGCAGGTGAAGGGCCGCCCGCATTACCGCCCTCTTTGTTGCCGCTGCTGCAGCCGAACAACATCACCGCCGCCAGGGCTGTAATCATCCAAAGTAACATTCTGAATTTTTTTATCATATCGGTCCTCCTGTTTTTACCTAAATTAAAATGTGCCCGGAGCATGACATCTCAGGCACGTCTTGCTGCTCGCGCTTTTGAATCTTCCCTTAACATTCGACCAGTTCCTGGGGTGAGGGTTGACATGCAGCCCCGGAGTGCCGCTCATGCCCGAACTGTGACACTTTATGCAGACATCGCCGTCAGGATGACAGCTTTGGCACGATTGCAGATTTCTGCGGGCCTCCCGCGCATGCGAAGCGCTCCAGACCTGTGTCGAGGGTATGCTGCTTACATGGCATTGCCGGCACAGGGAAGGATTCATATCTTTAAGATCGGCAAAGCCGGCATGAATGCGGCCTATGCCCGGGAGATTGACGTCCCTGAACTGCCTCCTGTGCGATTCAAAGGCCAGTTCGTTTCTGTTGAATCTGTTGTGGCATTCGTTGCAGAATTTTTTTGTGTCGTGGCAGCGCACGCAGGATGCCGGTTCCTGCCGGGCCTTTATGGGATGCAGCTCCCTGAAATCGGTCCTGTGAGTCATGGGAGTGTAGTCCACGCCGGAATTCGAGACATGAAGACTCCGGTCTATGCCTCCGCCCTTATGACAATCAAGACAGAACGACTGCTGATGACAGTCATTGCAGTTGCTCGGCAGTTTTTCCTTCATCAGCCGGTGCTCTTTCATCCACATCGCCCCGTGATTGGGAGCCACGTCGTTTGAGAGATGGCACTCGTTGCAGTACTTGATCTCCATGCCCGTGCTGTAATCAGTGTGGCGCGTCGCAGGCCAGGCAATGGAACAACAAACAAGGAAAAAGAAAATAACTGAAAGAATTTTATTCAAAACGCGTTCCTCCTTTCGATTACAGGTTCCAGTCCATGGTCAAACGCCCCAGTGTCCTGTGCTTAAAGTTGGGATTTGCATTGTCCTCAAACCTTGCGCTGAAAGAGACATTCTTTGTTGCGATCCATTTGCCTCCGATCCAGTACCGCTGCGCAGAATGTTCTCCCGTAATGTCTTCCGGCCTGTTGAAGGCGTCATATTGGACTCCGGCCGAAATCAGGAGTTCTTTCCTCAGCCTGTAATCGCCGTAGACCTGAAAACCAAAGAGCTTGCCGTCCGAATTTCCTGTGGAACCGTTATACCCGCTGTATCCTTTCCTGTAATCCACAGAGGCATTCACCGTAAGTTTGTCCGTCGGGTTTGCCATCGCGCCTACAGTATAGACGTCGGCGCCGGGATCTTCATCATAGGTCTGCCGCGAGTATTGCGCATAAACGGTAACCGGGGCATCGAGGTTGTATTCGGCCCTGAGCAGATATTCGCGGAATTTATCGACGGCAAACACGCTGTATATGGAAGTAGTGTCAAAAGTCGGGTACATATGATAAAACTCCGCCTTGATCTTCAGGTTGCTCATCGGGAATATATCAAAACCGGCCAGCGCATCGTCGAAGGTCCTTGAAAGCAGGTCGTACCTGAGTTCTGCGTACGGGCTGAAATACCTGTAAAATCTCCTGGCGTTAAGCCCGAGTTCTTCCCTTGCAAGGTCCCCCTCGTTGTACTTGCGGACATAACTCACCCCCAGCTGGGTCGCCTTTACATTTTCGAGGTGCAGATCAATGCCGGCAAAATAATTACCGCCCCTCGTAAATTCCGAGTCCAGGGAATATATAACATCCCTGCCCGCGGCCACTGTGACGCCGACAGGCCCTATTTTATGGACGTCGGCGCGTATTCCGTCCATAACGGACGTGCCTGCGGTAAAGGCGGTAAACTGCCTGCCTACCCGCACCGACACGGTATCGGTCGGATTAAAGTCCATAAACAGGTAGTACAGTCTTGTGTTGAAATCATTGTCTCTCACAGAACCGTCGTTAAGGGCGGTCCAAAGCCTGCCGTATCCGGAAAGCGAATATTTTTTCCCTTCGGGATTCAGTCCGAACCGCAGGTACTGCGCAACAATAACCTGGTTGTCGGCCAGGAGATCGTCTCCCCATAAAAGCTGGGTCGATGAACTAAAACTGAGCGGGCCGGACTGCGCACCGGCGTCCGCAACCGAAAAAAGCAGCAGACAAACAGACGCTAATAAAACAAGCCGGGAAAAACGCTTCATTTATACCCCCTTCCATATCCAAGTGAGATTTCGAAACCCCTCGGCAATTGAGGTCATTTTTTCAACGACCTTATGTATTCAACAATATTCAGCATATCGTCGGACTTTGGATCAATCTTCTTGCCGTGCAGCGCCTTTTCGATACAGTAGTTGACCACGGCTTCGAGGCTGCTGAATTTGCCCCCCATCATCCTCCACTCGCTCTTGCCGGCTGCGTCTTCCAGCCCTTTTCCGTTGGGATGACATGTGCTGCAGCTCTTGCCTGTTGCGCTGCCCGCAAATTTCGGATCGTTAAAGAGCGCCTTCCCCTTTGCCGCATCGCCGCCGGCAAAGGCTGTCGCGGACAATAAAACCGAAATGCATGCAGCTGCCGCTGCCGTCTTCAAAAATACTTTCATAAATGTCCTCCTGTAATAATCAATGTGAAAACAGAAAAAAGCCGGAAGCGGAAATTTTCCGGCATTATATTGTCCGATAAAGCCAGCCCGGCCGAATCGCCCATAGAAATAAGGTAGTTCATTATGGATTAAATTTTAATGGGAGTTTTTCTGATAATTTTGTGCGATATTTCTTACAAAAATTCCGTAATGATATAAGCGGGCTCATATGGGCTTGCGCACATGAGCAAATTTCTGTTATGTTTCACGTACATTATGGCAATAAGCGCTGCAGCCCGAACTATAGCCGGCCAAAAAACAATCACGGCCGTCAATTTGGTAATAGGTTTACTTATTATCCCGGCCGCGCTTTTTCTCGCCAGGGACGCGGTATCGCTTTTTTTGCCTGTAAAGGCAAAGCCTGCCGGGTCTGAAAAGAAGATGACTGATACCGCCAGGCACGGTTTCCAGGATTATTCGGCGATTCTGAAAAAAAACCCCTTCGGATTCCCCGGAGGGGAGCTCAAACTCCTTTCCGCCTCCGCAACCGGGCCGGCAGCTCCACAACCCGACGTGTCGCTTATCGGCACGATCGCGGGACGACCGGACGTAAGTTTTGCGATATTCGCCGATACAGCCGGGCAGCAGGAGATTTTCAGGGTCGGTCAGCAGGTCTACGGCCTCGGCAAGCTAAAAAAAGTTGAGCCGGGGCGGGTCCTTATCGGCGAGGGCGCAGGGAGACAGGAAATATTCCTCAAAGATATAACCATGGTCCGCGAAGTCAGAAGCGGGAGCCCTCAGTTCGGAAACCCGCAGGCATTCGGGAAAAAAACAGGCGATTCCGCATATAGCGTAGACCCGCAGAGGATCCAGCAGGCTATCGAAAAACCCGACCAGATAATGACCGACGCTCGCTTTACGCCGAACATCGTCAACGGAAAGCAGCAGGGTTTCGTGCTGTCTGAGGTAAAGCCGGGCGGCGTGTACAGCAGCCTCGGACTGCAAAACGGCGATGTCCTTATAAGAATAAACGAACACAGCATCTCAACCCCGGAAAGCGCGCTTCAGGCCTTTACCGCTTTAAGAGGCATTGACAGGGCACAGCTCGATATATTCCGCAACGGGACGAGGATGAGCCTGACTTATTCGCTGAGGTAGACGGACCGCAATTACTGTTTTTTTGGAAGGATATAATATTTACAGGGGGATAAAGATGAAACATTTCACAGGGAGATTTTTTGTCGTTATGTTCTCAGTCGCGCTTGCGCTGACGTTTTCCGGTTGCGGAGGAGGTGGAGGAGGCACAGGCGCCGGCATCTCATTCAAGCCTGCAAAAAGCTCTTCTTTTGATCCCATTACAGGCACGGACGCCTCTGTCGCAAAGCCGGCCAAAACCTCCGGCGAACCTGATCCCAGGGCAGAGGCTGCGGCCGCATCGAACGTCCCTCTTCACTGGGTCTATATGGTAAACGACGGCGAACCGGTCACAGCCAATGCGGACGGGGTTTCGATCAGAATAACGTTCAGTCCCGTCGAGGTCGTTATTGACCCCGCGGATCTCAAACGGCGCGCCAATCTTTCAGGTCCGATTCATGCCGAATATAATGGGGTCGAGTTAAGCGGGAATTTCGGCACGCAGATTGAAGCAGGTCTGGCTACAGGAGCCGGCATGAGCTACTACAGAGACGAAACCATGGATATGAGCATAGAACTGAGTTCGTTGACCGGGACCGCAAGGATGAACCTTCTCGCCCACGGAAATTATGAGCCGCCCTTCGAGTGGGTCCCGGACAAGACAAACCTCGACACGTTTGAGACCGGTCATACCTGGACAGTCGGTTCCAGCATGTCGGGCGATGTGAGCATTTCCGTTACCGGAGGCGGGAATGAAAATATTAATATCCCTTCAACTCCCTATGCCGAAGTTTGGAGGCTTGAGGAAAAGATCGCGGCCATGACCGTCAGGTCGAAAAACTACACCAACATCGTCAGGCTGAGCAGAAAGACACTGATAACCGACCTGACAGGCAATCCGAAGGCCGTTACCATCGAATACTGGTGCGCCAAAGGCGTGGGGATTATAAAAGCCGTCGGACTTTTCCAGGTGCTCGACAAGGCGGACGTTCTGTACGAACTGATGGATACGAATCTGTCCCAGTAACCGGATAAACCCGCATCCTGATATATTCCGAAATTCGGGGCCGCATAGCAGGATTGTAAAAGAGGCCGGAGATTAAAACTCCGGACTCTTTTTGTCTTCGGCAACCGGACAGCGCGGTCCGGCCTACCCACCCCTATCCTTATGTTGACCTCGACCGGCGTTGTTAATATATACTTACTGGGTGAAAAGAATACCCGGATTTTTAAGGAAGCTGTCTTTGGCCGTATCTGTCTTCATTCCGTTCCTTATTATCGCAATCTCCCCCGGCCTTCATGGTTCTTATGCGTCTGCGGCAGAAGCAAAAAAGAGCAGCGGGGTAACTTTTAATTTTGTCGATGTCGACCTCACCGTCGTAACTAAATTCATCAGCGACATCACCGGCAAAAACTTCATTTTCGACGAACGGGTAAAAGGCAAGATAACGATCATCGCCCCTTCAAAATTGTCTGTGGAAGACGCCTACAGCCTGTTTACCTCAGTGCTTGAGCTCAAGGGGTTTACGGTAGCGCCTTCAGGAATAGACGCATATAAAATCATACCTGCGCTTGAGGCCAAACAGAGGGGATTGAAGATCTCCAC
>Ga0334722_10002058_pt1 | contig 23402 bp, 16 predicted proteins | sample C3_bottom_MG_FD_207210 | JGI IMG/M metagenome (GOLD analysis project Ga0334722, IMG submission 207210) | Sediment microbial communities from Yellowstone Lake, YNP, Wyoming, USA - C3_bottom | ecosystem: Environmental > Aquatic > Freshwater > Lake > Sediment | place: USA: Wyoming | collected... | reverse complement strand
CGCCTTTCCCGCCAGTCCATGAGCCGGGGCAGGCACGCAGGCTCTTTGACGGTTGCGTCGATACCTCTTTCAAACAACGCTCCGGTCGGGCAGGCCTGCACGCATTTGCCGCAGTCGGTGCAGTCGCGGCTCGAACGCCATGGTTCGTCCAGGCCGCTGATGACCCGGCTGGCGACACCTCGGCCCTTCACGTCCCAGACATGCGCCCCTTCCACTTCGTCGCAGGCACGCACACAGCGCCGGCACAGGATGCAGCGGTTATGGTCCATGCCGAACCGGCGATGGGATATGTCGACCGCGGCCTGCGGCCAGAGGAAGCCAAAACGCACATGGTCAATGCCGAACCGTCTGGCCAGTGCCTGCAGTTGGCAGGAACCGTTCATGATGCATACCGGGCAGGTGTGGTTGCGCTCGGCCAGAAGCAGTTCCAGAAGCATGCGCCGCATCACCTGTAGCCGCTCGGAGTCGGTGGTGACATCCATGCCCTGCTCGGCTGTCGTGGCACAGGCAGGGAGAGGTCGGGGCCGGCCGGCCACCTCGACCAGGCAGATGCGGCACCCCCCCAGCGGCACCAGCCCGTCGAGATGGCACAGGGTGGGGATGTCAATCCCCACGGTTCGAGCCGCTTCAAGGATGCTGCTTCCTCGCGGTGCCCGTACCGCCACGCCATCAATCTTCAGAGCCAGGTGTTTCATGGAGGTACCTCGCTCGGGCTGCTGTCGCCCGGCCTGCCCGCGGACCGGAGGCGCGCAGCGTACTCGTGCCGGAACCAGTGCAAGGTGCTGAGCACCGGCGTAGGGGCCGCCATGCCCAATCCGCAAAGACTGGCATCGCGCATCAGCCGGCAGATGTCTTCCAGCTGTTCCAGATCACCCGTGGTGGCCGAGCCGTCTGCGACCATGTCGAGCAGCCGCACCGCCTGACGGGTGCCTGCCCGGCAGGGGGTGCATTTCCCGCAGCTTTCATCCTGGCAGAAGCGCATGAAGAAGCGCGCCAGATCCGGCATGCTGCGCTGGCTGTTGATGATGATCAGGCCGCCTGAACCCATGATGGAGCCGATGGCGGCGAGGCTGTCGAAATCCACCGGTATATCGAGGTGTTGGGGGGGAATGCAGCCGCCGCTGGCGCCACCGGTCTGGGCGGCCTTGAAAGCGCCTCCGGTGACGCCGCCGGCGATGGCGAGCAGGCTTCGCAACGGTGTGCCGAGCGGTACTTCCATAACCCCGACGGTGGCAACGTCACCCGAAATGGAAAAGACCTTGGTGCCGCTGTTGCCCGGTGTGCCGATGGTGCGGAACCATGCGGCTCCCCGGGACATGATCGGCGCAATACAGCCGAAAGTCTCCACATTGTTGAGCAGGGTCGGCGCCCTGTGCAGCCCGCGCTGGGAGGGGTAGGGGGGGCGGATGACCGGTTGGCCCCGGCGCCCCATGATAGAGGCCATAAGGGCCGTTTCCTCGCCGCATACGAACGCCCCGGCCCCGGTCCGCACCCGGATGCGGAACGTAAAGCCGCTTCCCATGACGTTTCGACCGAGCAGACCGGCATTTTCGGCCTGTACGATGGCTCGACGCAGTCGTCCGGCCGCCAACGGGTATTCGCCCCGAACGTAGATGTATCCTTGAGGGGCGCCCGTGGCGAAGCCGGCTATGGCCATCCCTTCCAGCAGACGATGGGGGTCCGATTCCATCAGGGTGCGGTCCATGAAGGCCCCCGGATCCCCTTCGTCGCCGTTGGCGACCACAAATTTTCGTCTCCCCCTTGCCCGGGACACCATTTCCCATTTGGCGCCGGTAGGGTAACCGCCGCCGCCGCGCCCGCGCAATCCGCTGGCGGAAATTTCAGCGCAGACCTCCTGGGGAGTCATACTGTTCAGTACGTTGCGCAGACATTCATAGGCGCCTGCGGCACACGCACTCGCCAGATTTTCCGGGTCAATAATCCCACAATTGCTGAGGACGACACGCTGCTGGCAGGCCAGAAAGGGGAGATCCGCAGGTATGCGGCCCTGCTGCGGGGGGGCATCGGCGAGGATTCCGTTGATGACGTTCACGGCCGATTGCGGGGTCTGATGCTCATACAACAGCTCCCTGCCAGCCATGCGCGCCCTGATCAGGGGGCCACGGCTGCAAGGCCCCATGCAGCCGGTGCCGATGAGTTCGACGGACAGTGCGCCAAGCCGTGAACGCACCGCCTCCAGTACCTCCCGAGCCCCTGCCGCGATGCACGGGGATCCCATACACACCGAAACATGCACGCCTTGATCCGGATGCTGGCTGCTTTGCGGAGAAGTCATGGCTGGCTCAATCCTTTGTGCCACACTGCCGGATCAGGTCAATGAGTGCCTCTCGTGTCGCCTGAGCCAGCATCTTTTCGTTCACCAAAGCCAGGGGCGCCATGCCGCACGCCCCCAGGCAGCGGACATTGTGCAGCGATATGGCGCCATCGGCAGAAGTTTCGCCGCATTCGATGCCGAGGTGCTGTGCCAGCTCCTCCAACAGGATGCTTCCACCCTTGATGTGGCAGGAGGTGCCGGTGCACACCGTGCACTGGACAGTGCCAGCAGGCTTCAGCCTGAAGGCATGGTAGAACGACGCGACACCGAACACCATACTGGCGGGCAAATTCAGCGATTCGGCGATGTAGCGCAGCGCTACCCTCTCCAGATGACCGGCTGTCTGTTGTGCAGCATGGAGCACTTCGATCAGCGCTTCCGGTTGGCGATGGTGTCGCCTGATGGCTGCATCGATCGCCATGCGGACGTTGTCAGGCGGGAAATCGCCTGTATCCGTTACCGGTTGACGGTTTTTCTTATGCATGGTGGACATGGCTCAAGTGTATCACGTGATGCCAGTGCAGCAAGCCGGCAAGATATCGGCATGTTCCGTGCAAAAGTATTTCAAGCTTGCGGAATGGTTTTTAATTAGATTAAATATGACAATTTTGTCATTCAGGAGATGGGCACATGATCAACTCCGTAGATTTCTATCGCGAAATTCTCGACAACCTGTACGACGGCATTTTCTTTCTTGATCCCGAGGGCAAGATCACCTATTGGAACAGCGGGGCAACCACCCTGACCGGCTACCAGCAGCAGGACGTGCTCAACCGAAATTACTGCGATATCTTCAAACCGCTCGACAAAAACGGCAATGACCTGTGCGAGCAGACCTGCTGCCCCATCCGGCAGGTTCTGAAAAGCGAACGTCTGATGGAGGCAGAGGCCTATATCCGCCATAAGGAGGGGCATCTGCTGCCCATTTCCATCCGTATTGCCCCGGTACGCGAGGTCGACCGCCACTTTGTGGTGGCCGTGGAGATTTACAGCAGCAACTCGCCCCGTTATGCCATGCGCCAGCGCTTGGAAGAACTGCAGGAGATGGCCATGCATGACCCTCTGACAGGTATTGCCAACCGGCGTTTCGTCGAGGTCAGCCTGGCGGCGCGTCTGGAGGAATTGAAGCGTTACGGATTTCCTTTTGCGATCATGTTTATCGATGTGGACAACTTCAAGCGGATCAATGATGTGTACGGCCATGCCGTCGGCGACAATGTGCTGCGCATGATTTCAGGCACCATCGTCAACAGCCTGCGTTCGTTCGATATCATTGGCCGTTGGGGGGGGGAGGAATTTGTTGGCCTGCTCATCAACATGACAGAGGAGCAACTCTTTCCCGTGGTTGACCGTTTCCGCCGCCTGGTGGAAAATTCCATGCTGACTTTGGTCAATGGCAGCACGTTGCAGGCTACTGTTTCCATTGGGGCGACGCTGGCACAGCCGGACGACTCGCTCGAAGAGTTGGTGGAACGAGCCGATAAGCTCATGTTTGAAAGCAAGCATCGAGGACGAAACGTGGTGACGGTCGGCTGATCGTCGGTTACATGCTGTGCCAGCAAGAAAGCCCCTTACGGATAGTGCCGAAAGGGGCTTTCTTGTTGTTGTCGGCCGGTTGGCCGCTATTTCACGACACCTGCCGCCGTTCCGGTAAAGGTGCCTGATGCGCCGCCGGTGTGTCGTCCGGATGCGACGCCGTCAAAGGTGATATTGGTGTTGGTACCGACACTGCCGCTGGTCCCGGTGAAAAACATGTTTCCGGACCACTTGTTGTTGGTTGCGTCCCAGCTGCTGATGTTGAAGGTCGGGCTGAGACCGGCGGTATTGACGCCGCCTATTTGGGTGAGTGGCGTGGAACCGGTGGGAAAGCTCACGTTAAACGCGCCGCTGATGCCGTTGGTGGCGAACAGCTGCGGCCTGGCACCACTCACCGGGGCGAAGAACTTTACGCCGCTGACGGTGACGTTGTAGCTGGCGCTGGAACCGCTGAAATCGGCACTGCCTACCTCCACGGCCGGGATGTTGAGGCGCTGCAGAGTGGCCTGGCCGGCGGTGGTAGCGGCCAACTGAAGGAACTTGTTGGTTTCCAGCCAGACACCCGAGGTCAGGGCCTGCATGCTGGCGGCATTGAAGGTGCCGACCGTTTCGCCGATGAAGATGCCGGTCTGGGGTGTTGCCGCCGCCTGGGCGGTCAGCATGTCCAGCCACCCGGCGCGGGTGTTGGCATGCAGGGTGCCGGTGGTGGCATCCCATAGGTCGCCTGCCATGATCCCCTTGTAGTTCACATTGGCCGGGACAAAGTCCACGATGTTGAAGTCGATGTTCCATGGCCCGGCTGGGGCGCTGCTGTACGTGGAAAACAGGCCGAAGCGGCTAATGCCCCAGTCCGGGTTGGAGGCGATCGAGCTGCGGATGAGAGCATCAGGCACCGCCCCACCCAGGGCCGGTGAAGTCCCGTTGAAGCTGGATGCAGGATAAAAATTGGTGCTGGTGGTTATGACATTGCCGGCGTTGTTCAGGGTTGCGGCGGTCACCGTGCCGCCACTCCCCAGAGCCGTCGGGAAGACGTTGCCGTCCACTTCCCAGATATTGGTCTGGGGATCGATGTAGCCGCGGAGTTTGCCGGTCAGCACCCCGGCGTTACCGCTGGGATCGATGTACAACGCATCCACCCGCCCGCTGATCGGGGGCGACGTCTGGCTGCTGGCCAGGGTGCTCACACCAGCTACCACATGGCCATTGTAGGCGCCGCCGTCAGCGGTCGTGAAGGTGCCGGTGGGCAGATCCTTGGATATTATAGAGGCATTGAATACATAATCGGTATCGGTCAGCGCCTGACTGGGGGTCAGGAAGCCGATCCCCTTGAAGTCGGACATGACGGTTGGGGTGGCGCTCCAGAGGGTCATGCCTCCCATGACGCCGTCCAGGCTGCCGTAAGTGTTGATAACGGTATTGAAGAAACGTTTGAGCTGGGTGGTGCCGCCATCGATGGCGTTGAAATAGGTGACCGGGTGCGACAGGCCGGCGGCTGTGCCGGTAAAGGAGGTGGCGGTGAACGTGCCGGTGGCGATACCATCGAAATTGCCTCTGAAACCGGGCGCCAGCTCGCCGATGGCATTGATGGTGCCGAGCCAGTTATTCGCCCCGTTGACTGGGCTGACGCCGGCGTGCTTGATCTCCATGGTGGCGAAGACACCGCTGGTGGCCACGGTGGCGCCGTCCAGCAGGGAATAACGCTGCTGCTGCAGTTGCCCGGTGTAGCTGCCGTTCACGTTCGTCGCCACCCAGAGCGAAATAGGATCGCCTGCGGTCCGGCTGTAGAAGCGAATGGTGGGCACGCTGACGCTGCCGGTAGCGTTGCTTCCGGAAAGCGTAAAGCTGGTGGCGCCCAGCAGGGTGGGGAAGCCGAGTTGGGCGGCGAGGGTCGGATTGGCCAGGAAGCGTGCCGGGTCGATGAAGACGCCTGTTGTGAGGGCCCCGAAGGTCCCGGTGGCGGCGTTGGAGCTGCCGGTGAGCTTGCCGCTCAGCAGTCTGAGGCTGCCGGCTCCCCAGTCGCCCCACACGCCGTCGGCAGTAGCGCTTAACTGGCCGTCCGGTTGCCAGTTGCCCATGGAAATGATCTGGATTTCGTTGTCGGGGATAATGAAGCCCTGGGCACCGGCGGTGCCCCAGCGGGCGCGGCTGCTGAGCACGAAGCTCGTGTTGCTGCCGCTGAAACTGCCGAATGATTCGCGGCCCCAGATGCCGAAGCTCGGGTCATTGCGCAGGAAGCTGAACTGGATGACGTCGCCGCGATTGGTCATGCGGCTACTGAAATTGAGTGAGGCATCCAGCAGGAATCCTTCGGCCACGTTGTCGTTGCTCACGCCCGACACATACTGGGTCAGGGCCGGGCCGGTCAGTTCGAACAGCGTGGTACCATTTTTCGCATCCCACCAGTTGGCGGCAAAAGTGGCGGGGTTGAGGCCGCTGGCAGCATTCATCTCGTTCAGAACCAGCGTACCGGTGCCTGAGACGCTGCCGGCTGTCACCGTGCCGGTGGCCGAGCCGAGCAGGATGCCGGCTTTTCCGGTCGGGTCGATATACAGGCCGGTGAAACCGGTGGCGAGCGCGCCGCTGCCGTCCAGGGACATACCGCCGTAGTAGCCGAAATAGGCGCCGCCATCGCTGGTGGTATGGGTGGCAGTGGTGTCGGAGTAGAGCTTGCCGAACCAGTAGTGGTTGGGCTGCTGCAGCGGCGGGGCCGGGTAGGTGCCGCTCAGGGTGGCACTGGCGCTGCCGGTGGCCCAGGGTGACGTCGTGCCGGCCAGCACCATGGCCGGGGCCGGGTCGGAGAGGATCTTCAGAAAGTTGCTGGCCGGGTCGATGGTCGCCCCCCGCGACATCAGGGGAGCGTTCAGGGCGGAGCTGAACACGTTCGGAGGAGGTGGTGGCGGTGTCGGAGGCGTCGGAGGCGACGGTGGTGGCGGAGGGGTGGTCGTGCCGGTGGTCCCTGTGCCGGTGGTTGATGTGCTGGTCGTGATGGTCGTGGTTGCCGTTGCTACGGTATCGGTAACTGGCGGTGGTGCGCTGGTGGTGTCGGTAAGAGCTGTTTGCGTGGAGGTTGTTACCGTTGTGGTGGTATTGGCGGTGCTCATCGACGATGTTGCTTGAATTGAGGAGGACAAAGCCGTAAGCGTGCCGGCATCAACGGTCGATAGAGTCGTACTTGTTGAGCCGGACGGGCTGCCGGTGCCGGTTGCAGATGTTGTTGTGCTCGTGGTTGTGGATGTTGTCCCGGCAGGGGTGGTGCTGTCGGAAGTGGCACCAGTCGTTGTGCCGGAAGTTGTGCCAGTCGTTGTCCCTGAAGTTGTGCCTGAAGTTGTGCCTGAAGTTGTCCCGGAAGTTGTCCCGGAAGTGCTGCTCTGTCCGCTGCTGCCCCCTGCGGGTGCGGTTGGCGTGAATTCGTTCTTCAGGGAGTTGATTTCGGACGTGGTTACCGGGCGCGGCGGTGCCGGCGGCCTGCCGCTGGCGACCGAGGTGCCGGTGCCGGGGCTGAGCAGCACCCCCTGGGTCGGAGTGCCGATACTGGCAGTATGTACCGTTCCCTGGCTGACCGCAACACCGGTGATGTTGCCCATGTGGTAGACGAAGAATTCCGTACCGCGCACCCCGGCGATGGCGTTGGGGGTGCGGATTTCGAATTTGCGCACCGCTTTTCCGACAGCAGCCGGCTGCACGATGGCCTGTACTTTGCCGCGGGGGAGTCCGAGCTGCCGGCTGCTGGCGGAGTATTCGCTCACGTCGATGCGGCTGCGCTGGGCGATTTTGACGATGGAGCCGTCGTTAAAGGTAATCTCTGCCCGGGCGTTGCTCTTGGTCCGGACAAAGTCGCCCCGCTCCACCGTGCCGCCCTGACGAGCCGGAACCGCAGGCAGTTTGCCGCCGTGCATCACGTCGACTACCCCCTCGACCCTGGTGAGTCGGCCGACTACTTCCGCCAGCGCCTCGGAAGCAGGTCCGCAGAGCATGGCCGCGGTTGCCAGGATCATTGCCAGCAACAACGATGTCCGTCTATCTGCAAATGCCGTGTGGTACATGGCAGTCCTCCTGGCCCTGATAAACAGGGCACGTGCGTTAACGAAATTGTTTTCTGCCGGAACGGCGCAGAAAAATGCTTCAAACTTACTAAAAACTGAGCTCAACACCGGCAGTGACCGTGTTGCGTGTGTAGTCGTAGACCTCGATGTTCGATTGTGCGGTGGTATGCGCATACTGGGCGTTCAGGGCGATGTCCGGGGTAACGTTCCAGGTCAGGCCGACCGATCCCAGCCAGATGGTGTCGTCACGGCGCACTCCGAACAGGGTGTTCGCATACAGATAGTCCTGCAGCGTCACATCACCGGACAGGTTGAGTTTCAGGCGGGGGGTAAGCGGGACGACGCCATTCAGCGAGACGCGGTGCCCGCGGTTGATCCAGTTGACCCCTTCGGCATCGTCGTAACTGTAATCGTAGCGCAGGCCGGCCATGCCGCCCTGATCGCCGTAGGTGAAGATATACCCGGCCGAGCCGCCGAAAATGTGGGCATCGCGGTTTTCGTCTCCGACCAGCGGTTCTTTGAGCATTTCGCGACGGGTGTAGCTGAAGGCGGCCTGCAGGATATGCTGCGGCGCCAGCTGCAACGACCAGGTGGGGCGGGCGGTGACGGTCTGTTGGTATTTCTCTTCCTTGAGCAGCACATGGGTGTAATTGACCGGCAGCGACAGGGCGGAGGTGCCCAGGGCGATGCCCGGAATCAGGGTGAGCGAATTGATGATGGTGCTCGGATTCTCGTCGCTCGTGTCCGTATTGCCGTATTGGGTGTTGTGCAGCAGGTACTGGGCGCTGAAGATGCCGGCGCCCGACAGCATGGGATTGTAGTCCAGGCGGAGGGAGCCGACAAAGGCGTGATCCGTCTGGCCGCTGGGATTGCCGATCAGGGTCCGCGCGGTGGCGTCGGAAGGGTTGGAAATGGCATTGTCGTCGTACAGGTAGCTCAGCCCCACCGTCAGCCGCAAAGGACGGTAGCTTTCGATGATCCGCGAAAAGGCCTGTTCGTATTCCTTGGCGTAGGATGCGATCTCGGATGTGGGGTCGGTGGCGATGACCGCGCGCAGGGCGTCCCGGGCACGATTCAGTTTGCGGTCGCCGGCCAGGTTGATGGCGATCTGCATGTCGGCTGCCTGGGCCAGACCGGCATCGAGCCGCTTGGCCCGTTCGAAAGACTGAATGGCCTCGCCGCGACGTTCGCTGGCAGCCAGGATCTGCCCCTTGAGAAAGGCCACCTGGGCCGGTTTGACGAGTACCCCTTCGGCCTGTGCGACCCAGGCCAGCGCCTGTTCCTGGTTGCCGGACACATGGTAGGCATCGGCCAGTTCGATAAAGGCATCCAGGACGGGCGGTTTCAGGGTGCAGGCATCGTTTAAGTCCTTGATCGCCCCGTTCAGGTCGCCGCTCTGTTTGCGCGCCATGCCCAGGTAAAAGGCGACCAGTGACGAAGCGGGCTGTTCTTTGCGGGCTGTCTCCAGAATGTTCAGCGCCTCTTCGAAATTTTCCGCCCGGTACTCGGCGATACCCTGCTCGAGCAGGGTCGCATCTGCAGCGACGGCCACACCGCCCACCGGCATCAACATACAGGCGATCAGTCCTGCCCCAATGACGCGAATCATATGTTTCATGGTGCATCCTCCAGCCGGCATCATTTCATAACAGCGTGTCAGAATTGTATAGATAATACGAAAAATAGCAAGATGCGAGTACGATGAGTTTGCTTCGGAGTCGCATGGTTGACTTGCACATGAGCACTGGTAGACTGGTAATCACCGTTATTAATCCGAATTAACCACCAAAATCCCTATAAGGAACGAGACCATGCGGAAACATTACGGCCACAGGTTGGCACACGGCATAGCAGTTCTCCTGGTCTTGTCGCTCGTTCTGCTGGCTTCCGACGGTTTCGCGGCCCGCACCCTGGCTCTGGTGAAGGACATTAATCAGGAGGCGGCGTCGGCGCAGATCGGGCGGATTGCCGTCATGGGCGGTTTCATGTACTTCGGAGGAAACGACGGTCTTCACGGTGTGGAGCTGATGCGCAGTGACGGTACGGCAGCCGGTACCTCCCTGGTGCTGGACATCAACCCCGGCCTTGCTTCGGGTATTGTTACGTCCGAACCGTTCGCCGTCATGAACAATGTGCTCTACTTTGTCGCCGACGACGGCGTGAATGGCAAAGAACTCTGGCGCAGCGACGGTACGGCGGCCGGCACGGCCATGGTCAAGGATATCGCCCCCGGGGCCGCATCCGCAAATCCGTATCAGTTGACGGTGGTGAACGGTCAACTGTTTTTCGGTGCCGACGACGGCGTAAACGGCATCGAACTATGGAAAAGCGACGGCACGGCGGCCGGCACGGTCATGGTCAAGGATATCTGGAGCGGCGGTCCGACCGGCAGCAGCACCCCCTATTATCTGACCGCGGTCAACACCACTCTCTTCTTCACCGCCAACGACCCGGCCACCGGTGGCAACGAACTCTGGAAGAGCGACGGCACGGCCATCGGCACGGTGCGCATCAACTTCGGGGTAACCAATCCGTTCCCCGATTCCCTGACCAGCGTCAGCGGCGTCCTCTTCTTTGCCGCCAATGACGGGACCGGGAGCGTCAGGCTCTGGCGATCGGACGGTACCGATGCCGGTACGGTCAATGTGCCGCTCTCGTATCTGGGATACCAGGCAACAAATCCCGTCAACCTGATTAATGGCAATGGAACCCTTTATTTCAGGGCGGATGAGCCCATGATGTTGGGTAGTGAACTATGGAAGTACGACGGGGTCGCCGCTGCCGCGCCGGTCAAGGATATCTACACCGGCTCCCTGTCCGCTTCTCCGTCAGCCCTGAACTTCGTGAACGGCATCCTCTATTTCTCGGCCTACGACGCGGGCGACATTCCTACGTTTGGGCTCTGGAAAAGCGACGGCACTGCTGCCGGCACGACAAAGATCGCCAATGGCAGGTTTTCGGGCGGCATAGTGAACTACGGCGGCGCCCTGTTACTGGGGTTCGACACCGGCAGTGTCGGCGAGGAACTCTACACCAGTGACGGCAGCGCGACCATGACACTGGTCAAGGACATCAATCCGACTGCTCCTGACGGACCCGCCGGCTCAAACATCGCCAGCATGACCCTGTACAACGGCAAGGTCTATTTTACGGCCGACGACGGGGTACACGGCGTGAACCTCTGGACCACGGACGGCACCACTGCCGGTACGGTGACGGTGCCGGTCAATAGGTTCGGCACCCTTGCTTCCAGTTCTGGCCCAGCAGTTCTGATAAACGGTGCCATGTACTTTGCCGCCAATAACGGGATCAATGGCACCGAGTTGTGGAAGAGCGACGGCACGGCGGCCGGCACGGTCATGGTCAACGACATCAACCAGACCATAGCTGCCGATGGTTCACCGGGGGGGGGCAATCCGCAAAATTTGACGAATGTGAACGGCACGCTCTTCTTTACGGCCGATGACGGCGTGAACGGAGCCGAACTGTGGAAGACGGACGGCACTGCGGCCGGCACGGTCATGGTGAAGGATATCAATTCGGTGACCGGGCCATCCGATCCGTACAATCTGGCGAATGTGAACGGTACGCTCTTTTTCTCGGCCTTTGACGGCGTCAGCCGAGAATTGTGGAAGAGCGACGGCACGGCGGCCGGCACGGTCATGGTCAAGGATATCAATACGAGCATGCCCGGTGCCGGTTCCAACCCGTCGTATCTGGTTAATATGAACGGCACCCTCTTTTTTGCGGCCGACGACGGTTTGAACGGCACCGAATTGTGGAAATCCGATGGGACGGATGCGGGCACGGTCATGGTCAAGGATATCAATACGAGCCTCGGCATCGGTTCGAACCCGTCGAGCCTGCTTGTTGTCGCCGGTCAGCTTTATTTCGCGGCCAGTGACGGGGTGAACGGTGCTGAGTTGTGGAAGTCGGACGGCACGGCTGCCGGCACGGTCATGGTCAAGGATATCAATGCCGGTGCAGGCAGTTCCTGGCCAAGCTCCTTGACGAATGTGAACGGCACGCTCTTCTTCCTGGCCAATGACGGGATAGCCGGAGTCGAGTTGTGGAAGAGCGACGGCACTGCCGCCGGTACGGCCATGGTCAAGGATATCTATTCAGGCGCCGCCAGCTCGTGGCCTGATTTCCTGACGAATGTGAACGGCACGCTCTTCTTTGCGGCCGACGACGGCGTGAACGGAGTTGAGCTCTGGAAGTCTGACGGGACGGATGCCGGCACTTCACTGGTCAAAGACATCAATCCCGGCCTGACCGGTTCGTTGCCCAACGGTTTGTACAACTTGAACGGCACGCTCTATTTTTCCGCCGATGACGGCACGCACGGAGCGGAGTTGTGGCAGTCGGACGGCACGGCCGCCGGAACCATGCTGGTGGGGGATATCAATCCGGTCCCGGGGGCCGGTTCGACGCCCCAGAATCTGATTGGCAGTGGTCCGGACCTCTTTTTTTCCGCCGATGACGGCCAGCATGGCGCGGAATTGATGGCCCTGATAGTCGTGTCGCCCACGGCCACGCCGCAAACGACGAGCGTGACGGAGAACGGCACCCTCGCCATCACCCTGAGCGGGACGGACCCGGACGGAATGTCCCTTGCCTACGCGGTTGCCACTTCCCCCGCCAACGGCACGATAACGGGAACCGCCCCCAATCTGGTCTACACTCCCGCCACAGGGTTTGTCGGGGCCGACAGTTTTACCTTTACCGTCACCAATGGGGTCAAGATATCGACGGCTGCCACGGTCGGCATCACCGTGAATCAACGGTACCAGTCCGTGACCTTTGCCGCTGGACCTAACGGGACGCTTTCGGGCACCGCTTCCCAGCTGATCCCCTGGAATGGCTCTTCCAGCGCAATTACGGCGGTGCCAGACTCCGGGCACCATTTTGTCGGCTGGAGCGGCACCGGTGGTTTCACTGCGGTCACCAACCCGCTGACGCTGGCAGCGGTGATTGCCGACATGAGCATTACCGCCACGTTCGCCATCAACACATACAGTGTAACGGCAAGCGCCGGACCCAACGGCAGCCTGAGCGTGACGACGCCTTCACCCGTTACCATCAACCACGGCTCCACGTCGTCATTCACCTTCGACGCATCTGGCGGCTATCATGTCGCCTCGGTGATCGACACCTGCGGCGGCGCAGGCTACAGCAATACCCTGAACGATGTCACGAGCTATACCTATGCCACGCCGGCCGTCACTGCTGCCTGTGCCGTGAGCGCAACATTCTCCAGGACCCCTGATGGCATCCTGGTGCCGGCTCCCGGCAAGGTGTCTCCGGAGCTGACAGACGCCCTGAAGGCGCTGAAAATTTCGGTCGGCATGGCACAGCCCACTCCGTTCGAGCTGGTGCGGGGTGACGTCGCCCCCCTGGTAAACGGGGTGCCGCAGCCGGACGGCCGGATCACCCTGGGGGATGCGGTGGTGCTCCTGCGGCGTGCCGTTGGCCTGATCGCGTGGTAGAGCGGCATATCTGTTGCGCACAGAATGCGAAGGGAAAGGGATTCCTATGAAACATTATGCCATCATGCTTGTCGGCAGCCTTGTCATACCCGTCGTTCTGTCCGCTTGCGGTGGCGGCGGCAGCACGGCATCCCAGGCGCCACAGAAGGCGGTTGCCGTCATGCGAACCACCCAGCTTTCCACTCCGGCCACACCCATTGCCGCCATTTCCGCCACCCTGACCATCCCTAACGGCGTGACGGTCAGGACAACGACGAGCGACCCCTATCAGCCCGATACCACGGTCGTGCAACTGTTGAACGCCTCGGCGGCCGGAACCGCGGCAGCGCCGACCTTGGTGTTTTCGCGCTACAGCGCGGCCACAGCCACAACGGTCGGCAAGCTCAAGTTCACGGTTATGGATGTCAGGGGGTTTACCGCCGCCGAACAGATCGCCATCACCCTGGATGTCACGAGCGGCTTTTACCCCACGTCCAGTGATTTCGGTTTGATAGATTATACCTTCAGCGACATTAACGGTGCTATCCTCACCGGCATCTCGCCGACGCTGACGGCGACCATCCAGTGAGGAGGGGGATGTTATGTACCTGCGAACTCTGCTAATTGCCAGTGCGGTCGTGCTTGTCCCCTTGATGGCCGCCGCATCGGAATCCGCGTATGAAAAGGCCATCGCACGGGGCGTGGCGGGGATCGAGAGCGGCGATCATGCCGCTGCCGCAACCGAATTCCGCGCCGCCCTTGCCGAACGGCCCGATGACCCCGAGGCGACCCTCTATCTTGGTATCGCCCAGAACCGGTCGCGGGATGCCGAAGCAGAAGCGACGCTCAAGAAGGCGCTCTTCCAGGAACCCGCCAATCCTCGGACAAATCTGGAGCTTGGCATCCTGTACCTGAACCGGGGAGTAATCGCCGAGGCCGAGGACTATTTCGAGAATACGGTGCGCATCGCTCCGGATAGCGCCCAGGCCGCCAATGCACGGGAGCATCTGCGGCTTCTGAAAGCCGGGGGAGGGGAAAAGAGATGGGGGGTGCGTTTCCTGACCGGTCTTCAGTATGACAGCAACGTCTTGTTGAATGCCGATGGCATACCTCTGCCCGCCGGGGTCGAACGATCCGAGGACTGGCGGGGCATTTTCAATCTGGGGCTGACCTACACGCCGGTCAAAACCGGGTCATTTGATCTGACTGCCGCCTACTCCCTTTACCAGAGCCTGCACTTCCGCCTTGATCAATTTGACATCAACCAGAATCAGCTCGAACTGGCGGCACAGTACAGCTTCAATGAAAAGCTGGCGCTCAAAATGGGGTATGCCTTCGATTATCAGTTCATCGGCGGCGATGGGTACGCCAACAACAATGCGGCAAGCGCCTCTCTGGTCCTGTCCGGTCCCGGGGGGCTGAACACGACCCTTGATTATCGCTACCGCAACACCGGCTACAAGAATACGCCCATGTTTGCCACCAACCATGACCGTTCCGGCCAGAACCACCAGGGTGGGATCAGTGCCAAATTGCCGTTGGGAACCAATGCGGTGGCACGGGCGGGGTACTATTACGACATGGAGACGACCTCACAGCATTACTGGGATTATGGCGGCCACAAAACGCTGGCCGGCATCACCGTACGGCTCCCCTTTTCCCTGGTCACCGAGGCGAGCGGGGAGGCGTATTTCAAAACGTACGACGGTCTGTACCCCTCTGCGGGAATGCAGCGCGAGGATGTCTCCTGGACCGGTTCGCTGGTGCTGTCCCGCTTTTTCGGGGAAACGTTCAGCCTGACAGCCGGCATTTACTACAACAGGAACGAGTCTAATATCGCGGCATTTGACTATGTGCGCACGATAACCAGTCTGTTGGGGCAAGTGAGGTTCTGATATGAAACGGATAATCATTCTGGTCTGCTCATTGCTGCTGGCGGGCATCGGTACGGCGTCAGGCGCCCAGCAGATCGGCTCGGTGGTGGCCCTCAAGGGTAAGGCGACGATTGCCAGGGGCACGGCCAGGGTCGAAGCATTGGTGAAAAGCGGCATCGAGCTAAAGGACACCGTGAAGACCGCCCCGTCATCCCGGGCCAAGCTGCTCTTCATCGACGAAAGCGTGCTGACCCTGGGTGACGACAGCACCATGCAGATCAGCGAATTTATTCATTCACGGACCGACCGGGGCAAATCGCTGTTCAATCTACTGGACGGCAAGATGCGCGCCGTGGTGGGGAAGACAAAAGTCGAGGTCAAGACTCCTACCGCAGTTGCCGCGGCCCGGGGGACGGTGATCTACTTTGAAGTCGGCATGCTGGACGGCAAGCACTACACCAAAATTATCTCCCTTGAGGGGACAGTTGAAGTGCGGGGCCTGGTGCCGGGTGATACCGGTGTAATGGAATTGACGCCGGGCATGATGGTGATCATCATGGAGGGTGAAAGGGTTGGAGTGCCGGTGCTGGCGCCAGCGGCGGAAATCGAACGGGCCAGGCGGGAGACCACTCTCTCGGGGAGTGAGATCAGCCTGCCGACGCCGAAGCTGCCCGACACGGTTTCGGCTGGAGTTTTTCAGGTATCAGTGCCGACCATCGTGCCGCTCTTCGAGCAACAGGTGCCGCCGGTAACGGTCGCGCCCCATCAGCCCACAACGGTAAATATCAATGTCAACTTCTAGCAGGCGGATGCCGGGTATCCGGCAGGACATGCCATGAAAAATTATCGTTTTTATTGCACTGCGGCCATCAGCATTCTGATGGCCATTCTTCTGCAGATTTTTGACCCTCCGATCGTTTCCGAGTTGATGGAGAGCAAAACCTACGATCTGCGGCTGCGTCTGCGCGAAAAACTCCATGATCACATTGCCCGCCCGGACATCCTGATTGTGGCCATTGACGAGCAGAGCCTGAAGGAGGTGGGGCGCTGGCCCTGGTCGCGGGATATGATGGCCCGTCTGGTGGACAGGATTTCAGCCGGCCGACCCAAAGTGATCGGTATTGATATCATGTTCAGCGAACATGAAAGTGTCGAACGGGACAACGCCTTGCGCGCGGCTATCCAGAAGGCCGGCAACGTGGTGCTGGCAACGGCATTCGTGGCCGGCAAACGCGGCTTCGCACCACCCGCTGCCATCGATATCCCCGATTTTCTCTGGGAGTCGGCGTTCATGGAGGTGCGCTCGGTCGAAGGCATCGAGGGGAAAAAATGGGCCATCCGGGCGGAAAAGGCGCTGCCCCCCATTAGGGAACTGGCCGAAGTTGCCGTACTGGGGCATGTGACCATTCACCCCGACCTTGACGGCGTGTTGCGCTGGGAGGTGCTCGGCGTGGCCTTCGGCGACGAGATGTACCCCTCGCTGCCGCTCCAGCTGGCCCGCATCGGCTCCGGCCTGAAGATGCAGGACCTGGCTCTGTACAGCGGGGCGAGCATCAAGTTCGGTGGACGGATCATCAAAACCGATCTTTCCGGGCGGGTGTTGGTGAACTACATCGGCAGGGAGGGAAGCTTCACCACGCTGTCAGCCGGCGATGTCATCTCGGGGCGCATCCCGGCATCACGATTCCGTGATGCCATCATTCTTGTGGGAACAACGGCCCTGGCCACCTACGACCAGAAGGTCACCCCGTTTTCGGCCGACTCCCCCGGCGTGGAAAAGAACGCCACCGTGGTGCAGAATCTCCTGGAAAACGACTTCATCACCAAAAGCCCCGGAGTGATCGAGGTGGCGATCATTATCCTGACTGGTATTTTTCTGGCGCTGATTTTGCCGCGCCTGTCCGCCGTTGCCGGGGTCTCTTTCGGATTTCTGCTCGTGGCGGCCTACACCTTGACGGCCTGCTGGTTTCTTGTCTATCGCGACTACTGGCTGGGGATGATGTTGCCGATCGGCAACATGGTGGTGATCCTGTCCGCTGAGACCATCGCCAAGCTGTTTTTCGAGGAGCGCAGGGCCAAGGAAATCCGTAAAATGTTTTCCAGCTATGTTTCCCCGAAGATCGTGGAAGCCTTGATCAACAATCCGGACATGGCGAAGCCGGGCGGACAGCGCAAGACCATTACCATCATGTTTTCCGACATCATCGGCTTTACGACACTTTCCGAAAATCTGCCACCCGAAGAGGTGGTCTCGCTGCTGAACGAATATTACGAGGTCATGGCGGAAATCATTTTCCGGTGGGACGGGACACTGGACAAATTTGTGGGTGATGAAATCATGGCGGTCTGGGGATCGCCGCTTGACCAGTCCGACCATGCGGAGCTGGCGTTGCGCTGTGCCCTGAATATGTCCGACCGGCTCGATCAACTGAGGGAGGATTGGCGCCAGAGGGGTCTGGCCCTGATCGACTGCGGAATCGGACTGAATACCGGCGAGGCGCTGATCGGCAACATCGGTCTGGCCGGCAAGAAGATGGACTATACCGCCATCGGCAACCACGTCAACATCGCCGCCCGGGTCGAAAAGCTGACCAGGCAGTACGACTCGCGGATACTGATTACGGACAACACCTGCCATGCGGTCCGCCACCTGCTGGATGCCGGGTCGTTCGGACATATCGAGCTCATTGAGCGGGAGGCGGTCAAGGTCAAAGGGAAAGAGGAGCTGGTGACGATCATCTCGGTACGCTCGCTCAAAGAGGGGGAGCCAGCCGGTGACGCACCGTCAGCTGCCAAGGGGGCCTGAGGCCCCCTTTTGAATTACAGGTCCAGGATCATGGCATTTTCGTCGCAGTCCGGGAACTTGACGCATTTGATGCAGTCACCCCAGACCTTATGGGGCAGCTCTGATTTGTCCACCAGGCGAAAGCCGAATTTGCTGAAAAAATCGGGCTTATAGGTGAGGCAGAACACGCGTTTGAGGCCAATTTGGCGGGCTTCGTCGATACAGGCCTGCACCAGTTGGCTGCCCACCCCCTTGCGCCCGGCCTCCTCGGACACGGCCACTGAGCGGACCTCGGCCAAATCCTCCCAGACCACATGCAGGGCCGCTGTGCCGATCAGGCGGTCGTCGGCTGTAAAGACATAAAAATCGCGCAGCGATTCGTAAAGCTCAGAAAGCGAGCGGGAAAGCATATCTCCCTGGCTGGCGAAATGGGTCAGCAGTTTCTGGATATCCTTGATATCACTGATTTGCGCTTTGCGGACCATGCGGTTGTCCTTTCTTAAACCCCGATAAAAGGCTACGTGCGCCAACGAAATAATTTTCTGCCGGGAAAGCGCAGAAAATTATTACTAACGCACTAAATAATGCCGACGTTGACCACTACGGGGGCAAGCACCCTGATGAGGTCGGCAGGCGCCATACCCACCAGGTATCCCCGCTTTCCGCCATTGATGTAGATGGTTTCCAGGTCAGCGATGCTCGCTTCCAGATAGATAGGCATCCGGCGGCGTGTGCCGAAGGGCGAGGTGCCGCCCACCTGATAGCCGGTATGCCGGGCAGCCGTGTCGGGTGTGCAAGGGGTAACTTGCTTGACCCCCAGTGTCCTGGCCAACTCCTTGGTGGACACCTGTCTGTCGCCGTGCATCAGGATGATCAGCGGGTTCCTCCGATCGTCTTCCATGACCAGCGTCTTGATCACGCTATGTTCATCCACTCCCAGTTCTCGGGCCGAAACCGCGGTTCCCCCCTTCTCCTCGTAGGCATAGGGGTGATCGCTGAAGGCGACTTTTTCGGCTCTGAGCATCCTGACGGCAGGGGTTACGGGTGTTTTGTCCTTGGCCATTTCTCTGTCTTTGTCATGAATCAGCGCTGCTGTGCAGGCGTTACGGATTCAGAGTTTACCATGAATGTGCCGCTAAAATGCAGTGAGTCGAGCTTGGCGGACGGCTAACATATCCGTGGTAACTGTTCTCCAGCCAGCATTTCCACAGTCCGCACACCCCCGACAACGGTTTCCATGCGGACCCGGCCCGGCTGCTGGCCGGCTTCGACTCTTCCGATGATGGCTGCCTGGGCACCGAGCGGGTGGGCGCGCATGGCTGCCACCACCTTGTCGGCGGCCTCTGGTGCGACAAAGGCCAGGAGCTTGCCTTCGTTGGCCACGAAAAGAGGATCAAGCCCCAAGATGGAGCAGACGCCGCGTACCGCCGGCGCCACCGGAATTGCCGCCTCGTCAAGGGTGATGGCAACGCCCGATTGCTGGGCGATCTCCTTGATCGTGGTCGCCACGCCGCCTCGGGTCGGGTCGCGCAGCACGTGCAGCGCAACATCGGCTTCGGCAATGATGAGTTGTGTGAGTTCATGCAACGGGGCTGAGTCGCTGCGAACATCTGTGCCCACGTTCAGCCCTTCTCGGCCAGCCATGACGGCGATGCCGTGATCCCCGACCGTGCCGTTGACGATGACCGCGTCGCCCGGCTGGGCGTTGGCGCCGTGGATAGGCAGGCTATGCTCGATGACGCCGATGCCGGCAGTGGTAATGAAGATTTTGTCGGCCTTGCCGCGCGGCACGACCTTGGTGTCACCGGTGACGATACGCACGCCGGCCCTATCGGCGGCGCCCCGCATGTCCTCCAGGATGTGCGACAGTTCCGCCAGGGGGAGGCCCTCTTCCAGGATCAGTCCGGCGCTCAGCCAAAGGGGGCGGGCGCCCATCATGGCCAGGTCGTTGACCGTGCCGTGGACTGCGAGGCTGCCGATGGTGCCGCCGGGGAATACCACCGGATCGACGACAAAGGAATCCGTGGTGTATGCCAGCAGGCCATCGATCCGGCCGAGAATGGCGGCATCGTTCTGCTCCGAGGAAGGTATCCCGCTTAAAGCAGGGATGATCACCTCGTCGAGCAGCTGATGTGAAAGCCTGCCACCGCTGCCATGGCCCAACAGGATGAGATCGTTGCTCACCGCCACCCCCGCATTCGCACTCGCATCGTAGAATACCGCACCATAGCACGATTCGGCACCCTTGTCACCTGCCGCGCTGCACGTTTTCTATTCCCAACATGGGACGGTTCATGGTAAGAGTGACAACCGCATGGTGGTCCATGCGGGATATCCGGATGTGTGGAGGCGTTGATGAAAGAGTACCGACCGATGCTGCAATTGCCCGCAAAGGCGGGCTACCGGGCGGGTGACGTGCTGGTGCTGATCGGGGAATTGTTCGGGCGCGGCTATGCCAACGGCATGGTCGAGGAGGCCAAACGGCTGGGCATGACCGTCATCGGCACCACCGTCGGCAGGCGCGACGGGGATGGTACCCTGCGCCCTCTGAATGGGGAAGAGCTGGCCGAAGCGGAAGCCTTCCTGGGGGGGAGCATCATCAACATACCACTGGAGGCCGGTTTTGATATGGAAGCGGTGGATGGCCTGCCATCCATTGCGGATCAGCTCAAGAAGGCCAAGCCTGACGAATGGAACAGCATCTGTTTTGCCGAGGGATTCGTGGACAAGGCCCGTGTGGCCGGCACGGCGCGTTTTCGGGCAGCTCTGGGCCGGGTGGCTGGCGAGCTTGCCGGGAAAATTCCCGCTGGCGCCAATGTGCTGTTTGCCCATGCCATGGCTGGGGGCATTCCCCGCGCCCGCGTCTTCATGCCATTGCTCAACCGCGTGTTCAAGGGGACCGGCGACAAATATCTCCCGTCCGGGGCCTTCTGGAACAGCGAACTGGGCCGCCTGTGCGACACCAGCTTCAACGAGGTGACGGCCGACACCTTCGGATACTTGATGGACGAAACCGCTCCCCTGCGGGAGACGCTCACAGCCGCCGGCGGACAGGTCCGCTATATCGCCTACGGCTATCACGGCACCTCCGTGCTGGTGGGAGGGGAGTATCGCTGGCAGTCCTATACCCCCTATGTCCAGGGGTGGGCGAAGATGCGCCTTGAGCGGATCGCCGCCGACGCTTTTGGCCGGGGAGTGCCGGCCACGGTATTCAATTGCCCCGAAATTCAGACCAATTCCAGTGCCTTGTTTCTGGGGGTGGAGATATCGCTTTATCCGCTGCTCGAATCGGTTCGCCGCGAAGTGGGTGATGAGGCTGCTGCCCCGTTGTTCGCTCGCTGTCAGGGGATGCTCAAGGAGGAGGAAAGCGTCGATAGGCTCCTGCAGCGCACCGATGCCTACCTGTCCTCGCCGATTTTAGCCGCTATCCAGGACTTCGCCACTTGGCCCCAGCACAATACCCGCGAACAGGCTGAGTTGATGCTGGCCAGTTCGGCCGAACTTATGGGCATGCACAGCGACCAGAAGAATCTGGTTTGCGCCGAATTGTCGCGCATCGTATTTCTCGCCACCGGCCGGCTGATGCTGCATGAGTCGTGGCGTCCGGCAGCACCGGCGATCTGGCTCAACCACGATATTATCGCCAGGCTCCTGGCCGACGGTCGCGGGGCGGGGATTCTGCCCTGATGGGACTATTTACCGACAGAGTTGAGGAGAATATGAACAAACTGATCACGGTGGCAGCGGTAGTGGTGATGGCGGCGTCGCTGTTGCAGGGGTGTGCCACCCCGCAGGGTGGCAACCGGCCTGCCGATGTAATGTTCAAAGAGGGCGAGGTGTTTTTTCAGAACGGCAACTACGAAGACGCCATTGCCCAATGGAAGCGGGTCAAGGAGAGTTACCAGTCACCGGAACTTACCACTCAGGCCGAACTGGGGATTGCCGACGCCTATTTCCTCAAGACCGATTATATTGAGGCCGCAGCAGCCTATGAGGACTTCCGCAAGCTGCACCCCAGTCATCCCCGCGCCGCCTACGCCCTGTACCGGCAGGCCTTGAGCCATTACCGCCAGATCAGCCGCATCGACACCGACCAAACGCCGGTGAAAAACGCCCTAGCCACGTTCGAGTCCTATGTGAAGGCCTATCCGGCCGGAGAATTCAGCGGCGAGGCTCGTGACAGGATCAACGACTGCAAGGACAAGATGCTGCAGTATGAAATCTATGTCGGCCGGTTCTATCTGCGCACCGACAAATACCCTGCCGCCATCGCCCGCTTTGAAGAGGCCCTGAAAGCCTTCCCTGATCAGCCCCGGCGTGACGAGGTGCTGTTCTATCTGGGGCGTGCCTATCTGGAGGCGGGACAGAAAGCCAAGGGGCGCGAAACGTACGGTCGTCTGATAAAAGAATTTCCCACCAGTCTGTATATCAATGACGCCAACAAGGTGATGGACAAGTATTTCTAGTGCGGTGTCGAGTTGTCGCCATACCCCTTCTGCTGCTTGCACTGTTGACGGCGTGCGGCCCATCTCGGGTGGAAACGGAGCGGATTCGCGGGGTGCTGGCCACACGGGCCCAAGCGCTCAACAACCGCAATCTGCCGCTGTATCTGTCGGTAGTTTCCTCCGGCTACAGTCACCACGGCAAGGACTTCTCCCGGTTGAAGGATGAGCAGGCGGCGGCGTTCAAGGAGTTCGAGCAGGTCGCGTATCAGGCAGGCGAACCGTCGATCGCCGTTAAGGGAGAACGGGCCGAGGTTGCCGGAGATTACCGCATGAAGGTGATCATCCGCGGCAAGGAAATGCAGTTCGAAGGCAAGGAACGGATAACCCTGGTAAAGGAGTCCGGTGTTTGGAAAATCAGTGCGGGGTTGTAAGGCATGAATGAATTTACCACGACCACAGTGGTCATAATCGGCTGTGCAGCAGCCTATCTGCTTGGCTCCATTCCGACGGGCCTTCTGCTGGGCAAGGCTTACGGCATTGACGTGCGCAAGGAGGGGAGCGGCAATATCGGCGCTACCAACCTGTACCGCACGGTGGGGCGCAAGGTCGGGGTGATGACGCTGATTGGCGACTGCCTCAAAGGGATGCTGCCGGTGATGGCGGCACATTATGCGGCACCGTCAGCCGACCTGGCTGCCTGGGTTGGGCTGGCAGCTTTCTGCGGCCATGTGTTTTCGGCGTTTCTGCGCTTCAAAGGGGGTAAAGGGGTCGCAACTGCCCTGGGGGTCTTTCTGGCATTGTCCCCGTTGGCCGTAGTGATCTCCCTGGCCGTGTTTCTCGGGCTGATGCTGAAATGGCGTTATGTGTCGCTGGGTTCAGTGAGTGCGGCGGCGGTCATGCCGCTGGCGGTGGTTGC
>Ga0334722_10002057_pt1 | contig 23410 bp, 28 predicted proteins | sample C3_bottom_MG_FD_207210 | JGI IMG/M metagenome (GOLD analysis project Ga0334722, IMG submission 207210) | Sediment microbial communities from Yellowstone Lake, YNP, Wyoming, USA - C3_bottom | ecosystem: Environmental > Aquatic > Freshwater > Lake > Sediment | place: USA: Wyoming | collected... | reverse complement strand
GGCACTAAAAGAAACCGTCGAGGAACCTGTAAAGGAAACAGCTCAAAAAACGGATGAAGACGCCCGGAAGCTCCTGACTAAATTCAAGGCTGGAACCTGCGGTATGAGGGAAGACGTGATATAATTTTTATTAAGTATAACTAAGACTTAGTAAGAAAGGGGCCAGATATGAAGATGCAGGAGATCAGAGAAATAGCAAAAAACACAGGGATCAAGGCCGGGAAAATGAGCAAGATGGAGCTGATCAGGTCCATTCAAAGGGCAGAGGGCAATAACGACTGCTTTGCAGGGGATAATGCAAGCGGGTGCGAGCAGCTAAATTGCCTGTGGCGTGAAGATTGCGGGGCAGCTGCTGCGCTGTAAAAAAAGATGGAGGATTTTTCATGAAAAAAGCAAACGGGGTTCAGCTCCTTCCGCTAACAAACGCTCATCACAAGAGGCAGGTGATGTGGTACCTCCTACATCACAGTTAGCCCCAGGCGAAACTCTGTGAGGAGTATGATCGCAAATCGACACTCAAAAAAAGCCTGAAGACGTTTATTCCAGCCACTACTTCTCATTGTCGTATGGATTAGAAATAAAAAAGACTCTTGACTCTGGACTTGACTCCAGAGTGTATAATTCAAATAGAGGCAAGAAGATGAAATATCTTACGATAGGCCAGTTGGCAAAACAGGCGGGAGTCCATATCGACACAATCCGCTACTATGAAAAAATAGGATTGCTTTCACCGGCAAAGAGAAAAGAGTCCGGTTACAGGCAATATCTTGACGACGCTGTCCTCCGCATCCGCTTTATCAGGCATGCAAAGGACCTCGGTTTCTCCCTGGATGAAATATCAGAACTCCTCTCTCTGAAAATTGACCGCACCGCTAAATGTGGCGACATCAAAAAAAGAGCGCAGCAAAAGATCAGCGAGATCGAAAGTAAAATGCAAATGCTTGAGAGAATGCGAGTTACCCTCACGAAGTTGACCCAGACATGTGACGAAGGCAAACGGGTGAGCGAATGTCCTTTATTGGAGGCACTGGATATGAACGATGAAAGGGAAAATATAACAAGTTTAATGGATACCATAGGTGAAACTGTCAAAGAGAATATTATTAGAGCAAACTTGAGTCCTTCTGAGGAAGCAATAAGAAAATGCATACTCCGGAAATTTGCGCGTAGCGGTAAAGCCCCTTCTCAAGCAGAAATTAAGTCAGAATTGGGACTGTCTTCTATCGCTGAGGTGGATCGCTCGCTTGTGAAACTTGAGAAAAATGATATCGTCTTGAGAAAAGACGGCGAGATTGTATCCTCCTATCCTTTTTCTGCAAAAAAAACGCGCCACAGGGTTATCTTTGAAGATGGACATGAGGTTTATGCTCTTTGCTCCACGGATGCTTTAGGTGTTCATTTTATGTTGGATAAGAATATTACAGTTTTATCCAGCTGTCCCGAAACAGAGCAGGAAATAACAATTGTAGTTAAAGACGGCGTGATAAAATCCTGTGATCCTAAGAGCACAGTAGAATTTGTGAGTCAGGGGGAAAGCGGTTGCTGCACAGCCGAGACGTGCTGCCCCAACATGAACTTCTTTTACTCCATGGAACATTTGAATAAATGGAGAGAGAAGAATCCGAAATACCGAAATGGAGAGAATTATACGCCTGATGCGACCTTGGAACACGGAAGAAGAATATTCGGGGAATTTCTAAGAGATGTATATCCCGAAGAGACTAAGATGGGCAAAAAGCAGGCGGTAATGCGTATTGGTCAATTACGCGGCAAATAACCTTCGGAGGCGAAAATGAAGATGATATCGAAAATGAGTTTTTATTTCATAATATGGGCGATCGTGCTATTCTCATTTCAGCAGACTGCAATGGCATGTCAGGTTGATGACTTTTACCTTACAAAAGAGGGTCATGTTGCCGCTTCTACCCCCGAAAATTTGAGTAAAGCCATCAACTATCAAGAAAAAGGCAAACAGGAAAAACTATCTGAAATGATGAAAAACGGGGAGGTCGTGAAGTTCGAGGAAAACGTCAAAGTCCAGGCCCTTGAAAGATCAGTTGAACACAGGCTGATTAAAATCAAGTTTATGGACAAAGAGACCTCTTACTGGGTCAATGAAGGTTCTTTAAAAAGGATCAACTGTAATTAGAAGGAAGCGGGCAGCGGATAGGCGGCCGCGAATGTTACGATAAGGTCGGCAGAAAGATAGGGAACATCACATGAAAAAAGAAAACATATCGAGTATCGGCACTGTGGCAGCGGCATTGCTCGCAACATCCTGTTGTGTCGGACCCGCCATATTCGTTGTCTTCGGAACCTCAATCGGCTTTCTGTCGAAACTGGCGTTCATGGATGTTCTGCGGCCCTATTTCCTCGGGGTGGCTTTCCTGATGCTCGGCTATTCCTTCTGGAAACTTTACCTGAAAAAGCCTGACTGTCCCTGTCCCGAGGAACTCCGGCCCCGGAGGATAGCCCGCGTGATCTTCTGGATCGGCTTTGTTTCACTGGTCGTTGCCTTTTCATTCCAAAAGATAGTCGTCTGGATTTATGGATAGGAGGATAGTCAATGACTAACAAAACAGTAGGAAGTTGGATTGTCCTGATTACGATATCCTTTTTGCTCATAGCAGCATACAGTGAAGCGGCGGAACAGCAGGTAGTAATGCAAATCGATGGGATGACCTGTGATCTTTGACCCCTTGCGATCAAAAAATCCTTGGAAGGGATTAAGGGTGTCCGGTCGGTGAAAGTGTCGCTGCAAGAGAAGAAGGCATGGCTGACAGCGGTAGAAACAGTCTCTGACGATATGCTTTTGACTGCTGTTCAGAAGGCGGGGCCGTATAAGGGCAAAGTCATAGAAAGGAAACCCTGATATGAACGGGAGATTCTTTAGTTATGAAATATGATCTCTTAATCATAGGTGGTGGCTCTGCGGCCTTTGCCGCAGCCCTCAAGGCGGCAGGCCTCGGAAGCAAGAGAATCGGCATCATCGAAAACGGACTTGTCGGGGGAACCTGTGTGAATCGCGGCTGCATCCCCTCTAAGAGCCTCTTGAGGGCAGGCGAGATATTCTATTATAGTGGCCGGTCCGGGTACAAAGGCATTCATCTCAGGGGCAGGCTTGACCTGCCTGCGATCATAAGGCAGAAAGACAGGCTCGTAAAGGAACTGAGAAAAAAGAAATACCTCGATATCCTGAAGGCCATTCCGCAGATCGAGCTTATCAGGGGAAAGGCGGAATTTGTCGCGCCGGATGAAATCAAGATCGGACAGAAAAGGATCGGCGCCGAAAAGTTCATTATCGCCACAGGAGCGAGGCCTGCGGTTCCGGAAATTCCAGGCATCGACAAGGTCCCATATCTAACGAGCACTGAGGCATTGAATTTGACCAAAATTCCGCGCTCCATCACGATCATCGGCGGACGATTCACCGCCCTTGAGTTCGCCCAGATATTCAGGCACTTCGGAGCCGATGTCACGGTTCTTCAACGAAGCGACAGTATCGTTCCCGAGGAGGAAGAGGATATTTCGGAGGAAATGAAAAATCTCCTGATAGGGGAGGGAATCAGGATTTACACTGGCGTGAAGGTCTTGGGCGTCGATAAGCGCAGGGACAAGATTTTTACTCACGCCGAAGTCTCGGGGAAGTTCCGCAAGATAGTATCTGACAGTCTCATGATGGCAACAGGGATAACTCCGAACACTGTCCTGCACCCTGAAATTGCGGGCGTGCAATTGGATGGCAAGGGTTTTGTCATTGTGGATGATGCCATGAAGACGACCGCCAGTCATGTCTGGGCCGCAGGTGATGTTTCGGGAAAGATGCCCCTCGTTACGGTCGCGGGTCACCAGGGCTCTATAGCCGGCGAGAATTCGTTGACCGGCTCTCAGAAGACAGCAGACTACTTGACCGTGCCTCATACGATATTCACTTCCCCGCAGATCGCATCAGTGGGTCTGACCGAAAGGGAAGCTGAGGCGAAGGGCATCAAGTGCACCTGCAGAGAGCTCTCCATGGAGTACGTCCCCAGGGCAAAGGCTGTTCATGATACACGAGGGCTTATCAAAATGGTAGTTGAAGCTGAAACGGGCCGTGTTCTCGGTGTCCATATCCTTTCGCAGGAGGCCTCCGAGGTGATTCATCAGGGCGTCCTGATTTTGAGAAACAGAATGACCGTTCAGGAAGTGGCTGAAAAGATAGACGTATATCCAACAATGAGCGAAATGATCAAGCTTTGCGCACAGAGCTTTTTCAAGGACATTGAGATGCTCAGTTGTTGCGCGGAGTAGAGAGACCGAGAATGGAAAGACAGGCAGCGACTTTAAGGAAAGGATTTTACGCTGCTTTTATCGGTACGGTCGTGGTGGCGATATGCTGTTTTACACCTGTCCTTGTTATCATATTTGCTGCCGTGGGCCTCAGTGCCTTCACGCCCTATCTCGATTACGTGCTTTTTCCTGCCTTGCTGATTCTTATTGTGCTGACTGTCTATTCTTACACGCAATGGAAGAAGTCTCAATAGATTCAAAGGAGACTGATTTTATGAAGATAGAATGCTATATTTCCCTAGGGTGTGGCTCAGAAGAGGCTCTGAGAGAGAACGTGAAAAAGGCGGTGGAATTGGAGGGCAGCGCTGCCGAGATAATTTTCCGACGGATTACTGATGAAGAGGCTTCCGCCCTTGGCCTCAATGGATCGCCCTCTGTGTTCATTAATGGCAAAGACATAGAACCTCAGGAACTGACCGGCTTTTCCTGAAGGATGTTTAAAGACGAGTTGGGACGACTCGTAAACGTGCCATCAGTGGAGATGCTGAGAAAATTTATTAAGACAGCATTAGGAAGGCGTATTTAACAGAAAGGAGCAATGATTAATGAAGGCATCATTTTTTAAAGGAGGTGCAGTCACTTCCGCATTAGCTTATGCATTCTGTTGACAGCTTCCGCTGATCCTGTCCGGGTTCGGACTGGGGAGTTTCGCTTTTGCAATGTGGATGGCAAAATACAAATGGATCTTCGTGATTCTTACCTTCACATTCCTCGGGGTAGCCTTTTACCAGACTTGCAGGTTCAAATTTCCCAAAGATTCAGATAGCCTCCTCCATTGCCTTGACCCATCATGAACGATGGGACGGCGGGGGATACCCAGGAGGGCTCAAAGGAGAAGCAATACCCCTTGAAGGAAGGATAGTTATGCTTGCCGACATATACGACGCATTACGCTGCAAAAGACTATACAAGCCGGCTTTTGACCATCAAAAGACATACAACATCATAACCGAGGGCGACGGAAGGACTTTGCCGGAACATTTCGACCCGGCCGTACTCAGGGCCTTTAAAGACATCGCGCCTTTGTTTGAGGAGATATTTGAGCAGCACCAATAAGGATGAGTTAATTGCACTTAAGCAGTCTTCTGCTTCCTGGTCTCTTTTTCCAGTACATCCGCTATGTATTTATTGAGGGTAACCCCCTTTTTCATTGCCTCTAACGCAATGCGCTGGTGAAGGCTTGAGCCGACCCGGATATTGAATGAGCCCTTAAACGAGTGTTCCGGTTCTTTATCCTGCTCCCTGCAGGTCTGAAGGTAGTCGTCCACAGCTTCCTCAAATGCCTTGCGCAGTGATTTAACGTCTGTGCCTTCGTAGCTGACGAGTGCACGGATAAATTCCACCTTACCGTAAAATACCTTGTCGTCATCGCTGTAATGAACAGAACCGTAATAACTTTTGTATCTCATCATGTCTTTCATATCAATCCCTCTCCTCTTAAAGTTTCTTCGATCTGCTCCAACTGGTATTTTTTCAGTACCGGCGTCGGGTGCGGCTTATGAAGGATTATCGGGGGAAGAGTCTCGTGAATAAACTTGACCCTTGAGCCCCCCGCTTTTCCGGACTTTGCCAATGTATATCCAAAACCACTCAACAGACTGACAAGCTCCTGCCAAGTGAAATCAATGGGCTTTAACAGGAAACGATTAATAACCTTTTTGCGCTTACTCAGTTCATCCTCCTTTTAATGCGCTCTTGAATACCACAAAATAATTTTATCATCTGTCACTAAGAATTGCAACTATGTTTAGTTGCAAACTATTGTATTAGAAGACTAAGTGTACATGGGGCAATAATATAGGCGATGCCTTTTATTTTACCTTTTCGCTGGCTTGAATCGACCTTCTTTACACTTCCTTACTTACACTTCATGTATTTCCATTCTTTACACTCTCTATATATTTGCGCTTCTGCTGAAGCTTTACACTTTTGTCATAGTGTCATTGGTTTTTTGCCAGTGACATGGTTGAGAATTTATGGACTTTATTCCTCAGAAGCGTTTTTGTATCTGTCATCTTAGTGTTAACCGGCATCGAAGTTTGACCCGTCATCGGCAGGCAACTAAACCACACCCAAATATGATAATCACAGTAAATCAATAAGTTAAAGACATACGCAGATCAAGCTTTACGCCGATATGGGTCACAATTGCAAGCCGATTTACACAACTGTTCGACGATCGCTGTATTGAATCCTTTTAGGGGAAGATTCCCGAAGACCTTTTTCAGTTGACCTATGATATATCCTTTAACCTTTGCTGAAGCCTGCCTTCCTGCAATCCAGGCTAAATACTTTTCTGTCAGTTCCGGAAACGAATGATTGGGGATACTCTTGATCTCCGGCTTTTTATCTTGTCCTATGGAGTTTTTACGATGCGACAGGAGTAAACTTGCGTCTTGAAATTTCTTGCCTGCTGGTTCTCTCTTCTGCTGACCATCAATGCCGGTATAGCGTATCCACCATACGCTGCCGCGCTTATAGATTCCTGTTGCCATAGACTATTTTCCTTTCTTTTTTTTCTCTTCAAAATAATCCAGTAATCGCTCAGTGTTTACCCGGGTCCTCTCACTCCCCTGTTCTAGATAAATGACTTATCGCGGTGTTTATTCCTGCGTATTCCTAAAACTGCCCAGCAAAATCTTCTTGATAAAGATTAAGCCTTTTCCGTAATGCTTTTATCTCTTCAGGACTCCCTTTGTTTTTATCTTCGCCTTGCAAGAAATGAGATCTCCAGCACCGTTTCCCCAAGCTCCTTTATAGATAAAGTTACAGTTATAGATAAACAATAAATATACTTAATATCAATAAGATACAGGTTTGCAATTGACAAAAACATAAACTTATGTTGATATTAAAGCAGAGCAGTAATTATTTTGGAGGCTTTAAATGCTGAAAGCTTTTGCATCCTATATAACGTATGATCTTGTAAGGCTTGATCATGGTTCCCGGATCGGGGACGTCCTTAATTTCTTTATTTATGACACTATCAAGATATTTCTGCTGCTTACTGTCATCATATTTGCGGTATCTATAATCAGAAGCTATTTCCCGCCCGAAAAAACCAAAAAGATCCTGGCCCATAAAAAAGAATTTATAGGTAACATTCTGGCGGCATTGCTTGGCATCGTTACCCCATTCTGTTCCTGCTCAGCGGTCCCGCTGTTCATAGGCTTTGTGGAGGCAGGTGTGCCACTTGGAGTGACGTTTTCTTTTTTAATCTCCTCTCCAATGGTGAATGAAGTAGCCGTGGTCCTACTATGGGGGCTATTCGGGTGGAAGATAGCTGCAATTTATATGGGCACCGGTCTTTTGGTTGCTGTCCTGGCAGGATTCATGATCGGGAAACTGAAACTTGAGAAATGGGTCGAGGAATACGTTTACAAGATAAAAACCGGACAGGGACAGGAAGTCTTAACCCAGCCGTTCAAGGATAGGCTTCAGTACGCAAAGTGGAATACTGCAGACATCTTAAAGAGGGTATGGTTGTTTGTTTTTCTGGCTATTGGTATAGGAGGTTTCATTCACGGTTATGTACCGGAGGACTTCCTTGTCCGTTATGCAGGCAATGGCAATCCCTTTGCAGTACCCATGGCGGTCGCCATTGGCGTGCCTCTATATTCCAACGCGGCAGGCGTGATACCCATTGTCTATGCTCTTATGGAGAAAGGGCTTAGCACAGGCACCGTACTTGCCTTTATGATGGCAGTGACTGCACTTTCACTCCCTGAAATGATCATCCTGAGAAAGGTGCTGAAGATACCCCTTCTCGCAGTGTTTGCGGGAATCATGACTGTAACTATTACTGCTGTCGGCTATTTATTTAATGCGATTTTATAGGAGGATTTGGACATGGAAATCAAAGTATTAGGTCCGGGGTGTGCAAATTGTCACACCATGGAACATCTGGCAAAAACAGCGGTGAAGGAACTCGGCATTGAAGCGCAGGTTGAAAAGATATCAGATATCCAAGAGATCATGAAATATACCATGTCCACTCCGGGGTTCGTGGTCAACGGCAAACTGAAACATGCAGGAAAACCACTGCCAAGCCTCGCAAAAGTGAAAGCAATTATAAAGGAAGAGGTTTAACCATGCAAGAATTGTTGAATATCTTTAAAGCGCTCTCGGAAGAAACAAGGCTCAGGATAGTAAAGCTTCTTGAACGTGGCGAGCTCTGTGTTTGCGATATCGTGGCGGCCTTGAACATGGTTCAACCGAAGGTTTCATTTCATCTCGCGGCATTGAAAGAAGCGGGTTTTATAAAGGACAGAAAACAGGGGCGGTGGACCTACTACAGTCTTGATGAGTCTGATTTGCTCAAGAGATTTCTGCTTTTTTCAGTATTGGAAAGGATCTCCAGGGAAACGGTGGCAGAGGACAGCAAGAGGCTTGAGGATTTTCTGCAGGACAAGCCGGCAAAAGGGGAAGTTGTTCCTATTCAAGGCAAAAAAAGATGTTGCGGAGGATAACCATGACTAAAAAAATAGGCAAAAGGCTCTCTTTCCTTGATCGATTTCTTACCCTTTGGATATTCACCGCAATGGCCCTTGGGGTTGGCATCGGGTATTTTATCCCCGGGACCGAGGGGTTCATCAACCAGTTTCAGGTCGGCACTACTAATATCCCCATTGCCATTGGCCTCATCCTTATGATGTACCCTCCATTGGCAAAAGTGAAATACGAGGAACTGGGCGAAGTATTCAGAAATAAAAAGATCCTCCTGTTTTCTCTCGTACAGAACTGGATTATAGGTCCTATTCTGATGTTCCTGCTGGCCATAGCCTTCCTTTCCGGGTATCCGGAATATATGGTCGGACTCATTATGATCGGGCTTGCCCGATGCATCGCGATGGTCATCGTATGGAACGATCTCGCTTGTGGCGATACCGAGTATGCAGCGGGGCTTGTAGCCTTTAACTCGATATTTCAGGTGCTCTTTTTTTCTGTCTATGCCTACATCTTTATTACCGTGCTGCCGTCATGGCTTGGACTGAAGGGCGTGGTCGTAAATATAACTATGGGACAGATAGCCCAGAGCGTCTTTATATATCTTGGCATACCGTTCCTGTCAGGCATGCTTACGCGCTTCGCCCTGCTTAAAGTAAAGAGCCGGGAGTGGTATGAGAAGAGCTTTATCCCGAAGATAAGCCCGATTACGCTCATCTTTCTTCTCTTCACGATCCTTGTTATGTTTTCGCTCAAAGGCAATTATATTGTCAGGCTCCCGCTGGATGTAGTACGGATAGCAATTCCGCTTCTCATATATTTCGTCGTGATGTTCATGGTTTCATTCTATATGGGACGGAAGATCGGAGCAGACTATCCCAAAACTGCAACGCTTTCATTTACTGCCGCGAGTAACAACTTTGAACTTGCCATTGCTGTTGCCGTAGCAGTTTTTGGAATCAATTCCGGAGCAGCCTTTGCGGCGGTCATCGGCCCATTGGTGGAGGTGCCGGTACTTATCAGCCTGGTGAATGTTGCCCTCTATTTTCAGAAGAGGTTTTTTACTGTTGAATATTGCAGGGTCAAAACAGCTGAGCCATTATAAATTGAAAAAAGGAGATAGTGAGATGAAAGTAGCGATTTATGATCCGCCGCTCTACTGCTCATCAGGACTTTGCGGGAATTACAGTAACCATACAGGGAGAATGAAATGACAACAGAAGCAAACAATAATGACACTAACCCCTCAGAAACAGGGGACTCGGGATCGACAGGGAATTTTCCTGGTTGTGGACCTGGATGTGACTGCGGAGTCCCGGCCATCAACACAAAACTCAAGATTGTCATTTGCCTGGTAGTAGTTGTGGCGGTCTGTGGAATCCTGCTTTTCAAAACATCGAGCGCCAGGCAAAATTCATCTGATATCTCGAAGAGCTTTTTTTTAAATCCTCTTGCCGCAACACGGTCAAACGGCAGTCAAGGACAGCAGGGGGGAAGCGGTGCCTCGGTGAATTCAATCAGCGCCCTCAATACTATGGCCGCCAAACTTGACACGGTATTTCTCTTAATTCCAGGCAAAGACAACGCCCCGACAACTAAGGAAACAGGCGAAATACTTGCCTCGGTCGAACGGGTCCTGAAAGAGCAAGGCATTAAAACAGGGATATTCACTTTGCAAACCGATTCACCCGACTACCCTAATATTGCCGCCAAGGCGTCAGCGCCGGGCATTGCAGTTTTGACAAAGGGACGAGGTGTAGGCATTGTTTCCGGTGGGTTAACACAAACAAACCTTATACAGGCATATGTGGCCTCGACGCGTGGAGGAGGCTGTGGTCCGAAAGGTTGTCCTCCTCCTGCTGACGGTAGCGCTGCCGCACCGTGCAACTAAGGAAGTGATGTGTGCTTGAATATTGCGTCACTACTTTGCAAAATGCAGCATCTCAACCATTGGGGTTGCTCTTCGCCCTGCTTCTAGGTATAGTGAGCGCTGCCACCAGCGCATGCTGTACGCTGCCAGCAATGGGCATCCTTATTGGCTATTCAGGAGCCCGGGAGGAGAGCAACCGTGTTGCGGCGGTCAGGTCCGTCGTTTTCTTCACAATAGGCACCGTCCTGTCCCTGATGATTATCGGCGGCATTGCTGGCTATGTCGGCCAGACAGCACAAAATTCCTTGGGGAGTTACTGGAAAGTCTTTGCCGGCATTGTGGCTATCGTTTTTGGTTTGGCAACACTGAAGATGCTTCCCTTCAAGCTGTCCCTGACAGGCGGTAATAAAGTAATGAACAGATCGGGGAAACTGGGCCCGGCGGCGGCAGGACTACTCATGGGAGGAGGCGTTGCAGCGAGTTCTCTGCCCTGCAATCCCGGCATATTCATTATTCTTGGTGCAGCAATCTTGCAGGGGCAGGTCATATGGGCAACACTGTTGCTAGCTATGTTTGCCCTAGGATTCAGCCTCCCGTTGGGCGCTGTTTTACTCGGTGTTTCACTCGGCAAAACAGCCCTGATGACAAAGAATGCCGACGCTGCAATCCGCTGGGCCTCCGGTTGTATCCTCTTGATTGCAGGATTCTATTTACTTGGAACTTTTTAAGAAGGAATAAAAATATGGACGAGTTCACAAAGAAACTTTTCACCATAGGAGGTAATTGCAATGAAAATCGAAATATATGATCCCCCGATGTGTTGTTCTTCAGGACTTTGCGGGCCGACACTCGACCCGGTTCTGGTGAAGATGAACGATTCAGTGCTGGCGCTGAAAAAACAGGGTGTCGATGTGGAGAGGTTCAATCTCTCTCAACAAATCAAAGAGGTGATGTCTAATAAGACCGTAGCGGAACTCATTCACAAAAACGGCAGCAAGATATTGCCGATTACGTTTGTCAATGGCGAGGTCTTCAGAACAGGAGAATATCCGTCATATGAGGACTTATGCCTGGCGCTTGGTGTTGAGCCGTTGAAGCACAAACCCATAGCTTTGAACATAATGTAGGGAGGGCTTATGCTTACTTTAACTGACAACGCATTAAAGAGATTTAAGGACCTAATAGGGGTGAAAAAGACTAAAGATCACGGAGTGAGGATATTTGTGTCTGGCGGGGGGTGAGGGCCATCTCTGGCTATGGACGTAGCCAAAGAGGCCGAGAATGGGGATGTGACCCTCGAAAAAGACGGCGCAAAGGTTTTTCTGGAGAAAGAGGCAAACAAGCTTCTCTCTGAAGCGACCATTGACTTCTCCGAGAAACGGGGAATTATTATTAGCGGAATGCCGCGGTCTTCATGTTGCGGCTAACACAAAAAAAGATAGAGGGAGAGATGACTAAATACATTTTCTTTTCGGGCAAGGGAGGCGTCGGAAAAACAACAATGGCATGCGCCACAGCTATCCATCACGCACAGGTAGGCAAAAAGACGCTGATCGTGACGACTGATCCTGCATCCAACCTGGCCGATGTTTTTGAACAGGAGATAGGACACAGGATAACTCCGATTAAGGGCATAAATGACCTCCATGCCATGGAGATAGACCCTGATGTGGCAACAAGGGAATACAAAGAGCGTATCATTGGCCCCTTCAGGGAGATAATGCCAGATGATGTCATTGCGTCTCTCGAAGAAAATCTGAGCGGCCCATGTACTACTGAAATGGCATCTTTCGACAGATTCATAGACTTTATGGAAGGTGATGAGTATGACGTTATCGTATTTGATACAGCCCCAACGGGTCATACCATAAGGCTCCTTGAGCTTCCTGTTGACTGGTCTAAGCACATAGAGGAATCTGCAAAGGGGAGCGGGCAGACCTGTCTTGGGCCTGTTCAGTCGATTCAGGATTCAAAAGAAAAGTATGACCGGGCTACAGCGCTCCTCAAGGATCCTGTTAGGACAACATTCATATTTGTGATGAGACCCGAGGCACTATCCCTCTATGAGACGCTAAGGGCGTCAAAGGAGCTTGAAACTATCGGAATCAAATCCGGAGAAATTATAATAAACGGCATTTTGCCTGAAGAGGTCTGTGATATCGCGTTTTTCAAGAAGAAATACTATGCACAGCAAAGCATAATCAGGCAAACTGAAAAGACCATTGCACAGCCGAAACGATTTATGTCCTTACGGGATAATGAGATCAAGGGCATTTCTGCCCTTGAAGACATAGGCCGAGAATTATTCACAGGGAAGAAACCTTCCTATGTGGCAGAGCGTATTCAACCAGCTCAGCTCGTGCCGACGCTTGAACGTCCGGATATCGACTCTCTCTTCCTGCCGGAAGGGCAGACAAAGGCCATATTTCTTACAGGAAAGGGAGGAGTTGGGAAGACCTCGATATCCTGTATTACGGCTTTATATATCGCCCTAAAAGGAATAAAGACACTTCTTGTTACAACCGACCCTGCCGCCCATATCGGCGAAGTCCTTGACGTTAAGATTGGAAGCAGGCCGGAGGAAATTACAGACAACCTCTTTGCGGTAATGGTCGACCAGCAGGAGGCCTTCCAGGAATACAAAGAGAAGGTACTGAAAGATGCTAGGGGCAAGTATTCAGAAGACATGCTGGCAACTATGGAAGAGGAACTCAATTCCCCATGCACTGAGGAGATGGCCGCCTTCGAAAAGTTCATACAATACATTGAAAACAGGGATTTTGACGTAGTTGTGTTTGATACCGCTCCTACAGGCCATACCTTAAGACTTCTCGATCTTCCATTTGATTACGCAAAGCAAGTCGAAATGATGGTGTCGACAACAGACAGCTCTGAAATTAAGGAGGCTGCCCAACACAGGTTCAAGAATATCATCAGTACGCTGAGAGATAAGAAAAGGACCGTCTTTAGTCTCGTACTCTATCCAGAGTCCACGCCGATTATGGAATCTTACAGGGCAATGCTCGATCTGAAAGAAGCCGGCATTGAGACACAGCTCGTTATTGCAAATATGGTCCTTCCGGAAGAGGCCTGCACAAATAATTTTTTCAGGAGCCGAAGACAGATGCAGCTGAAATATCTTCAGGAAATAAAGGACAGATTCAATCTCCCTGTACTACAGTTTCCCCTGATGCAGGAGGAAATAAAAGGGCTTAATCGTCTGAACGTAGCTGCTTCAAATTTATAGAATAATCAGGAGGATTTGATGAAAAAAAGATCGATTGTCGTTGCTGCTTTTTTAATGATATTCGCACTGACCGGATACAGTCAGGCGGAAGGTATTGATGATGTATTGAATAGTGCAAAAAAAGAAGGCAAGATGGTCATGCTCGAACTGGGGTCAGTCGGCTGCATCCCCTGCGAGCAGATGAAGCCGGTAATGGAGAAACTGAGAGCTAATTACAAGGGCAAGCTGGAAGTCATCTTTGTGGATATTCGAAAAGAAAGGGAGACTAGCAGGAAGTTTGGCGTAACTATGATACCGACCCAGGTATTCCTGGATAAAACCGGCAAAGAATTTCACCGGCACATCGGATTTTACGGTTATGAAGAAATCGTTCCCGAATTGAAAAAGGCAGGTATATAACGGCTACATCATGGATAAGAACCTTGTTTGTTACTGTTTTGAATACTCTGAGGAGAACATTATCAGAGATGTTCTTGAAAACAACGGTATCTCCTCAATCCTGGAACGAATACTTAGTGAGAAGAAGAAGGGTGGGTGCAACTGCAAGACAAACCACCCCCAGGGCAGGTGATGTCTTGGAGATGTCCGCCGTGTTGCGGACAAGGCAAAAGAAAAGAGGTAACGATGAAGATTGCAATTTTAGGTGATATACACGGCAATATTGAAGCGCTGAAGGCTGCTTATGCCGAAGCAGTCTCAATAGGCGCAGATAAGATCTATCATCTCGGTGATCTTGGTGGTTATGCCCCATTCGTGAACGAGGTGGTCGATTTTGTTGTCGAGCACGGCATTGAGGGTGTCCAGGGAAATTATGACGAGACGGTTGCCAATGACCGGGAGCATTGCGGATGCAAATATGAAGACCCTGTCCAGGCTGAAATGGCGGGGCTTGGATTCGAATGGACAAAGAAGCACTCAACCTCAATCAGGAAAGATTACATGAGAAATCTTCCCCTTGACATCAAGCTTACGGTTGACGATAAAAAGATCATTATCTTTCATGCAACCCCCAAGAAAAATAACGTGTACTGGCATGAGGACAGACCGGAAAAGTTCTTCCGTGAGATGGTGGAAAAAGTAGATGCGGACATCCTGATTTACGGACACACGCACAGGCCGTATCGAAAAGACATCGGCGGCAAGGTCTTTATAAACGCCGGCAGTGTCGGGAAGCCGAAAGATGGCGATACAAGGGCCTGCGTTACCCTGGTGGAAATAACCGGAGGCGATGTGAAGACTGAATTTGTCAGGGTCCCCTATGACGTTGAAAAAACAGCTTCGGCAATAATTCAAAGCGGAATGCCTCCTTACTTTGCTGAGAAGCTCAGGGAGGGTAGATAACATTTATGGAAGCCATTTTCGAGAACATACAACAGATTATTCAGAACCAGCATGGACTCGCTTTTGTTGCCGTATTTGTCGGAGGCCTTATATCTGCAGCAAGCCCCTGTGTGCTTGCTGCTATTCCACTAATAATCGGCTATGTCGGCGGATATTCTGAAGGGAACAAGAAGAAGGCTGCTCTTTTCTCTCTGATATTTGTCCTTGGGCTCTCGCTCACCTTTACCCTGCTTGGAGCTGCTGCTTCAGTTATGGGACAGTTCTTTGGCTTTATGGGCAGATGGCTCTATATTGGATTGGCTGCGATTGCCGTGCTGATGGGTTTGCAACTCATGGGGATCATCTCAATCCCCTTGCCCTTTCAGAAAACAAGGGCAGTTAAAACAAGAGGCCTTCTTGGTGCTTTTTTGCTGGGCATGCTCACGGGTACGGTATCATCGCCCTGTGCAACACCTGTCCTTGCGGTGATTCTGGCCTATGTCTCGACTCAGGGCGATATGGTATACGGCGGCTCTCTCCTTTTTGTCTATGCCATTGGACACTGCGCGCTCATATTCATTGCGGGACTGTCTGTTGGGCTTACAGAGAGCATCGTCGGCGCAAAAGGCACCAGAAACTTTTCGCTCTATGCAAAAAAGCTGAGCGGGGCTTTGCTTATACTTGTCGGCATATATTTTGGGATAACGAACATATAGGTGATATAGATGAAAAAATTCTCAGGCGTATGCAAATGCTGGTGGCACGGAGGGTAACAGGCGCAGGTCTCTGAAATAGTGAAGGGGGATACCCGGAATTTCCGGGCCGCCATTGCATGAAATTAATCAAACGGAGGACTTGCTATGAAAGAATTCAAAGAATATCTTGATGTGGCGTGGGAATTCCACGGCCACAGGTGTCCTGCAATGCCCATGGGGCTGAAGGCAGGACTTGCAGCAATGAAGGCGCTCGGCGTCGAAAGATCAAAGGATAAGGAACTGTTTGTCGAGGCCGAGACAGGCAAGGGACATGCCGCAGGGTGCTTTTTGGACGGCATCATGACCGCCACCGGTTGTACTTACGGAAAAGCAAACATTCAGAAACTATATTACAACAAGATGGCATTTACGCTGGTAGATGCGAAGACAGGGAGGTCTGTGAGGGTCTCGTTAAAACCCGAGTTTTTCGAAAAGGCGTTAAACTCGCCCTTTGTGCAGGAGCGTAAGAAGGGCGTTCCTCCGCAGGACATCCCCGCTGCAATCACGGACCCTCTTGTGGAGCGGATTCTGGGCCTTCCCGAAGCCGAATTTCTGAACATCAGCGAGGTGTTCCAGAAAGACGTGAAGAAAGGATCTGCCAACTTCAACATCAATCGCTGCGCTAAATGCGGCGAAGCGGTATTTACCGACAAATTGACTATTGCTACAGACGGACGAATGCTCTGCACACCCTGCGCTGCAAAAGAGAAAGCCGATGGAGACTGACAGGGAGGTTACGCGGAACGATATGGAAGAACCTTTCCAGTCTCTGCGTCTGCATAAAGAAGCAAGCCCGGCACTCTCCCTGCCGGCCCTGCTTCTTCATTTCCTGAAAATCGGCGCAATAGGCTTCGGAGGCGGGATGGCGGTGATCGCCCTTATGGAACGGGAGATCATAGTTAAGAAGCGTGTAATGGAGGTGGAGGAGTTTCTTCACGGGATAGGGCTTGGACAGCTGCTTGGCCCCTTTGCGGTAAACGCCTCCCTTTTCATTGGGAACCGGTTGTATGGTCCTTTAGGCGGGCTTGCATGCGCCTTTGCCTTTATTGCGCCTTCTGTTGTCATAGTGATCATACTCGCCTGGCTTTACTTCAGCTTTCATGCCATTCCAGCCCTGCAGAATGCCATCGGGGGCCTGGGACCTGTTGTCATCGCGCTGATCCTCGGAGCAGCGTGGTCCATGGGCCGAAGAGCAATGCGTTCCTGGCCGTCTGTCCTGTTAGCGGTTATTGCTTTGGTGTTTTCTTTGCTTAAGGTCAACGCCGTCTATGTCCTTCTCGGAGCCGGGCTGATAGGCCTTATTGCCGGAACGTGGAAGCTTGGCGCGGGCCTGCTCCAAAAAAAGCAGGAACAGGACAAAAAACCAAAAACACCCGCCAACGGATCATTAACAGCAGCCGTGCTCGCCCTGCCAGCTACTGCCGGAGTTGCCGTGACAGGTTCATCCCTGGCGTCTATTGCCTGGGTATTTCTTAAGATCGGGTTTGTCTTTTTCGGCGGAGGCTTCGTTCTTATTCCTGTTTTGCAACAGAAACTGGAGGCCCTCGGATGGCTCACTCCAAGAGAGTTCATAGACGGAGTCGCAATAAGCAACCTGACACCGGGCCCAATAGCGGTCCTGGCCACATTTACCGGGTTTCATCTGCGTGGTGTCACCGGCGCACTGACGGCCACCCTGGCGCTCTTCACTCCGTCTTTAATACTTATGACGTTCCTTTCGCAGGGGTATTCCAGACTCAAGGAAGGCCCGCGTGTTCAGGATTTTCTGGCGGGGGTCACGCCTGCTGTCGTGGGGCTGGTGGTGAGCGCGGCAGTGCTACTGGCACCCGGAACTCTTCACGGCCTTGCCGGCTGGTGTCTCATGGCGGCCGCTCTCATGCTTCTTGTTCGCTTTCGGTGGCATCCCGCCTGGGTACTTACAATCGGGGCCGTCCTGGGCGCTATCGGAGTTGTCAGGTGATGGTGAGAAGAACACTAATATACGGACTGCATACTTAATGAAAGGATGACAATGGATAACACTTCAATAAAACGCCTTGGCTGGAGTCTGGCTGTGACCGTGTTCATACTTGTTGGCGAGGTGATCGGTGGATTCCTAAGCCACAGCCTTGCGCTCCTGAGCGATGCGGGCCATGTGCTTACCGATGCCTTTGCCCTTGGGCTGAGTCTCGTAGCCCTTCTGATCATGAAACGGCCTTCCGACTACAAGGCGACCTATGGCTATCAGCGCATAGGCCTGGTTGCAGCCCTGATTAACGGGATCAGCCTTGTAGTCATCGCCATCTTTATTTTTATAGAGGCCTATAAGCGGTTTCACACAACTCCGGAAATCAATTCATCCGTCATGCTTTCAATAGCAGTAGCAGGTCTTATAGGCAATCTCATCATGGCATGGATTTTAGGGCATAAACATCATGACCTGAACATGAAAAGTGCCTGGCTCCATGTGCTTGGCGATACGGTATCTTCCGCAGGAGTCATCATAGCAGGTCTGATTATCAAATTTACCGGCTGGGTGCTTGCTGATACCATAGCGAGCGGCATTGTCGGTTGCATGATAATCATCGGCGGGAGCCGCGTTATAAAAGAAGCCCTCTGGATACTTCTCGACCTTAGTCCAATGGGCTTTCATGCTGAAGATTTGGCAAAGTCGATAGCCGGGATCCCGGCGGTGCGCAATGTCCATGATGTCCACGTATGGTCCATTGGTCACGGAATACCGGCCTTTTCAGGACATGTTCAGGTCAATGACCAGAAGATAAGCGAGGGAGATGCCATCAGAAAAGAAATCGAGCATATGCTTTCAGATCAGGGAATAAAACATGCCGTGATACAGATGGAGTGCGCAGACTGCTGCAATAATGATATCTATTGCAATGTCGACACTGAAAACAGTCATTTGACTCACAATCATTGAAATGAAATATAAAATCCGGCTCAGGGAGGCAGTTTTGAGAAAAAAGAGAAACATAAGTGTTGCGGTCGTGTTAATGGCCACATCTTTTATGCAAGGGCCTGGGCAAAGAAAGGACACTGATTATAAAAATGTACCATTTCACTAAACACACTATGCAATATCGATTTACGGGAGAGAGATCATTTATGAAACTTGGCAGTCTCTTTATTGTCCAAATCAGTCTGGCGCTTATAATGCCCTTTACCGCGCATGCAGAAGCGCTGTCTCTGAGGGAATGCCTTTCTGCGGCAATGACCAACAACCCCGCTATAAGCGAGGCCCGCCTGAATGTGGCCGCGGGAGAGCAGGGAATTCTCAGCGCTGAAGGAAAGCGCTTTCCACGCCTTTCTCTTGATACTGCCTTTATCCGGCGTCAGGACCCCACAGGAGCCTTCATACCCGCCCAATCGGCGAAGATAGGCCCTCATTTTAGCGATGAATATGGCTCGGGGACGCTTATGATGACAGTTCCCGTGTACCAGGGAGGCCAGATAACAAACGGAGTGGAACTGGCAAAGATTCGAACGCGGCTTCAGGAAAACAGCCTGGCCCTCACCAGAAATGACCTGTTAGCCAACACGGTAAACGCCTACAATAAGCTCCTCCAAACCGGAAAGCTTAAGGAGGCTTCACAGGCATCACTCCGGGCGCTTGAGGAGCAGCGCAACAACTCACAGTTGCTTTTTGATGTTGGGAGGATTGCGAGGGTCGATCTGCTGAAAATAGAGGTGCAGCTTGCCAATGAAAAACAGCGGCTCCTGTCTTTGGACGAAGCTGAAAAAACATTGACGGCAACGCTCAGGTTTCTAATGGGGCAGCAGCAGGATGTTACGCCTGCAACACTGACGCCTACTGATTCACTGACGATGCCAAATATTGCGGCTGACTTCATGTCCGCTCTGAACGCAGCGCGTATTAACAGACCGGAATACCTCACCGCCCGCGCCGGCGTGGATGAAGCAGAAATAAACCGAAAAATCACCGGAGGCAAGATGCTGCCCACGGTGAATGCCTTTGCCGGTTATCTCGACCAATACGGCTTTAGACCTTATTATCATGAAGGCAACTGGCTTGCGGGGGCCAATCTGAGCATTCCCTTATTTGATCGCTCACTCTATGCAGATTACAAACGTGAAAAGATACTGAAGTCCCGCGCCGAACAGCGTCTTTTGTCTGTTGAAAATCAGATGCGACTCGATATACAAACTTCCATCTCCTCTTTGGAAGAAAGCAGGAACCGTGTTGCTGCGGCGGAGAAGGCAATCACTCAGGCAGACGAATCTTTTCGTATAGAACAGGAAAAAAACAAAAGTGGCGCCGGAATTATGTCCGACCTTCTGCTGGCTCAGGCAGCAGACATTACCGCAGCAGCCAATTATACGCAGGCGCTGTTTGATTATAATGCAGCTATTGTTGCCTATCGCAGAGCAACCGGCACATTGGAGGAATATCTCAAATGAAAAGAAAACTTGTCGTTGTAATTATTGTGTTACTGCTGATTGCCGGAGGAGTTATCGTCGTCAGGAGCAAACAAAAAAGTCTTGCGAATCTGCCAAAACCTCAGGCGCCTCTGCCGACCGTGCAAGTGACGCCGGTAGTACAAGGCACTCTGGATGTTACCACTCACTATCTTGGCAGTATTGAACCCTTTACCAAAAGTGACCTCTCGGCCCGTATATCCGGTAATATTTTGACCATAACGAAACGGGAGGGGGACAGTGTCCGGCAGGGTGAGACGATCATTACCATTGACGACCGCGAGCTGCTGGACCGCTCGATAGCTGTAAATGCAGAGGTGCTGGCAACAAAGCAAAGACTTGTCGGAGCAAAGAGCGCCTATGAAACTCAAAAGTCAGTATATGAGAGAGACGTAATCCTCCATAAGGCCGGTGCCATTTCTCAAGAGGCTCTTGAGCGCTCCCGTGCGACTCTCGATGGCTCAAAAGCTGCGGTTGACGCCTATGAGGAGAGCCTGAAAGGGTTTGCCATGAACACCTCGATTGCCAGAACGCAGGCCGGTTATGCCCGCATAATCGCACCCTTCAGTGGCGTGGTTTCCAAACGATGGACCGATCCGGGAGATTTGGCGGCGCCCGGCAAACCGATTCTCACGATAGAGAAAACTTCTTCCTATAAGGTCCTTGCCCAGGTGCCGCAGGAGGAGATAGCATCAATTCACCCGGGGACACCTGTATTACTGAAAAATGGCGAACAAACTCTGTCTGCTGCTGTTAATCGTGTATATCCCGCGCTGAACAAAAACATGATGGCTACGGTGGAGGTTCTGACTAAGTCGTCTCCCTTCAATCTTCCGTCTTCCGCTGCCGTCAGCTTCGATATCGTGACCGAGCGGATCGAAGGATTTATCATTCCCGATCAGGGAGTTGTGAAAAGTGCTAAGGGCAATTTTGTATATCTGGTCAAGGACGGTGTCGTACGCATCAAGCCGGTGAAACTCCTTGGCATGGGTAATGGCAAGGCGGCTGTCAGTGGCGAACTGTCCCCCGGCGAGCAAGTTGCTGTGGCCCAGGAGAACAAGCTGTTGACACTTTCGGATGGGAGCAGGGTAACAGCGGCTGCGCCTGACAAGCCAGCTGCAATGGGAGCCGGAAAATGAAGCTCGTCGAGCGCTATATACGCCGTCCACACCTCGTGCTCTCCGTAGTGCTCCTCCTCTCGGTGATTGGGGTCATGGGTTATATGAAGATGCCGTTCAACCTTTTTCCCGACGTGGACCGACCTCAGATCAGCGTGATCACCGTCATGCCCGGCGCGGCCGCCGGGGACGTGGAGAGCGACATCACACGTCTGATCGAAAAAGAGCTGTCAACCATCGACATGGTGCGCAAGGTGACCTCCACCTCCAAGGATGAAGCATCGGTGGTAACCGCCGAATTTGAATACGAAAAAAGCCTGGATGCTGCCGCTACAGACGTGGCTAATTCGCTCAGCAAGATCTCAGCCCGGCTACCCCAGGGTGTGCGGCCTCCGCAGATCTTCAAGATCAGTCAGGCCACCCAGCCGGTCATGACACTGGCGCTCTCCACAAAGCCGGGCTCACCGGTCGACCTGCGTAAACTGCGGGAACTGGCGGACAATCAGATCAAGGAAGAGCTACTGCGTAATTCCGAAATCGCCAACGCTGAGGTTTTTGGGGGCTATCAGCCAGAAATTCAGGTTACGGTAGATCAGGACAAGCTGAACCGCTTCGGGATCGGACTTGGTGAGATCATGGCGGCGGTCTCGGCCCAGAACCAGAATATCCCCCAGGGGATGATCATCAACCGTGGCGGGCAGTACCTCTTCAAGACCGAAGGTTCAGCCAAAAAGGTGGGAGAGCTGGGAGAACTGGTGATTGCCAGGCGTGACAGCGGTATCGTCCACCTGAAAGATGTGGCAAAAGTAGAAGCGGGAGTACAGGAGCCGCAATCAGCCTACCATGGCAACGGCAAGGAAGCGGTCGGCATCAACATTCTGCGCGGGCAGAACGGTCACGCACTGGATACCATTCATGCCGTTGATGAGATCCTGCCGAAAATCACGGCCCGTTTCCCGTTCGTCAACTTTGAGGTCAGCTACACCCAGAAGGACCTGATCCAGCGCAGTGTGGACAACATGCTGGAGGCGTTGCGGGATGCGGTCATAATCACCGTGATCGTGCTGTTCCTCTTTCTGGCAAATATCCGTACTATGCTGCTCTGCGCCATCGCCATTCCGTTCACCTATCTGATCACCTTTGCGTTCATGTGGCTCTTCGGCTTCGAGTTCCATATGGTGACCCTAACCGGCGTAATCCTGGCGGTGGGAATGCTCCTGGATGACGCCATTGTTGTGATTGAAAACATAGAGCGCCACTACCACGAGTCGAAGCGCGACCTGACCGAGCTGGTGGCGGGCGGCGTGGAAGAGGTCATGCTGGCGATTTTCTCCGGCACCTACGCCACCATAGTCGTCATTATCCCGATCGTTTTCATCGGCGGCTATGTGCAGACCGTGCTGCGCCCCATGGCGTTGTCGTTGACCATCGCCCTGATTGCCTCCTACATCGTATCGGTCACCATCATCCCGATCCTGGCGCCTTTTATCCTCAAAAAAAGCGCCACGGAAAACAAATTCGAGCGGTACATAAAAAAAGGGAGCGACCGTTTTGTGAACGGCATCCGCGACCTTTTCGCCGGCATGCTGGGAACGGCGCTCAAGCACCGCTTCTGGTTCGTGGCTATAGCCTTCGTCATATTAATACTGACCATGAACTTCGTAAAGCCGCTGGTGGGGCAGAGCGTCCAGCCGCCGATGGATACCGGCATTATCAAAATAAACTTTGAGGCCGATGCCAACTCATCCCTTCAGCAGACCGGCGCGATTCTGAGCAGGATGGAAGCGGCGATTAAGAAACAGGAAGGTCTGGTGGCGATCAGCTCCGTGATCGGTTCAGAGCCGGCGGTTGTCTCTTTCGGCAGCGGCAAGAACCCGCAGATCGGCAATAT
>Ga0334722_10002056_pt1 | contig 23414 bp, 19 predicted proteins | sample C3_bottom_MG_FD_207210 | JGI IMG/M metagenome (GOLD analysis project Ga0334722, IMG submission 207210) | Sediment microbial communities from Yellowstone Lake, YNP, Wyoming, USA - C3_bottom | ecosystem: Environmental > Aquatic > Freshwater > Lake > Sediment | place: USA: Wyoming | collected... | reverse complement strand
GCATATTGGCAAAAACCCCGGCCCGGCTACGCCGGACCGATCACCAAGCTGGCGGCTTAACAAACGTGAAGGCTTTCCACCTTATTTCCGCCGCCTACCTGTCCTAATGACCGGGGCCACCTGTCGGGTTCAGCCGAGGGTTCAATGCTGGCTCTGCGGCCATGGTGCCAGGTAACCAGCAGCGACTTTACCAGAACTGCATGTTTGGCCAAGGATGGAGTTTGCAAGATAAATAAAATTAGGGGAACAGGATGAAAAAGATGTTTTTCACAGTACTCGCGGTTCTGTTGTGCGCCAGTTCTGCTCTGGCTAAAGACACTTACGTCAACGGATACGTCAAAAAAGATGGCACCTACGTCCAGCCCCATTACCGGGCGGCCCCAAACAGCACCACTTATGACAACTACTCAACCAAGGGGAACATTAACCCCTATACTTGGGAGAAAGGGACGGTTGATCCTGAGCGAGACAGAGATGAGTCAGATTCTGGAGATCGCGACCGGTGAGAAAGCCTGTTATGTGCTAACTGTGCTTATGTGCAACACCTAGCCAGCCTTGACCGGGCACTCCTACCAGGAGAAGTAGTATCAAGACCGGTGGTACTCTGAACACCAAGGGATAACCGAACAAGTATTGCCATACAACACCCGGGCCTTTTCTACTTTGACGGGCTAAAGCAAACATGTCGCGCCACGCGGCAGTCACTGCCCGGAAATATCCATTGAGGTATCACCCATGGTTAGACACAGCGAAAAGCCGCATGGTGATTTTTTACCTGCAACCATTCACGCCATAACCTTCCCCCATTGCAGCCTGCCTAGCTTTGCGACTCAAATTGCGGGTGGCACCCAAGGTTACAATAGTTTGAACTGGGCAGAACATGAAAAGAACTTGGCCATAAGCACAATTTTAGGCAGCCTGATCTATTTCTTGGTCGCAAACCCTTACTGCGGTAACGTTGCCAGAAAGTGTAAATCGTTCACTCATTAGGAGAAAAAGCCGTGCGCCCCAGCCATATCACATTTCGCATATTCTTGCTTTTGGCCTGCCTATTGGCTGCTATGACAGTCATTACATCAGAGGCCAGAACTGAACCGACAGAGATTGAGACCATTCAAAAAAATGCCGAACTGGGGATGGCCGACGCCCAGCACAACCTTGGGTTGCTATACGCTCTTGGGGCAGGGGTGCCCCAAGATTACCAAAAGGCTGCGGCCTGGTTTGCCAAGGCCGCCGAACAAGGGCTTGCCGACGCCCAGTACCTCTTGGGAAAGGCGTACTATGAAGGAGTAGGTGTGCCCCAGGATTATCGGCAGGCTGCAATCTGGTTCAGTAAGGCAGCCGGAGCCAATGATTACGATGAAGGGTTCGAACAAGTGAGTGCCAAAGAGAGTGTTGTTGAATCTGATCTCATGCTTGGCACGATGTACCTTCAAGGGCTAGGCGTTGATCAAGATAATCGCCAGTCTGCGATCTGGTTTACCAGAGCTGCTGAGCAGGGATCGTCGGGTGCCCAGATGATACTTGGGGCAATGTACACAGAAGGCGAAGGAGTGCCCCAGGATTGCCAAAAGGCCGTGACTTGGTACACAAAAGCCACTGAGCAAGGAGAACCCAAAGCCCAATTTAATCTAGGGGTGATGTACGCCCAGGGGAAGTGCGTGCAACAGGATTATAGCCAGACCGTATCTCTTTATACCAAGGCAGCCGGACAAGGGTTTGCCGACGCCCAGTTCGCTCTTGGAGATATGTATTCTAAGGGCCAAGGGGTTACTCAGGATTACCGGCAAGCTGCCGACTGGTACACCAAAGCTGCTGAGCAAGGGGATGCCAGAGCTCAGTTCGAGTTAGGACTAATGTACGCCCAAGGCCAAGGTGTGCCCCAGAATTACCAGCAAGCGTTGACTTGGTGTAGCAGGGCTGCTGAGTTGGGGAACGCACACGCCCAGTATAATCTTGGGCGTATTTACGAAAAAGGAGCAGGGGTACCTCAAAATTACCAGACTGCAACGGCTTGGTACAGCAAAGCCGCTGAACAAGGTTTTGATGAAGCTCAATTCCAACTTGGTTACATGTATTCTGCGGGGCGAGGGGTGCCACAGGATTCCGAGCAGGCAGCTAGATGGTGTGCCAAGGCAGCAAAACAAGGTCACTCGCGCGCTCAATCTATGCTAGGTTTTTTCTACACAAGTGGCCTTGGTGTCACCCAAGATTATCAATTGGGAGTAACCTGGTTTACAAAGGCTGCCGAGCAGGGGGATGTTGACGCCCAGTATTTTCTTGGTGTTATGTACAAGACAGGGAAGCTTATTCCGAAAAATCTCCCGCAGGCAGTTACCTGGTACACCAAAGCGGCAGAGCAAGGGAATTCTACTGCCCAATACGAATTGGCTAATATGTACGAAAGTGGGACAGGGGTGCCTCAAAATTATCAACAGGCTGTTAAATGGTACACAAAGGCCGTCGCCCAAGGTTCCGCGAAATCCGAGTTCTTCCTCGGAATTATGTATTATCAAGGGAGGGGGGTGCCAAAAGATTTTGGTTTGGCTTATGCCCTTCTGAATTTGGCCTATTCATCCTGGCAAAACGAAGTGGTTGACAAAATGCGCGAATCGGCAGCCGCAGAACTCACACCCCAGCAATTGGCTGAGGCCCAGGGCATGTTGATCAGCGGCATCTTGGAAAAGATCAACCATCCCGGGGCCACCCCGGCTGTTGCTGCGTCTTTAAATCCTCCGGTAATTCCCCCACCAGATAAGAATTTCAGCGGCACCGGCAGCGGGTTTATCATTACCCCCGATGGTTATATCCTCACCTGTGCCCATGTGGTGAAAGATGCCAGTGCAATCAGGGTCAAGTTGGGAGAGCACGTGCTTGAGGCCAAAATGATTCGTCACGACCCGGCCTCAGATCTGGCCCTGCTCAAGGTGACCACATCAGAACCCCTGCCAATACTTACCTTCGCACAGACACGTAGTGCCATGCTGGGACAAGATGTCTTCACCATCGGCTTTCCCAACCCTGAATTACAAGGGGTGGCTGCCAAGCTGACTAAGGGGTCGGTCAGTAGCCTATCCGGGGTTCTTGATGACCCCCGCCTTTATCAGATCAGCGTTCCCGTTCAGCCCGGCAATTCCGGTGGCCCGCTTCTCGATAACAATGGCAATGTTGTGGGTGTGGTATCAGCCCAAATGAATGACACAGCCGCCTTCAAATCCACTGGCAGCCTGCCCCAGAGCATCAACTATGCGGTCAAGAACGCCTACGCCCTGTCGCTAATAGATTCATTGCCCGAGGTGGCCAAAAAACTTCCCACCCCGGACAGCCGATCTCGGACTTTTGCGGCGGCTGTCTCTGCTGCCGAAAGTGGCGTGGTGCTGGTTATGGTTTACGAATGAACTTTTCAAGTCCTGGCTCTTTGGGCTTTCAGAATAAGGCTCGACAGACACCTTATCGGGAGCGAACTTCTGCTCCTTGGTGTCTTTCTTGACGAGGTGACGCAGGGATTTGAGCTGGTCGCCAGGGGAGGCACCAGATTCGAGAACGGTGGATATTTCAGACTGAAGGCGGTTGCGCTGGTCTTTCTCCAGCGCCATGACGAACTGGCCGGGCGTCACCTCCCGAATGACGCCTTCATTGCTGCTTTCAGCGCCAACTTCCGGCTGGTCGATGACCCGCTGTTCGCCGCCATGTGCGTCTGGAACTCCGCTTCCTCTTCCCGCGTCCGGTTCGGCTTGTCCACTAGATATCTGATTCGGTCTGAGTGGGTCATTGCCGTTTCCCTCCGAGACTTCACAGCCATCAATGCTTGTGCTGCCGCCTTGATCCCCGGGGCGTCCTCGTTCCCCATCGCTATTGCCTGAGTGATCTCCTGGGGTGTTGCGTCCGGATTCAGCCCGTACTTCACTCGCAATCTCGCCCTTGTCGCTTCCAATTCCTGCGGGCTCAATGGTTTCATCTTTAACCCCCCTCCCGTTTATCTTATCGATGAGCGAGACAAACTCTTCAGAGTAAGCGTTCCGCTCGAACTTGGTCAACACCTCACCTTCTAAATGGAGATGCCCAATTTCATCCCTTTTTAATTCTATCGCACCATGAAGCTCTTGTCGTCAAAGTTTCCCGTTTATCTCACCACTGCCTACCCGATCTGCCGTGAAAGTAACCCCACTGCCCCCGGACACTTCGCTGGGGGGGCAGTTGCTCTCGATTTTCTCTTGCCACATAACTAAAGTGGCCAAGAGCACAAGAAGCACCCCGATAATTGATGGCGATCATTCAGAAGTGGCTACACAGTGGCTACACAAGCAAACACAAACAAAAAAAGACCTAAGCCGCTTGGCCTAAGTCTTTGATTTTATTGGTGCACCCGGCATGATTCGAACATGCGACCACCTGATTCGTAGTCAGGTACTCTATCCAGCTGAGCTACGGGTGCCTAATTTGCAGAGCCTTCTATAACTCAATTCCTGTGATTCGGCAACTTTAAATCACCGCCCAGCACTCCGCCCAGCCACCCTGATAAAGCGTTGAGCAATAACAAACCTCAACCAGTCACTCCCAGGAACCGGCCGGTTTGATAAACCACAATGGCGAGGAGTAGTGCAAACGAGGTGTTGAAGATAATGGAAAAGGCCCCCCATTTCCAGGAACCAGTCTCTCTGACAATACAGACAACCGTAACAAAACAGGGAGAATAGAACATGATAAAGAGGATCAGGCTCAAGGCCTTCACACGGTCCCAGCCAGGATCGGTGGCCAAGGTATGGGAAAGGGTATCGCCGACCTTGGAATTATTCTCGCCCAGCGAATAAGCTGTCCCCAGAGTCGAAATGACAATCTCTTTGGCGGCGACGCCACCCACCAGGGCGATGTTGGTCCGCCAATCGAAACCGGCCAGCCAGCTCACCTTCTCCAAGGCAACTCCCAATCGACCGGCCAAAGACTGTTTCAGCGCCTTCTCGGCACGAGCCGCGTCACACCGGCCCAGCTGATCCTGGAGTTGTTGCCCCCCCTCCACGTATTCGGCCTGCAACTGCTGGCGTTGCTGCACGTAAAACTGCTGATCCTCGGTGGACAAGCCCGGGAAGGTCATGGCGGCCCAGAGCAAGATTGAGACTCCGAGGATCACAGTGCCAGCCTTGCGGACGTACTGCCAGGTCTTCTCCCAGGTGTGAATGAGCAGCCCCTTGATTGTTGGCAAGCGATAGGGAGGCAACTCCATAACAAAGGGAGTCGGTTCGCCGCGCAGAACCGTCATCCTGAGCAGTTTGGCGACCAGCAAGGCGACAACCCAGGCCAGCATGGTCAGCATGAACATCATGCCCGCTTTATTGCCAGCGAAAAAAGTCCCGATCAAGAGCGCCAAAATCGGCAGTTTGGCCCCGCAATTCATGAAGGGCACAGTAAGCAGAGTGGCCATCCGCTCCTTGGGTGACCGGAGCGTGCGAGTTGCCATAACCCCGGGGACCGCACAACCGCCAGCGATGCCCCCGGAAAGAATGAAGGGCATTACCGAGCTGCCGTGTAGACCAAAAATTCTGAAAATTCGATCCATCATGAAGGCCACTCTGGCCAGGTAACCGGAATCCTCCAGAGCGGCGATTCCGAAGAACATAAACATGATCAAGGGGACAAAGCCAAGCACCCCGCCAACCCCGTCGATAATCCCAGAGGTTAGCAGGGATTTCAGGTGACCAGCGGGTAAGGATTGGTCGGCAAAGCTGGTCAGCCAGCCGAACAACGCCTCCAGCCCGGCCACCGGTAGGGCGCTATAGGTGAAGGTGAAATGGTAAAGCCCCAGGAGCACGGCCAGCATGATCATGGGCCCCAAGAGCCGGTGGGTTACCACCCGATCGATCCGGTCGGACGCATAAATCCGATCCTCATCATGCTCCCGGCGGACAACTCCCTGACGGATGATGGATTTGATGTAGCCATACCGATGATCGGCAATCAGGGCCTCTGGGATAGTATCCAGAGTGGCCTGCAGGTGGTTGCTCACATCCGCCACCATTTTTTCCAGCTGCCCGGCTATGCCTTGCAAACCCTTAAGCTCGGCAAATTCCCGGCCCTTAGCCAGGATCTGGCGGTCGTTTTCCAGGTATTTCAAAGCCAGCCATCTGGCGGGATACAAATCGGTCAGAAAAGAGTTAGCACTGATCAGATTGGCCATTTCCAAAAGGGCACAATCCAAATCATCACCGTAAGAGATCCGGATTTCTTGACGTTTCCTTCCCGAAGTCGCCGCCGCCAAGGCCTCTTGCATCAGCTCAGCGACCCCTTCACCAGAGCGGGCCGAAATCGCCAACACTGGCACCGTCAGCAACCGGGATAGCTTCTCGGGATCGATTGAAATGCCCCTTTCCCGAGCCAGATCAATCATATTGAGGGCAATTATCGTAGGAACGCCCAACTCGAGAAACTGGCAGGTGAGGTACAGATGCCTCTCCAGGTTGGCGGCATCGGTAATATTGATTACGACCTGGGGTTTTTCGTGGATCAAAAAATCGCGGGCCACAACCTCTTCGACAGAATAAGCGGTAAGTGAATAGGTACCGGGCAGATCAACCACCCCAACCTGTTGTTCCGGGGAAATTCGATAAACCCCTTCCTTCTTCTCCACCGTAACCCCGGGGTAGTTGCCGACATGTTGCCGGGAACCGGTCAGGCGGTTAAAAAGGGTAGTTTTGCCAGCATTGGGATTGCCGGCCAAGGCCATGGTAATCAAGTTATTCATCTTCGCAAAATCCGCCTGCCAGACACCTTAGACGCCTGGCTCTTCTACTTCTATTTCAATATGATCGGCCTCGTCATTCCTGAGGGTCAAGGTTCCCCCCATCACCCGCAAAGCAACCGGATCATAGAGAGGGGCCCGTCCTTGAATGGTGATCCTAGTCCCAGGCACTAAACCCATTTCGCGGATTCGCCGCCCCAGTTCTCCGGCGACCTTCACAGCAGTTATGGTCCCTGACTGATTTTTCTTCATGTCTCTAAGCATCATCCGGTTCACGGGTTCTCCTTTTGGACGTTTGATGGCGCCAAAATGGCAGAGCGTCTGCAACAAATACTTTTTCCACCGCGAACAGGAAAAAATAAGTGAACCGCCCCAGACCGTCAACCATTTACTTTCAGCAGGAAGAAGTTGGGCAGACGACTCAATACCTGGCGAACCCTGTGTAATTCCAAAACAAACGCTGTAGCTCTAAACCAGAATTTACAGAATTAGTTGATAAAACACCTTATTTCACCGACAAACACTTAATATCACATTTTCACAGAGACACTCCTTAGCCAAGGAGAATAGCCAAATATTAAGGATATTTCATGAGATCTACACAGGCAACTCCCGCGCCAGAAGAGGAGAGCGACAAATCTACCCGGGGATACCCCGCAAATGGCGACCTCTAAAAATGCACGAAATTTTTTTCCCTGCAAGTTCAATCGGTTGCACATAATGCAGAGATATATGGAGATAAATCGAGCTATTAAGAGCAAACAACAGATTAATTATTTCCTTTCCTTCCCCACCGAAGGCAGCTTTTGCCATAACCCCGGATAATTAGACCTCTTTTCCGCACAATTATCAGAATCTCGTAAATACAACGGATTACATCGCCACCATCCTTCCCGACCCAACCCTGGCAAGATACAGCCCTCGACCAGGTGAATTTGTCCACGAGACCAAAATCACTTCAGGTCGATTTTGCGGGGGAGCCAATTTCCCATTATTAAAGCACATCGCCGCAAGGGAATCTCTATCCTCCCGAACCCAATTTATAAAGCCTATATCCACTATGCCCTGGGAAATTATCAAAGAACGCTTACGATCATTGGTGCCGTCCCATACGGCTGACCTCTGGATTGCCCCCTTGCGCTGTCACCAAGACTCAGAGGAGATTATCGAACTGGTAGCACCAGACCGATTTTTCAGCTCATGGGTCCAGACAAACCTCCTCCCCCCGATCAACCAGTGCCTGGCCGACCTCGCCCTATCGACCAAGGTTATTATCACCGTGGCATCTGAACGAAACCAGATGGCGCTGCCGCCCGCCGAACCACGTAAGCAATTACCACTGCCAAGCATGGGCAATGTCAAACACACCAGAAAAACCCTGCATCCCCGGTTCACCTTTGACGAATTTATGATTGGGGAATCTAATCTCATGGCGCGCACCGCCTGCGAAGCCCTGGCCAGCAACGACAGCAGCCTGGGACACTGCTTATTCATCGAGGCCGGACCAGGTTTGGGCAAAAGTCACCTGACCCACGCGGTTGCCCATAAAATTCTCTCCGAATCACCTTCAACTCGCCTGCACTACCTGACGGCCCAACAACTCACGGCCGAGATGGTCAAGTCCATTCGCGAAAACACCATGGAGCAGTTCAAAGAAAAATACCACCACCAGAGCGACGTCCTTCTTCTTGAGGATGTTCACGCCCTCTCCGGTCGAATCAAAACCCAGGAAGAGCTGGCTGCCGCCTTGGACATCCTCCTCAAGCAAGAAAAGCGGGTAATTTTTACCAGCAAGCTCTCCCCCCGCAACATTCCCAACCTTGACCCGGAATTGCGCTCCCGGCTGAACGGCGGCCTACTCGCCACCATCAACCCCCCCGATCTGCGCACCAGGGTACATATAATTAGAAAGAAAGCGGAAAACGGCGGTCTAATACTCTCAGACGAAGTGGTTAACTACCTGGCCGAAAACCTTAAAGGTGATATTCGTCGGGTGGAAAGCGCCATTATCGGCGTCAAAGCCAAGATGGGCATCATGGGCTGCCAGCCCAACTTGGAGATGGTCAAGGAGATTGTCTGCAATATCATGGGCAGCGAAGGCATGCTGCTCTCCACCGCCACCATTCGGGATTTTATCGCCAAACAATTCGACACCCCGGTTGAAGATCTGCTCTCCAAATCACGTAAGCGGACCACCACCTTCCCGAGACAAGTGGGAATGTATCTTTCCCGGAAACTGACCGGTGAGGCGTTAAGTGATATCGGCAAAACCTTCCACCGTGATCACTCCACCGTGGTCCATGCGATCCGAGTTATCTCCGAGGCCATCAACACCAGCGGCAGTGTGCGCGGCCAGATAGAACTACTCACCGACAAGATCCGCAAAGAGCTAAACTGAGCAACAAACCCGGCCGCAGTCCCGCCAATAAATGAATTCCAGCAGCGGCATCCCGTCACAGTTTAAAAATAAACCGGGCGAACCGCCGCCTTGCCAACGCTCCGCCCCTGCCCCACCGCCAGCGCCTCAGCCGTGCGGGCGGCGCTCTTTGTCATATCATTAATGCCGATCCCATCCCAGCCAAAGCCACAGATATACAACTCGTCCCAGCGTTCCTCCATCTGGCGCCGCCAGTGTAACAACGCCGGGTGATCCATCTCCAACTGGGGGATCTCCCCTTCCGGCCGCAATACCTTTACATACACTGGCGCAGAAGGTAATTCCAGCAACTGGCGCATATCGGCATAAACCCGGGCGGCCAATTCCTCATCGGACAATTCCAGTCTCTCCGGATGGCGCCGCCCCCCCACCAAAGCCTCAAGCATGACCTGCCCTTCCGGACAGCGACCACTGAACATATGCGAACTAAACATGGCCCCCAAGGCGAAACGTTGCTCAGATTCCGGGGCCAGATAGCCAAACCCGCGAGGGATCAAGGCCTGGGAATCAAAGGCCATCACCACATTGGCAATTCTGGCGCCCGGGATTTCCCCAACCGGGGGCTGATCAAGGCCACTCAGAAGATTCAAGGCCGGGTTGACCGGCAAGGCCATGATCAGTGAGGCGGCCCGCATTTCACCCTGGTCGGTTATCACCCGCCAAAGCGCCTGATCCCTGGCAATCTCCCTAATCGGTTGGCCAAGAATCATCTCCCGGTCTTGGGCCAAAACCTCTATCAACCTTGCCATGCCGCCGGGGAAATTAACCATTGCTGGCAACCCCAGAGCTCCACCCGCCCCCGATTTCTTTTTCTTTTTTAAGCCGCGCAGAACCGAGCCGGCCTCTTTTTCCATGCTTCGCACCCCAGGCATCACCGCATCAATGCTCAGACGATTGAGGTCACCGGCAAAGGTGCCGGTGACCGCCACATCCACCATGGGCAAAACCTCTCTGCCAAAGCGGTGCGCCGCCCAAGCGCCGATGGTCTGATCCTCTACCCTGGGACGCTTCCAGAGATCACCGAGCAGACGCAATTTCCCTGCCAGGGAAAGCAACGGCGTGGCCAGTAACATTTTTGGGTTTTGCGGCAGGGCTTCAAGCCGGCCCTTATGACAGATGAAGCGGCGAAAGTCTCCCAGGGGCGCCGTCTGCATCTCCCGAACCAAACCGGTTGCGGCAAGGATTTCCATGCTCTCCGGGGCGTTGTTCAGAAAACCGTGCGGCCCCCACTCGGCCTGGTAGCCATTTGCCCGGAAGGTACGAATCGCCCCACCCGGGCTGTTGGCCTGATCAACCAAAGCCACTCGCAGCTGCGGGCATTTCTGCCCCAGGAAAAAGGCGGTGCTGAGCCCGGAAAGGCCGGCCCCGACAATGATCACATCGTATTCATTACTCATCTCTACTCCCGTACGGTAAAAGTGGCATCCGGCGTGGTTAGCCGCGACGCCATAAACCCGCGAAAAATTTGTCGCCAAGCAGTTAACGTAGTATGTTATCGGCTACTCTGAAAACTTCAGTTCTGGCAAGGTACTTTTCATGGAACGGCAAGGAACGACTGCCCCAGTAACCCCGCGAATCCTGATACTTTACTATTCATTCAGCGGCCAGACCACCGGTTTACTGCACAATTTGGGGATCGGCCTGAAAAACCAAGGGGCCGAGGTGATCTTGGAACGGCTGCGCCCCCTTGATCCGCCCCGTTTTCCCTTGGGTGCCATCCTCCCCACCATCGCGATGATGATCACCACAACCTTGCGGAGACGCTTGCCGATCAAGGAGCCAGACCCGGCAGTGTGGGACAGCTACGACCTGCTCATCCTGGCCGGCCCCACTTGGTCTTACAACCCCAGTGGCCCGATCCTTAATCTCATCGACCGCTTCGGCCCCCGACTTTTCCGAGGGCAGCAGGTTCTGCCCCTGATCTCCTGCCGAGGCTATTGGCGCATGCACTGGTGGGGTCTAAAAAAACTCCTTAAAGATTGCGGTGCTCAAGTCCCCAACCGTATCGTCTTCTCCCATCTCGCCCCGGAACCATGGCGCACCATCGGGGTTTTTCTGAAAATTGCCGGTAAAGCCCCGGAAAGATCGCGGCTGATCGGCAGATACTACAAACGCTACGGCCACTCCAAAGAGCAACTGGCCGAGGCCGAACGGCTAGGAGAGATTCTCGGCGCCGCCCTGGCCAATCGCCAGTCGCTGGGCGCTCTCGACCTGCGGAGCAAGATCACCGCCTAGTCTGACCACCATTTAGAATTCCACGCCCTCTCTCGCCGCAATCCCTTGCTGGTAGGGATGTTTGATTTCGCGCATCTCACTGACCAGATCAGCAGCAGCCACCAAACCGGCCCCGGCATCACGGCCGGTGATCACGATGTCCACCCCGACCGGACGAGCCAGCAAGGCCGCCACCACTTCTTGTTCACTGACTATCCCATAATTTACAACATAGGTTAACTCGTCCAGCACCACCAGACGATAATCCCCGGAGTTGATCTTCTCCAGCGCCAGTCGCCAGCCCGCTTGGGCCGCCTCAATCACCGGGGCACGGTCAGCCGCCAGCCAGGTGAATCCGGTGCCGCAGACATGAAGTTCAATGCGATCACTCAAACGCTTGATCGCCCTACCTTCGCCGGTGGGCCATTGCCCCTTGATGAACTGGATGATGCAGACCGGCAGGTCATGCCCTGCCGCCCTTAGGGCCTGGCCAAAGGCCGCCGTAGTCTTGCCCTTGCCGTTGCCGGTGTTAATGATGATTACGCCCCGCTCCGCCATCTTTTCTCCTTAGGAATCAGGGCTGCTTTGAAATTTTTGCAGCTGTTCCCGGTAGTATTCGCGGTTTTCTCTGGCCCCTTCCACGGCCCGGCGCTCAGTGACAATGGCTTGGGAGGTCTCACCATTCTGCCATTGGGCCTCGGCCAGGGTATCCAGGACATGACTACGCGAACTAATGGCCGCTGCCTTGCGGGCCAGTTCGAGGCCAAGGGCCGCATCTTGCCAAGCCTTTTTTTCGGCGGTCAGATACAACCAGGCCAGATTATTCAACACCTCGGAATTATCCGGTTGCAGCACCAGGCTCTTTTCGTAGGCGGCCACCGCTTCCGGGTAGCGCCTCTCTCCCGCCAGTAGATCCGCCCAGAGATGAAGCCAGAGCGGATTATCAGGCTCACTTTGTAACTTGCGTTCGACAAAACCCTTCGCCAATTCCGCCCCCGGGCGTTCAATCAGACTAAGATAATTGCCAAGCTGCCAGGTCACCAAGACCGCCCCGCAAAGAACCAGGCCGAAGAGGACCAACGAGCCATACACCTTAACCTCCTGCCAGACGGGTTTTCTCTTCCCCTCCTCACACTCCCGCAGGTAGTCGACCCGCTGCCCAATGCCAAAGTGATGCCAGCAGGGGCGCTCCCGAATATTGCCGCCGAGCCAAGCGATTTTTTCTAGAATGGCGCTCAACGGCCCCGCTCCACCCGTGGCGCGAAAGGCATAAAGGTCGGCCTGCCTCTCAAAATTTCGCATAAAATAACCGAACACGAAGCGGACATACAAGAGAGTCACAATCACCAGCGGGATACCGGCAAGGAGCGACAAAAGCGACCGGGGATCGCCGACTATTTCAAGAAAGATACCCCGCAAGAAAGGGGAACTCAAAATTCCGTAAAGCAGCGGCTGAACACCCAGCTGAATAAAAACTCCCAGGCCCATTAACAGCAGAAGATAGAGAATAAAATGGTGCTTTTTGACATGGCCAATTTCATGGGCAAGTACTGCCTCAAGTTCACTGGGGCTGGCGGCAGCCAACAGGGCCGGGGTTATCAACAGATATCGAAATTTTCCTACCAACCCCACGACACCTGCCGATAAGACCCTACCCTCAAAAAGTGGCCAGGAACAGATCTCCCCGAAGCTCACGCCCTGGCGTTGACAAAAAGCCTCAATCACTTCCCGGCTTTCTCCCACGGGGAGCGGACGACACCCCATCATCCTGACCATGAGACCCGGGAACCAGAACATCAGGGTCAGGAAAAAAACCAGCAGCACCGTCAATTCCCCCCAACCGCCGTTCAAAAAATTTTGCAGAGAGGCGCCCGGCAGCAACGACAGCAGATCATAGAGAAGCGTCAATAACAGCCAGGGCGCCACCACCACCGCCGAGCGCCGGATCTGCTCCCCGACAAAAACCCGGGCCGGGCGTGAGACCGACAGAACCCTTTCATAACTTTTACGCAAGGCCAGCCAGACCAGAGCCTGATAGACGTAATACAGAGCCAGACCAGCCAGGCTGATTAGTCCGGGCATGGCCGCGACGAAGGGCAACTGCCCCAGATAATAATGGAGATCGAGAAGATAGACATCGGCCAGAAATACCACCACTGCCAAAATAGACAGGGCAGTTTCCGCGCGAAAATAGCTGGCCGAGTCGCTAATTCCCCTGACTGACTGGTAAGCCCTCAATAATAGCCAAAACAACAGACCCTTGAGGAAAAAAAATGCCGCTGCCGATCCCAGGGTCATGCCGGGGGCCGAGGGAATATCATTGCCCCCCATGGCCACGATCACTACCGTGAGATAAAGGAAGTTATTTAACATTGTCGGTTCTCATGCTGATTCACAATTGGGCCTGTCCATCTCTGGAGTTTAATCTCACTTCCATCTACTGTCCGATAACCCTATTCGGCTCTTCCTGAAAAAAAATGGTAGGTTTCCGGGAAATCGTAATATAATCCTTCGTCAATCGCCCTCATTCATTCAATATCGCTAATATTTTCTCTACAGGGCCTCCATGAACCAGCTCTTCCCTGCCCCCGACCATCTGCCCGCCTGGGCCGCGCTGCGCTCTTTGTCCGAGCATCCCCTTGACCTCAGCGCCCTCGGCGTCCTTACGCCGGAACGCCTCAAGGCCTACATCTGCCGGGGAGGAGAATTCAACCTGCTTTACGCCACCCAACGCATTGACGAGCAAACCCTGGCGCAGTTCCAGCAACTTGCCGACCAGAGCGGGGTGATCAAGCAATTCCTGCAGATGAAGAAGGGCGCGGTCATGAACCAAATCAGCAACTTCGCCTCGGAAAATCGCCAGGTCCTCCATACCGCCAGTCGCGACCTCTTCCGGCCCGATCCTGATCATCCCGAGGCCGCCGCCCAGGCCCGCCAAGAATGTGACAAACTCCAGGCTTTTCTGGCTGATTTGGACTCGGGCCGGCTCACCAATGCCAACGGCGAACCTTTCACCGATCTGATCAACGTCGGCATTGGCGGCTCGGACTTAGGTCCTCGGGCAATTTACCTGGCCCTGCGAGCCTTTGGCATTGGGCAGCGCCGGGTACATTTCATTGCCAACGTTGACCCGGATGATGCCGCGACCATCTTGCACGACCTTGATCTCCGCCACACCCTGGTCAATGTGGTTTCGAAGAGCGGCACCACCCTGGAAACCATGACCAACGAGGAACTGCTCCGGGCCGCTTACCAGCGCGCCGGGCTGGATGCCGGGCGTCACTTCCTGGCCGTCACCGGAGCCGGTAGTCCCATGGACGACCCCAAGCGCTACTTGCGCACCTTCCACATGTTCGATTACATCGGCGGCCGCTACAGTAGCACCTCAATGGTCGGCGGCGTACTCCTGGGTTTTGCCCTGGGACACGAAAACTTCCGAGAATTCCTCCGGGGGGCTCAGCACATCGACCAAGCGGCAGAGGAAACAAATATCCGCCAGAACCTCCCCTTGCTGCTGGCCCTGCTCGGCATCTGGAACCGCAACTTTTTGAACTGTGCAACCTTGGCGATCCTGCCGTACAGCCAGGCGCTTATCCGCTTCGTCGCCCATTTGCAGCAATGCGACATGGAAAGCAACGGCAAGTCGATAAACCGCCAGGGTGAAACGGTAAATTACCAGACCGGACCGATTGTCTGGGGCGAACCGGGCACCAACGGCCAACACGCTTTCTACCAATTACTGCACCAGGGAACCACCATTGTTCCGGCAGAATTTATCGGTTTCCGCCAGAATCAATATGGCGAGGATCTCCGGGTCGAAAATTCCACTTCCCAGGAGAAGCTGCTCGCCAACCTGCTGGCCCAGGTCCTGGCCCTGGCCACAGGCAAACAGGACACCAATCCCAACCGGAGCTTTCCGGGCAACCGGCCCAGCTCCCTGCTTATGGCCGAACGGCTTACCCCCCGCACCATGGGGGAACTGCTGGCCATCTACGAAAACAAGATTGCTTTTCAGGGCTTTATCTGGAACATCAATTCCTTTGATCAGGAAGGGGTGCAACTGGGGAAAAAATTAGCCGGAACCCTGTTAAACCACATGGTCAGCCAGCCGGAAGCAAAATCAGCTGCGGAGGCGGACGATGCGCCACGAATGCTGTTGCGAGCGGCCGGGATCATGCCAGGATAAAGAGAAAACGGTAGGGCCAGTGTTTGCCTCCTCCTAGGAAGGCGCTACCCAACCGGAAAATCTCTAACAATATCGAGCAAATAAGAATTGAATGATTTCGCCAAATAAACTAGAGTTTCCGAACAAATTCAACAATGGGAATTAACGGCAGATGGGTGGAACAGAAAATCGCAGCAGCACTCGCAGGGATACGCTCAATCTCTTGGATTATATCCTCTTGGATGAGTCGGGCCAGGAAGTTGATCGCGCCATGGCCAGAACCTTGAACGTCAGCGAGAAGGGTATCCTCCTGGAGACGCATACCTCTTTGGCTCCCGGGCAAGTACTCCTGATCACCATGGGACTACGCAACACCTTGTTCGAGTTCAAGGGCCGGGTAGCGCATTGCGAATCCTGCGAGGCCGAATCCCATTGCTCTGGCGTCGAGTTCCTTGATCTCAGCCAGGAAGCGCTGGCCATCCTGCGGGAATTTCTCGCGGCCTTTAATGCGCAAAACAACCCAACCCAAAATTAAGACACCGCCTCAAGAATTCTCATAAAGCGTGGCGAATCGTTCCCAGAAGTCCGGAAAAGATTTGCCGACACATTCCTCCCCCAGCACCTGGACCCCGGGAACAAACAGCCCGGCCACCGCAAAACTCATGGCGATGCGATGGTCCTCATAGGTCTTGATCTCCGCGCCATGTAAAGCCGCACTCCTCCCCAACCCGTCAATAACCAGACTATCGGCACGCTCTTCAACCGGCACGCCCAGCTTGGCCAGTTCAGTGGCCATCACGTGCAGACGATCACACTCCTTGATCCGCAGATGGGCGATATTGTTGATCACCGTCCGTCCTTTAGCCCGGGCGGCAACCACGGCCAGGGTCGGCACCACATCTGGGCAATTGCCCATGTCAACCTCGGTCCCCGTAAGCTCTTCGGGGCCGATGACCGTGATGCCAGAGGCAGATTTTTCCACCCGGCAACCCATCCTGGCCAAAATATTCACCAGTTCGGCATCGCCTTGCAAAGAGCGCTCGGGAACATTGGCCACCGTCACCCGCCCGCCGGTGACCGCCGCCGCCGCCCAGAAGTAGGAAGCACTGGAGGCATCGCCCTCGATGTGGTACTCCCGGGGAAGATATTTACCGACGGGAATTTCGAAGTGATTGAGAGCGGGGGCCGCCTGGACCTTGATCCCGAAAGATTCCATGACCGCCAGGGTCATATGCACATAGGGCTTCGAAAGGATTTCTCCGGCAACGTCGAGCACAGCTGGGTGCGCGGCGTAAGGCGCCACCAGCAGCAACGAAGAAAGATATTGGCTGCTCTTGCCCTCGGGCAGCAGGGTTTTACCACCAACGATTCCAGCCGCCCTGATTTCCAAAGGCGGGCAACCGGTATCAGATAGACTGCGAATCGCCACACCCCACCCCGCCAGGGCCTCCATCAAGGGGTGGATCGGCCGTTCCGTCATCCGTTTGCTACCATTGATGGTGAACAGCCCGTGCCCCAAGGCGGCAACAGAGGTGAGAAAACGAGTGGCCGTACCGTTATTGCCGAGAAAGATCTCCCCCTCCGGGGCTAACACCCTGCCACCGCAGCCGGTAATAGTCCAATCGGCATTCTGATCCTTAACCTTCACGCCCATGGCCCGCAAGGCCTTGGCGGTGTAATCGGTATCTTCACTGGCCAGCGGGCCAATCAGGCGACTGTCGCCATCCGCCAAAGCTGCAGCAATCAAGGCGCGTTGGGTAATACTCTTTGAGCCGGGAACCCGAACCGTCGCAATAATTTTTTGCCGGGGAATAATTACTTTCATTGGTTACTCACTTTTGTTGATTCGCCCAAGCAATGCACCTCGCATCGCTGCCAGAGGCGCCTCCTGGCCGGTCCAAATTTCAAACTGCGCTGCCCCTTGGAAGAGCAACATTTCCAAGCCGCCGACAACCTGACATCCCGCCCGAGCCGCCTCACGCAACAAGCGGGTTTCCAGGGGAGAATAGACAATGTCCATGACTACCCGAAATTTCGAAAGATCCAAGGCTGGCACCGGCGATTGCTCGATGGCTGGCGCCATACCCACCGTAGTGGCGTTAACCAGGGCCTCGGCGGAGATGTTGACGGCATCTTGCAAAGGATGCCATTCGCAGGCCAGATCGGCGGCCAATTGCCGACCGCGTTCAGGAGTGCGACTGGCCAGAATCACTTCGGCGCCAGCCTCCCGCAAACCAAAACCGATGGCCCGAGCCGATCCCCCCGCCCCCAGCAGCAGAACCCGCCGTCCTGCCAGCTCCATAACCTGAGCTAAAGCGCGGTTGGCCCCCAGCCAATCGGTATTGAGTCCGTGGATGCGACCATTTTTAATAATCAGGGTGTTAACCGCGCCAATGGCGGCGGCCACCGGATCGATGGAATCGAGAAAAGGGAGCACCGCCTGCTTATGGGGGATGGTGACACTTACCCCCCGCACCCCCAGCGCCCGAAAGCCCTGGAGCGCCGCCGCGACATCGGCAACCGGAAAGGGCACATAAATTTTATTGAGGGACAGATCGGCAAAGGCGCAATTGTGCATGGCCGGGCTCAGACTATGCGCCACCGGGAAACCCATGATGCCGTAAATCTCGGTAGTTCCGTCAACCGGCGGCATCAAGAAACTCCTGGATCCGGCGCAGGGCCGAAATCGGCAATTGTCCCGGGGCGGCGACCTGTCCCCCGTCCGGGGCGGCATAGGTCATGGCCCCACCCAGTCCCAAGGTGGCGACCCGGCTGATCTTCCCGAGACTGCCCATGCAAAAGGCGCAGAGCGGGAAACCTACTTCAGCCGCCAGCTCTTGCAGGGCCAGGACCCGCAAAACATCTTGGAAGTCCCGCGGCGTGGTGACAATCTTCCCCCAATCGGCGCCGCTCCGATACTGTTCCTGGAGGATTGATTTTAGCGCCTGCGGCGAGGCGGTGGTTTTGAAATCGTGCCAGGAAACTATGACCTTGGCGCCACTTTCTTGGGCACTCTTGATCAGGCTGGAGCGCAAGTCGTCAGCGGTGCGTAGTTCAATATCGACGAAGGCGGCCCCGGCGGCGGCAGCCCCAGCCAGCAGTGACACCCTGTTCTCTTCGCTGCCCTGACAACCTCCTCCCTCCCACTCCGGGCGGCAGGTAAAAAGCAGCTGCACTCCCGGCAAATTCGCGAAAAAAGGCGCATAATCCGGCGCGGCCAAGGCATCCAGACGAATCTCCACGATATCCGCCAACGGCGCCGCACTCTGGGCCAGCTCCAGCGCTCTGGGCAATTCACCCTCGACAATGGACACACAAACTTTACCCAAACCAGTTTTTGTCACTTCCGGCAACCTCTTGAAATGGACCGCCAGCTGGCCCCGACCAAGGCCGAGGTGACCAGCAGCGAGTAAACATCAGCAACTGCGATCAAGCAGCACCACGGCATGGGCGGCAATCCCCTCTTCCCGCCCGGTAAAACCCATCTTCTCGGTGGTGGTCGCTTTCAAGTTAATCTGGCCCGGCTCGATCCGGCAGGTTCTGGCGATATTTTCCTGCATGGCCGGGAAATGGCCAGCCAGTTTGGGGCGCTGGGCGACCACGGTGACATCACCATTAACCAACTGCAACCCCCGCGCAGCAAGCAGGTCAACCACCCGGCTCAACAGCACCAGACTGGAAATATCCTTAAAAGACGCATCATGATCTGGGAAGTGTTGGCCGATATCACCAAGTCCGGCCGCGCCCAGCATGGCATCGCCTAAGGCATGCAGCAAAACGTCGGCATCGGAATGGCCAAGCAGCCCCCTTTCGAAGGGAATATTGACTCCCCCCAGAATCAGCTGGCGACCTTCCGCAAAACGATGGGCATCATAGCCGTGTCCGACCCGCATGGTATTCTTTCCGCTCCCCGCGGATTCTCGCAACAGGGCTTCCGCCAAAGGCAAATCCGCAGGCCTGGTGATTTTCAGATTACGCTCCGAACCCATTACTAACCGGACCTCACAACCGATCCTTTCCAGCAGGGAGGCCTCATCGGTCCCGGCAAAACCATCACTTTCGGCGGCGGCGAAGGCGGCCAGCAGCAGATCTCGTCTGGCAACCTGGGGAGTCTGCGCCAACCACAAATGTTGCCGGGCAACGGTTGCGGAGACGATCATCCCATCGCGAGATTCCTTGACCGTGTCTTTGACCGGGACAGCCAGCAAGGCAACCCCGGTTTCAGCGGCCGCCGCCAGACAGGCCCGCGCCAACTCCGGGGTCAGCAAGGGCCGGACGCCATCGTGAACCGCCACCAGATCAACCTCCGGGGGCAGTGCCGCCAGGGCGGCCCGGACCGAATCCTGACGCGTCTGGCCGCCAACCACCACCGTCACAGCTTCCCCGGGAATGAACCGCCCGAGCATTTCCCGGGTTGCTTCCAGATGCGCAGCAGGCGCCGCCACGATGATGGTGTGAAATTCCGGGAGTTGTCTGAAAATCTGCACCGTTCTGGCCAAAACCGGCACCCCGGCCAAGGCCAACAACTGCTTGGGACACTCGGTGCCCATCCGCAGGCCAATGCCGCCGGCGGGAATTATGACTGCGATGGTAGACATAAGAGAAAAAATAACTGGAGTGGGCTATAAGCCGGATTTTGTCTTCCCCGAGGGGACATGATCATTTCTCTGGGATGCCGGTCACCCGACACCTCTTGCAACCTACCCGGGAACACGGACGGGCCGCCCGTAATCGCACCGAAATGCGATACCGTTCCCCTATTTGGTCTTGCTCCGAGTGGGGTTTACCATGCCTTTTTCGTCACCGAAAAAGCGGTGAGCTCTTACCTCACCATTTCACCCTTACCCCGATAATCCGGGGCGGTATCTTTTCTGTGGCACTTTCCTTGGGGTCGCCCCCAGTTCGCGTTACGAACCACCCTGCCCTGCGGAGTCCGGACTTTCCTCCCCGACTTAACGTCGGAGCGACCATGCACCCACTCCAGTTAAAAATAACACCTCAGCCGCTATTTCCCGGCAATTCACCGCAAGAAGCTAATCATTATCAGGGCTATAAAACAACAGGCGATTACAGGTGGGGCACATGTGCAATTTGTCTTCCCGGAGCAGCTCATTGTAGAGCTGGGGAGGAACATTCATGTAGCAACCGTAGCAAACCCCGCGGTTAACCCCGACCATGGCCAAGCCATCCCGCTTGGCGCGAATCTGCTCATACTTGCGGAGCAGATCCGCCCTGACCTTCTTCACCTTGCCCTCCCGCTCTTTGGCGAGTTTCTGACGCTTGCTGGCAAGTTTCACCGCCGCTTCTTCCCGGCTGGCAGTCTCAACCGCCAACCGCGACTCTTCTCCGCCCAGGATTGCCGATTCCTCCTCGTTCTTCTTATGGAGAAGCTCGTCTTGCTCCATCAGCTTAATCAGCTCTTCCTCACGCTGGCGATTGGCGTTCTTGGCGTCTTCAATCTCCTTGAGCAGGCTCTGATATTCCCGGTTGGTCTGGACCTTCATCATTTTATTTTGACGATCCTTGATCAAAGCCTGGGATTCTTGGATTTCGCCCTCAAGCTGTTGGCGCCGCTCAGTGCCTGATCCCAATCTCGCCAGGAATTCGGCAATGGCGCCCTGCCGCTTTTCTATGGCCTCGCGCTGCATCTGCAATTCTGCATCACCGGAGGTAATTGCCACATCTATCCGGTCAATTGCCAGATCAACCTCCTGCAACTCTCTCAAATCACTAATTTGCTCTTTCAATTGCAACTCCCTTCCCTGAAATTATCCATCACAACCGCTGGCCTGATCAATTGCCATGCAAGTCCTCAACCAACTTCCCTCAATAATAGTGAAACGGGCAAGTCTGGCTATCCGTGGTCAATACTTCCACGACCAAACCGCGTTCCGCCAAACCACTACGAATAAGTGCGGCCAACCCACTCACCATGATATTTTCGGTGGCAAAGTGCCCGCCATCCACGACACAGAATCCCGCGCTCTCAACCCACCTGGCCATACTGTGCTTGATCTCGCCCGAGACGTATATCTGGGCGCCAGCCGCTTTGGCAGCCGGAGCCAAATCAGAGCCGCTGCCACCACATACTGCTACTTTGGTAATTTCCAGCGGTGGAGTCCCCGCCACCTTCACAACCGGCAGAGCCAATTTGTCCTGGATGAACCGCGCAAAATCGGCAAAAGTCATGGGCGCCGGCAAATCTCCGCAACGGCCAAAACCAATGCTGTTTGCTTCGGGTAGGGCAAGATCCGCCACCAGAACCCGACAATTACTCAATCCCAGCTGAGCCGCCAGCATATCGCTAACCCCGCCGGGAACCTTATCAAGGTTGGTATGACAGCCGATAATCGCCAGCGCAGAAGCCAGGGCTCCGGCCAAGATTCGTCCTTCCGGATGATCGGTGCGAACCGCCAGCAGCCCCTTGAAAATCAGGGGATGATGGGTGACGATAACGTTGCACCCCTTTCGCCTGGCCTCTGCAAGAATCTCCAAAGTCGGATCAAGCGCAACCAAGATCGCACTTATTTCCAACGCCGGGTCACCAACCAGTAGCCCAACATTATCCCAGCCTTCAGCCAGGGCTGGTTCAGCGACCTTATCAAGGACAGCTATGAGATCCCGAACAATTACCACCGCCGCCAGTTACCCGTCAATTTGCGCCCTGAAAAAGAAAAAAGGCGCAACGCCCTAGCGTTTGCACCTTTTCCCGGTCCACCAGGGTTTTCACCCTCGGACCGTGGAGTACGGATATTCTATCCGCACTTATTGGATGGGGGAAGGCTTTCAAGCGACCCCTGACCCCAGATTTTTTTGGCACTTACGTCTTTTTCTCCAGAGGGAGATTAGCAAGATCATATTTACAGCCAATACCAAAATTTTGTTGCCGACCAGTGATAACTGGTGGGCCTACCTGGATTCGAACCAGGGACCGACCGGTTATGAGCCGGCGGCTCTAGCCAGCTGAGCTATAGGCCCGCACATCACAAGTCAATCCCGCGACTATATCTTGCGCCCCAGTATTGTCAACTCAATTTTATCTGGAGAGATAACTCGGCGTCAGAAAACCCCAGCCACGATAACCAAGGTGACTAGCGATCAGCAAACGTCCATTACCAGAACTTTTTCTTGCCTGAAAGAGGCTCTCTACTTATATTCACCGGTTCAACACTTCTTCTATCAGGCCCGGCCTGAGCAACCCTGAACAAGAATTCCCGCGAGGAGCTTGGCACCAATGAAACTAGGCATTAACGGATTAGGCAGGATCGGCAAGCTGTCCCTCTGGCACCATGTCGGCCGCAAACACTTCTCTTCGGTGGTCGTCAATCTGGGACGTGACGTTGGCCAAGGACTTCAAGACATCGCCGCCGCCATCGAGCGCGACAGCTCCTATGGACGCCTGGCCAATTACCTGCACGGCTATAAAGCCCCGCAGGTAATTGAAGAATTGAACGAGGCGGCGGGTACCATGGTCATCAATGGCATTCCGGTCACCTTCCTGCGTGAAGCCCGCAACCCCAAAGACATCAAATGGAAAGAAAACGGCGTTCGCCTGGTGGTTGACACCACCGGAGTTTTCAACGACCCTACCGCCCCGCCCGACAGCCCCAAAGGGGCCTTGCGCGGTCACCTGCAAGCGGGGGCGGAAAAGGCCATCCTCTCGGCACCCTTCAAAATAAAATCCAAGGGCCTGGAAATGCCCGCTGACGCCGTCACCACGGTAATGGGCATCAACGGCGAGGACTACATTCCCTCCCAGCACTGTCTAATCTCGGCCGCTTCATGCACCACCACCTGCCTTTCCTTCATGATTAAACCCTTGCTGGATCAACTGGGTGCGGAAAACTTTCTCAGCGCCTCGATGG
>Ga0334722_10002054_pt1 | contig 23434 bp, 20 predicted proteins | sample C3_bottom_MG_FD_207210 | JGI IMG/M metagenome (GOLD analysis project Ga0334722, IMG submission 207210) | Sediment microbial communities from Yellowstone Lake, YNP, Wyoming, USA - C3_bottom | ecosystem: Environmental > Aquatic > Freshwater > Lake > Sediment | place: USA: Wyoming | collected... | reverse complement strand
GTGTTCCCCGCGGACGCGGGGATGAACCGACCTGGAATTATCCTGCGTGCAAGGGCTTCGAGTGTTCCCCGCGGACGCGGGGATGAACCGGGCCATCCACATTAAAGGTGACGGCTGGCGTTGTGTTCCCCGCGGACGCGGGGATGAACCGGCCATGCCCTCCGGGGTCGACACGAGGCAGTTGTGTTCCCCGCGGACGCGGGGATGAACCGGCCGAGGGCGAAACGGCAGAATGCCTGCCGGAGTGTTCCCCGCGGACGCGGGGATGAACCGAAAAAACCTTTTCTAGCGATCTTCCGCCCGCGGTGTTCCCCGCGGACGCGGGGATGAACCGGACTACGGGGTGATCCCGCTTCAGCCCGACGCGTGTTCCCCGCGGACGCGGGGATGAACCGAAAAAAGAAAAAACACCGCCGGCCGGCAAGAAGTGTTCCCCGCGGACGCGGGGATGAACCGGCCTATCTCTCCTGGTTGAAGAGGCAGTTCCCGTGTTCCCCGCGGACGCGGGGATGAACCGGCGATCCAGGAGCGGTATAGCTACGCGAACCTGTGTTCCCCGCGGACGCGGGGATGAACCGGTATGGGGCGAGAGGGATAACCGTTTGTGACAGTGTTCCCCGCGGACGCGGGGATGAACCGTAAATCCCCGTTGCTATCCCGCACGAAATCGTGTGTTCCCCGCGGACGCGGGGATGAACCGAAACAACTCCGGCATGGCGCGAGGATTCAAGCGTGTTCCCCGCGGACGCGGGGATGAACCGAAATCCATGCTGATCGCGGACTTGTTGAGGCTGTGTTCCCCGCGGACGCGGGGATGAACCGAAGAAGGTCGACGTTGAAATGCTCATGGAGTCGTGTTCCCCGCGGACGCGGGGATGAACCGTTCGATGTTCCGCGGCGTGACATCGAGGCCCAGTGTTCCCCGCGGACGCGGGGATGAACCGGAGCTGGCCGCGGCGAGGATCGCCTGGCTGGAGTGTTCCCCGCGGACGCGGGGATGAACCGCAGACCGGCTCGTACGCGCTTATGGCGACGACGTGTTCCCCGCGGACGCGGGGATGAACCAGGTAGCCGTCGTGCGCGATCCAGACATCGGAGGTGTTCCCCGCGGACGCGGGGATGAACCGTTTGATGGCTGAGAAAATATGCGTTTGCGGACGTGTTCCCCGCGGACGCGGGGATGAACCGATGATTCAGGGGGTATTGACCCCTTGACGCGGGTGTTCCCCGCGGACGCGGGGATGAACCGAAACCGCCGCCTCGACGGCCAGCTTCAGGGAAGTGTTCCCCGCGGACGCGGGGATGAACCGAATTCTGCCGGCCTTTTTCTTGTCCCATCCACGTGTTCCCCGCGGACGCGGGGATGAACCGGCGCCGGCGAAAAACGCCACCAGGACGAAGTAGTGTTCCCCGCGGACGCGGGGATGAACCGCGACACCATTCGGGTCGCCTCTTTGATCTTGTGTGTTCCCCGCGGACGCGGGGATGAACCGAACGGCCTTCTTGCGGATGTGGCCGGCCAGTAGTGTTCCCCGCGGACGCGGGGATGAACCGGTTTTTCCGCTGCCGGCCGGCCCCGCCAGTCCGTGTTCCCCGCGGACGCGGGGATGAACCGCGGGCCGCGTTTACTACGAGGCCGATGCGCCAGTGTTCCCCGCGGACGCGGGGATGAACCGCATTTCGGAAAACATAGGTACTATATTCACTTGTGTTCCCCGCGGACGCGGGGATGAACCGGCCGCGTCTTTTTGTTCGGGCTTCGGTGGAGCGTGTTCCCCGCGGACGCGGGGATGAACCGGATTACGGCGAGTGGCCGGTGGAAATGCTCCCGTGTTCCCCGCGGACGCGGGGATGAACCGGGGAAATCGTCCGGTACGTGCAGTAGACCGGCGTGTTCCCCGCGGACGCGGGGATGAACCGACATCGTTGATGCCCGGGAGGGAATCCCAAAAGTGTTCCCCGCGGACGCGGGGATGAACCGCAGACGGGTGCGGGAAAAGACGGACTCTATATGTGTTCCCCGCGGACGCGGGGATGAACCGGCCTTTCCGGTAGATTATCAGACGTGCCCGAAGTGTTCCCCGCGGACGCGGGGATGAACCGGTACAATGGCATCAAACTAATCGAAGGGAGGCGTGTTCCCCGCGGACGCGGGGATGAACCGCGTGTTTCGTCGATATCGAAATCGTCCGCATTGTGTTCCCCGCGGACGCGGGGATGAACCGGATGGTGAACGTGGAAGCCGTTCCGCCGGATAGTGTTCCCCGCGGACGCGGGGATGAACCGGTCCCGCTCACCGTAATGGTTACACCAATCCAGTGTTCCCCGCGGACGCGGGGATGAACCGGTGAAACCCCACCTTGCTATTTACTCTTTAATGTGTTCCCCGCGGACGCGGGGATGAACCGGAGTCGCAGACGCGCTCGGAGTGCTGCTTGGCGTGTTCCCCGCGGACGCGGGGATGAACCTCGAGATCAAATCGAGGTGGGACGCGAAGGTTCGTGTTCCCCGCGGACGCGGGGATGAACCGCCATCCGCTGCTGTTCGGGTGGCAATTGATTAGTGTTCCCCGCGGACGCGGGGATGAACCGAACATCATTTCCGGAGCTATGACGCGGTGTACGTGTTCCCCGCGGACGCGGGGATGAACCGTTATCATTCGTCCCGTTGGAATCGTCCGCTCCGTGTTCCCCGCGGACGCGGGGATGAACCGCGCTGAGAAAGGGGGGCATCCCGGTTGACAGCGTGTTCCCCGCGGACGCGGGGATGAACCGAGGGACACGCGGAGACACGCGGACGATTTCAAGTGTTCCCCGCGGACGCGGGGATGAACCGGGATTTGCCCGGGTATGGGAACGTGCGGGAATGTGTTCCCCGCGGACGCGGGGATGAACCGAACAGGCCATGATTTGGGATAACTTGAAAATGGTGTTCCCCGCGGACGCGGGGATGAACCGAGTCGGGATAAACTCCCGACAAACTCCCGACAGTGTTCCCCGCGGACGCGGGGATGAACCGGTTTATGTCGTGGATGAAAAATATAAGGCAAGGTGTTCCCCGCGGACGCGGGGATGAACCGGCGCCCCCAGTGGAAGATGGAATGAATGCCATGTGTTCCCCGCGGACGCGGGGATGAACCGGGAGTGAGAAAAGGCTGACAAATGGACATCGAGTGTTCCCCGCGGACGCGGGGATGAACCGGTTCATGGTGTTGGTGGTGTTGTAAAAACCAAGTGTTCCCCGCGGACGCGGGGATGAACCGACATCGGGTGAATTATGGGGATGAGTTTAAGGGTGTTCCCCGCGGACGCGGGGATGAACCGGCAGGGCGGGGCATCGAGGCAGGTTCGGGCATGTGTTCCCCGCGGACGCGGGGATGAACCGGTTCTATGGCTCGCGCAAGCGCCGGCTGGAGAGTGTTCCCCGCGGACGCGGGGATGAACCGAGCCGCTTGTGCCAGCCCAGCCAGTAACCGACGTGTTCCCCGCGGACGCGGGGATGAACCGACCGGGGGAATTTCAGGGAACAAGGATAAGCAGTGTTCCCCGCGGACGCGGGGATGAACCGATGCCGACCCTCTACTCGGCACACGAGTTCCTGTGTTCCCCGCGGACGCGGGGATGAACCGCGATGGCTTCATGTTTCATGCGCGCACAAGGAGTGTTCCCCGCGGACGCGGGGATGAACCGCAAGAGAACCGCCGCTGTGACGCTCGCTGCTAGTGTTCCCCGCGGACGCGGGGATGAACCGTGACCTACGACGGAGGGTACGCGGAGGACGATGTGTTCCCCGCGGACGCGGGGATGAACCGAGTCGGGATAAACTCCCGACAAACTCCCGACAGTGTTCCCCGCGGACGCGGGGATGAACCGATCGCGATGCTCCAGAGGAATCGAGTGTCCTTGTGTTCCCCGCGGACGCGGGGATGAACCGGGGGTGCCTCAAGCACACCCGCCGGAGGAGCGGTGTTCCCCGCGGACGCGGGGATGAACCGGAAGTGACCGACGAGAAGATGAAGGAGCAGATGTGTTCCCCGCGGACGCGGGGATGAACCGTTTTCTTCGTTGATCTCGTCCAGGGTGAACTTGTGTTCCCCGCGGACGCGGGGATGAAGGGATTTCTTGCATGTTGAACAAGTAACCTCCCGTGTGTTCCCCGCGGACGCGGGGATGAACCGGCTTTAGGTGGAGGGATATCTTCCGTTGTAGAGTGTTCCCCGCGGACGCGGGGATGAACCGGTCACTTCACCCCGCCGAAGAACGGGAATAGAGTGTTCCCCGCGGACGCGGGGATGAACCGATGAAGGCCCCCGCCGCACTCGCGGTCGGGATGTGTTCCCCGCGGACGCGGGGATGAACCGTGGGTGACCAGTCAAGCATCGACCGTTGGGTTGTGTTCCCCGCGGACGCGGGGATGAACCGCTCTCGGACTGACCCACGAGCAGGAGAAAGATGTGTTCCCCGCGGACGCGGGGATGAACCGGGCACCATCAACGACGCGGCGGAAATGCGTGAATTGAAACTCCGAGAAAATATCCGTGCAACTCGGGATCAAAGATCGCGCCCCGCGCGGGCGCGTGGATTGAAATGTGTTGATGGCGAGATCTGATACACATATAATGTACTGTAAATAGTTGTAATAATTGAGGTGGCCGATGAAGACTTCCGTAAAGAGCGTGCGCATCAACGACGCAACGGCCCGGGACATTGAGCAGCTGCGGCGCGGGCGGCGGGCGACCTTCTCTTCCCTGGCTTCGGAGCTTATCGCCGAAGCGGCGAAGATGCGGCGGTGCCCCGGGGTCGTATTCGCCGACGGCCCTTCGGGCCGCAGGGCAAGAATCGAGGGGACGGGGATCGAAGTCTGGGAGGTGATCGCCTCCTACCTCGCGCTGGGAAAGGACGAGAAGCGGCTTAAAAAGGCATATGCCTGGCTCTCCGACAGGCAGTTGCTGGCCGCTATGGGATACTACCGTGCCTACTCCAAGGAGATGGAAGATCTCGTCGATGCAAACAGGGACATGGACGAAAATATCGTCCGGGAAAGACTCCCCTTCGTCCGCAGGTCCCCCCGGTGAAGATTTGCCTCGACGAGGACATCGCCCCCGAAGTCGCCGTTATCCTCCGGTCCTTGGGAGTGGATGCGACCAGCGTGCACGAGTTGGGAAGGCAAGGGTTGTCCGACCGGGAGCAGTTGGAACTTGCGGCGGTAGAAGGCCGTTGCCTAGTCACCCGCAACCGGAACGACTTCATCATATTAACGCGGGAGTTCTTTGAGAAGGGTCTGCCCCACGCCGGGGTCCTGATCCTGCCTTGGACGGTCCCCCCGGATAACTTTCGGCTCGTTGCGAAGAGAATCGTTCTCTATGCGAAGCGTGCCGGCGGTTCTGCAACCGAATACCTGTTCGACTTCGTCTAACGAAACCGGCCGCCGATACGGACGAAGGCGAAGCGCCTTCCGGTCCGGTACATGCTATAGTTGGTGTTCGCGGCGGCGACATCAAGGAGGTGGCGATGCTGAAGAAGGAGGAGTGCGTCCTGTACAGCGGCGGCGCGAACGGCGCCGAGTACGAGTTCGGCGTCCAGGCGGAAAGCTACGGAATCGAGGAGGTCAACTTCACGTTCGAGGGCCACGGGATCGCCCGTGCCCGGGGAGTGAGGGTGCTCTCCCGCGAGGAGCTTTCGAAAGGCGACGTGAGCCTGGCCTACGTCTCGAAGCTGATGAATCGCACCTTCTCGGACGCGCTGTTCATCCGCAAGGTGCTGCAGACCTTGTGGTATCAGGTCAACTCCGGCCAGGAGATTTACGTCATCGGCAAGATCCTCGAGGACGGGACCGTCCGCGGCGGCACGGGGTGGGGAGCCGAATTCGCCAGGCTCTGCAACAAGCCGATCTTCGTCTTCGACCAGGATCGGGGCCGCTGGTTCACCTGGAAGGAAGACCGTTGGACGGAGATCGCGGACCCCGCCAGCCTTCGGATCGGCAACCCCCGTTTCACCGGGACCGGGACGCGGTTCCTTGAGGAAAACGGCCGGCGGGCGATCCGGGAGCTGTTCGAGCGTTCCTTCAAGTAAACCCTTCCGCGCATGCGACCCTGCGACATCCGAAACGTGGCGATCATCGCCCACGTCGACCACGGCAAGACCACGCTCGTCGACGCGATGCTCAAGCAGAGCGGCATCTTCCGCGAACATCAGGCGGTTCCCGACCGCGTGATGGACTCGATCGACCTGGAGCGGGAGAAGGGGATCACGATCATGGCGAAGAACACCGCCGTGGTCTACCGCGGGGTGAAGATCAACATCGTGGACACCCCCGGGCACGCCGATTTCGGCGGGGAGGTGGAGCGCACCCTGAAGATGGTCGACGGGGTGCTCCTGCTGGTGGACGCCTCCGAGGGGCCGCTCCCCCAGACCCGCTTTGTGCTGAAGAAGGCGCTGGAACAGGCGCTGCCGGTGATCCTGGTCGTCAACAAGATCGACCGGCCGGACGCCCGGATCGACGAGGTGATCAGCGAGGTCTACGACCTGTTCATCGACCTGGACGCGACGGAGGAGCAGCTGGAGTTCCCGATCCTCCTCACGAACGCCCGCGCCGGGACGGCCGGGGAGAAAGACGGCGGGGAGGGGCGCGACCTCCGCCCCCTGTTCGACCGGATTCTCACCCACATACCGCCTCCGTCAGGGGATCCTTCCGCCCCCCTGCAGTTCCTGGTGACGAACCTGGACTACAGCGACTACGTCGGCCGGCTGGCCGTGGGGAGGGTTTTCTCCGGGACCCTCCGCGCCGGGGAGACGGTGTCCATCTGCGGAAAGGACGGTGCGGTGGAGCGCGTCAAGGTCGCGCTCCTCTACGGCTACGAAGGGCTTTCCCGGCAGGAGATCCCGGAAGCCGGAGCGGGAGACATCGTGGCCGTCGCCGGGGCTTCGCTGATCACCATCGGAGACACGGTTTCCGATGCGTTGGAGCCGCGCCCCCTGCCGCGGATCGCGGTCGACGAGCCGACGGTGTCGATGGTCTTCTCGATCAACACCTCCCCGGTCGCCGGGAGGGACGGGAAATACGTCACCTCTCGGCAGCTTCGGGAGCGGTTGGAGAAGGAACTCCTGGGAAACGTGGCGCTCCGGATCGACTTCACCGGGACCGACGCTTTCACCGTGATGGGTCGCGGGGAGCTGCAGCTGGCGATCCTCATCGAGATGATGCGCCGCGAAGGGTTCGAGCTGTCGGTCTCCCGCCCCGAAGTGGTCACGAAGACCGAGGAAGGGGTGCTCAAGGAGCCGGTGGAAATGCTCTTCGTCGACATCCCGGAGACCTACCTGGGAGCGGTCACCCAAAGCCTGGGGGCCCGCAAGGCGAAGATGACGAGGATGGTCAATCCCGGTCAGGGGCGGGTGCGCCTCGAGTACCGGATCCCTTCGCGGGGGCTCATCGGGTTCCGCTCGGAGTTCCTCACGGAGACGCGCGGGACGGGGCTGCTCAACCATCTCTTCGACGGGCACGAACCGTGGCAGGGTCCGATCCCGGAGAGGACCAACGGGGCGCTGGTGGCCGACCGGGCGGGCCGGGCGACCGCCTATGCGATCTTCCACCTCCAGTCCCGCGGCGCCTTCTTCATCGGGGAAGGGACACCGGTCTACGAAGGGATGATCGTCGGGGAGAACTCCCGTCCCGTGGACATCGACATCAATGTAACGAAGGAGAAGAAACTCACCAACATCCGCGCGGCCGGCGCCGACGAGGCGCTTCGCCTGGTCCCGCCGAGGATCCTGTCGCTGGAGGGCGCGCTCGAGTTCATCAACGAGGACGAGCTGGCCGAGGTGACGCCGTCCTCGCTGCGCCTCCGGAAAAAGGTCCTCGAGGCCGCCCGCCGTCCGAAAAGAAAAGAATAGATTTTTAAAGTGGAAAATCCGGACGCACCGGAGGCATAATAATCAGGATTGCTTATTGAATTCAGGGGGGGGAAGCGCAATGCCGAAAGTCCCGTCCGCGAAATGGAAAAAGAACTCATCCAGCTCCCTGACCCGGGCGCTCCGGTTCGAAAAACAGGGGAAACGGTTTTTCGCAGCCTCGGCCGCCAAGAGTTCGGATCCTTTCGCGAGGCAGGTTTTCGAGCTTCTCGCCGTCCTGGAGGACAAGCACGTGCAGGACATCCTGGCGATCTCCCGGAAGCTCGAGGAGGATGGGAAATTCCCGGCGGTCTCCTCCGCGCCCAGCGAGGCGAGGATGCAGATGTTCAAGCGGGAAACCCGCCGGATCCGGAAGGAAAAGGCGATTTCCGGGGACGCGGCGGCCGCCATGCGGAAGGCCTTAGGCTTCGAGGCGGAGGGGCGCGAGATGTACAAGCGGATGGCCGAGGGGGCGGCGCATCCCCAGGAAAGGAAGTTCTTCAAGCTTCTCTCGAGCGAGGAGTCGAAGCATTTCGAAGTAATCTACGAGTATCTCGATTTCCTGGAGGCCACCGGCCTCCGGATGGGGGAATAAAGAATTGTTGAGGGCGCTTTCCCTTTAGCCTTTCTCCCGAAATCAATAAGGATCAGGCGAGGCGTGAGATGAACGGTCGAGCGATGTACTATTTATGCATCGTGGCCCTGGCAGCTGCCCTGCTTTGCGTGGCGGTTGCAGGACATTCCGGGCGCCGGGAATTTTGGCTGACGCCCCCGAAAGCGGAAAGCGAGGAACGGTACATGGTTCCACCGCCTCCGTTCTCGGAAGGGATCTTTCCCTGCTCCGGCTGCCACAAGGAGATGAAAACGAACCCGAACCGCCGGATCCTCAAGGAAGAGCACACCAACATCGTTCTGAAGAACCACGCCGAGGAAGAACGCTGGTGCCTGGATTGCCACGACGCAAACAACCGCGACAAACTGAGGCTGGTTTCCGGAGAGCGGATCGACTTCACCGAAATGTACCGGCTCTGCGGTCAGTGCCACGGGGACAAGTACCGCGACTGGAAGGTGGGCGTCCATGGCAAGCGGACGGGGCAATGGAACGGGAAGAAGGAGTACCTGTTATGCGCTCATTGCCATAACCCGCACAGCCCGAAGTTCAAGCCGATCCAGCCGAAACCGCCGCCGATACGTTCGGAATATATAAAATGAAGGGTTTTCCAACGGATCCCGCAAGGAGTGAACGTCATGTCGGATAAGGAAACGCGCGACGAGAAGATCTTCCGGCTTACGCGCCGCAAGGCATTGAAGGGATTGGCGGCGGGACTGGGTGCCCTGGCCTTTCCCGGCAAGGATGCCTCCGCCTCGGTCTGGGAAGCGTTCTTCCAGAAGAATTTCCGGGAGCTCGGCAAAGCCGAGCGCGACAAGATGCTGGTCAGGCTTGAAAAGGAGTACAGCGCACAATTCGGCAAGGCGGTGAAGGTCAAGGCGACCCCCTCCGTCGAGGGCGTCCTGTTCGGATACGGCCTGGACTTGTCCCGGTGCATCGGGTGCCGAAGGTGCGTGTACGGGTGCGTGACCGAGAACAACCAGTCCCGCGAGCCGCAGATTCATTGGATCCGGGTGCTGCGGCTCGACAAGGAGAAGGGGGTGGACCTGGAGCATGCCGAGCATTACTACAACCCCGCCAAGGTGCCCGAGGAGGGACATTTCTACATGCCGGTCCAGTGCCAGCAGTGCGAGAACCCTCCCTGCACCAAGGTGTGCCCGGTTCAGGCGACCTGGAAGGAGAACGACGGGATCGTGGTGGTGGATTACAACTGGTGCATCGGGTGCCGGTACTGCATGGCGGCGTGCCCTTACGGGGCGAGGCATTTCAACTGGAAGAAGCCCGGGCTGCCGGCCGGGGAAATGAACCCCGACACGCACTACCTGGGGAACCGGCCGAGGCCCGTGGGGGTGGTGGAAAAGTGCACCTTCTGCATCCAGCGCACGAGGGAATTGGAAGGCAGGTATCCGGCGTGCGTCGAGGTGTGCCCTGTCGGGGCCCGCAAGTTCGGAAACTTTCTCGACCCGGCGAGCGAGATCCGTTACGCGATCGAGAACAAGCGGGTGTTCATCCTCAAGGAGGAACTAAATACCCAGCCCAAGTTCTATTATTTCTACTTTACGTGATCGGCGGGGGGGCGAACCGATGAAGAAAGTATGGGCATTTCTCAAGGGGTGTTTCATCCTCCTGGGGAAGGGGAGCAAATTCTACTACGCCTGGGTCACTTTCCTGCTGGTCCTCATGGTGATCGGGACGCTTGCGTACATCAGCCAGCTGTACAGCGGACTGATCGTCACCGCGATGCGGGACCAGGTGTCCTGGGGTTTTTACATCTCCAACTTTACGTTTATCGTGGGAGTGGCCGCCGCGGCCGTCCTGCTCGTCATCCCGGCCTATGTCTACAAATGGGGGCCGATCAAGGAGATCGCGATCCTCGGCGAGCTCCTGGCCGTTTCCGCGATGGTGATGTGCCTTCTGTTCGTCACGGTGGACATCGGCCGGCCGGACCGCTTCTGGCACCTGATCCCGAAGATCGGGATCTTGAACTTTCCGCAGTCCCTGCTTGCATGGGACGTCGTGGTCTTGAACACGTACCTGGTCCTGAACTTCGTGATTGCGGGCTACATGTTGTACAGCCTCTACTACAAGCGCCAACCGAACATGAAGTACGTTTTGCCGCTCCTCTTGTTTTCCATTCCGGCGGCGATCTCCATCCACACGGTAACCGCGTTCCTCTACAACGGGCTGGCGGCGCGCCCCTTCTGGAACGCCTCGATCCTCGCCCCGCGGTTCCTCGCGTCGGCGTTCTGCTCCGGGCCGGCCTTCATGATCCTCCTCTTCCAGCTCATCCGGAAGTGGACGAACTTCGAGATCAAGGACGAGGCGATCTTCAAAGTCGCCGAACTCATTGCCTATGCGATGTTCATCAACCTGTTCCTGCTGGGGGCGGAGGTCTTCAAGGAGTACTATTCCGATACCGCCCACCTGGCGCCGATGAAGTACCTCTACCAGGGGCTGGGCGGGCATTCGGACCTGGTTTCGTACATCTGGACCGCGACCTTTTTCAACATCACGGCCTTCTTCCTCTTCCTCATTCCTCAAACGAGGGAGAATTTCATCACCCTTAACATCGGCAGCATTCTCATCTTTATCGGCGTCTACATCGAGAAGGGGATGGGGCTTGTGGTCCCCGGGTTTGTTCCGGACGTACTCGGGGATTTCTACGAGTATTCCCCGACCGGGATCGAGCTGCTGGTCACCATGGGAATCTGGGCGACGGGACTGTTCGTCTACACGATGCTCCTGCGGATCGCCATCCCGATCATGAACGGCGACTTTTCCGTGGGCGAAGACGGGGTGCATCCCTTCATCGGCGACCAGCGGTTCCTCGTCCGTAGAGCCGCGATGTACGAGGAGGAACCGGACTTCATGTCACAGTAAGGGGAAAGCGCCTCCGCATCCGTCTGCTTTCATTGGTTCTGGAGATAAGCCAGCACGTTCCGCAATTCCTCGCCGCTCATTTCAGGCCAGGGAACCGCGTGGATCACCATGGAAGCCTCCATGGAAGGGATATGATTCCATAGCAGCGCGGCGAACTGGATGGAATTAACCGATTTGATGTCGCCGACGATTTTCTGTTTGTCCGCTGCGGTCTTGAAATGGCAATCGGCGCATTTTTTCCGGGTGAATACTTCCTCTCCTTTCCCGGGAGTTCCCGTTTTATCTTCATAGTTGAGCGAGTAAAGGAATACGATCAGATCGTTCATCTCGGTTTCCGAGAAAATGGGCCATTCCAGCTTCTTCTGCTGGAATTTTTCCCGCATCCCCGCAGCGTGGTTCCACAATCGCGTCGAAAGGATCGTGACATTGGATTGGGAGACGGTTTTTCCCAGGTCCGGCGCCTCCTTGCCTCCCTTTCCAAAGATGGAATGGCATTTGATGCATCCCTTTTCCCTGAACATCTCTTGACCGTGGGCCGCGTTTCCCACTCCCAGAAATATTTTTCTGTTCTCTTTTCCCTGCTCCGTCAATGCCGCAAAAAGGTCCGTGATGTCGTTCCCTGAAAACGTCGGAACCGGGGTGCGTGTCGCCGCCATCTGGCCGAGCATCACCGGACCGTGGTTCCACATCCGTTGCAACAGGACGACCTGCGACTGGAAGGCTTTCAGGGAATCCAGGCTGATCCCGTCCTTTTTCCCTCTCCCGCCGAGAGAATGACAGGAAAAACAGGCCTTTTCTTTCAGCAGGGCCTCCCCTCTCCGCGGATCGCCAGGCTGGCCCAGATAGGGCAACATATAGAGAAAAGAGACCAGTTGGTTCAATTCGGTCGTGCTGAATTGCGGACGTTCCAAAACCTCTTTTCTCATGTGGACCGCCATCGCCGGCGCGTGGTTCCAGAGGAGCGAGAAGATATCCAGGAAACTTCCGTAAAACCGAGAGGACTGCAGCTTGGGTCCCGTCTTCCTCTCCCGTTCGAAGATCGAATGGCACTGGCTGCAGTTCTTCGCCTCGAACACCTTTCTCCCCTCGACAAGATCGCTGACCAGGGAGACTCTCTGCACCTGCACCCGTTCCGGTTTCGTGACGCTTTTTCCGGGAACGCCCGCCTCTTTTTTCCCGCTTCCATCGCCGCACCCCGAGCCTGCCAGCGCGAAACAGAAGAGCATCCCGAAAAGGAACATTTCCACACCGAGAGCTTTTTTCTTTTGCATGGCGGTTGTTCCCCTCCGAAATCCTCTTCGGTTTTTATTCTATCCCGACACAGGATTTGTTTCCGTCTCTTTATCCTCTATTCGGCCTTTCCTCAAGCCGATGAAAACATACGTTAAGACCGACGCCAAAACCAAGAAGACGAGAATAGCGACAATGCTGATTGCGACGGAGGCATCCGGCGCGTCGTGAAGCCTGACGGATTCCTTGATCAGGTTAACGATCCAGACGGCAATCCCGGCAAACAAGACCCAGATCAACGATATCGAGACAACCTGAAAAACCCCGATCATTTTTTTGTTCATCGTCATTCCCCCGCGGAAGTTGGTTCGGGGTCCGGCATGTAGGACGAAATCCGCTCGGTAACGATCTTCGCGCTTTCCTTGCGCCCTTCTTCGATTTCCCAGATGGAGATCACGGGGAAGAAGCGCGCAAAGAGCATGTACCCCAGAATGAAGACCGATATCCCTCCGATAAACAGCATCCATTCGGTGTGAGTCGGGATGTAGATCCCCGTGGGATACGGCAAGCGGGGATTGGCCAGGGAGGGAACGATAATGATCAGCCGTTCCAGCCACATCCCGATGATCACGGAGAGGGAGGCGATCAATATGCCCGGGATCGTGCGGGTCTTCCGGTTGCTGAGCAGGAGAACCGGGAGGAAAAAGTTGCAGGATACCATGGCCCAGAAATAGGGGGCGAAATCCCCCGTGAACTTGTACCAGAACACCCGCATTTCGTTCGGTTCATGACCGTAATAACCGGTCAGGTATTCCGAAAAAGTGAAATAGAACCATAGCAGCGACATGATCAACAGCAGAATGGAAAGATAGTTGAAGTGGATATGCTTCAGATAGCCTTCCAGGCGGAAGATCTTGCGGAACACGATCATCAGGACGAGGATTGCGGCAATGCCGGAGAAGATGGCCCCGACCACGAAGTACGGTCCGAAAATGGTGCTGTGCCACCCGGGCTGCACGGTCATGGAGAAGATAAAGGAGATGATGGTGTGGACCGAGACCGCAATGGGGATCACGATTACCATGAGGATGTTCATCGCCCGATCCAGCACCTTGTGTTGGCGCTCGGTTCCCTGCCAGCCCCAGGAGAGAAATTCATACAACCATCGGGGTTTCACTCCTCGATCGCGGAGGATGGCGATGTCCGGGATCAGGGGAATGTAAAGGTAGACCGTACTGGCCGTGAAATATGCGGTGATGCTCGTGATATCCCAAAGCAGGGGAGATTGCAATCGGCCGTTGAAAAAAAGATGCGACATCCTGTCCGGCCGGCCCAGATCGATGATCGGATGCAATCCTCCGATGGCAAGCACGATTGCCGTGATGACTTCCGCCATGCGGGTGATCGGCCGCCGCCACTCGGCCTTGGAAAGGCGCAGGATTGCCGAGATCAGCGTTCCGGCATGGCTGATTCCGATGAAAAACACGAAATTGATGATGTAAAAACCCCAGGTCACGGGTTGCGCCATTCCGGTGACTCCCAGACCGAAAAGAATCTGGCGAAGATAGACAAACCCCGTGTAGAGGATGATCGCCAGCAGGATTCCAACGATCAGGTAGAAATTCCTTGCCGGCCTTTCTATGGGCCGCAACAGGGGAGCATCCGGATGGGGCTGGGTGGAAACGGGCAACATTTAATCCACCTCTTTCAGGTAAATGACTTTGGGCTCAGCCCCCAGGTCTTCCAGCAGCCTCGTGGCGCGGGGACTGCGTGCGAGGTGGTTTACCCGGTGACCGGGATTCTCGAGGTCTCCGAAAACGATTGCCCCGGTGGGGCAGCCTTCGCCGCACGCCGGCTGGTAGTCGTTCTCCCGCGGTTCCCGCGCCTCGGATTTCGCCAGTTCTTTTGCCTTTTGCCGGCGATGAACGCAGAACGTGCACTTCTCCACCACGCCGACGGGACGGACCGAAACATCCGGGTTGACGGTGTCGCGAATCCCCGGCGTCCATTCCGGCTTGTACCAGTTGAACGATTTCACCGTGTAGGGGCAGGCGGCCATGCAGTAGCGGCAACCGATGCACTGCGGGTAGATCTGCGCCACGATCCCTTCCTCGTTGATGTAGGTGGCGCGGACCGGACAGACTTTCGTGCAGGGAGGATGGTCGCAATGCATGCAGGGCCGCGGGATTTGCCGAACCCGAAGCCTGGGGTATTCCCCTTCATAAATGGTGAGCATATCCATCCAGAGCATGGTCCGGCCCATCGCCGATTCCTTCGGCTCCACGATGGCCACGTTGTTTTCCCGCTTGCAGGCAGCCACGCACTCTCCGCAGCCGGTGCATTTCTGCAGATCGATGACCATCCCCCACTTCATTCTTCGCGCTCCCTATTTTTTGATCTTTTCCACGCGTACATGGGTCGAATGCCATGAATTGCGGCCGCTGAGCGGGTCTACGCGGTGATCGATGATCGTGATCGGGTTCGCTCCAACGTTTTTTGCGTACCTTCCCAGCTCCGCATGGCCCTGCCCGAAAGGAACGGACAGAATTTCCGGAGAGACCGTTGGAACGATCTTCACGGGAAGAGTGAAAGAACCTTTCCTGGAAACCACACGGATGAGATCCCCGTCCTTGACCGAAAGATCCCCGGCCCTCTTGGGGTTCATCTCTGCCCAGGTATTCCAGTACAGCCGGGGGTAGAGCCCGAACAGTTCCTGCAAAAGGGGCTGGCTGGCCCCGTCGCCGTTCATATTCATCAGGGTGGCAAAGGGAGCCAAGATGAAGGAATCCGGGGTTTCCGGCTTTTTCACGTTCTCTTCCAGCCACAGGTGGGGCGGTTTGTTTCTTTTTTCCGCTTCTTCCCCCGACTTCAGAACCGATCTCTCCTCCAACAGTTTCGCCAATCGGGGAACGGTGGGGAAGACGAAGGTCCTTCCCCCTTTCCAGCTCGCCTCGGGATATTCCCCGGGATCCCACCAGCCCCCTTTTTCCTGAAGCAGGCGCCAGAAATCGGAAAACGCGGGGTAGCTATATACTTGCCACCCGCGCTTGCGCAACTCTTCCAGGAAGGCTAAGGAAACCACTTCAAAATAGGGAGTTCCTTTCCCCGAAGCGAAGATCTGTTTCATCTGCTCCTGGACGTACTCCCCATAGGACTTGGCATCGCTTTTCGGGAGAAGGGTGATCCCCAGCTCCTTTCCAACTTGAAGGATAACGTCCCCAAGGGGGCGAGCGCCTTTCCATGGGGGCACCATCGGCTGCTGCAGGCCCAGCTGGGAGAAAGGAAGATTCGGGACCGGCAGCGCCAGGTCCCATTGCTCCAGATAGGTGGTTGCGGGCAGCACGAGATCCGCGTAGGGAGAGGTATCATCGAGAAGCGTCGCGAACTGGACGACCAGCGGAATTCGACCCAGCCAGTCCTTCCACATCTTCTGATTCGTTGCATGATGGACCGGGTTGACCTGGGCGATCATCAGCATCTTCAGGTCGGGTATTTTCCCGGCGGAAATAAAATTCGGCAGTTGTTCCGCGACCCAGGATGCGGGCATATCGGTATCGGGAACATTCCGGGGTTTGAGGGAAAATGAAGTCGACCGGGGACTGAAGGCGGAAACGGAGGCCGGACCCCAGGGGAGCTGTACCGGCTCTCGCCATAAACCTTTTGCGGAAAAACTTCCCGAGAGGGCATTGAGACTTGCTACCGCCCACTGGGTAAGAAGGGCCGTTTCGCCCGCATCCGATGTGCCGCCGGAGAGCGCCAGGGGCGCTTTGGCGGATCCGAATGCCCGGGCCAATCGAATGATGGTTTCCGGCGGCACTCCGGTAACCCCGGAAACCCTCTCGGGGGAATAATCACGGGTGACCAGATCCAGGAAATCCCCGTTTCCTTTTTGGAAGTCCCGGGCGTGAAGGTTGATGAAGTTTCGGTCGTAATTCTTATCTCGGATAATCACGTAGGCCATTCCGAGGGCAAGGGCTCCCATGCCTCCTGGCCGGATCTGAACCCATTCCGTCGCGTTTTTCCCGGCCTGGGACATGCGTGCGTCCACGTGCACCATCTTCAGGCCCGATTGCAGCCGGTTTTCCTTCAGTTTTCCGTAGATGCGGTTGAAGTAGACAGGAGACGGAGGTTCCTCCAGGAGATTCGTGCCGAACGTGATGAGATAATCCGTCCGCATCAGGTCAAAAGAAGGGGGCGGAAATTCTCCGCAGGCTTGCCAGAAACCAAGTTCATTGATTCCCGGGGTGCGCCAGGGGAAAAAGTTGGACGAACCGAAACGGGCGGTAAACATCCCGGCAAGCTGCGTGAGCTGCGTGTTTCGGTCTCCCATCAAAAACCCGAAACGGCCGGTTTGTTTTTCCTTCACCAGGCCCTGAAACATCTGTGAAATTTGTTTTACGGCCTCATCCCAGGAAATCGATTCCCAGCCGGGCTCCCCCTTTTTCCCCTTCCGCCGCATGGGTTGGCTGATCCGGTCGGGGTGGTAGAGCAGTTCCAGGCCGGATTCTCCCATCGGGCAGGTAAACCCTCTGTTTACCGGAGCAATCGGATTGCCAAGAATCCGAACCGGGATATCGTCGATCAGGCGGATACGAATGCCGCACCCGGCCGGACATTGCCCACAGGTCGATACTTTCCAGGTTTCGATGCGCGGGCCGGACCGGAGCTTGTCCCTCCAGTTGTCCGGGATGGCCCATACCTGGGAGATTCCGCCGGCAAGAGCCCCCGTCACCCCCAACAACCGAAGAAAATCGCGACGCGAGATCTTCATGACCTGCTCCCGGGCTTCAGCGATGGCACGTTGCGCAATCCGTGTTCACGCGATTTTTTACATGGCACTTGATGCAAAACTCCATTTTAAGTGAAACCGCCGGCCTGGAGAACGGAAGGGTCATCTCGAACACGTTCCCGTGGCATTCCTGGCATGCAATTTTACCCAGCGTGACATGCCGACGATGGGAAAAATAGGCGTGGTCCGGCAATCGATGCACCTGTATCCAGGGAATCCGCTCTTTATTGCTTATATAGCGGACCAGCTTTTCTTCTTCCTTGCTATTCGTCATTGCTTCTTTATGGCAATTTTGGCAATACTCAATGTTAGGAATGGAGGCTTTTTGATGAGTCATGACCTGCGAATGGCAGTCAAAACAAGTTAATCCTGCTTCTTCTATGTGTTTTTTATGATTATATAAGATTGGTTGAGAAGAACTTTCATAGCTAGAACAACTGCAGAATAGCGCCAAAAGGGAAGAGATGATCCATATCGCCCTAATTTTCATCTCATCTCCAAGGCCAGGGGGGTTTCCTTTTCAGCGACATCTCCAGGATCCCTTTCGCAACTGGTAATGTTTTTTATCACAGCGTTTTACATTGTTAACGGGTTTCTGTCAAGGATAAAACGCAAATCGGAGTCATGAAGTGGAGAAGGCGACTCGTTTCCTTCGCTTGCGGGTTGCCTGGGGGTCCGTAAACCGGCAGGGGCATCAAAACCGCTTTGGCGACAGATTACCGCAGTGTTTTAAACCGCTTCCCATTGGCTAAAAAAGTCTCATTTTCATTGACACATTCCGGGAATCTGGGTAATATTCAGTCCATTTTGGGCCAGCAATGATGATCTCCTGACCGACGCACACCTTCGGAAGGAAGTCTCATCCATTCAGCGCGGATCCAGGCGACGGAGACGTAATTGCGTTTGGCTTGGGCCCACGAGAACCGCGGGGGGGCGGCCGGGCAAATCCCGTCACGTCCGTCTTTTTCTTTCACGGTTACAAGGAGGAAGAACGCGCAATGAAAAAAATCCTTTCGAAAATGCCGGACGCCCTGGTGAGGCTGCTTGTCGTCTTCGTGGGATTGGCCATCCTCGGGGCGTTCGTCGTGATCGTGTTGATCCCCAAGCCCATGAAGGACGTGAAGATCCAGTGGGCGGACGCGGTGAAGAGCGAGAAGGCCAAGCCCGTCCAGTACGCCGGGTTCCACGCCTGCGCGGAGTGCCACGGCAAGATCTACGAGAAGAAGAAGACGGGCTACCACAGGGACCTCTCCTGCGAGACGTGCCACGGCCCCGCCAAGGCCCACACCGAGGATCCCGACAAGGTCAAGCCGGTCATCCCGCAGGAGCGCCTGTTCTGCCCGTTGTGCCACGCCTATAATCCCTCCAGGCCCAGGGGTTTCCCGCAAATCAACCCGGTGGCCCACAACCCGCTCAAGCCCTGCGCGAGCTGCCATAACCCGCACGACCCGAAGCCGCCGGTCACCCCCAAGGAGTGCTCGGCGTGCCACGGGGAGATCGCCCGGACGAAGGCGGTGTCCCACCACGTCCAGCTCGAGTGCACCACGTGCCACCAGGCTCCGCAGCAGCACAAAATCGCGCCGCGAAGCGTCAAGCCCTCGAAGCCGCAGAACCGGGAGTTCTGCGGGAAGTGCCACGCCAAGGGCGCCAAGGACATGAAGGACAAGCTGGCGAAGAACGCGCCGAAGGTCGACCTTTCCACGCACGGGGAGAAGTACGTGTGCTGGCAATGTCATTATCCGCATTCGCCGGAGGTGGAATAATGAGCAGCAGACGGAAATTCCTGCGGGATGTCCTGACGTTCCTCGTTTCCGGGAGCGCGATCGGGGGGGTTCTCAAGATCCTGCCCTCGAAGGCGTTTGCGAAGGAAGCCCCCCGGAAGGGGAAATGGTACGGTTTCGGGGTCTCCGTGGACAAGTGCATCGGCTGCACCCGCTGCGTCGAGGCCTGCAAGACGGAAAACGACGTCCCGCGGGAGCCGTTCTACTTCCGGACCTGGGTCGAGCGCTACATCATCCGGAAGAACGGAGAGGTCACCGTGAAGACCGTCGAGACGAAGCCGGAAGGCATTCCCGAGTCGGCGCCCGACAAGGAGATCCTGCGGAGCTTCTTCGTCCCGAAGCTTTGCAACCAATGCGCCGACCCGCCCTGCGTCCAGGTCTGCCCCGTGGGGGCGACGTTCCAGACCGACGACGGCGTCGTCCTGGTCAACATCAAGACGTGCGTCGGGTGCCGGTACTGCATCCAGGCCTGCCCCTACGGCGCACGGTTCCTGAATCCGAAGAGCCACACCGCGGACAAGTGCACCTTCTGCTACCACCGGGTCTCCCAGGACCTGCTCCCCGCGTGCGTCGAGGTCTGCCCGACCCAGGCCCGCATCTTCGGAGACCTGAACAGCGGGGCGAGCGTCCTGGCGCGGTTCCGGCGGATGAACAAGATCCACGTGCTCAAGCCCGGACTGAACACGGAGCCGAAAGTCTACTACGCAAGCCTTGACGGAGAGGTCCGATGAGCCAGGAACTCATGAAAACGTTCTACGAACTTCTCCCCCAGATCCAGGGGTTCATCTACCCGAACGAGATCGAGGTCCACTGGGGGATGCTGATCGTGATCTATCCGTACATCACCGGCGTCGTCGCGGGGGCGTTCATCCTCGCGTCCCTCGTGAAGGTGTTCAACGTGAAGGAGGTCCAGCCGCTCTACCGGCTGTCGCTCCTGACCGCCCTGTCGTACCTGCTGGTGGCGCCGCTGCCCCTGCTGTCGCACCTGGGGCACCCCGAACGGAGCTACGAGATGTTCCTGACTCCGCAGACCTCCTCCGCGATGGCGATGTTCGGGTTCGTCTACGCCTGGTACCTCATGGCGGTCCTCCTGCTCGAGATCTGGTTCGTCTACCGGACCGACATGATCGCGTGGACGGAGCAGGAGACGGGCATCATGAAGTGGATCCACAAGGTGCTCTCCCTTTTCTCGCGCGACACGAGCGAGAAGGGGGTGGAGTTCGACCACAAGGCGCTCAAGACGATCACCATCGTCGGGATCCCTTCGGCGTTCCTGCTGCACGGGTATGTCGGGTTCATCTTCGGCTCCGTCAAGGCCAACCCCTGGTGGAGCAGCGTGCTGATTCCGATCGTGTTCCTGTTCTCCGCCATCGTGTCGGGAGTCGCCCTGGTGATCTTCTTCTACATGGTCATCACGCCCCTGACGGGCGGGAAGATCAACATGAAGTGCGTCGACAAGGCGATCGACTTCCTCTTTTACGCCGTCATCGTCGACTTCTCCCTCGAGTTCGTCGATTTCCTCCACCGCATCTACCAGAGCGAGGAGGAAATCAAGATCCTCTCCGAGATGGTCATGAGCAAGCTCTTCATGAGTTTGGTCATCCTCCAGCTCCTGCTCGGTATGATCCTCCCCTTGACCATCATCAGCATCACCAAGATCTTCAAGAGGCGGTTCAGCCTGAACGAAGACCTGCGGAAGATGCTCTACTTCATCTCCGTGCTCCTCATCCAGTTCGGCATCTTCTCCACCCGGTGGAACGTGGTCATCGGAGGCCAGATGTTCTCGAAGAGCTTCCGGGGACTGACAACCTACAAAATGGAGATCGGGGGGCTCGAGGGGCTTCTCTACGCGTTCGTGCTGCTCCTGCTGCCGATCGCCATCCTGGCCGTTCTCATGAAGATCCTGCCGCCCTGGAAGGAAATGAGGGAGGAAGGGAAGGGGTTGAACGGGGAGACGACGGGAGGCCTGCCCGCCCCCGGGGCGTAAGGCCGGAAACCAAAGATCCGCCTGCAGACGAAGGGCGCCGGAGAACGATCCGGCGCCCTTTTTACCTGCACCCGGCGCAAGTCGTCTTGCCGGCCGGGCGGCCTCGGGTGGAGCTATTTTGAGGGGGTGGAGGAGGTGGCTTTGATCGGGAGGAACGTCTCGCGGAACCCGTCCCGCGTGACGTCGATCCGGTAGAAGCCGTACTTGTGGAAGGGGACGAGAGGGGCGCCGGCGCCGCCGGAGACGATGACCTTGATCCCGCCCCAGTCGTCCACCGCATGCATGTGCTCGTGGCTGCAGAGGATCAGGTCCACTTTGTGCCGCAGAAGGATCTTGAGAAGCTTCACGCTCTGATCTCCGTAGCCGCTCTTCGTGCCGTGGGGGAAAATGCTGTCCGTCTGCGGCGGAAAGTGCATCGCCACCACGAGACGGTCGATCCCGTTCTTTTCCTTGGGATGGGCGGCGAGCTCCCGGTTCAGCCAGTCGAGGAGGGAGTCGGGCAGGGCCCCGCCCGCGTTGTCGAGGACGATGAACCGCGTTTCTTTGTTCGTGAAACCGTAAGAGGTGGAGCGCAGACCGAAAAAGCGCGCAAATTCCTCGCGGGTACCCCCCCCGAGCTCGTGGTTCCCGATCGCTACGTACAACGGCTTGGGGAAATCCGCTGTCTTCGCCTTGAACCCTTCCCACGACTTCGTCCCGCCCGGCCGCTCGAGGTCCCCCGTGTGGAGGAGGAACTCCATGTCGGAATCCCGGACTGCCGCCGGGATGCGGGGAAAGACCCCGTTTCTGTCGTCCCGGCTGTCCCCGCACACCCCGAATGACCACCCGAAGGCGGCCGTGGTCCAGAACAACAGGGCAAGGGTCAGGAGGACCCCGCCTCTTCTCATCCGCATCTTCCGACTCTCCTTTCCTCTGCGGGACGTCAGTCCATCCGTCGCAGTTCCGGAAACTTCACGCAGATCGCCGCCCCCCCGGCGAGGCTCGCGACGGCCGCCGCGGCCAGCGCCGCGGTCACCGAGGTAGCGGTCGCGAGCAGCCCCAGGAGGAGGCCTCCCATCCGCATCAGCCCCAGGAAGAGGGAGACGTAGATGGCCATCACCCTCCCGCGGAGGTGGTCCGGCACGATCGTCTGGAGCAGGGAGTTCGCCGGCGCATTCTGCAGGACGAAAGCGAACCCGATCGCGGCGAGCAGGCCGACGGACAGAGCATAATCGCGGGAAAACGCAAAGGCAAACAGAAACAGGGGGAACGACAGGCTTCCCGCCGTCAGGGCCATCCCTTTTCGCCGCACCGCCCACCCGGATGCGGAAAACAGGGAGCCGAGCACGGCGCCCACCCCCGCCGCGGACATCAGGATCCCGTAGGTGCCGGCCCCTCCGCCAAGGAGTTCTTTGGCGAAAATGGGGATCAGCACGTAGTACGGCATCGCCAGCAGCGCCGATAGGGCGATGAGGAGGACGATCGCCTTCGGCGCACGGTAATCCCGGATGTACCGGACCCCGCCCAGCAGGTCATCCCCGACCTTGCCGTCCGCCCGCGCGCGGCGGATGAGGGAGGCGTCCATCAGGAAGAGTCCACCGAGGACGGCCAGGAAGCTCGCCCCGTTCAGGAAAAATGCTCCGGAGACCCCGACGGTCGCCACCAGGACCCCGGCCGCCGCCGGGCCGATCACGCGCGCTCCGTGGAAAATACCGGAGTTGAGCGCGATCGCGTTCGACAGGTCCTCCTTCCCCACCAGCTCGACGACGAAGGCCTGCCGCGCCGGGGTGTCGAGGGCCTGCGCCGCTCCGAGCAGAAAAGCGAGCGCCATGACGTGCCACACCTGCACCACGCCGGTCCAGCACAGGGCGAAGAGGAGAAACGCCTGGACCATCATGGCGGCCTGCATGGCGAAGATGATCTTCCGCTTCGAGAACCGGTCGGCGATCGCGCCGGCGTAGAGCGTGAGGGGCACCAGGGGGATGGCGCCCACGAAGTTCACGAGTCCCAGATCCCGCGCCGAGCCGGTCAGCTGGTATACCAGCCAGTTCTGGGCGATCGTCTGCATCCAGGTGCCCACGAGCGAAGTGAGCTGGCCGAAGAACCAGAGCCGGAAGTTCCGGTGGCGCATCGCCTGAAAGGTGGACGCCAGCGCGGAAGCGGGAACCCGGGACGGCGCGGGAGGGCGCGGTAGGGCGCCACCCGGGGGCGCCGTCGGGGGAACCGTTCGCATCGGGGTTACTCCGAACGTCGCAGGAAAAGGGCCCCCAGCGGGGGAAGGGTGAGTTTCAC
>Ga0334722_10002052_pt1 | contig 23446 bp, 22 predicted proteins | sample C3_bottom_MG_FD_207210 | JGI IMG/M metagenome (GOLD analysis project Ga0334722, IMG submission 207210) | Sediment microbial communities from Yellowstone Lake, YNP, Wyoming, USA - C3_bottom | ecosystem: Environmental > Aquatic > Freshwater > Lake > Sediment | place: USA: Wyoming | collected... | reverse complement strand
ATGCTATATTCATTAAAAGGTCGAATAGATACCTCATCCTATCACTTCTCACCATAGGTGGCCTTACGATACTCATAAGTATCTTCTTTTCGAAGAGGCTGACAGAACCTATTAAGAGACTAAATTCTGCAGCAGAGGCCATAAGTGAGGGGAATCTCAAAAGCAGGGTTGATATATCAGGCAGTGATGAACTGGCAAGGCTTTCAACAACATTCAACAGGATGGCAAAGAACCTCGATATTCAGGAATCCCTGAGAAAGAAACTCGTGGCAAATATAGCCCATGAACTAAGAACTCCTCTAAGTGCAATTAGAGGGGAGCTTGAGGGGATGATAGATGGTCTTATCCCTATCAATAAAGAGGAACTGCAATCCCTTAATGAGGAGATAGGAAGGCTCAAATTTATTATTGAGGGGATGGAAGAGCTTGCCAGGGCTCAATCGAGCAGCCTGAATCTGAGAAAACAACCGATAGTCTTATATCAGTTTCTCAGGGGGATAATGGACAGGTTCAACAGGGCATTCCTCGATAAGGCTATCACTGCCTGGGTGGAGTGTGATGATAGATTAAAGATAAAGGCAGATCCTGAGAGGCTCAGCCAGATCATCATCAATCTCCTCGACAATGCCATGAAGGCAACAGGACAGGGAGGCAAGATATGGATAAAGGCAGAAATCAAAGGTGATGAAGCACGAATCGAGGTTGGTGATACAGGATGTGGTATTAAAGAAGAAGACCTTCCCTTTATATTCGAGAGGTTCTACAGGGGATCAGATGGAGGTCTCGGACTCGGTCTGGCAATCGTCAGGGAACTCGTCGAGGCCCATGATGGGAAGATAGAGGTGAAGAGTGAATATGGAAAGGGGACGGTCTTTACGGTCTTTCTGCCTGTGTTTTAACCTGCCTTATTCCTTTCAAGACCCTTCTTCAGGGCAGGGTTGCACCATAGAGCTTCACAGTGATATTCACAAGGGCAAAGCTTATGTAACCTTCCATAAGGCCCTCATAGATGGACTATCTCATAATTCTCCTGATGGAGTTTATTGTCTTCCTTTACAATAATCTTGATACCGTATTTAATCTCTATCTCCTCAATCCCTGCCCTTTCGTCATCTGAAAGGAGTTCAGCCACAGATGGATGGGCTGTTATCACAAGTCTCTCTGTCCCCTGTCTTGCCATCCTCGTAATCTTTCTGAATATCTCATAGCATATTGTCTTCGGAGACTTTACATAGCCCTTACCCTCGCAATATGGACAGGACTCGCAGAGGACCCTTCCGAGACTCTCCCTCACCCTCTTCCTCGTCATCTGAATAAGACCGAGTTCTGATATATGAAGTATCGTATTCTTTGCCCTATCCTTCTTCATCGCCTCAACAAAGGCATTGAATACCCTCTCCCTGTTTTCCTGCCTCTCCATATCTATGAAGTCTATTATTATTATGCCACCTAAGTTTCTCAGCCTTATCTGGTATGCAATCTCCTTTACTGCCTCGAGATTCGTCTTGAGTATCGTATCCTCAAGGTCCTCCTTACCAACAAATTTACCTGTATTGACATCTATGACAGTCATTGCCTCTGTCTGATCTATCACGATATATCCCCCTGACTTGAGCCATACCCTCCTTCCAAGGGACCTGGATATATCAAGCTCGACTCCGAAGGCCTCAAAGATGGGCTCTATATCAGTATAGAGTTCGATCTTCTCGAGCAACTTCGGGAAATATGTCCTGACAAATTCCTTTATTCTCTCGAACTCTGCCTCATCATCAATAACAAGCCTCTCCACATCCTGATTCATAAGGTCCCTGACACTCCTGAAGGCAAGGTCGAGGTCACTATAAAGAAGGCAGGGCGCTGAAACCTTGTCCTTCTTTTTCTGGATATTCTCCCAGAGGAGAAGGAGAAATTCGAGGTCTCCCCTTATCTCTTCTTCAGTACATCCTTCACTGGCAGTCCTTATTATCAATCCATAGCCCTTTGGCTTCAGTTCCTCGACTATCGTCTTCAATCTCACCCTCTCCGCCTCATCAGATATCCTTCTGGAAATACCGATATGTTCCACCCCTGGCATAAGGACGAGATAGCGGCCTGGTAATGTGATATATGTCGTCACCCTTGCTCCCTTGCTACCGATAGGGTCTTTCGAGACCTGGACGAGGACCTCCTGTCCATCCTGAATTATCTCCTCAATGGATAGATCCTGTCTTCCTTTCTTAGAGACCTCTACTGGAGGGTCTTCTTCGTCAATCAGAGAGGAATAATCCTCCACTTCTGTCTTTATATCTGCTACATAAAGGAAGGCAGCCTTTTCGAGACCTATATCGACAAAGGCAGACTGCATCCCTGGAAGGATCTTCACGACCCTGCCCTTGTAAATATTTCCCACAAGGCTTGCATCCCTCTTCCTCTCCACATAGAGTTCCACCACCTGTCCTCCCTCAAGCAGTGCAACCCTCCTCTCATCACGTGTAACATTTATCAATATCTCACTATTCATACTATCTCACCTCATATCCTTTCCGAAAAGAATAGGGTCAATCCATTCTCCCCTTTCTGGATCCCATCCATAGAGTCCTGTCCTGGTTATCTCAATCTCATCAATATCATCTATACCGAATATCGCCCTTATAACCTCAGCCAATCTGACCTTATCCTCCTGGTCGATGAGTCTGAGGGTCACCCTATCTTTATCGATTATATGAAGGGATTCTACCATCCTCCTCAGGTCTATCAATCTAACTGTATCACCTGTCTTCCTTTCAACGATACAGGAATCCCTCTGCATAAACTCTCTCATCCCTTTTAAGGGCAGTCTATTAGGTATTATTATCTCATATTCATACCTCTTTATAAAGCTATCGAGAGAAGGGGTATCTTTCGGGATAAAGGCGAGCCTTAGAATCCTTATTCCCTCGGGAAGGGTTGCATTTAGAATCCCCTTTAAATCAGCTATCCATCCCGCCGCCTCAATCTCTAAATCGAGATATTCTCTCAAACCTGCAACCCCGACACTCAATGGTGGCCCAAAGGATACCCTTGGTGAGGGATGGAAACCCTGGGAATACAGGAGGGGTATATCCGCCCTTCTCAATGCCCTGATGATCGCTGTCATCAACTCCCTGTGAGACAGATACCTCATCTTACCTGTTTTTTCGAACTGTAACCTCAGCGCCAGCTCGGTAGAGCGACTGTCTGTCGCACTGTCGCTCTGTCGTTCTGTCGCAGTACTGTCTGTCGCACTGCCGCACTGTCGCTCTGTCGCACTAATTACAGAAGGACAACGAAGACCGCATCCATAGCATTTATCCTTACAATCAGGGGTAATCTCATGAGAGTATGCCCTATCGAGTTCTCTCAGGAGAAATTCCTTTTTTATCCCTGTATCTATGTTATCCCAGGGGAGTCGAGACCCTGAAGCAAATCCCCTTTCTGCATATTCATTGAGATTGATCCCCAGGGATTCTGCAGCCTCAACCCACTTATTGAAATCAAAGACCTCTGTCCATGCGTCGAGTCTGCACCCCCTCTTCCAGGCCTCTTCTATCAGATCCGATAGCCTCTCATATCCCCTCGAAAAGATGGCCTCAAGAAGGCTCATATCAGGGTCATGACCTTTATAATTAATCCCCTTCTTCCTCAATATCTCTCTCAGATAATCCATCTTCTCTTTTATCTTCTTTATAGGTTCCTGTCCTATCCATTGAAATGGTGTGTGAGGTTTTGGCACAAAGGGCGAGACGGTCACACTAATATTCACAAACCTCCTTGAGTATCTCTTTGAAATCTTTATGGCCTTTAATGCCATCTCAGGTATCGCCTCAATATCCTCATGCCTCTCCCCTGGCAGGCCTACCATAAAATAGAGCTTCAGGTTCTGCCATCCCTCGGAAAAAAGGGCATGCAAAGCCCTTTCATAATCCTCGTCATTGAAGTCCTTGTTTATTATAGCCCTCAGCCTCTCTGTTGCTGCCTCAGGTGCTATCGTAAACCCTGTCTTCCTCACAACCTTTATCTCCCTTAATATATCCTTATTAACAGAGGCAACCCTGAGAGAAGGAAGGGATATAGAGACAACCTTTTTCGAGAACCTCCTGTTCGTCTCCTTCATCAGCAGGATGAGGGCAGAATAATCCCCTGTGCTCAGGGAAGAGAATGAAACCTCTTCATAGCCTGTATTTTTCAGGCTCTTCTCTGCTATCTCCAGAATCCTTTCAGGACTCCTTTCCCTGTGGGGTCTATATACCATTCCTGCCTGACAGAACCTGCAGCCCTTGGAACAGCCCCTTGCTACCTCGATCGTTATCCTGTCGTGAACTATGGGTGTGAAGGGGACGACAGGCGAAAGGGGATAAGGGGCAGCATCGAGATCCTCTATATATCTCCTCTTGATAGGTTGCTCATTCCCATGAACTGAAGGCACGTAGAGGCCTTCGATCCTGGATAACTCCTGAAGGGCCTCTCTTCTCCTTCCCGACCCATCCTTCTTTACACGGTAAATGGTATCGATTATCTCTAAAATAGCCTCTTCACCATCACCTATGAGAAAGGCATCGATAAAAGGGGCCATGGGTCCTGGATTGACTGTACATGGGCCCCCGGCAATAATAACAGGATCCCTTTCTCTTCTCAGTTCTGATCTCAGAGGAATGCCCGAAAGATCGAGCATGTTAAGAACAGTTGTATATGAGAGTTCGTATTGAAGGCTGAACCCTATAACATCAAAATCCCTGAGTGGACTGTTACTCTCGAGGGACGACAATGGCAGTCCGAGCCTCCTTAACTCAGACTCCATATCAGGCCATGGTGAAAAGACCCGTTCTGCTGAGGCATAAGGTATATTGTTTATTATCTCATAAAGGATCCTCAGCCCGATGTGGGACATCCCCACATCATAGATATCAGGAAAGGCAAGGGCAACCCTTATAAAGGATTTCCTGTAAACAGAATTTATCTCATTATTTATATACCTGCTCGGTCTTGATACTCTCCCAGGGTTCAACAGTCATTCCTGTCTAAAATCTTGCGTGATATTCCTTCACCTTCTTTGCGAATTCCCTGCCAAAATTATAGCACCTTTCCTCATCCTCTGCAGAGGGTCTGTATAGCACCTGAAGGCCTGGTTCGAAGACCTCGAGTCCCATTCTCTTAAACTCTTCATAGGCCTCCTTGACAGCTCCACCACCCCAGCCATAGCTACCAAAGGCACCCACGATCCTGTTCTTCGGCCTTAGCCCCCTGAGATGGGTCAGGAACTCTGCCACTGATGGATACATTATATTATTCAAAGTCGGAGTTCCTATGAGACATGCCCGGGACTTCCAGAACTCCTTAATGGCCATACTCATTGGAGTTGCCCTGAGCTTTATAACCTTACACTCCACCCCTTCATCCTTGATCCCCTGCATTATTGGGAGGGTCATGTGCTCTGTGCTATGCCACATAGTATCATAGATAATAGAGACAGATAGATTCGCCCTTCCACCTGCCATATCAAGATACATCTGAAAGACCTTCTGGGGATTTGCCCTCCATATAATTCCGTGGTCAGGGGCTATCATATCTATTGCAAGACCAAGCTTCTGGATCTCGGCAATCTTTGCCTTAATGAGCTGACCAAAAGGCATGAGGATGTTTGCATAATAATCTATCACTCCGTCTTCGAGTTCTGACATCGATTCACAGGTAACGAACTCATCATCGAACCTGACGGCAGAGGCTATATGCTGACCAAAGGCATCCTGACTTATGAGAACCCTGTCTTCCCTGACATATGTCATCATTGAATCAGGCCAGTGTAGCATCGGTGTCTCGATAAAGAGAAGGGTCTTCTTTCCTATATTCAGGGTATCTCCTGTCTTTACGACCTTCATCTTCCAGCGGGAAGTATCAAAAAACCTCTCCAGGCCCTTCTTTCCCTTCTCTGTTATATATATAGTTGCATCAGGAGATGCCTCCATTATCCTGTCGAGGCTCGTGGCATGGTCATTCTCTATATGATTTATCACAACATGCTTGATCCTTGAAGGCTCTATGAGGGATCTGATATTCTTGAGCATTATCTCAGAAAAATCATATTTTACTGTATCGACCAGGGTGATCTCTTCATCCATTATGAGATAATTGTTATAGGTCGTCCCTCTCGGAGTAACATAACCATGAAAGTCCCTTACTGCCCAGTCGATAGCACCTACCCAGTAAATGCCATTTCTTAATTCAATCGCCTTCATAATCCCCTCCTTAAATCCAGAATTTCAGCATCGGGTTATCGCCAAGAACAGATGTTAGTGCAATTCCTGTCTGAAACTTCACTCCTCAAGAAGCGTAGAGAACTGATTATGATGATTCTCCTCATCCGTCAGTATCGCCTCAAAGAGCCTCTTTGTTACATGGTCACCCTCTTTTTCGGCAAGGGATATTATCTTATTATATAACTTAATCGCATCCTCCTCTGCCTTCTTATTAATCTTCAGCATCTCTACTGCATTCTTTCCTACCTCGATAGGAGTTGGCTTTGTTGTTGGAATCCCGCCGAGATAATCAAGCCTTTCTGCTATTGCCTCGGCGTGTTTCATCTCTGTTATCGCGATCTCCTTAAAGATACCACCGACAGACTCTGCATTGATTCCCCTTATCATCACATGCTGCCACATATATTGAACTGAGACCTGCAACTCCCTCGCAATAGCATCATTCAACATATCCTTTAATTCCTTGCTCGCCATAAAGACCTCCTTAAAAAATAACTATCACTTGCCAGAAACCAGCAAAGATTTATATATATTATTACATTTTATTTTTTTTAAAGCAACACAGGGCTCGGTCACAGTGGTCGATAATGTGTTATAGTAAATGAATACAGGAATGTTTGCCAGAGAGGAAACAAAGCAACAATCCCTGGATAGCATCCCTGGGAATAACAATATCATCCTGCTGGAAAAGGCACAGGGGAATTAGAACTGTATAGATGGACTTCATCGTAATAAGAGGGGCTCGAGAACATAATCTAAAAAATATAAATCTCAGGATACCGAGGGAAAAGATAACAGTCATAACAGGCCCTTCGGGTTCAGGCAAGTCATCCCTTGCTATAGATACTATCTATGCAGAGGGGCAGAGGAGATATGTGGAGAGCCTTTCTGCCTATGCCCGCCAGTTTCTCGAGCAACTCCAGAAACCTGACCTGGATTATATTGAAGGACTCTCACCATCGATTGCTATAAATCAGAAGACCGTCACAAAGAGTCCGAGATCTACTGTAGGAACGATAACAGAGATCTATGATTATATGAGGGTCCTCTATACAAGAATCGGAAGGCCTTTCTGTTTCAACTGCGGTGGTCCTATCTCGACACAGGATGTTAATGCGATTATAGATTCTGTAATGAATATGCCTCCTGGAACGAGACTTCAGATACTCTCACCGATCGTGAGGGATAGGAAAGGAGAGTACAGGAAGGAACTCCTCCAGATGAGAAATGAGGGCTTTGTGCGAGCCCGCATAGATGGAAAGATGATGGACCTCACAGAGGATATAACCCTCAAGAAACAGAAAAGGCATACCATAGAGATAGTTATAGAGAGATTGCTCATTAAGCACGGGATCGATAAAAAGATAAGGAATGCCATAGAGACAGCCCTTAGATATTCTGACACAGTAGTTATAAATCTTCCTGACAGGGAAAAGGATATCCCTTATAGCCGAACCATGGCCTGCATAAGATGTGGTACGAGCTTTCCAGAGATAAACCCAAGGCTTTTCTCATTTAATAGTTCCTATGGTGCCTGCCCTGGATGTAAGGGTCTCGGGATAACAGGCCTCGAGGAAGATATAATCGACCTTCCAGAGGAAGAGATTGATAATTATGCCCTGATAAATTCTTGCAAGCAATGTCATGGCATGAGGCTCAGAAAAGAGGCATTAAGTGTCAGGATCAAGGATATGAATATAGGGGAGTTTTCTAAACTCGATATAGAGAATGCCCTGAGATTCATCAATAGCCTCGAAATGACTGAAAGGGAGAGGCTTATATCATCAAGAATACTCAAGGAGGTAAGGGATAGACTCTCCTTTCTAATAAAGGTTGGACTCGGTTATCTTACCCTCGATCGTCTATCCCTCACCCTATCAGGTGGTGAGGCCCAGAGGATCAGGCTTGCTACACAGATGGGCTCCTCCCTTACAGGTGTCCTTTATGTCCTCGATGAGCCGAGCATAGGACTCCATCCGAGGGACTGTAAGAAATTACTCGAGAGTTTATCATACATAAGGGATGCTGGTAACACCATCATAGTCGTTGAACATGATGAAGAAACGATGAGGTGGGCAAACCATATTATTGATATGGGTCCTGGAGCCGGTGCAAATGGAGGCTGGATAGTAGCAGAAGGTTCGCCTGAGGAGATACTCTCAAAAGAGGGCTCCATAACTGGAAGATATTTAAAAGGGGAACTCTCCATCCCTGTCCCTGCCTTCAGGAGAAGGCCCAGGGGATTCATCGAGATAATAGGTGCCTCAGAGTTTAATCTTAAGAACATTGATGTGAGGATACCCCTTGGCCTCTTCACAACTGTGACAGGTGTCTCGGGATCAGGAAAGAGCACGCTCATAATCGGCATACTCTATAATGCCCTCAGAAAGAGGCTGTATGGCGGTCGTATAAGACCAGGGAGATACAGGGAGATACGGGGAGCGGAAGGGATAGAGGCTGTAATCTGTGTTGATCAATCCCCCCTGGGAAGGACACCCCGTTCAAACCCTGCTACATATACAGGCGTCTTTACACATATAAGAAACCTTTATGCACAGATTCAGGAGTCCCGTATCAGGGGGTATACTGCGTCCCGATTCAGCTTCAATCTACAGGGTGGAAGGTGTGAGAAATGCCATGGGGATGGTTTGATCAGGGTAGCGATGCACTTCCTTCCCGATGCCTTTGTTCAATGCGACCTATGTAAGGGAAGGAGATACAACAGGGAGACCCTTGAGGTGAGATACAGGGGAAAGGATATATCCGAGGTCCTCGGGATGACTGTTTCAGAGGCAGCATCATTCTTTGAACATATCCCTGTAATAAGGGAGAAGCTACAGTTCCTGGAAGATGTGGGTCTTGGCTATCTCCAGCTGGGACAACCAGCCCCAACCCTGTCAGGTGGTGAGGCCCAGAGACTGAGATTATCGAGGGAACTCTCAAGGAGAGGGAAAGGCAATACCCTCTATATTCTCGATGAGCCAACAACAGGCCTCCATTTCGTCGACATACAGAGGCTCCTCGATGTACTGAACAGCCTTGTTGACAGGGGCAATACTGTTGTCGTGATAGAGCATAATCTTGATATAATAAAGTCTGCTGATTATATCATTGACCTCGGTCCTGAAGGTGGCGAAGAAGGCGGGAGACTGATTGCCGAGGGAACACCTGAGGAAGTGGCGATGAACCCAAAATCTTATACAGGAAGGTTTTTGAGAGAGAAACTCATAAAGGAGTCTGGCGCAGCTGGTCTTACGAAAAGAGATGGTGAGTATTAGAACTGCTCTACTGCTATTCTGCTTTATCCTTATCTCTCAACTTTTCTCCTGTTCTTCAGATGGGGAGAAGGTATTCAGGAAGAGCAGAATACTGATGGATACCCTCGTGACGATAAATGTCGTGGCCAATTCTGAACTTAAGGCTGAAAAGGCGATAGATGCAGCCTTTGATGAGATAAAGAGGCTCGAGGGCCTGATCAGCTTCTGGTCAGAGGATAGCGAGATAGCAGAGATAAACAGAAAGGCAGGGATCTCCTGGGTAAAGGTCTCACCTATGACCCTGGACCTCATAGAAAAGGCGCTCTTTGTTTCAAAGGAGACTGACGGCGCCTTTGACCCCACCGTAGGTCCATTAATGAGATTATGGGACTTTAAAAAACAGATCATCCCAGACCAGAAGGTTATAAGGGAGAAGACGGGACTCGTGGACTACAGGGCAATGATAGTGGACAGGGCAAATTCCAGGGTCTTCCTCAAGAAAAAAGGGATGTCCTTTGACACAGGTGGGATCGCAAAGGGATATGCAGCAGACCTCGCTGTCTCTGTCCTGAAGAGAGAGGGCATAAGGTCAGGACTCGTCTCTGTAGCAGGCGACATCAAGGCCTTTGGGAAAAAGCCTGATGGCAGGCCCTGGAGGGTTGGCATAAGAAATCCGAGGTCTTCTCAAGGCCACCTCGAAAAAGAGACTCAGGAGACCCGGCAAGGGGATGACAGAGATATCCTGACAGTCGTTGAACTGGAGGATATGGCGATATCTACATCAGGAGATTATGAGAGGTTTTTCATTAAAGATGGTAAGAGATACCACCATATCATGGACCCCAGGACAGGTTATCCAGCAACAGGATGTCAGAGCGTTACTGTAATAGCAAGGGATGGAGTCTTTACAGATGGATTCTCAACAGGCATCTTTGTCCTCGGCCCTGAAAAAGGACTCAGGCTTCTCGAAAGGTCAGGTTTCGAGGGGCTTATAATTGATAGTGAAGGAAAGGCACACATGACAAAGGGGTTTAAGAGGTTAGAAACCAGGAAGGAGAGGAGTTGAAGATAACCTGCCCCATATGCAAGAAGACCACTACATGGGAAGAGAACCCCTGGAGACCATTCTGCTCTGAGAAGTGCAAGCTCATTGACCTTGGCAAATGGATATCAGAAGAATACAGGATCGAGGGCAAGGAATCTGAGCAAGAGGATGAGCAGACAGGGGCCCTCAACGATCAGGGCAATGGATAAGATTGAATTCTCGATAAGGCAGGCGATGGTTAGTCAGGGACTATCTTGACCTGTACCCTTCTATGTCTTGGCCCATCGAATTCACAAAAATAGAGGGCCTGCCAGGTACCGAGAGACAACCTGCCTGATTCTATGAATACTACCTGCGACACACCCACAATCGTGGACTTGATATGGGCATCAGAATTGCCCTCCCTGTGAGCATAATCTCCCTCAAAGGGAACGAGCTTACTCAGGGTCGCTATAATATCACGCTGTACAGAGGGATCAGCACCCTCATTTATCGTAATCCCGGCAGTGGTATGGGGTACATAGATATAACATACCCCTTCCTTCACGCCCTCTTCTTTGATTATCTCCTGTATCTTTTCTGTTATGTCGATGAATTCCACCCTTGTTCTGCTTTTAACATTAATGTACCTTATCATCGAGCCTCCTGAAGAAGATCTCAAAGAATCCCTCCTCGATCCAGAAGTCTGAGCAAAGATAGAGAAGAGGGAGGTTGCCATGTTCTGGCACCTTTATTATATCCTTTTCAGTAGTAATAATCCAGTCTGCCTTTATCCTTTCTGCCGTCCTTTTTATCCTCTCAATATCATGCCTGAGGTATCTATGATGATCCCTGAAGGTGATAAAGTCCCTGAGTTCAATACCGATATCAGTGATTGACCTTCTGAAAGAGAGAGGATTACCGATGGCACAAAATCCTATGACCTTTTTGCCGATGAGTTCTGACAGAGGGATCCTCTCACCATCACAGGTCATGAGATGAGACGGCCTGTAGTCAGATATAAAGACAGGGGCATTCTCGTTATATCTTTTTATCTCTTCGATTAAAGGCTCGGGCTGTGTAGCAGACCTCGTTATTATGATTATATCTGCCCTTTGCATCTCTCTGAGGGGCTCCCTTAATCTCCCTACTGGCAGTAGCCTTCTATTGCCAAAGGGATTCAGGGCATCGACAAGAAGGATATCCATATCCCTGAATAATCGCCAGTGCTGATAACCATCATCGAGGATAAAGATCATCCTCTCGTGGTCGGCATAGTTCTCGAGGGCAAGACACCCTCCTTCAAACCTGTCCTCTGCCTTTATAACAGGGACCCCTGATAGTCTTCGAGCTATTAGAAAGGCCTCATCCCCAACATCCACAGGACTGAGCAGAGGTCCATCTCCCTTGCTAACAAATAATGGACCCTTTCTCCTCCCTTTATATCCCCTCGTGAGGATGACAGGGAAGTAACCCCTATCCTTTGCCCTTTCTGCGATAGTGATAACGGCAGGGGTCTTTCCTGTACCACCCACGGTAAGGTTACCGATACTTATTACCTTTTCAGGAAGTCTTCTCTGTTTCTTGATATCCCTTTTTTTCTTGAAGTTGTAGCCTGTGTAATATAGAAGTTCAGGGATGGTCACGGTATATCGAGTCCATCGAGGATCCTGTAAAGGCTCCTCAATGCCACTGAGTCATCAGGCAATCTGAAAAGAGGTATTCCATTGAGGTCATGCTCAAAGATCATCTCATCCTGGGGTATCAAACCTGCCACAATCAACCCCTGCCCAGAGGCAAGGGTTTCGAGTCGGGCACCGTTTTCTCCTGTAACCCTGTTGATTATCAGCCTTCTCCTTTCTATATCGAGATTCAACTCATCAACAAGGCTGTTGATCCTCTTTGCAGTCTGGATACCCTTAACCGTTGAATCACTCACAATCAAAAGGAGATTAACCCTGTGAGTAGTCCGTCTCGAAAGATGTTCCATCCCTGCCTCATTGTCGATAACTACATAGGGATAGGTCTCTGATAGCTTATCAGTATATTTACGGATGATATTGTTAGCAGCACAATAACATCCAGGCCCTTCAGGCCTTCCCATAACAAGGAGGTCAAACCCCTCGGCCTCTATCAAAGACTGTTGAACCTGATAATCAAAGAGTTGCTCCATACTCATCCCTCCTGGCCTTTCAGCTCCACTCCTTACGACCTGAAGGGATTCCTCCCTCAGGGAACCAATAGTTGCATGAACAGTCACCCCAAGGGCCTCATTAAGACAGGAGTTACTATCAGCATCAACAGCAAGGACAGGACCACGCCTTTTCTCGATAAGGTATCTTATCGTCAGGGCAGCTATGCTCGTCTTTCCTGTGCCACCTTTTCCGGCAAGTGCTATTATATAAGCCATCTATCTGTCTCCTACAACCCTAATCGAACAATCTCGAAAGGGCTGCTGCCTTTTCCTCCAGTCCCTTCGCCACCTCTTTCTGTTCCTCCCTCAGTCTATGGAGTTCATCAGCAATCGTAATGGCAGCAAGTATAGTGGCCTTAAGAGGTGTTATGCCTGGAGATTTCTCGTATATCTCTCTGACCTTCTCATTCACATATTCTGCGAGCCTTCTCATATACTCCTCGGGGGCATCGCCCTTCAAGGAGTATCTCTGACCAAGGATATATATCTCAACAGAACCCTTCTCCATATTAATGTATCTCTAAGGATTCTATCTCCCGCAAAAGGTCCTCAATCTGGGCCTTCACCGCTACCTTTTCAGACCTTAACCTCTCGATCTCCTCATTCTTCTCATTGACTATCGCCTCGAGTTCCTGGACTCTTCTTTCGAGGGTCTGCTTCTCTTCCTTCAGGGCCTTCACCCTGTTTATCGCCTCTGCTATCTTCTCATCAAGATTCCTGAGTATCTCCAATTTACCTTCCTCCTTTTCAGGCTTTGATTCATTACTATCCCTGCGATTGAAATCAAAAAGGTTCATATCTATTTTAAACTATTATAATCCCTCAGAGAAAGATAATTCACATAGGTAGTCAATACCCTTTTGACATAATTCCTCGTCTCGTCAAAGGGGATATCCTCGATGAACTCATCAGGACTCCTGTAAGCTCCCTTCTTCAGCCATTCCCTGACCCTCTCTTCACCAGCATTATATGCTGCAATAGCTGCTGAGATAGAGCCAAACTCTTTTATCAACTCCTTAAGATAATAGGCTCCTACGGTCGTATTCAACCTGACATCCCTGAGGTCTTTGTTTCCGTTTATACTCAAACCTGTCTTCCTGACCAATCTTTCAGCAGTAGAAGGCATCAACTGCATAACACCGAGAGCACCTGCAGAGGACCTCGCCTCAGGTTCGAAACGACTCTCTTCCCTCATGACAGAGAGCAAAAGATAAGGGTCAATATCGAATCCCTCTGAGACAGACCTTACAGTAGGCCAGAAAGCAAGGGGGTAATATATCTTCATGAAATCCACCTTATTAATTGCCCTTAAATCCCTTTCGAACGCCTTAATAATCCTGATAGCATTCCCGTAGAAACCATCCTCCTGCAGGGAATAAGCTATTACTAAGGCTATATCAGGTCTCTTTGACTTCTTAATCTGACTAAGTATCTCCTTAATCGCCTCCGTCCTGAAACCAAAATAAAGGAGCAACTGGAATCTCTCCAGGATCTCTGTGTATCCACTATATTTACCGTCCCATTTATCTCCTCTATCCCTTGTCTCTCCATCCTTTCTGTTAGCCTCAGCCACAAGCCTGACAACCTCAGGCCTATCTATATCCGCAATGTATTCAAGGAGGCCATAGTAATCAGGGTCGTGATCCAATCGGCCATATTCTATATCAAACGATTCACTCCTCCTTGTCTGACTGGCCTCTGTCTTCTCATTACTGTCCCCTGCCAATCTTTTCTGGCATCTCTTCTTCCAGTAATCATACCTCTTAGATGGATAGCTTTTAGATAACTCGAACAAAAGGTCCAGGCTCCTGTCATACCGACCTGCTCGATAGTATGTCCAGGCAATGCCCCAGAGGCTCTCCTCTTTCAATAATGGATAATCCTCCTTTACTGCCTCATATAATCTCAACGCCCCTTCTATATCTCCTTCTCTTCTCATTCTCGATGCCTTTGCAAGGATGAGTAACCCTGCCCTTCTGTCTTTCATCTCCCTTAATCGGGATAGAAGTTTATCAAAACTCTTTAATTCTCCTGCCCTGAAATAAGCCCTGGCAGCATTGTAGATATCCCCTGCCTTTATATATTCTGTAGCTGCCTCTTCATATCTCTTCTGCATAAAGAGGCTATAGCCGAGCTTTTTTAATATCTCCTCATGGTCAATGGTGCGGTCTTTTCTTCTGAGGGCCTTTCTGAGTAAGGCCTCTGCCTTTTTATATTCCATATCCTTAATGAGGTTTGATGCCTTTTCTACCAGCACCCCTGCACTTATATCAGAGGGATTGAGTTCCTTGAGGGCCTCTTCAGAGTATTGACTGTTAACCTTATAAACCTTAATGAAAAGGGCCTTTGCCTTTTCCACCTCTCCCCTGGCCTTTAAATACCTCGCATATAAGAAGGTAACCTCATGGTCATCAGGATAGGATGATAAATAATCGGAGATGAGATTCTCGATTGATTCCCTATCTTCGGAGGTCTTTTGACCGAGGATCGATATATTATTCCTTGCCTCAATCGCCTTCGCCCTTTTCAGGAGAGCGGATTCAGGGTAGTCTTCTAAAAGTCTCTTAATCAGGACATTCGATTCATCGAGCCGATTAAGCCCCCTCTCTGCACAGGCCATATAAAACAGAACCATATCATTGACAGGATTTTTCTTATTCAGATAATTCCTCAGGTATCTAAGGGAGTCCTCATATCTGCCCTCTTTTAACAGGGAAACACCTGACTTCAGATCATTATAATCCGGGTTTATCTCCTTGCAAAAGGCAAGGGCATACAAAACCATATTGACGATAGCAACAGAGGAGAAGATAATAAAAAAGGATAATCCCTTCTTAATCATAATAAAAGTATAACAATATCAGAAGAGAGATTCAAAGATTTGTTGACTGAAAGCCTGGCAAGAGATTTATGCACAGGGCTTCTATCTGTTATATATTCACTGGTCTTAGAAACAGGATCGTCCTTAATACCATATCTTCCCAAAATCTATGCTGAACCTGCATCTTGCATTGAACTCAAAGGTGTGGTCTACACAATCGGCAAGCTTGTCATACCTCTGCTCTTTCAGGCCGAATATCCTTGCCTTTCTCAGGTCAGGATAGACAAGGACATAGAAAGGCACCTTCTCCCTTTCATAAAGCTCAAACTTCAGGTATTCATCCTTTTCGACTGTCTTCTTTGAAACTACCTCAAATATCACCTCTGGAGGGGTCTTTATGTAGTCCTTTACCTTCTCGCATATTACAACCACATCAGGCCTCACTACCGTATCCTCACTCAAAATCCAGTCAAGTTCAGAGAAGACATAGCAAGGTCTATCGCAATCTTCAATCTGGGGTATTATCTGGCTTAGAATCTTAGCCACAGCATATTGGTGGCTTGAAAAAGGTGACGGTGCCATTGCATAAGCCACACCCTCAATAAGCTCCCAGTCACCTTCCCAGAGTTTATAGTCCTCATAGGTGTATCCTGGCAGGGCTCGTGCAAGGTTCTCTCTTTTCATACTACAGGATAGCATAAGTCAGGGTAAAATGCAAATTATACAAACCAGAAAAAGATTTATGCACAGGGCTTCTATCTGTTATAATTACTCATCTTGAAGAGAGGTCATGGCAGATAAACAGGCAATGAATAATGTTTCTATAAGGACAGAAGGGCTAACCAAGACCTACAAGGGTAAAAAAGGCAGAAAGGTAGAAGCCCTTAAGGACCTGAACCTCGAGGTCAAAAGGGGTGAGGTCTTTGGTCTCCTCGGTCCAAATGGTGCAGGTAAAAGCACAACCATAAAGCTCCTCATGGGCCTTATCTTTCCTGACAGTGGGAGCTTCTATCTTAATGGCATTGATGGAAGAAAGACAGAGGGCAGGGTCTCTGTGGGTTATCTTCCAGAAAACCCTGCCTTTTATGATTACCTTACTGCCGAAGAGCTCCTTGATTTTGTTGGCAGAAACTTTGGTCTTAATGAAAAGACCATCAGAGAAAAAACAGAGGAACTCCTCGCCCTCCTCGACCTTAAGGATGCAAGGACAAGACCTATCAGGACCTTTTCAAAGGGCATGGTTCAGAGGCTCGGCCTTGCCCAGTGTCTGATTCATGACCCTGAACTCCTCATACTCGATGAGCCCATGAGCGGCCTCGACCCCATTGGAAGGATCCTTGTTAAGGACATAATAATGGACCTTAAGAAACAGGGGAAAACAGTCTTTATGAGCACCCATATCCTGAATGACCTTGAGGTCCTGTGCGATAGAGTGGGAATTATAGTTAAGGGAAGCCTCAGGACAGTAGTGGATATATCTGAACTCATGACTAAGGGGATAGAAAGTTATTCATTATTGTTCTCGAGTCTCTCTGAGGAATCAGAAAGGATACTCGAAGAACTTGGGGCAATAAAGAAGGAAGGCTTGAGATATATAATTGATAAAGACAGACTGCCTGAGGTTTTGGCCTCTATGAAGGAGAAAGGTGCTGAGATAAGTCTCGTAGAGCCTGTTAGAAAAGGACTTGAGGACCTCTTCAGGGAATTTGTGGAGGTCTGAAGAGAGGGTGTTGAAGACCTTTATAAAGCTCCTGAGGGTTCATCACTGGTTAAAGAATCTGCTCCTCTTTGCAGCCCCTTTTTTTGGTGGGGTTATCTTTGAGGAGTCTCTCATCACAAAGGCTCTGCCAGCATTCCTTGCCTTTTCTCTTGGAGCAAGCTCTGTATATATCTTTAATGACATAATGGACAGAGAGAGAGACAGACTCCATCCATTAAAGAAGGATAGACCCATTGCCTCAGGAATTGTGGCTCTTAAAACAGCACTCCTGCTATTAATGATACTGTTGAGCCTTTCAATCTATTTATCTCTCCTCACAGGGAGGGGATTCCTTCTTTATCTTCTCCTCTATATCTTCCTCCAGATCCTCTATTCCCTTAAGCTCAAGAGCCTTGTTATTATTGACATATTCGCCATATCAGCCGGTTTTGTAATAAGGGTTCTTGCTGGTGGAGTTGCCTTCCATGTGGAGGTCTCTCCATGGCTCTTTGCAACAATCTTCATGATCTCCCTTGTCCTTGCCTCAGGAAAGAGGCTATCAGAAGTCATGCAATTAAGCACCAATGCCTCACAGCATAGAGAAAGCCTCGGGTCTTATTCAGATAGTTTCCTTAGAGAGATATTCCTTATCTCCTCAGGTACAGCCCTCGTCACCTATGCCCTTTATACAGTAGAACAATCTCCTGACCTTATGTACACTATTCCCCTTGTTACCTTCGGACTCTTCAGGTATCTCCTTCTTGCTGAAAAAGGGCTTGGTGATGCCACAGAGGCATTAACAAAGGACCTGCCCCTTTCACTCACAGTTATCCTCTGGCTTCTGCTGGTGGGGGTTGTAAGATATTGAGATGGATGGTTTGAGGGTAAGGCTTCTCAGACTGGTTTATAGACTCTTTCCCTTCAATTTAAAGGGAGATCTTAAGGTTCCCTTGCCTGAGGTAAAAAAGGATATCTCCTGTATCATAAATTTCTTTGGAAGGACTCATCTCCTTGAGGCAATACTTTATAGCCTCCTGGAGCAGGATTTACCAGAAGAGAGATTCGAGGTCCTCCTTGTGGAAGACAGAGGCGGGACAGAAGAAGGAAGAAAGATAGCAGAGAGATTCAATAATGCCCTTGACATAAGATATTATGTCCTTACTGAGAATTTTGGAATCATGGGATATTCAAGAAACACAGGCGTATCTGCTGCAACAGGCAGGTATATCCTGTTACTTGATGATGATACGGTAATCCTTCAGAAGGATTTTCTAAGAACTCTGATAGAGGAGTTTCAGTCCTCAGGAGCAGATGCTATAATCCCAAGAGGTATGGCAAGTTACTATCTTTTAGAAGGAAGATATGGTTATCACGAGCCCTATTTCCCGACAAGCAGATGTATGGCTTACACAAGAGAGACCCTTGAGGAACTCAGGGGCTTTGTATCTGAAATAATAGGACAGGAAGATGTGGAGTTTACCATAAGATTCATAGCCTCAGGTAAGAGGTACCACAGGTCTGAGAAGCTCTGGTATCTTCATCCTCCATTAATCCTCAATAATCTGAATAAGCCGAAGGCAGTTGGTGCATCTTTTTCAGGCTTGAGAAAGAGGTATCCCCTTCTTGTATGGCTTATGTTACTCATAAATGGTGCAAGATTTCTTCCTTTTTTATTCTTCCCATTTAAGAAGAAGTGGAGGATTCAGGGGCTCTTCAGTCTTGGATTTTTATCAGGGGTTATTCAGGGGATCTCTGGAAAGAGACCGGGGTATAATTAAGATATGCTCAAGAGACTCATACAATTCAGAGACCTTCTCATAATCTTCACATGGAGGGAATTCATCATCCGCTACAAGCAGTCCATGATAGGTATATTCTGGGCAATACTCCAGCCCCTGAGCCTCATGCTCCTTTTTACATTCATATTCTCCTATATCCTGAAGATGGAGGTCTCAGGCGTGGCTTATCCTGTATTCTTTTATGCAGGTCTCTTGCCCTGGACATTCTTCTCCTCCGCCCTTAATTATTCGATACCAAGCCTCACAAACCATTATAACCTCATAACAAAGATATACTTTCCGAGGGAGATATTGCCCCTGTCAGGTATTCTCGTTGCCTTTGTGGATTTCCTTATTGCATCCCTTTTCTTCGTGCTCCTCCTTTTTATATATAAAGTAAACATTTCCCTCACCGGCCTCTGGGTAATACCACTTTTTGTCATGCTATTTGTCTTTACCATTGCTGTATCTCTATTCCTTTCAGGACTGAACGTCTATTACAGGGATGTGAAACTCGCCACCTCTTTTCTGATTCAACTATGGTTCTTTGCCTCTCCTGTTATCTATTCTATTGACAAAATTGATATGAAGCTCAAGGTCTTTTTATTCCTCAATCCATTGACATTTATTATAGAAAACATGAGGAGAGTTATTCTTGAAGGGAGGACGGTGGTGCTATGGCAATTCCTCCTTGTAAGCCTCCTGATTATGGTATTTTATATTGCAGCCTACCGCTTCTTTATCAGGATAGAAAGGGCCTTTGCAGATGTTATATAACATTCACTGTCATCTAAAATCAGCAGTTTACCATGATATAATAAATTGGAGGATAAAATAATGGAGACTATTAATATAAGCCGTGATGAGCTCAAGAAATTAATAAGCGAGACCTTTGTTGATATCTTAATCAATAGAAAGGATTTGATAGAAGATGCTGTAAGGGAGGCTTTAGAAGATATTGGACTTGGTATCGCTCTTGAAGAAGGACGGAAAGGTGACTATATAGATGATAGAGAAGTTATTCAAAAACTGGATAGCAAAATTAAAAGAACAAAGTGAAAATAAGAATAGAAAAAACATTTGCTAAAGACATAGACAAAATTGAGGATAAGAAGTTATTAAGAAAATTAAGAACTTTAATTTCAACAATTCAACATGCCGAAAATATTCATCAGATTCCTAATATAAAGAAGCTCGAAGGTTATGCTTCTTACTACAGAATAAAGGTTGGAGACTACAGATTAGGCCTTGAGATAACCTCAGATAATGAAGTAATACTCGTTAGATTCTTACATAGGAAGGACATATATAGATACTTCCTAAGGAAGAAATAAGTCTTCATTGAAATCTTGATGAAAGAGAACAACCTTATAATAGAGTTCCATGATGTATGGAAAAAATATTCCCTTCGGGAGGCCTTTCACAGGTCTTTAAGAGAGGATATGGTTAACCTCTTCAAAAGGAATAACAGAGACCTCAGAAAGGATGAATTCTGGGCATTAAAGGGTATCAATCTCTCTATAAGAAAAGGAGAATGCATAGGCCTTTACGGTCCAAATGGGGCAGGGAAATCGACGCTCCTGAAGCTTATAGCATCTGTGACATACCCTGCAAGGGGAGAGATAATAGTAAGAGGAAAGGTGGCTCCATTAATAGAGGTTGGTGCTGGCTTTCACATGGACCTTACAGGAAGGGAGAACATATTCATTAATGGTGCCATACTCGGCATGAAGATTAAAGAGATTCAGGAAAAACTTCCAGCAATAATAGATTTCTCTGAACTAAGGGAATTTATTGATATGCCTGTAAAGAAATACTCCTCAGGGATGTACCTGAGGCTCGGGTTCTCTATTGCAGTCCACAGCAGTGCTGATATATTATTGATAGACGAGATTCTGGCAGTAGGTGACGAAAACTTTCAGTCAAAATGCATCGAGAAGATAAAAGAATTAAACAGAATGGGAAAGACGATTATAATCGTTTCACATAATATAAGACTGATGGAGAGCCTTACAAAAAAAATAATCTATATAAAAGGTGGAACTCTTATACAATAAACTTATGAAAAATGTGTGTGCAATTGTGGTTACCTATAATAGAAAAATGATGCTGGATAATTGCATAGAATCAATTTTATCAAGTGAATTAGTTCCCGACTCTATATATATAATTGACAATGCATCAACAGATGGAACAAAGGAGTATTTATTTTCTCGATACAGAGAGCAAATAGATAAAGGAATTATCAAATATTTTTGTATGCCAGAAAATTTAGGAGGTGCGGGCGGTTTCCATGAAGGTTTAAAGTTAGCATTAGAATCTAACTATCAATATTTCTGGTTAATGGATGACGATGCAGAACCAGAAAAAGATGCTCTCAAATTATTAATGCTTGAAGCTGAAAAAAATGAAAAAAATAAATGCTTTGTGTCCGTTGCAACTGATAAGGAGAAAAATGAACTTTCCTGGGGAACAGGTATCTTATTAAACAACAAAACTTATATTTTCGAATTCTACAATGACATTCCTGACCATAACATTTTATTAGCTCCATGGGCTCCATTTTTAGGTTTTTTGATTCCGCGAGTTATTGTTGAGAATATAGGTCTTCCTCGTAAAGAATATTTTATATGGGGTGATGATGTTGAATATTCTTCCAGAATCTGGAATGCTGGATATGAAATCAGGTATGTTAAACAAAGTGTAATATATCATCCAGTCCTTAAAAAACATAAAATTAAATTTATGGGAATGCAAGTTACATTAATTGATGCAGAAGATTGGAAGCAATATTATGGAATGAGAAATGATGTTTATACCTTTTCGAGACAGAAAAAGCTCTTAACAATGTTAAGAAGAATTATTTTCTATTTTCTGGTATGGAAAACAAAGGGAATGAATTTTAAAACCCTACCCTTTTATCTAAAAGGTCTTTATCATGGGCTTATAGGAAGGTTGGGTAGATATAAATGAATCTCAATAAAGTTTTACATGTAGGGTGGTGGACTATCGAGTTCAGAGGTGGAGGAGCAATTATTCATGTAGAAACATTAATGGAATATTTAAAAGAATCAGGCATAGAAAATAGTTATTTCTGTGGTGGTAGATATAATCTTTTATATCCAAAGCCTTATATAAAGAAGTGGGAAAAGAAATATGCAACTATTTATGAATTAGTTAATTCTCCGAATCTTATTTGGAGTTTCGGAAATCCACAGGTTCATATTAGTAATATAGATATTGAAGAATGTTTTCAAAGGGTTATAAAAGAGGTCAAACCTGATCTGATTCATTTTCACGAATTGGAATCATTAACAGGTAGTCTTTTGGAGTTAACAAGAAGATTAAAAATCCCTCACATTGTAGATGTCCATAATTACTGGTATTTATGTCCTCAACGTGATTTATTAGATACCAATAGAAAGGTATGTACAGATTACAATAATGGAATCAAATGTGCTACCTGTAAAGTACTACCATCTTCAACAAAAATAGGCTGGATGTTCGTTGGCTATATCAAAAATACTTGTTTAGGCAAATTAATAGATAAGAAAATAATAAGGAAATTTTATTTAAGAAGGATTATCCATGAAAATCAAACAAGTCCATCATTTGACCAGAAAATTGTTCCATTATATGAAAAAAGAAGAAAATTTTTTATCTCAGAATTGAACAAAGCAATGGCAATAATTTATCCGAGTAAAAGGTCTCTTGATATATACTCATCCTATGGAGTAAAAAATCCTAACAGTTATATTCTGCTGCCCTTAAATAAAAATTATGAGATTATTAAACAAAAACAAAATTATAAGCAAATTGATATTATAAGATTTGGGTACATTGGAAGCATAATTCCTAATAAAGGAATTGATGTTCTAATTGATGCATTTAACTACTTAAAAGAATCACATAATAAATGCAAGCTCTATATTTATGGTGCTGGTGAAGAGGTCTATATTGAAAAACTGAAAAAAAAGGTGTCTTCATCAAATATAATTTTTAAAGGTAAATACTTACCGTCCCAAATTAACGAAATCCTGGACACCATTGATGTTGCAATTGTCCCATCATTATGGGAAGATTGCTCTCCTATAGTATTAAACGAGTTGAAACTTTCAAAAACCCCGATTATTGGAAGCAGAATTGGTGGTATAGAAGAGGCTATAAAACACGGCATCACCGGATATTTATTTAAACCTGGAGATGCTAAAGATTTAGCATTTTATATGAAATGCATACTTGATAATCCTGATATAATTAACAAAATGATGGAGAGAAACGATTTTTCATTTGATAGATATAATTATATAGAGCAAATAAAAAGCATTTATGGAAAAGCTTTAAAATCACTGCTGTCCAAGATAATCTAAATTCATAAATTCCATCCGCATAAAATAAGGCTTTTAGACAGGTAAATTCACC
>Ga0334722_10002051_pt1 | contig 23447 bp, 19 predicted proteins | sample C3_bottom_MG_FD_207210 | JGI IMG/M metagenome (GOLD analysis project Ga0334722, IMG submission 207210) | Sediment microbial communities from Yellowstone Lake, YNP, Wyoming, USA - C3_bottom | ecosystem: Environmental > Aquatic > Freshwater > Lake > Sediment | place: USA: Wyoming | collected... | reverse complement strand
CACTGGTCGTTCAGGGCCAGGATCGTGTCGCCCTGCCGGACGAGCGCCAGGGTGTTGATGCCGAGTTTGCCTTTGACCGGCCTGCCCTCGGGGATATTGCCGCTCTCGTCCAGCTCGCCGGGCTCGAGCACGATCCACTTGGTGCCGCTGCCGCGGAAGGCGTGGCGGCTGACCATGTTGCCCAGGACATAGACGACATCACCGCCGACATAGGCGCCGGCCGACACGATCACGAACCCGACGATCGAGGTCCAGATCGCCGCCGTCCGGTCGGCATCGGCGCCCGCGCCCGCGCGCAGGACCGCCGAGACGATGTACACAACCAGGGCGGTGACCATGAGCGTGCTATGGACCGTCGCACGCTCCCGGGCCGCGCCGTCCGTGTCCGCGTAGTCAGCTGCTCCGGTGACCGCCGCGGCGAGCATCGACAGGATCCCGACGACTAGCGCCACGTCCGCCGCCGCATGCTCGCCGAGAACGTCGAGGACGACCACCACCAACAGGATTCCGATCGGCGCGTCGGTCAGGACCGAGTGGAGCGGATGGCCCAGCCAGCGGCCGTTCAGGAAGTCCCGGATCGCGGGGATCGGGCGGAAAAGGGCGTGGACCCACCGGTGGTTGAATTCGCCCAGTGGCTTGGCCCATCGGGCCTGCGCGGCGACGAGCCTGTCGAGGAATCGACCCACTTCCGCCTCCCGGCATGAATCTACCCCGATCTCACCGGGTACCCGGATTCGGGTAGGCTGCAGAGATGCCCACATCCCGTCCCCAGAACTGGGTCGCCCTCGTGGCGGTCTTCTGGGTGACCTCCATGGTCGAGGGCCTCGGCGTCAGCCAGGTGTTCGCGCTGCTGCCGGCGCAGCTGTCGGGAATGGGTGTCCCCGACTCAGACCGCCTGTCGTTCATCGGCCTGTTCAGCGCGCTCCTGTTCGTGCTCGGGATGCCCCTGGTGCCCCTCTGGGGTGTCTGGGCCGACAAGTACAGCCGGAAGGCGGTCATCGTCCGGAGCGCGATCGTGGAGGCCGTCGTGTTCACCGGGATGGCCCTGGCGCGAGAGCCGTGGCACGTGGCCGTGAGCGTGCTCCTGATCGGGTTTCAGCTCGGGAATACCGGGGTCATGCTCGCGGGGATCCGCGACGCGACCCCTCGCGCACGTCTCGGGACGGTGATCGCCGCGTTCGGGGCATCCGGGGCCGTCGGGTTCGCCGTCGGCCCGACCCTCGCCGGGATCCTGATCGACGGTCTCGGCTGGTCGATCAGCGGCGTGTTTGGCGTCTCGGCTGCCCTATCGGTCGGTACGGCGCTCCTCGTGACGTTCGGCTCCCGGGAAATTCGGCCGGAAGTGGTGCCCGAGGGTCGCGTCCTGACGCTCGCCTTCGGCGCGATCCGGGGCGTGCTCGCTGATCGAGCGGTTCGAGGCATCTTTCTCATCTTCGGCACGGCGTTCCTCGCGAACCAGATGTCGCGGCCGTATCTGCCGGTTGTCGTGGAAGGCATCGTCGGACGCGGGCCCGGGCTCGCGAGCGGGATCGCCCTGGTGGCCGGGACGGCGGCGCTCGCCGGCGCGCTGCTGGCGCCGGTGACCGGGGCCCTGGGCGACCGGATCGGCTTCCGGCCCGTCTTGATCGGGGCGCTCCTGGCCGGCGCGGTCGCGCTCGGGCTGATGCCCCTCGCGCCTGGGATCGGCGGCCTGGGGCTCTTGGCCATCGATGCCGTCGCCTTCGCCGCCTGCACCTCGACGATCAGCGCCATGATCTTCGGCCTCCTTGCGACCGAGGTGCCAGCGGACCGGCGGTCCCAGACCCTGAACCTCGTCTACCTACCGCTGTATGCGGCCGGTATCGCGGGACCAGCGGTCGGGAGCCTCGTTGTCAGGGCCGGGCTGGCGGCCCCGTTCTTCCTCGGTGCCGCGACACTCCTGCTCGGCGGGATCGTGGTGCTCCGGCGACATGCCCGGGCACGGCGCCAGGCGACGGCGGACGAGGTCGTGGCCACCGAGCTCGCCCGCTCCTCGCAGATCGACATCGGCTGACCCTGGGCGTTATGCCGGGAGGTCGCGCTCCGCGGGGCCCGTGTAGATCGCGTCCGGACGAATGAGCCGGTTGGCGCCGGCCTGTTCGATGATGTGCGCGGTCCAGCCGGCGTGCCGCGCCAGGGCGAACGTGGCCGGGAAGAGGTCCGGCGTCAGGCCGACGCCCTGGAGAACGGCCGCCGCGTAGTACTCGACGTTCGTCTTGAGCGCACGCTCCGGGTGCTTCTCCGCGAGAACCCGCAGTGCGACGTCCTCGATCTTGATCGCGAGCTCCAGCCAGTCCGGCTTGTGGTCCATCGCCTCGACGACCGTGCGCAGCGCTCGTGCCCGCGGATCGTAGGCGCGGTAGACGCGGTGGCCGAAGCCCATCAGTCGCTCGCCCCGGGCGATGGCGTCCCGGACCCATTCCTCCGCGTGTTCCGGTGTCCCGACCTTGTGGATCTGCTCGACGACCTCGGACGGCGCTCCGCCGTGGAGGGGCCCCTTCATGGCCCCGATCGCGCCGCTCACCGCGGACGCCATGTCGCTCTTCGTGGATGTGATCACGCGGGCCGCGAAGGTCGACGCGTTGAGGCCGTGCTCCGCGCCGACGATGAAGTAGGCATCGAGCGCTCGGGCCGTGCTGAGATCGGCGGGCGTGCCGGTCAACTGGTACAGGAAGCCGGGCACGAGGTCGAGTGTGGGGTCGGGCTCGACCGGGTCGAGGCCCCCGCGCAGGCGGACGAACGCCGCGAGCGCGGAGGGCGAGAACGCCGTGAGCGCGCGGGCCTGCTCCGGGCTGGGTGGCCAGTCCAGCTGCCGCGTCGCGCCCCAGACCGAGACGGCCGTGCGCAGGGCGTCCATCGGCTTGGCGGATGTCGGGAGCGCCCGCAGCGTGGTCATGACCGCCGGCGGGACCGGCGCGGTCGGCAGGTGGTGGCGCGGCTCCCAGTCGCCGGTCCAGAGGAGGTTCGCCACGGCCGGGTACGTCCCGTGCGCCACGAGATCGCCGATCCGGTAGCCCCGGTACAGCAGCCGGCCGGCCTCGCCGTCCACGTAGCCGAGGTTCGTTTCGGCTGCAGGGACTCCCTCGAGGCCCGGGGAATAGGCGGGACGGGAGATGGTTGCGGCTGGGCTCTCGGTCATGCGCGGATGGTAGTCCGGCGCCTGGAATCACGAAGGGCCGAAGGTCCCGACCCAAGGGGCGAATGAGCGTGATACCGTCCCGGTTCATGACGTCCATCGGTCCCGGGCCGGTGCCCGCATCCCGCGCCACGACGGCTGGTCCGGCCTCCACATCGGATCCGGAGGCCGAGCCGTCAGCTGAGCTGACGGCCGGCCGCCTGGCCCTTGCCGAGCGCCGCTGGTCGGACGCCATCGCGCACCTCGAGTTAGCCGCGTCCACCCTGCCGCTCGAGGGCACCGACCTCGACGGTCTGGGGGAGGCATCGTGGTGGCTGGGCCGGCTCGGCGACGCTGTCGCGTACGGCGAGCGAGCGTTCGCGGCTCATGACGCCGCCGCTCATCGCGTCAAGGCCGCGCGATCCGCGCTGAACCTCGTCACCTATCTGTCCCAACGATCCGAGAGCTCGATCGCCGCCGGCTGGTTCCGGCGGGCCGAACGACTTCTGGACGGAGTACCCGAATCCGCTGCGCATGCCTGGCTGTTGCGGCCCCGCCTCAACCAGGCAATTCATCACGGCGATCTCGACAAGGCCCTGGCCCTCGCCGAGCAGGTCCTCGACATCGGTCTCCGACTCGGGGACCGCGATCTCGGGGCGATCGGGCTCCAGGATCGAGGCCGCGTGCTCGTGGCGCTCGGGCGCGTCGATGAGGGCATGGACGCCTTGGACGAAGCGGTCGTAATGGCCGTCTCCGGCGACGTCTCACCGTATCCGACGGCGATGGTCTACTGCAACGCGACCATCGCCGCGGAGGACCTGACGGATTTCCGGCGCGCCGGCGAGTTCGCCGAGGCCGCCCAGCGATGGTGCGAACGACAGGCGATCGCCGGGTTCCCGGGCATGTGCCGGGTTCGCCGCGTGGAGATCATCCGCCTGCGCGGCGCGTGGGCGGAGGCGGAGTCAGAAGCCCAGCGGGCCTGCAAGGAGCTCATCGAATTCCAGCCGAGCTATGCCGGCGAGGGCTTCTATCAGATCGGCGAGATCCGTCGGCGCATGGGCGACCTGACCGGCGCTGAAGAGGCCTTCAGTCAGGCGCATCGGCTCGGTCGTGACCCGATGCCGGGTCTGGCCTTCGTCCGCCACGCGCAGGGCCGGAGCGACGCGGCAGCGGCCCTCCTGGCCCGGGCCCTCGCCGAGCCCAGCCTGACCCCGCTGCCACGGGCACGGCTCCTGCCGGCCGAGGTCGAGGTCGCGATCGCGATCCGGGATATCGGCCGCGCCGAGGCTGCCGCGGCGATGCTGGAGACGACGGCGGCAACCTACTCGACCAACCTCATGCGAGCCGAGGCAGGTGTCGCCCGGGGCCGCGTTGCTCTCGCCACATCTGAACCTGAGGCGGCCATCGCCGCGCTGCGGGCCGCCATCCGCGAATGGCAGTCCACGGATGCCCCCTACGAGGCGGCTCTTGCCCAGATGGTGCTCGGCGAGGCCTACCAGGCGGCGGACGACGATGACGCGGCCGCGCTCGAATTCGCAGCCGCGGCCTCGACCTTCGAGTCGCTCGGCGCCGTGATCGGCCTCCGCCAGATCGCCGAACTGACCGCTCCCTCGACCGCGGAGCGTGGCCCATCCGGTCGTTCCCGGCGGGCCACCCGAACGTTCATGTTCACGGACATCGTCGGCTCGACCGGGCTCATCGACCTCGTCGGCGACGAGGCCTGGGGCCAGCTGCTGGCCTGGCACAACACGACGATCCGGACGCTGCTGCGCACGCACCGTGGCCAGGAGGTCGACCATGCCGGGGATGGGTTCTTCGTCGCCTTCGAATCGGCGGACGAGGCGCTCGGCTGTGCAATCTCGATCAGGCGCGCCTTTGCCGAACATCGGCGCGAGCACGGCTTCGCACCGTCGGTGCGGATCGGCGTGCACGCGGCGGAGGCGCTCAGAACGGCGTCGGGCTTCGAGGGCGGCGGCGTGCACGCCGCCGCGCGCATCGGTGCCCTGGCAGGCGGCGGGGAGATCCTGGCCAGCCGGGCCACCCTCGAGACACTCACCAAGCCCGTGGCCCACGGAGCCTGGCGCACGGAGCGGCTGCGCGGCTTCCGCGCCCCGGTCGATCTCGCCGCGATCGACTGACCGTCGGCGCGGCCCCCGCGACGCCGCGAGGCCGTGCGGCCGATTCTCAGTGAGCGGCGTCCGCCTCGAGCGCGCGAATTCGATGGGCGAGGCCGTCGAGGATCTGGAGGCGGATGGCGGGCTGCTCGTCCATCAGTGCGTGGAACTCACGGTGGCCGAGGACGAATAACCGGCAGGGCTCGGTCGCCATCACGGTGGCGGTCCGCGGTCCCTCGGACAGCAGCGAGATCTCGCCCAGGACCTCGCCCGGGCCTCGCTCGGCGATCACCCTCCCGTCGCGCTCCACCGACACCCGGCCGCTGGCCAGGACGAACATCTCCGCCCCGTTCTGACCCTGCCGCATGAGGACCTGGCCCGTCGGCACTTGCACCTCGTCGAACAGCTGGCCGAGACGCTCGATGTCGCGCGATCCCAGGCGCGAGAAGAGTGGGATCGAATGGAGCAGCTCGAGCTTTGGGTCCTTGGGCGCCATTTCGCTCCTCGGTAGGCAGGTTGTCCGGCCGGGCGGTGTCCTGAGCGAGGATAGCGGGTCGCTTCCCACCTCGGAAGCCCTCGGCGAACGTCCCCACTCATCCGGACCATTGTGCTCGACCCGCCGCGGTGTCGGCGTCGAGGAAGGCTTCGACGGCCGCCACAAACGCCCCGGGGTGGGTGTGGTGCGCGGCGTGGGCGGCACCCTGGATCCGGGTAATCGCCCCCCGGGCCAGGCACGCGTCCAGGGCAATGGTCGCCGCCTGGAAGGCGGGCGGGCTCTCACTCCCCAGGACCTGGAGGACCGGCACCTCGACATGGCAAAGGGCGTCGAGCGACGCCTCGAGTGCCTGCTCTGCTTCGAGCTCGCGGAGGATGGTGGCGCTCGCGGCCACGCGCAACGGCCAGACGGGATCCGTTCTGAACCGGTCCATGTCGGCGTCGTCCATGCCGACAACCTCGCGCATGAATGCCTCCAAGACCGCCTCCCGATCGCCGTTGGCGAGGCTCGCGCGAAGTCGATCGGCGAGCCCCGCCCGCTGGTATGGCCGATCGCTCGGGCCTGGGCCGCCCTCGTAGGAGACGACCCGGCGAATCGTCGAGGTCAGACGCGAGGCCCCCAGGGCGCAGCGGCCCCCGAACGAGTGGCCGAGCACGTCAACCGCGACACCGAACTCCCGAGCGACCGCGTCGGCAACCGCGGCCACGTCCTCGAACTCACGCGCGATCGAGTATCCGCTCGGCGCATCGCCCGAGGCGCCCCGGCCGCGCCGGTCGATCGCGTACAGCCGTCTCCGCCGCCCGAGAATCGGTCCGACGACGCGGAAGGTCAGGTGATCGGCGGTCGTTCCGTGAACGAGCAGCAGCGGCCGGGCGCCTTGTGCCCCTCCTGATTCGAAGACCGCGATCGTCGTTCCGTCGGGAGATTCGACGACGCGGTCCGGGGCACTCACCCGATGGAGGCTTCGCGAAGGCCGGGGGGCAGCGCCGCCGCCGCCGCCGGGTCGAGAATCCAGACGGCGCCCGGGCGAACGGCGAGGAGCGCCGGAAGGTCGCGCCGGTCCTCGCGCGCGCCGAAGATCCGGCCGATGACCGGGGCCTTTGCCGCCCCATGGGCAACGACCACCACGACGCGCGCCGCCTCGAGGATCGCCGGGTGCAGCGTGATCCGCTCGACGTGTGGCGCGATGTGAACCGGCGCGGGCACTGCTTGGACCCAGCCCGGCTCGTCCCAGCTGGACGACCCGGGAAAGACCGAAAACAGGTGACCGTCAGATCCGATCCCCACCAGGACGACGTCCAGTCTCGGGAATCCGGCGGGCGAGATCTCGAGCCCGGCAGCGTGCAGGGCGGCCGCGTACTGCTCCGCGACCGCTGCCGGGCCCTTGCCGGCCGCGAGCGCCTCTCCGATCGGCATCACGTGGATCTGCTCCACCGGGACCGGCACGAACCGCAGGAGCAGGTCCCAGCAGGCGAGCGCGTTCGAGAGAATGTCCTCCGGCGGAACCCAGCGTTCGTCGCCCCACCAGAGGTGGACCCGATCCCACGGCACAGCCGCAGGCAGGGGATTGTCGGCCAGCTCGCGGTAGATGGGGCCGGGTGTTGAACCCCCGGTCGTCACCCAGTGGGCGACCCCGCGCGCCCCGACCGCCACCGAGATCGCAAGGGCGATCCGTTGCGCGGCGACATGGGCGCCATCGGCGGAGGTCGGCAGCACCAGGATCTCCGGCTCGGCGGTGGCCCCCGAGGCCCTCGTGAGGACCATCTTGTCACTCACTTCGGACCCGCCAGCTCGGCGGCCGCCCGAAGCGCCGCGATGGCGACAGGGTCCCGCCCGACAGAATCGATGGTCTCGGCCAGGAGCTCCACCTCTGTCCGGCGCGGGGCCATGAACCGGCGGGCGGGCAGTTCGCGACCGTTGAGCGTCGTTCGGACGATGACCGCCTCCGCCTCGGCGGAGACGACGATCCCGAGCGTTTCGTCGTGGCGGCGGGCGGCCAGCTCCACGGTCAGGGTCGTCCCCGCCGGCACCCTCGAGTGGGTCGGGCGAAGCGTCGCCCCGACGCGACGGCGACCGGCCCTGAGTTCACAGCCCAGCGCATCGGCGGGGTGGTCCCGGCGGCCCCCTCCCGGGTGAGGGTCGTCGATGCCTGCGACGGATCGCAACGGCGTGACCACCGACAGGCCCAGCCGCGACGCAAGCCAGGCGACGTGGTAGAGCGGCTTGATCACGTTCGTCTCGCCTGCGCCGGACCCCTCCCTCGCCGCGTACCGGACGGTGATGGCCACGAGATGGCGGAGGAACGGCCGCAACTCCGGCCGGTCGAAACTCGAGGCGATCGCCTCTCGCCAGCGCGACTGCCGGAGCATGGCGAAGTCGGACACCGACAGTGCCCCGCCGGAGAGATCGTGATCGTCGACGACCCCCGCGAGTGCGCGCAGCCGATCGAGGCCGTCGCCCGACCAGGCCGACCCGTCGACCACCAGGCGGTCGGCCATGTCGAGGAGATCCAGTGCCTGGCGCGAACCAAGGGGAGGATCACCCGGCCACCACAGCGTCACCGGCAGGTCGTGGATCAGCAGGGGCGCGACGATCGCGGCCAGGTGGCGACCGGTCTCGCCTCCGGCCACGAGATGGATGAACTCGGCGCATGTTTCGGCGGCGCCTTCGCGGGGCAGGGCGCACTGGGCCTGGACGCTCGCGTCCAGCCAGGACGGACCGTCCGGGTCGGCACTCGAGACGATCAGCGTCCGCGACGGGTGGCGGCCGGTGAGCATCCCGATGACCGCACCGGCCCGCTCGCCGAGCTCCGGCTGGCGCGCGATCACGACGAGGTTCAGGACACTCGTGCGGGCGGCCACGCGGCGTTCGAGGCCGCCATCCTCGCCGGGTGCCGTCAGCGACGTTCCCGCCCAGATACGGGCCAGCTCGGCCTCGATCCCTTCCAGCGTGTGGGTCCGGGCCGACCAGCGCAGGACCGGCGGACCACCGGCCACCGGCGACTGGACGGTCGCGCCGTTCAGCACCTCGAACTCAGATCCGTCGCCAGCGGCGTCCATCGCGCTCGACGAGCGCATCGGCCGCCTCCGGACCCCAGGTTCCCGCCGCGTAGTTCGGGAATTCGGGCGCGGGCCCGTCCAGCCACGAGTCCACGATCGGCGTCGCGATCGACCAGGCGGCCTCGACCTCGTCGGCCCGGGTGAAGAGCGACGCATCGCCGAGCATCGCGTCGAGCAGGAGCGTCTCGTAGGCATCCGGGGAGTCGACCGAGAACGCCGACCCGTACGTGAAGTCCATCGTCACCGTGCGGATGTCAAGGCCGAGGCCGGGAACCTTGGAACCGAAGCGCAGCAGGATGCCCTCGTCCGGCTGGATTCTGATCGCGAGAAGGTTGGGTTCCGGGTCAACGGCGGCGTCGCGAAAGAGCCGGTGGGGAACGTCCCTGAACTGGATGGCGATCTCGGTGGCCCGCTTCGGCAACCGCTTCCCGGCGCGCAGGTAGAAGGGCACCCCGGACCAGCGCCAGTCGTCGATCTGGAACCGAGCCGCGACGAAGGTTTCAGTCTCGGACCTGGGGTCCACCTCTGCCTCCTCGCGGTAGCCGCGGACCGGCTGTGCGGCCACCCAGCCCGCCCCGTACTGGCCTCGAACCACGTTGCGGATGGTGTCGGCACGCGTCGGCTCAGGGATCGCGCGCAGGACCTTGACCTTCTCGTCTCGCAGGGCGTCGGCCTCGAAGGTCGCCGGCGGCTCCATCGCGACGAGCGTCAGGAGCTGGAGCATATGGTTCTGGACAACGTCCCGAGTCGCGCCCGTCTCCTCGTAGAAGCTCCCTCGTTCCTCGACGCCGATGGACTCAGCCATCGTGATCTGCACGTGGTCCACGTAGCGCCGGTTCCAGAGCGGCTCGAAGATCCCGTTGCCGAACCGGAAGACCATCAGGTTCCTGACCGTCTCCTTGCCCAGGTAATGGTCGATCCGGTAGACCTGCGATTCGCGGAAGACCTTGCCGACCTCGCGGTTGAGGCGCCGGGCCGAGTCGAAATCCCGCCCGAATGGCTTCTCGATGACGACTCGTCGCCAGCCCGCACCATGGATCTCGTGATCGAGGCCGGTCCGGCCGAGCTGGGCGATGATCAGCGGAAAGGCCGACGATTGGGTCGCGAGATAGAAGAGCCGGTTCCCGGCCGTGCCCTTTTCGCGATCCATCCTGTCGAGTCGCTCGACGAGGCGGTCGCACGCGCCGTCATCGGCGAAGTCGCCCTGGTGGTAGACGATCCGCTCGAGGAACTGGCGGGCGATCTCCGGCTCCAGACGAACACGGTCCCAACGTTCGAGCGAGGCGGCGATGTCCGCCCGGAACGAGTCGTCGTCGTAGGAGCGCCGGCCGACGGCAACGAGCATCCAATCCTGGGGCAGGAGGTTCGTCCGCCAGAGCTGTGCGAGGGCCGGGAAGACTTTCCGATGCGCCAGGTCGCCGGTCGCGCCGAAGAGGACCATGACGTGCGGATCCGGGACGCGTTCAAGGCGCAGACCCTCCCGGAGCGGGTTCGCATCATCACGGGCCACGCGGCGTCGCTTGCCGGTCCGATCCAGCCGGAGCTCCCGGATCGTCCGCGGCGCGGCCTCGGCTGGCACGGCGGGACGGGTCATCTCAGGATGTCTTCACCGCATGGCCACCGAACTCATTTCGCAGCGCGGCGAGCACCTTGGCCCCGTAGGAGTCGTCCTGCCGGGAGCGGAAGCGCGTCTGGAGGGCAAGGGTGATGACCGGCGCCGGAACGTCACGATCGATCGCCTCCTGCACGGTCCAGCGACCCTCGCCGGAGTCGGCCACCCAGCCCTTCAGGTGTTCGAGGTCCGGGCCCTCGCCCTGATAGGCGCGACCCAGCAGCTCGAGCAGCCACGAGCGGACGACCGAGCCGTGCATCCAGAGGTCGGCGACCTTCGCCAGGTCGAGCTCGTATTCACTCGCGTGGAGGATCTCGAAACCCTCCGCGTAGGCCTGCATCATTCCGTACTCGATGCCGTTGTGGATCATCTTCACGTAATGGCCGGCGCCAGGCGCCCCGGCGTGGAGGTAGCCGTTCTCAGGAGCGAGGCTTCGGAACACGGGCTCGAGCGGGGTAACGGCGGCGGGCTCCCCGCCAACCATCAGGCAGAAGCCGTTCTGGAGACCCCAGATCCCGCCCGAGACGCCGGCATCGACGTACTGGACGCCCAGTTCGCTCAACGCCGTGTGACGGCGGACGTCGTCGTGGAAGTTTGTGTTGCCGCCATCGACGATCGTGTCGCCGGGCTCCAGGAGCTCCATCAGCTCGCGGATCTGGGCCTCGGTGGCGTCGCCCGCCGGGACCATGATCCAGACGGTTCGCGGCTTCTGGAGCTTGCCGACGAGCTCGGCGATCGTGAAGGCCGGGGCCGCGCCCTCGGTCGCAATCTCGCGGGTCTTCTCGGGGCTCCGGTTGTACGCGACGACCTCGTGCCCATCGCGCAGGAGGCGGCGGACCATGTTGCCGCCCATACGGCCGAGGCCGATGAACCCGATTCGCATATCGTGGCGCCTCCGCTCGATCTCCGGCCGATGCGTCGCAGTCTAACCTCGCCGGGTGCGTCGGCAGTTCCACCGAACATGCACTGCCGCCGCCCTCCGCCGGCCCTCAGGCCGTTCCGTTACGCCCCGTGTATGAACGGAGGCTCGTCATCCCTCCCACGTATGATGTAGGCGAGGATCCCCTTTGGAGCCCTTCTGCGAGGCCGATTCGGCCCCGACGAGCCCATGTTGACTCCCGGTGCGTCGAAACTCACACGTCGCACGTAGGAAGTCGACGGATCGAAGCCTGCCGGACCCGTCAGGGCGTCGGTTTCATACGCCGCACGTATGGCCCGCCGCCCGCGTTCAGCCGCCCCGCCCGCTCAGGTGCCGAGAGCCGTCGCGAACGCGCGCTCCAGGGTCGCCAGCTCCCGCCCGTGTTCCCGCCCGAGGCGGAGGCGAAGGACCGGCAGACCGTGTGCTGCCAGCGCCTCGGCGTCCCCCTGCGCCTGGGCATCGATCAGCTGCCCGAATGTGTATGGCCAGCCGGGGATCTCGCGGTCGTCGGGGTGGGTCGAGACCAGCTGGAGGAACCAGCCAATTGGGGCGCCGCCCTTGTGGAGCTGACCGGTGGAGTGGAGGAAGCGCGGCCCGTAGCCCGCCGTCGTTGCGTGGCCGGTCCGGTCGCGGAGGATTGTCCGGATGCGCGCGATGGCCGCATCGGCCGCGAGGCTGGGGGCGATGAAGGCCTGGATCGTCAGGTAGCGGCTGGAGTTGTCGGACCCCATCGACGCTCGAATGAGGATCGCGAGGTCGGCCTCGGACAGGCTGTCGAAGTCGTGGATGGGCGATCCGCCCGCCGCCGCGCCGTCTGAGACCGAGCCGCCGGGGGAGCCACGGCTCGATGCCTTCGCGAGCACCTCGCGGGTGAGCGCCTTCGCCTCCTCGACGTTGGGCTGGTCGAAGGGGTCGATGCCAAGCACCGCGCCGGCGATCGCGGTCGCGACCTCCCACCGGACGAACTCGCCGCCAAGATCCATCGGGTCGTCGAGTGCCAGTCGAATCACCGGATGGCCGGCCGCCGCAAGCGCATCGAGCAACCCGTCCGACGGGTGCGGCGCTCCGGCGAGCGCCAGGCCGACGAAGACGCGGTCCGCTCCGTATGCCGCGACGCTGCCGACCGGCTCTCCGTCCACTGGCACGATCCCGACGCCGTGCTTGCCCGTCGACTCCGCGACGAGCTGCTCCGCCCACGCCCCGAAGCTTGTCAGTGACGGGTCGGTCAGGAAGGTGAGCTTGTCGCGGCCGGATCGGGCCAGCTCGCCGAGCGCGAGCCCCAGCAGCACGCCGCCGTTCCGCTCCGGCTCCGGCTCGCGACATGCCGCGAGCATGGACGATGCCGACGCGAGCAGCGAATCCAGGTCAAGCCCGATCAGCGACGCCGGCACGAGGCCGACATACGACAGCGCGGCATATCGACCACCGATGTCAGGCGGGTTGAGGAAGACCTCGCGCAGGGCATTGTGGTGGGGGATCGCCGCCACGCTCCTGCCCGGATCGGTGATGGCGATGAAGAACTCACCCGGTTCCTGGTGCGAGCCCGCCGCCTCGAGCGCAGCCGCGACTCGTGCCCAGGCGTCGGCGAGGAAGGCGAGCGGCTCGGTCGTGGTGCCCGACTTCGACGCGACGATCCAGAGGGTGGTCAGGGGATCGAGATCGTCGACCATGGCGGCGACCGCAGCCGGGTCGGTCGAATCGAGGATCCTCAGGTCGAGGTACCCGTCGGCGCTGCCGAACGTCTGCCGCAGGACTTCAGGAGTGAGGCTCGAGCCGCCCATGCCCATGACCACCGCCGTCCGGAACCCGGCCACCCGGATCCCGTCGCCGAAGCCCTCGAGTGCCGGGATCTGATCCGTGAAGTGGTATGGCGCGTCCAGCCAGCCAAGGCGATCGGCGATGGTGGCCTGGACGGCGGGATCGCCGGACCAGAGGGTCGCATCGCGGTCGAACAGCCGCTCCGGCCACCGGCCCCGGCGGGCGTGCTCGACGACTGCCTCGAGTCGCGCCTCGTCCGCGGGAGCCAGACGAAGCTCGAAGGCAGCGCTCATCGGCCGAAGCCGCCGTCGGATTCGATCGCCAGGACCTTGTCCAGGCGTCGCTGATGGCGCGGTTCGCCCGAGAATCTCGCTGCGAGGAAGGCGAGCACGGCCTCGTACGCGGGCTCCGTGCCGATCACCCGGGCCCCGAGCGCGAGCACGTTCATGTCGTCGTGCTCGACACCCTGGTGGGCTGAGTAGGTGTCATGACAGACAGCGGCGCGGACGCCGCGGATCTTGTTGGCGGCCACCGAGGCGCCGACGCCGGAGCCACAGATGAGGATCCCGCGATCCGCCTCGCCGTCGCGGATCGCGCGGCCGATGGTCGCCGCGACGTCCGGATAGTCGTCATCGGGATCGGAGCCATCCCCACCGAGGTCGAGGTAGGCGTGTCCGAGACCGACGGCCCCGAGGCGACGCAGGAGCTCTGCCTTGAGCGTGGCACCTGCATGATCCGCCGCGAACGCGATCCGCATCAGCCGTCCTGTCCATCGAGCGTCGGCACGCGACCCCGGAGGTCGCCGCGAACGACGTCGCGGGCGACCGCGGCCACGCGGTCCACGGTGAAGCCGAAGGCCGCCAGGATAATAGAGCCGGGCGCGGACGCCCCGAAGTGGTCGATCCCGATGATCGCCCCGTCGTCGCCGGCGTAGCGCTCCCAGCCGAGGGAGACGCCCGCCTCGACCGTGACCCTCGCGCGCACGGCCCGCGGCAGCACGGACTCGCGGTACGCAGCGTCCTGGGCATCGAAGCGTTCCCAGCAGGGCAGGGAGACCACCCGCGCCGGCGTCCCCTCCGTCTCGAGGGCCGCGGCCGCGCCCATCGCAAGCTGCAGCTCGGAGCCGGTCGCGATCAGGATGATCGCGGGGACCCCGCCGGCCGCCTCGGTCGAGGCGGGCCGCAGCACGTAGCCGCCCCGGTTGACACCCGCCCGTGCCAGCTCGGATGTGCCCGGCAGTGTCGGCAACTTTTGCCGGGTCATCGCCAGGGCCACCGGCCCGTCACGCCGCTCGACCGCGAGCGCCCACGCTGCGGTGGCCTCGTTCGCGTCGCCCGGCCGGACGAACCACAGGTTTGGGATCGCACGCAGCGCCGCGTAGTGCTCGACCGGCTGGTGCGTCGGGCCGTCCTCGCCGAGACCCACCGAATCGTGGGTCCAGACGTAGATGACGTGAAGGCCCGCGAGGGCCGCCAGCCGTACGGACCCCCGCATGTAATCACTGAACGTGAGAAACGTGGCTGCGTATGGGATGAAGCCGCCGTGGTAGGCGATCCCATTCACCACGCCGCCCATCGCGTGCTCGCGGACACCGAACCGCAGGTTGCGCCCCGCCCCGCCGCCCGAGAAGTCGCCGCCCTCCTTGATGTCGGTGAGATTCGATTCCGACAGGTCGGCTGCGCCGCCAAAGAGCTCCGGGACCGGCCCGGCGAGCGCGGCAATGGCCTGCTGACTAGCCTGGCGGGTCGCGACGTCCTCGCCGAGGGAGTAGCTCTTCAGGCCGGCATCCCAGTCGCTCGGAAGCTCGCGGTTCAAGCGGCGACGAAATTCGACCGCTTCGGTCGGGAAGGCTTCGGCGTAGCGCTCGACTCGCGCCTCCCAACCGGCGACCAGCGCCGCGCCCCCGGGAATGGCGGCACGGAAGATCTCGAGGGCCTCGGCGGGGACGAGGAAGTTGGCGTCGGGATCCCATCCGTAGGCAAGCTTGGTGAGGCGGACCTCGTCCTCGCCGAGTGGCGCACCGTGCGCCTTCTGGGTGTCCTGTCGATTCGGGCTGCCGAATCCGATGTGCGTGCGGACGGCGATGATCGACGGCCGGTCGTCGGCACGCGCGGCCTCGATGGCGGCGGTGATCGCCGGGAGATCGTTGCCCTGATCCACCCGGCTGGTATGCCACCGATACGCATCGAATCGAGCGAGGACGTCCTCCGACCAGGCCATGTCGGTGGGCCCGTCGAGCTGGATGTGATTGTCGTCGTAGAGGACGACGAGCTTGCCGAGGCGCAGGTGTCCGGCGAGGCTGGCCGCCTCGGAGGCGATCCCCTCCTGGAGGTCGCCGTCGCTCGCAATGACCCACGTCCGGTGGTCAACGACGTCGTGTCCCGGCCGGTTGAACTCCTCGGCCAGCCGACGCTCGGCGATGGCCATCCCCACGGCGTTCGTGAAGCCCTGGCCAAGGGGCCCCGTGGTCGCCTCGACGCCGTCCGTCAGCCCGTACTCCGGATGCCCAGGCGTGCGGGAACCCCACTGTCGGAACGACCGCAGGTCGTCGAGCGTGACGGCGTAGCCCGTCAGGTGCAGGAGCGAGTACAGGAGCATCGACGCATGCCCGGCGGAGAGCACGAATCGATCCCGGTCGGGCCACGCGGGGTCCCTCGGCGCGTGCCGCAGAAAACGCGTCCACAGGGTGTAGGCCATGGGCGCCGCCCCCATCGGGGCGCCGGGATGACCCGAGTTCGCCTTCTGCACGCCGTCGATCGACAGCGTCCGAATCGTGTCGATCGCGAGGCGCTCGAGATCGGGAGCGATGCGACGCACTTGGCCCCGCTTCAGGTCGGTCATCGAGGGGATCGTACCAACGCAGGCCTCTGCCCCGATACCATCCGTGCATGGCTGCCGACCCGAAGCCACGCGTCATCATCCTCGGCGACCTCGTGCTCGACGTGGTCCTCGCACCGTCCGTCCCGATCGAGATCGGCACGGACGTGCCCGGCACGGTCGGGATCCGCCAGGGTGGCTCGGCCGCCACCACCGCCAGATGGCTCGCGCATCTCGGCGTGAATGTGCAGCTCATCTGTGCCGTCGGCCGGGACGGAGCGGGCCGGAGCCTGGTCACCCAGCTCGAGGCCGACGGAGTCCGCGTTCGTGCGGCCCGGGTGGCGGGCCTGCGGACGGGCCGGATCGGGGTCCTGGTGATGGCCAGCGGGGAACGCTCCTTCGTAGCCGATCGGCGCGCGGCGCTCGCCCTCCGGCCCGACCATCTGCGCGACGAATGGTTCGCCCAGCTCGACCTCCTCCACGTTCCCGCCTATTCACTCATGGGGGAGCCGATCGCGACAGCGGCACGCGCCGCCGTTGTTCTGGCGCGCGGGAGATCGGCGGCCCAGGTGTCCCTCGACCTGTCATCGATCGGCCCGCTCCTGGCGGAGGGCCGTCGTGCCGCCCGCGAGCTCGTGGCATCCGTGTCGCCCGACGTCCTGTTCGCCACGGAGACCGAGGTCGAGGAATTCCTCGGCCGCCAGGCGCCCGAAGGGATCCTTGAGCATGCGGCCGTCGCGGTCATCAAGCGCGGGCCGCTCGGGGCGCGCGTCCTCGCCCGTCGCGCCGGCGACGAGCCGCTTCGCTTCGATGTCGCCACCCCGCAGGTCGCGGCGGTGGACACCACCGGTGCCGGCGATGCGTTCAGTGCCGGGTTCATCGCCGGCTGGCTGGCCGCACGCGCCGCCGGCCGGCACCTCCCCGACGCACTTCACCGCGCCACCTTGGCCGGCCATCGCGCTGCGGCCCGCCAGCTCACGGTCTCGCGGCAGGAGCTTCCGCCGGGATGAGGGGATCAGTTCGCGACCGCCTGACCCTGCAGCCGGACGTCGGTGCTGCCCTCGCCGCCGGCCGGCCGGTCGTGGCGCTCGAATCCACGCTCATCAGCCACGGGCTGCCCTACCCGGATAACGTCGAGGTGGCCCGCTCGTCCGAGGCCGCGGTCCGCGAATCCGGGGCCGTACCGGCAACCGTCGCCATCCGGGACGGCAGGATCCTGGTGGGCCTGGACGATGTGGCACTCGAGGCCCTCGCGAGGGCGCCATCCGGTGGCGTGCTCAAGGCCGCCCGTCCCAGCCTGTCTGCCGCGCTCACGCGGGCAGGCTGGTCGGCGACAACCGTTTCGGCCACGATGATCGCCGCCGATGCGGCCGGGATCCGGGTCTTCGCCACGGGGGGGATCGGCGGGGTCCATCGTGGGGCACTCGGGGGCCCCGGGACGAACGGGACCCCGACATTCGACATCTCGTCCGATCTCGAGGAGTTGTCCAGGACTCCGATGGTCGTGGTCTGTGGCGGCCCGAAGTCGATCCTCGACGTTTCGGCGACGCTCGAGGTCCTCGAGACGCGAGGTGTTCCGGTCGTCTCCGTCGGCCAGCCCGATCTTCCCGGCTTCACGGCACGGTCATCGGGAGTTCGGGCTCCGTGGAGCGTCCCGGACGTCGCAGCGGCGGCCGAGCTTGCCTCTGCGCACCTCGGGCTCGGGATTGGAAGCGCGATCGTGGTGTGCGTGCCCGTGCCGGCGGACGCGGCGCTGCCCGAGGCGCTGGCCCGGGCCGTCGCCGACCGGGCCGCCCGCGAGGCCGACGAGGCCGGCGTGTACGGTCCGGCCCTGACTCCCTGGCTCCTTGCCAGGGTCGCCGAGCTCACCGACGGCGCATCGGTCCGGGCCAACACCGCCCTCATCGTCAACAACGCCCGGGTCGCGGGGCAGCTTGCGGTGCTCCTGGCGCGATTCGAGTCGTAATTACCTGGGTCGCAGAGGAAATCCCGCTGCCCTTGCGGACGCGCTTGGCCGGGTCCGTCGGCCCCGCCTTGCTGGCCATCGGGGCCGTCGCTACACTCGCCACATTGGCCGCCTTCCGGCTGAGTGACCGCCGCGCCAGGCGGGCCGGCCTACGGCCCGACGACCGGTTCCTGAGGACCCGTTGCGAGCAGTCCCGCTCGCGCCCAGGGAGACGCGATGCGAATCTACGACGGCAGCCCGCGCCAGGACTTCGAGGAGGTCCTGCGCTCGATCGGTACGTACCTCGATCAACGGGCGATGCGAGACATCCTCGTGCTCGAGGCGCCGGACGGGTTCATCGTCCAGGGTCTCGCCCACGTCGGCAGCTCGTCGAGCACGTGGTCGGAGTCGTTCGGCCAGGTCGAGAAGGAGACGATGACCTTCCTGGACGACGACATCGCCAAGTTCCTGGACGAGGCCATCGCGCGTCGCGGATCGGGGCCGCAGGCCTCGCCGCCCGGGGTGGGCCGCTACGAGCACGCGTTTCGGGTGATCGGCCAGTACATCGACGAGCATCGTCCTCGCGACATCTTCTTCTTCGAGCAGGATGGAGCCTTCGTCCTTCGTCTCCACCACGCCGGACAGTCGGGCTCGCGGCACACGCTCGTCGAGTTCACCCGTGACGACGTCGAGGCCCTGATCTCGAGTGGCCCGACGCTCCGACTTCCGCCTCGACCTGCCGGCAAAGCCGCCACCGACGGGTCCTGACCCTGACACAGGAGGTACCACCATGCGCGCACTCAAGACCGTGGCCGTCGCCCTCGGGATCACCCTGGGCGCCCTCATCGTGATTCCGCTCATCGTGCTCGCCGGCCTTTTCGTGTGGCTGAAGCTGACCGAGGAGCCCGAGGACGAGTCCATCGAACTCGATCAGGACGGGGCCTGATTCAGCGGCCCCCGACACCCTCCGCGAGCGAAACGCCCGCCGGATCCCCGGCGGGCGTTCATCGTGGCGCGCCCGGGCGCTGGTCGAGCCACCTCGTCGCGGAGCTCGCCGTCCTCCTGGTCGTGGTGGCCTGGGCCGCGAACTTCATTGTCGTCAAGGCCGCCAACCGCGAGATCCCTCCCGTCGCGTTCGCGTTCCTCCGCTTCACCACGGCCGCGATCCTGCTGCTCATCGTCCTGCGCTGGCGCGAGGGGTCCATCCGCATGCCGATCCGGCAGCTGGCGCCGATCCTGGGCCTGGGAGCGATCGGGTTCGGGGGTTACCAGATCCTGTGGGCCACGGCCCTTCAATCCATTCCGGCCGGGGACTCGGCGTTCCTGATCGCGTCGACGCCGGTCCTGACCGCCCTGTTCGCTGGGTGGGCAGGGGCCGAGATCCTGACGTCTCGCACATTGGCGGGGGCGCTCGTCTCGTTCGTGGGTGTCGGGGTCGTCGTCGGGGGCGGACCGGGCCTCGCCCTCGGGGTGTCGTTGACCGGCGACGCCCTCACGCTCGCGGCCGCTATCTGCTGGTCCATCTACACGGCATGGAGCGCGCCGCGTCTCAGGTCTCACTCGGCATTGCGCCTGACCGCGTGGGCGATGGTCGGCGGCGGCCTCGTCCTGGCGCCGGTCGGCCTCGTCCAGGCCGCCGGGGCCAACTGGGCCGCCGTCTCGCCCGGCGCCTGGGCCGGCTTCGTCTACTCAGCCGTCATACCCGCCGGAATCGCGAACGTGATCGTGTTCAATGCGATCCGGCTCCTGGGCCCCTCGAGGATCACGGTCCTCCAGTTCCTCGTGCCGTTCATCGCTGTCCTGATGGGCGCGGCGTTCCTGTCCGAGGCGATCCAGCCGGCGCAGATCGTCGGCGGCGTCGTGATCGTCGCGGGGGTCGCGATCAGCCGTTCATTCGATGTCGCCGGCCTCGCCGACAGGCTGTTCGCCCGCTGGGCGCCTTGACAATCGCACCCCTGCGAGCACAATCGCCGCCCCTAGGCAGCGGCCTGGATCGGGTGCCCGTTGATGTGCCAGACGCCCACCTTCTTCAACGGACGAGGCTCCGGCGCCTAGCATGGAGTCATCCAGCGGTTCTACACCTGGGATGCCCATAACCTGGACGTCAAGGGCGAGAACTCACTCCTCGTCGCCGACTACACGATGGGCATCCGGCTCATCGACACGAGCGACAGGACGCGACCGGTCGAAACCTCGTTCTACCTACCCAACGCAAACAAGGGCCAGGCCTGCAACGGCGGTTGTTTTTTCCAGGCCCGCGAGACCTGGGGTGCCTACTTCGGCAGCGACGGCCGGATCTACGCCTCCGACTTCTGGCTCGGCCTGTTCATCGTCAAACCGCCCAGCTGAGTCGCTGCGCCGCGACCTGGACCTGACGCGCCCGTTGTCGCCGGGTCCCCGGCCGGCACGAGTGCCCAGCGCGCTTCGTGGTTACGCGACTTGTTTGGGATACTCACCCTGAGAGTGGTAGGTAGGAGCCCCCGCCTTCAAGGACGCCGATCCGGCCGACTCGACTGCCCATCCTGTTCGACCGATGCGGGGAGACCCACCGTAACGGCCCGTGGCAGCCCCCTTGGCCCTCGGCCACGCGCCTACCACTTACCAGGGTAGTAAACGAAACGACGCGGGCCTGCCACGCGGCCGCCGGCGCGCCGGCCGGCTCGTGCCCGACCACCCGGTCCGCAGTGCCGCGCAGCCCGCCGCTCCGGATGTGCCTCGGAAACACAATTCCGAGGCCGTAGGCTCCGAGACCTCGGGCCATCGGGCAAAGTCGTGCGCGGCAGGCATCGATCGGGCCGGAAGGGGCCGCTTGGTGCCGCGTTTGGCGCCGAGGTGGCTCGTCCGGGTCGGAATTGTGTCCGGAAAACACGGACACGCCCCGGACACGCCCCGGACACGCCCCGGACACGCCCCGGACACGCCCCGGGAAGCCTCGGTGCAGCCGGCGTCGCCGATGTCGCCGTGCCGGATTCGCGCCGGGACCCGACTTCCGGTAGCATTGGAAAAACCCCCGGAGGTCTCGATCCATGGCGACGTATGTCTTTGTGACCGGAGGCGTCACCTCCTCGCTCGGCAAAGGCATCACCGCCGCGAGCATCGGTCGTCTGCTCAAGGCGCGGGGTCTCAAGGTCTCCATCCTCAAGCTGGATCCATATATCAATGTGGATCCCGGGACGATGTCGCCGTACCAGCACGGTGAGGTCTTCGTCACCGATGACGGCGCCGAGACGGATCTCGACCTCGGCCATTACGAGCGGTTCATCGACGAGAACCTCTCCCAGCTCTCCAACGTGACGACCGGCCGCATCTACCAGGCGGTCATCGCCAAGGAGCGCCGTGGCGATTACCTCGGGGGCACGGTCCAGGTCATCCCGCACATCACCAACGAGATCAAGGAACGGATCGTTCGTGTTGCCAAGGACGGCGACCCGGACTGCGTCATCGTCGAGGTCGGGGGGACGGTCGGCGACATCGAATCGCTGCCATTCCTCGAGGCCATTCGCCAGATGCGCAAGGATGTCGGCCGGGCGAACGTCCTGTACGTCCACGTGACCCTGCTGCCGGCGCTGGCCGCGACGGGCGAACTCAAGACCAAGCCGACCCAGCATTCCGTCAAGGAGCTCCGCGGGATCGGCATCCAGCCCGACGTCATCGTCCTGCGCTCGGATCACGAGGTCCCGGACGAGATCCGCGAGAAGATCGCGCTCTTCACGGATGTTCCGACGGAGGCGGTCATCCCGGCGCCCACCGCCGAAACGATCTACGAGGTGCCCCTCCAGTTCGAGGACTTCGGCCTCGGCCGGCTCGTCGTCCGCGAGCTGGGGCTCGGGGATCCAATGACCCCGCCCGATCTGGACGGCTGGCGCGCCCTGGTGGCGCGCATCAAGCGCCCCAAGCCGGAGCTCGAGATCGCCCTCGTCGGCAAGTACATCGAGCTCCCGGACGCCTACCTGTCCGTGACCGAGGCGCTGAAGCATGCCGCCTGGGCGCACGAGGTCGACGCCAAGGTCCGCTGGGTGGACTCCGAGGCGCTGACGAAGGAGAACCTTCACGCCCAGCTGGACGGGGCAGCCGGGATCCTCGTCCCCGGGGGCTTCGGCCATCGCGGCATCGAGGGCAAGGTGCTGGCCGCGCACTTCGCCCGGGACCACAAGGTTCCGTACCTAGGCCTGTGCCTTGGGCTGCAGTGCGCGGTCATCGAGTTCGCCCGCGAGGTCATGGATTCGAAGGACGTCAATTCGACCGAGTTCGACATGTTCACCGACAACCCGGTCATCGACTTCATGCCCGATCAGCGGGAGATGGAGGACAAGGGCGGCACAATGCGCCTGGGCCTCTACCCGGCCCGCCTGACCCCGGGCTCCAAGGCTGCCGCGGTCTACGGCCAGGAAGTCATCTACGAGCGGCACCGCCACCGGTTCGAGGTCAACAACCGGTACCGCCAGACGCTCGAGGCCGCCGGAATGCTCCTGTCCGGCCAGTCGCCGGATGGCCGGCTCGTCGAGATCGTCGAGCTGAAGGACCACCCCTACTTCCTGGCCAGCCAGTTCCACCCCGAGTTCAAGAGCCGGCCCGAGCGCCCACACCCCCTGTTCGACGGATTCGTGACGGCGGCCCTCGCCGTCCGTGACGGACGACAGCCCGTGCTCGCAGCACCCGGGCGGGTCGAGGCCAGCGCTCGCCCGTCCGTGGTTCAACCGGGCTGACCTGGGGCGGAAGGTCCTCGCGAGGGCGCAGCTTGAGGGTCCGACCCCCTCAGGCCACCCCACTCGCGCGCGTCGCTGCTACGCGTGGCCCGTTGACTAGCCCCTCGATTTTGCCCGTTGAGTTGCCGCTTACTCTCCCCAGGAGTGGTAGGCGCGGTTGGGCCGGTCTTTGGGCGCCTGCGGGCCCACTCGCAGCAGATTTCGTGCTCAGCCGGGCCGGCTCGTAGCCCTCCCGAAGCTGGTCACGCTGTCTACTACTCACCTGGGGAGTAGATGACGCGATGGCGCGGGCGACCGCGACCGCACACGGTACGGGCAACGCCGGCCTCGTACGGCGCGGCCTGCGATGGCCGCACAACCCCGGCCTCGCACGGCGCCTTCAGATCGCGCGGCCGGGGTTGAGATGCCATAATCGATGATCGATAACCCTCGGTCATCGTGATCACGGGCCCCTGAAGCGCCTGGGAGGTCCACGGGTGGCAGCGACAGAGGAGATTCTCGGCCAGTTCCTCGGTGATGCGTCCTTCCCGGTCACCTGGGACTCGGAGATCGAAAAGGACTTCTTCTGGGTCTACGACGACCTGCACATCCCGCACCCGGTCAGCCCGATGTTCTTCGACATCGGCGGTTGGTGGCTCAGCTGCGACCACATGTTCCGGCGCTTCGGGACGCCGTTTGCCGTCGACTGGCTGGCCAAGAACGTCAACGGCTACGTCTACACGACCGCCATTCCCGCCGATCCTGCGCTCCGGATCGACGCCACCGAGTACAGCGCCCGCTACGGGGCCCGCGTCCCGCGCGATGCGGCCTTCGCGACGACGATGGGAGCCTACCTCGACACGGTCCTGCCGGTCTATGGCCGGGACTTCGCCGACTGGTGGCGGGATC
>Ga0334722_10002050_pt1 | contig 23451 bp, 17 predicted proteins | sample C3_bottom_MG_FD_207210 | JGI IMG/M metagenome (GOLD analysis project Ga0334722, IMG submission 207210) | Sediment microbial communities from Yellowstone Lake, YNP, Wyoming, USA - C3_bottom | ecosystem: Environmental > Aquatic > Freshwater > Lake > Sediment | place: USA: Wyoming | collected... | reverse complement strand
CATCATTTCCCGGTGGCCCACCAGGCTGTCGGCGGTGGCGGAGGCCTGGTCGACCGCCGCGGCATAAGATCTTCCGGCATAGGCCGGAGAAAAACGTTTTTTAAATTCCGGCGCGACTATTTCGCCGAAACCCAGGCGGGACAGATTTGGAAGTTTTATCTTTTTGCCGTAATTCCTGAGCAGGTGCTCCACGGTGGAAACGCCCACCGCGTCTATGACCAGAAGCAGGGCGACCGGCGAATTGTTCTTCATATCCCAAAATTATAGTATATTGTAAAACTTACGCAACCAAAAAAACGGACGGAGCGAATTTCATGAAAATGCCGGTCTTTATCCTGTCTTTTTTCCTCGCCGCGAACCTCAGCGCCGGCGTAGTCAGACACGACCTGAAGGTAACGATAGACCCGGGCGGCGCCAGCCTGGAGGCGGAAGACTCGATAACTTTGCCCTCTTCGCGGGAGCAAGTAGCGGTCTTCTCGCTGCACAAGGGTCTCGCCCCCTCCATCCTTACAAAAGGCGCCATCCTTACGGAAATAGGCGGCAACGATCCCGGCGGCGACGGAGCCGTCTCCGCGAAGTATTCCGTGGCGCTGCCCAAAGGCGTGAAGGCCTTTAAAATAAAATACGGGGGCAAAATAGATCATCCGCTGGCGGACACGACGGAGAATTACGCCCGCAGCTTCTCCGAAACTCCGGGGCTTATCTCGTCCGACGGGTGTTATTTATCCGGCGCCGCTTTCTGGTATCCGGAATTCGACAAGGAACTCTCCTCCTTCGCTCTGGAGACCGACCTGCCGGCAGGATACGATTCCGTGGCCGGCGGCGACAGGACCGCGCGCGCCGTCAAGGGCGGGAGGACCGTTACCGTCTGGAAAACTTCCGCGCCCCAGGACGAGATAACGCTTACCTGCGGCAAATACAAGGAATACAACGCCGCCGACAAGGGCCTTGAATTCTACGTATTCCTCCGTGAGCCGGACGACGCTCTGGCGCAGAAATACCTGGCCGCGACCCGGCAGTATATCGACATGTACGCGGAACTTATCGGCGCCTACCCGTACGGCAAGTTCGCGCTCGTCGAGAATTTCTGGGAGACCGGCTACGGTCTCCCGTCTTTCACCCTGCTGGGACCCAAAGTGATACGTCTTCCGTTCATACTCAACTCGTCCTACCCTCACGAGATACTGCACAATTGGTGGGGCAACGGCGTTTTCGTGGATTATGAAAAGGGCAACTGGTGCGAGGGCCTTACCGCCTACCTGGCGGATTACCTGATAGCCGAGGGGCGCGGGAAGGCGAAAGAATACCGCGCCGCCACCCTTCAGAAATATTCGGACTATGTGCGCGAGGGCAAAGATTTCCCCCTGCGCGATTTCCGCTCCAGAACTTCGTCGGCCTCGGAAGCGATCGGCTACGGGAAAGCGCTCATGTTCTATCACATGCTGAGGACCAGCCTGGGCGATGACAAGTTCAGGACGGGCCTGCGGGATCTCTATAAGGAGAACAAGTTCAAGTACGCTTCGTTCGAGGATCTGAAGCGCTCTTTTGAAAAACAGACGGGAAGGACGCGGCTGGATAATTTCTTCGAGCAATGGGTGGACCGGCCCGGCGCTCCCGAACTCGCGCTTAAGGACGTAAAACTGACGCGGGAACTGGACGAACAATATCTTGAGTTCACCATCGTGCAGCTCCAGGACGGGCCGGCCTACCGGCTGGAAGTCCCGGTGGCGATACAACTGGAAGGCGTCGGCCGGGCCCGGATCAAGCGCCTGACCGTAAGCGGGAAAGAGGAGCAATTCAAATACGCGGCACCGGTGAGGCCGCTGCGCGTGGAGCTGGACCCCGAGTTCGACCTTTTCCGCAAGCTTAGCCCGCTCGAGACCCCGCCCACCCTGTCCCGCCTGCTGGGCGCGGATAAGCCGCTTATCCTGCTGCCGGCCGGCGCTTCCAGCGCGGTTTACAGCGCCTACGAGTCTTTCGCCCTAGCCTGGAGCAAGGATAAAGGGAATCTTCCGGAGGTCAGGAAAGATTCCGAGATCGGCTCCCTCCCCAAAGACCGCCAGATCTGGATAATAGGCTCGGAGAACGTTTTTTATCCCGATGCCGCGGCGCGGCTGGAAACTCTGGGCGCCAGGCTTTCCGCCAGCCGGGTGATACTCGACAACCAGGAATTTCAGCTCTCTTCCGGAACTTTCGTTTTCGCCGGCCGTAATCCCGGCGATCCCGCTTATTCAGCCGGGCTCATCCTCACCGGCACGCCGGAAAAGCTGCCGCTGCTGGCGGCCAAACTGCCGCATTACGGGAAATACGGGTTTTTGGTCTTCGATCCGGAAATGACTTCCACAAAGACCGGCGGCTGGGAGCCGGGCAATTCCCCGCTCTCCGTTGAATTGCGGCCCTCGCCTGAACGGCCCACATACCCCGCGCGCGCGCCGCTGGCCGCGCCCGGGACCGTCTTCTCCGCGGAAAAGATGAAGGCCCATATTCTACGCCTGGCTTCCGGGCTTGAGGGACGCGGACCGGGAGAACCGGGACTGGCAAAAGCCCACGAGTACATCGGCAAGCTGCTGCGGGGATACGGTTTAAAGCCGTTTCCGGGAAGCACCCTGACGCAGGAATGGAAAGAAAACGGCCGAACGCTTAAGAACCTGGCCGGCATTCTGGAAGGCGGTTCCCGCAAAGATGAATATGTAGTGATAAGCGCCCATTACGACCACTTACCCTCCGGGGCAGGCAAAGTATTCCCGGGAGCCAACGACAACGCCTCCGGCGTCGCTCTTATGCTCGAACTGGCGCGCTACTATTCCGGACAGCGCCCGGCGCGCAGCATCGTCTTCGCCGCTTTTGACGGAGAGGAGGAGGGACGCCTGGGCTCGAAGCATTTTGTCGCCGGCCTGGCTCCGGGTATGGCCGCCAGGATAGACGCCGACATCAATCTGGACTCCGTCGGCCGGCTGGAAGGCGGGAAAATATTATTCCTGAATTCCGGCTCCTCGGATAAATGGGTCCATATACTGAGGGGCGCCGGCTTTGTGACAAGTACGGACTACGAGGCCTCGCGGCAGGACCTGGATTCGAGCGACCAGGCGAGTTTCATAGAAGCGGGCGTGCCTGCCGTGCAGGTTTTGAGCGGCATGAACGCCGACTACCATAAGACCACGGACACCGCCGATAAAATAGACCGGCAGGGCATGGTCAAAGAGGCCGAATTCCTGAAGGAGATCATAGACTACCTGGCCGGGGACAGCGACCTTCTGACCCGCCCGGGCGCGGCGCCGCAGCAAACCCGGGGCGCGCCTTCCGGAGAAAGAAAGGCCTCCACCGGCCTCGTACCGTCCTTCGAATGGGAGGGTAAAGGCGTGCGGGCGGATTCGGTGGCACCCGGTTCCCCCCTGTCAAAGACGGGGTTCAAAGCCGGAGACGTTATAATAAAGATAAACGGGATCCCGACGGACGACCTGAAAGCTTACTCGCGGGAACTGAAGAAATACGGCCCCGGCGAAAAGATAAAGCTGACCTATCTTTCCGACAACTCGGAAAAAGATCTGGAGCTGGAACTCGCGGCGAAATAATATCAGGGTTTATCTATATTGCAGGTTTTGACGCCTAAAAGCATATAGATCCCGCACCACCCGATTATCCCGGTGACCAGGGAAAGCCCCGCGGCGACGCCCATGATCGCGCCCGCGATACCGCCGGTGATGAACGCCACATACCCGAGGCCGAGCCCGACCATTATCCTTATCACCCTGTCAAGACCACCGATGTTCCTGGTTATCATAGATACCCCTCCCTTCATACTTCCCGCACCGGCATCGCTCGCCCGCAAGCGTGTCCGCCGCCGCGTAAGAACAGCTCCACGCCGCTCAAGGCGCCAGGTTACAGGAACGGCAGCACGTTTATAAAATCTTTAGGCGGGTCCGTCTCCAGGGACCTCTTTTTACCGGCCATGTCCGTAAATTCCAGTTTATAGGAATGCAGCATCAGCCGCGGATACGCCGACTGCCTGGCCTGGTCGCCGTAGAGCGGGTCTCCGATAACCGGATGTTTGATGTAGTACATGTGCACCCGTATCTGATGGCGGCGGCCCGTAATGATCTGCACCTCCAGCAGAGTGGAGCGCTTATAATGCTCCAGCACCTGGTACCTGGTTATGGAATTCTTTCCATTGAACCCCACGCCCATCCTTCCGGAACCGTAAGCCTGGATGGGCTTATCCACTTCCCCGCGTTTTTCCTGCACCCGCCCCTCCACGGCTACCAGGTACTTTTTCTTTATATCCTTGGTTTCGAACAATTTCGAAAAATAGCGGTGGGAGTTCTCGTTCTTGGCGAAAAGTATAAGGCCGCTGGCATCCCTGTCCAGGCGGTGGACCACGAACATCGGGCGTTTTTGCGCCTGCGTCAGCAGCGCGAGCAGGTTCTTTTCCTTCGCGGCCGGCCCGCGGCCCGGCATCGTCAGCAGACCCGACGGTTTATTGACCACTATATACTCGTCATCCTCAAAAACTGTCTGTAATTGGCTCATCAGGCGATCTCCGGGTGGAAGTCTTTTTTATAGCAATAACCGGCGAAGATGGAAGTCACTCCGCCGAAGAACAGGAACAGCGCGGCCAGGAAGATGGCGATGGCCAGGCCCCAGGCGTCCGAAACCATCCCGATGATGGTGGGCGATACCGCGTCGCCGAAAGCGTGCAGAATGAAAATATCGAGAGCGAAAGCCATCGAACGCATATTGACCGGGACTATCTCCACTATGGCCGCGTGGTAAGGCCCGGAGTGGGCGAAAATGAAGAACTCGGTCAGGAATATCATCGCCAGGGCCATGTGCAGGCTGCCGGCCAGCACGGCCAGAACCCCGAACGGCATGCTCAGGAAAAAGCTGAGGTACCCGACGATGAAATAAGAGCGCTTGGTCTTTTTATGCAGCCAGTCGGCCAGCCAGCCTCCAAAGAGGCTGCCGGATACGCCCGCCAGGACCGTAACGATACCAAAGGTGAACCCGGCCCGAGCGACGGAAAGGTCGAAAGTCCTGACAAAATAGGACGGCATCCAGGCCGCCAACCCGCCCACCGAAAAAGTGCCGATGGCCTGCGAAAAAGCTATCAGAAGGAACGTCCTGTTCTTAAAAAGCCCCTTATACCGGCCAAGCGTGATCGTTTCGTCCGCTCTGGCTTTTTTCTCTTCCGTTTCTTTCAGGAACAGGGCCAGCACGCCCAGAAGTATTCCCGGGGCGGCTACAATATAGAAGGCGGCACGCCAGCCGAAATGCTGTCCAAGGACGCCTCCGAGCAGATAACCCACGGCGCTGCCTACCGGGATCGCCAGAGCGTACAGCGAGAGCACCCTCGCGCGCGAACCTATCGGGAACCATTCGGCCAGGTAGGAAGGCGACACCGTCCCGTAGCCGGCCTCGCCGATCCCCACCGCCGAGCGGGCAAAGATCATCTGAGGATAGGTCCGTATCATGCCGGTGAAGAGCGTGGCGATGCTCCAGAAGATCACGCTGAGGCCGATTATGGAGGGCCTTCTGTATTTATCGCCGAAATAGCCGACCAACGGGGCGAAACACATGTACACGATCATGAAAGAGGAAGCCAGGAAACCCAGCTGGGTATCGGTCAGCGAGAGATCCGTTTTTATGAGCGGGAAGACGGCGTAGAGGACCTGCCTGTCGATATAGTTGAAAAGACTGATGAAAAAGATGAGGAAGAGGACTTTTTTAGAGTAGGGATTATCGGTGAACATCCATAGTATCTTATCAAATAAGAGTTAAAACCTAAAATTATGCTAATATTTACTCAAGATTTATAACCGCCGCGGCATCCGACAATATTAAGGAGATAAAATGAAAACCCTGACCAAGAAAACCTCAAAAAAAACCGGCAATATCACCTATACCAACAAGAACGGTTACGAAAGACTTTCCCCCGCGGACGCCAAGCTCATGGAAGCCGTGAACAAGCTGTACCTGGATTTTCTCACCGCCGGCAAGACCGAGCGCGAAGCCCACGACGAAGGCGTGCGTCTGCTGGAGATCGCCGGATTCAAGGACATGGTGAAATTCGAAAAAGACGGCACCAGGCTCGTGCCCGGCGACCGGATCTACAAGTCCTGCGCCGGCAAGACCCTGATGGCCGTCATTATCGGCAAAAAGCCGCTTGAGGCCGGTATGCAGATCGTGGGCGCCCACACCGACGCCCCCCGCATCGACATCAAGCAGAACCCGCTTTATGAGAACGGCGGCATGGCCCTTCTGGACACCCATTATTATGGCGGCATCAAAAAATACCAGTGGGTGACAATACCGCTGGCGCTGCACGGTGTGTTCGTAAAGCCGAACGGCAAAACGATAAAGGTCACCATAGGCGAGGACGCCAGCGACCCCGTGCTCTGCATCACCGACCTCCTGCCGCACCTCGGCGCCGACCAGGGCAAGAAGACGCTCTCGGAGGGCATAGAGGGCGAGAACCTGGACGTTATCGTGGGTTCCACTCCGGTGAAGGAAAAAGACCGCAAAGAAAAGATCAAGTATAACATCCTCAGGATCCTGAACGAAAAATACGGCGTGACCGAGGAAGACTTCCTCTCCGCGGAACTTGAACTTGTGCCGGCCGACAAACCCCGCGAATGCGGCCTGGACCGTTCCATGGTCCTGGCCTACGGCCAGGACGACCGCGTCTGCGCCTACACGGCCCTGAAAGCGATAACGGAGATCAAGGGCGTGCCGGAATACACTTCCTGCGTCCTGCTTTGCGACAAGGAAGAGATCGGCTCGGTGGGCGCCACCGGCATGGCCTCCAACTTTTTCGAGAACACCTCGGCCGAACTCGTGAACCTCACCTCCGAGAACTACAGCGGCCTGGTGCTCAAGCGCGCCCTGAGCAATTCCTGGATGCTCTCGGCCGACGTTAACACGCTGTTCGACCCGCTCTACGCCAGCGTTTCGGAGAAGAAAAACACCGCTATCCTGAACCACGGCCTGTGCCTGACCAAATACTGCGGGTCCCGCGGAAAATCCGGTTCCTCGGACGCCAGCGCCGAATTCGTGGCGGAAGTCCGCCGGATCTTCGACAAAGCCGGCGTCATCTGGCAGACCGGCGAGCTGGGCAAGGTGGACCAGGGCGGCGGCGGCACCATAGCGTACCTCATGGCCCGCTACGGCATGCACGTCGTGGACTGCGGCGTGGGACTCCTGTCCATGCACGCGCCGATGGAGCTGGCCGGCAAGCTGGATATTTATATGGCTTACAAGGGCTACCTGGCCTTCCTTAAGGACGGAAGAAAATAAGCGCGATGCCCCTCAAAATACTCATAACCGGCGGAACGTTCGACAAAGAATATAACGAGCTCAACGGCGAACTCTTCTTCAGGGACACCCACCTGAAGGAGATGCTCGCCCTCGGGCGCTCGCGCGTCAAGATCAGCGTGCGGACGCTGATGATGATAGACAGCCTTTTCATGACGGCCGCCCACCGCAAACAGATCCTCAAGGCCTGCCTGGCCTCCAGGGAACGCAGCATCGTCATTACCCACGGCACCGACACCATGCCCGAAACTGCCAGGCTGCTGGGCCCTGAGATAGCTGACAAGACCGTGGTGCTGACCGGCGCCATGGTCCCTTACAAATTCGGCAGTTCCGACGGGATGTTCAACCTGGGCTCGGCCATCTCGTTCGCGCAAACGCTCCCCCCGGGCGTCTACATCGCCATGAACGGCAGGTACTTCAGCTGGCGTAACGTGCGCAAGAACAAGACCAAAGGCGAGTTCGAAGAAATACGATAACGGGAAGATCTTAACGCGGCTGCAGCATGCCGGCGGGCGCCGGCACGCTCAAAAGATGCTCTTATCTTTCTCCCAGACGGCCTTGCTGCGCTCGTTAGAGAACAACTCGACCTTTCCGGAACCGTCTATCCACAGGGCGGCCGTACCCTTCAGCCGGCCCAGCAGCGCGAAGGCCTTCTGCTTGCCCATTACCGCGAGGACCGCAGACGGAATGTACTCATCCTCTTTAATGCTGGGGAAGTAGACTATCAGGTTGGAGAAGTCGGGTATAGGATAGCCGGTTTTAAGGTCCAGGATATGGGAATACAGTTTCCCTTCTATCTGCACGAAATGATCGCGCCCCGAGCTGGACATGACGACGCCGTCCTGGAAACGGAGCCGCCCCAGGATGTGGCCTTCATGGAAGGGATCGGGGACGTCATAGGTCCAGTCTTTCTTGCCGTAAGCCAGCATATAACCGCCGAGCCTGAGTTCCACGGGGAATTTGTGCTCCGCGAATTTTTTTATGACCTCGCGCCCCCTCTCCAGGCAGTAGCCCCGGAGGATGCCGCCCATATTTATCTGCACGGGTTTCGTAAAGCGGACAAGTTTTTTTTCACGGTCCACCTGGACGAATTCCGACCCCATGCTGGAAAGCGCTTTGGCGATCTCCGCCTTTGCGGGCATCTTCTTGGAGGCGGCGGCATCTTTCCAGATCGGCCATAGCGGTGCGAACGTGATATCAAAAGCGCCGTTCGTCAGATTGTAATAGTCCATGGACAGCCCCAGCAGCCTGAGGAACTCATCGTCCACCCTGATCCATTCCCCGTACGCTTTTTTGTTCACGTACGTGGTATAGGTGTAAGGCTCCCCGAAATTATATTCGTCGGAGATCCTCTTCCATTCCTTGAACACGGTGTCGGCGACTTTTTTCCCCTCTTCGGCATCCGAGGTGAAGACCTTCACATGGGCGGGCACGCCCATGATGAACATCGTTTGGACGTAGACATCGTCCTTTTTCGCGCAGGCGGAGAGAGCCAGGAGCGCCGCGGCGGGTATGGCCAGTCTTTTCCACAGGAACATGCGTCCCCCAAATACCACATGACCGAGATTTACAGTGACTCAGGTTACGATATCAATTTTACCCCCGATGGTTCAATTATGGAAAGACGCTCGTGAATTTCAGGATCATTTTGACTTTGCGGAATGGTTTTTGTATTCTGACTTTATCGAACCCGGGGAGGACCTTATAATGAAAACTATCGAACGCCTCATACTCATGAGCCTGGCGCTGGGGCTGACATTTGCGGCGCCCGCCTTTTGCGAAAAGCCGACGCTGGAGTCCCTCTCCGACAAATTACAGGACGGGATAAAAGACCAGCCCGGTATAAAGCTGGCCGTGCTTGAATTCGCCTACACGAGCGGCAAAGAATCGGAAGGTCCCGTTATCGTGCAGGAACGGCTGACCACCATTCTGGCGCAGAATAAAAAAATGACCCTTATCGAACGGAACCTGCTTAAAAAAGTGATGGGCGAACTTAAGCTCCAGGCCTCCGGGGCCATCGATGAAGAGACCGTAAAAAAACTCGGGAAGCTCCTTGGCGCCGCGGCCGTGGTCACCGGCACTTTGAACGACCTCAAGGACGAGACCACCGAGGTCAACGCCAGGATAGTGGACACCGAAAGCGGAAAGATACTTTCAGCCGCCGGGGCCGTCATCAAGAAGACCTGGCAGGACAAGGGAACTGCCGTAACCGTGACCCCGAACCCTGATTTCGCCGGCAAACCCCTGGTCCAGATAGCGGTCCTCCTGGACACGTCCAACAGCATGGACGGGCTCATCAACCAGGCCCGCAACCAGGTCTGGAAGATAATCAACGAACTCAACGCCTCCGAGAAGAGCGGTTCGACCCCCGTAATAGAAGTGGCGGTATACGAGTATGGCAACACTTCGCTGAGACAGGATAAAGGCTGGATACGCCAGGTCCTCCCTTTCACGCGCGACCTGGATAAGGTCGCCGCGGAACTGTTCGCCCTCAAGACCAACGGCGGGGACGAATACTGCGGGCAAGTGGTGAAGGACGCGGTCACCGAACTGAACTGGAGCAAGAAGACCGACGCCTACAAGGCTATCTTCATCGCCGGCAACGAGCCATTCACCCAGGGACCCGTGGACTTCAATCAGGCCGCCGCGCTGGCCAAAGCTAAAGGCATATTCGTCAACACCATCTTCTGCGGACGGCGCCAGGAAGGCATAGCCACCCAGTGGCTCGCCGCCGCCCAGGCGGCCGAAGGAGAATACACCAATATAGACCAGTCGGCCCCAGTTGCCTCCATCAACGCGCCGCAGGATGACCAGATAGCCCAGTTGAGCGGTAAGCTCAACTCCACCTCCGTGGCCTATGGTTCGCTGGGCGCAGCCCGGATGAAGAAACGGGAAGCGCTGGACGCCAACGTTGCCGCCTCCGGTTCCGGCGCGGTAATGGCCGAACGGGCGGCTTTCAAAGCCTCTGCCCCCGCGGCCATGGCGGCCGAGGAAGCCTCCTGGGACGTCATAACGGCGGTCGAAAGCGGCTCCATTAAGCGCGACGAGATAAAAAAAGACCAGCTGCCAGATGAGCTGAAAAAAATGGACAAATCCGAGTTGAACAAGTATCTGGATTCCAAGCTCGCCGAACGCAAAAAGATAAAAGCCGATATCATCCGCCTTCAGTCCGAGAGGGTAAGATACATAGCCGACGAGGAAAAGAAGCGGACGGGGGCGCCGGTCACCCTGGATAAGGCCATTATAGACGCCGTCCACAAACAGGCCACTCAAAAAGGCTATAAGTTCACACACTGATATAAACGCTCGGCGGTAAAGGCCTCCGCGTTCCGGCGCGGAGGCCTTTTTGTTTAGACATTCCGGACGGTGTTTAATAGAATGTACTTATGCCTTTACTGCTTGCCGCCGCCCTGACCCTGCTCCTGCCCGGAACCCTTGTTTTCGCCCAGACATCCCCATCGCTCGAGGACAAAGTCGGCCAGCTCCTTATGATCTCCATCGACGCGGCGGAAGTCGCCAAAGCCACGGCCGCCGTGGCGCAGGGCCTGGGCGGCATACAACTGCAATGGGGTTCCTATTCGCTCGAGGACACCCGCCGGCTCACCGACGAACTGCAGCGCGGAGCCCTGGGCAGCGGCTCGCGCATCCCCCTTTTCATCGCCACCGACTACGAAGGCGGCAGCGTCTACGTTCCTACCACGCTGGGACTGGCCGAACTTCCCACGAACATGATGCTGGGCGCCGCGGACGACGAGAACAATACGGCCTCGCTTTTCTACCTGGCCGGCCGTGAACTGAAGCGGGCCGGCATCAACATGGTCTTCGGCCCGGTACTGGACGTCAATACCAATCCGAAAAATCCGATAATCGGCGTACGGGCCATCAGCGGGACTCCCGGACTCGTCTCAAAGATAGGCTCGGCCGTGCTGAACGGCTTCCGGACCGGCGGCATACTGGCGGTGGCCAAACATTTCCCCGGCCACGGCGCGGCCGATACCGATTCCCACAAGCTCCTGCCGGTCATAAACCTGACGCCGGCGGAACTGGAGCGGGACCACCTCCGGCCTTTTAAGGATGCCATCGCGCTGAAAGTCCCCGTTATAATGACCGCGCATATACTTTATCCGGCCCTCGACCCCGAAAAGCCGGCCACGCTTTCGAAACCGGTCATCATGGACCTGCTTAAGAATAAACTGGGGTTCAACGGTCTGGTCATCACGGACAGCATGGACATGAGCGCCGTAACTTCAAAATACCCGATACATAAAGCGGCGGCCCTGGCCCTTAAAGCCGGCGCCGACGTCATCCTCCTCGGCAAGGGCGATTTTCTGAAAGCCCGCGGCGAGATAGTCCGTCAGGTCAAGGCGGGCCTCATCACCGAGACCCGGATAAATGACGCCTATTACAGGGTTTATGAGACCAAGCGGACGGCCGGACTGTTCGAAGCCCAGACCTACCCTTCCCCTTTCGACAAAGCCTACATCAATATCGCCGAAGCCCTTTCGCGTGAAGCCGTCACCCTCACCGCTGACAACGAACGCCTTGTGCCGCTCAAGGATAAGACCTTGAAGACCGCGATAATAATATTTTCCCCGCCGCGCTTCAGCGGCAACGCCCTCGCGCTTTACAAGGTGCTGTCGGAGCGCGGTTACGCAGTGGAACAGTCGGTTTTCGATATGAATCCGGACGACGCCGCGATCTCAAAAGCCCTGGCCGTCGGAAAGTCGGCGGACCGGCTTATTATCGGCAGCTTCCAGTGGGCCCAGGCCCAGAACAAGAACCAGAAAAAAGCGATAAAGGCGCTGCTGTCCGCAGGGAAGCCATCGGTCCTCATAAGCCTTATGAGCCCCTATGATCTGCCGAATTACCCGGAGGCCGGCGCCGCCATGGCCGTTTACGGTATGACCGCGCCGGGCATGGCCGCCGCCGGCGAAGTGCTGACCGGTGAGACCCAGCCGGTCGGACGCCTGCCGGTCAAACTGGACTGAGCCATGGACCTGAAACGCACGCTTATAATAATCCTGATCACCGTTTCCGCGCTCCTGGTCGTCAGAAAATACGCCTATGAGCCGATGTACATAGCCAGCGAATCCATGGCTCCCACTCTTTACCTCGGTCAGCGCATGATCATGGATAAACTGGCCCTCAAGTTCCGCGAACCCGAACGCGGCGAAATAATCGTCTTCCATTCCCCGGTCGGCGAGGACCATGAATCGGTAAAACGGGTAATAGCCGTGCCTGGAGACACGGTAGAGATCAGGAACAAGGAGGTCTGGGTGAACGGGAACCGGCTTATCGAGCCGTATGTCCAGCATACCAGGCCGAACGAAGCGCTGGATGGCGACGTTCTCGGCCCTCTTACCGTACCCCCCGGAGGCCTGTTCGTGCTGGGCGACAACCGCGACAGCTCCGGGGATTCAGCCACCTGGAAGGACCCGGCCACGGGCGCTAAGTTCTACTTTCTCCGGATCTCTTCGGTGACCGGAAAAATACGGGGTATTTACTAAGGTTTGTTAATTAATTACACTCTTATCTATATGGCAAAGCGCGGCGGCAAAGTCCTCACTTTAAACCTGTCCCTCCTCGTTCCGCTTTTTTTCGCCTGCCTCTGGGCTTGTTCGCCCGGCGAGAAGATGGACTCTTCCAAACCCGCGGTCGGCCTGGTCTTCGACGTGGGCGGCCGCGGCGACAAATCCTTTAATGACTCGGCCTATAACGGGATAGAAAAGGCCCAGAAAGATTTCGGAATACCCATAGACTATATCGAGCCCGGCGAAGGCGCCGACAAGGAATCCGCCCTCAGGCAGATGGCCTCCGGCCACTACGGACTTATCTTCGGCACCGGCTTCCTTTTCACGGATGACATAAACACCGTCGCGGGCGATTTCCCCGCCAAGAAATTCGCCTGTATCGATTACGCCATAGACCCCTCGAAGACCATCCCCCCGAACGTGCTGGCCATCAAGTTCAAGGAAGAGGAAGGCAGCTTCCTGGTGGGCGCCATAGCGGCCCTCACCACGAAGACCAACGCCATCGGTTTCGTTGGCGGTATGGACATCCCGCTGATACACAAATTCGAGGCCGGCTACCGGGCGGGCGCGCTGCACGTCAACCCGAAGTGCAAAGTCCTCATCGGCTACGCCGGCGTGACGGGCGAAGCTTTTAAGAATCCCGCCAAGGGCAAGGAGATCGCCCTTTCGCAGATCGGCAAAGGCGCCGACGTAATTTTTCACGCCTCCGGCTCCACCGGGCTGGGCGTTTTCGAGGCCGCCCGCGACAAGCACATTTACGCCATAGGCGTGGACTCCGACCAGTATGGCGAAGCCCCGGGCTATATCCTTACCTCTATGATCAAGATGGTCGACATCTCGGTCTACAAGACCATACAGGAATACCTGAACGGCACTTTCAAAGGCGGCATGCAGGAATTCGGCCTCGCCGAGGACGGCGTGGGCTATGTTTACGATAAACACAACAAAGACCTGATAAAGCCCGAAGTCATAAAGAAAATTGAAGAGCTTAAGAAGCTGATCATCGCGGGAAAGATAAAAGTGCCGAACACCAACAAATAAATGGGAACCGAAGAAATTTTAGCCATCGAACTTTCGGGCGTCACCAAACGCTTCGGCAGCATTTACGCCAACAAGGATGCTTCGCTGAAAGTAAGAAAAGGCGAGATCCACGCCCTCGTGGGCGAGAACGGCGCCGGCAAATCCACTTTGATGAAGATACTCTACGGCATGTACCGCCCCGACGCCGGAGAGATAAAGGTGAACGGCAAGGCGGTGGCGCTGAAGTCCCCCAAAGACGCCATAGACCTCAGGATAGGCATGGTCCACCAGCATTTCATGCTGGTCAAGACCCTCACCGTGGCCGAGAACGTGGTTCTCGGCGAAGAACCGGTAAAGGGCGGCTTCTCGCTGGACTACGCCAGGGCCAAGGAAGAGACAAAGCGCCTTATCGAAAAATTCAACCTGATCCTGGACCCCGACGCCCTGGTCTCCGACCTCAGCGTGGGCGAGGAACAGCGCCTCGAGATCCTGAAGATACTCTACCGCAAGGCCGACATCCTCATTCTGGACGAGCCGACGGCGGTGCTCACGCCCCAGGAAATAAAATATTTTTTCGACATCATCAAGAAGCTCAGCTCCGAGGGCAAGACCGTAGTGCTGATAACGCACAAGCTCAAGGAAGTGCTGGCCATTTCCAGCTCGGTGACCGTAATGCGCCAGGGCGCCACGGTGGCCCGGGTGGAAACCGCCGGCGCCACCGAAAGCTCCCTCGCCCAGCTCATGGTCGGCCGCCCCGTGGTCTTCCAGGTGGAAAGGACCCCGAGGACAAAAGAGGAACTGGCGAAAAGCGGCACCGTGCTGGCTGTCAGCGCCCTCAAAGCCATGTCCTCCAAAGGCCACGTCGCGCTGGACGGCTTTTCACTTGAAATAAAAAAAGGCGAGATCTTCGGCATCGCCGGAGTGGAAGGCAACGGACAGTCGGAGCTCATCGAGGTGATCACGGGCCTTAAACGCCCCGTTTCGGGTTCGGTCACCGTGCTGGGGGATATTATAAATTTCGCGGTCAATTCCCCCCGGAAGATGTTCGACGCGGGCCTCGCGCACATCCCGGAAGACAGGCATAAGAAAGGCCTCATTCTGGACTATTCCGTAGCTGAGAACATGATCCTGGGCAGACACAGGGAACCGGTCTTTTCCACGCCCGCCAAAATAGATTTCGCCGCCGTGAACGCCTTCTCCGTAAAAGAGGTCGGCGACTACGGCATTTACCCCCCCCGCACCGATCTGCGGGCCGGGGCGCTCTCGGGCGGCAACCAGCAGAAGATCGTGGTCGCCAGGGAACTCTCCCGCGAACCCCGGCTGCTGATAGTTGCCCAGCCCACCCGGGGCGTGGACGTGGGCGCCATAGAATTCATCCACAAGAAGATCATCGAGGCCAGGGACGCGGGCTGCGCCGTCCTGCTTATCTCCGCCGAACTTTCAGAAATACTTTCACTCTCCGACCGCGTGGGGGTTATCTACCGCGGCCGGATAGCCGGCGTTTTCGGCGCCGGCGAGGTCAACGAAGAGCAGCTTGGCCTGCTGATGATGGGCGGGAAGAACTGATCATGAAACTTTCGAAAACATCCAAGGGTTTCCTCATAAACATAGGCGTGACCCTGGCCGCGATACTCGCGTCTTTCATCGTCGGGGCTTTTTTCATCCTGCTGGTCGGCGCCAACCCCCTCATGGTCTACTGGAAGCTCTTTGAAGGCATAGTCCTGAACCCGTACGGCCTGGCGCAGACTTTGTTCAAAGCCACGCCCCTCATCATGACGGGGCTGGGTATAGCCCTGGGGTTCAAGGCCAATATTTTCAATATAGGCGCGGAAGGCCAGATGGTAATGGGCGGCTTCGTCTGCGCCTGGCTGGGATTCACTTTCGCCGGCCTCCCGCCGTACCTCCTGGTACCGCTCTGTATCCTCGGCGCGTTCATCGGCGGCGTGCTCTGGGCCGCGGTGCCGGCCATCCTGAAGGTCAGGACCGGGGCGCACGAGGTCATAACCACTATAATGATGAATTTTATCGCCTTAGCCCTTACTAATTACCTGGTCACCTACTTTTTCCACCTGCCCGAAACCGTGCACACCCAGCTGACCTCAACGGCCGCCTACCTGCCCAGGCTCGACCAATACATCGCCCCTTTCAAGGGTTCGCCCGCCAACGTGACCCTTTTCCTGGCCGTCGCCCTGTGCGCCGCCTTCTGGTGGCTCATCTGGAAAACACCCTACGGTTACGAAACGCGCGCCATAGGACTGAACCCTTCCGCGGCCGAGACCGGCGGCATAAACATCAAGCGCAACATCCTGCTGACCTTCCTCATCTCCGGCGGCCTGAGCGGCCTGGCGGCCACTAATTTCATCATGGGCTATAAACACTATTTTGAAGAAGGCTTCTCGCAGGGCGTGGGTTTTATGGGGATAGCGGTGGCGCTGGTGGGCCAGAATAACCCGTTCGGCATAATCTTCGCCGCGCTTCTTTTCGGCGCGCTCTCTCACGGCACGCTGGTAATAAACGCCATGGTTCCCAAGGATATCATACAGATACTCCAGGCGCTGGTCATAATTTTCGTCATCTCGTCGAATCTGCTGATTAAGAAATATATCAAGAAACTGAACGAAGACTGATCATGACCGAATTTCTGCAGATATTCACTCTCGCCCTCCTGAGCACGACCATCCGTATCTCCGTGCCCTACATCCTCACGGCACTCGGGGCCACGGTCTCGGAACTGGGCGGCGTGGTGAACATCGGTCTTGAAGGCCTTATACTTATAGGGGCTTTCTGCTCGGTACTGGGCAATTACTACACCGGCAACCCCTGGCTGGGCGTCCTGTGCGCCATCGCCGGCGGAATGTTCTTCGCCTGGATACACGCCGTGGTCTGCATCAAGTTCCGCGCCAACCAGATCATCTCCGGCCTGGCCATAAACATCATGGCGGTCGGAGTCACAAAATTCTTCCTGAAATATTTCTTCCATTCCTCTTCCAACTCCGGCCGCATCTCCGGCCTGCCGAAATTCGACGTCCCGTTCCTTTCGAACGTGCCGGTGCTGGGCGACATCGTCACCAACCCGCTTATCCTGCTGACCATCGTTCTCGTTGCGGCGGTCTATTATACCGTCTACAAAACTCCTTTCGGCCTGCGGCTGCGCGCCGTGGGCGAGAACCCCGAAGCGGCGGACACCCTGGGCGTGAACGTCTACAGGATGCGCTACGCCGGCGTGATCATTTCGGGCGCGCTGGCCGCGCTGGGCGGACTGTGGCTGGCCTATGACCAGCACCAGTTCACGGACGGCATGAGCGGCGGACGCGGCTATATCGCCCTGACCGCTATAATCTTCGGCAAATGGAACCCGGGGCTTGCGACTCTCGCCGCCCTTTTCTTCGGCTTCGCAGAGGCCATCCAGATACAGCTGCAGACGATAGGCGTGGACCTGCCGGTGCAATTCATCCAGATGATACCGTACGTTCTCACCATTATCGTTCTGGCCGGATCGTTCTCCAAAGCCGTCGCCCCCTCGGCGGACGGCGTCCCCTACGAAAAAGAATAATTACAGGCAGCGAAGAAATAAAAAAGCCCGGGAACCCGGGCTTTTTCTTTAGGTTTTGGTGGTCGAGCTACTTCGTTAATTTGCTCTTTTCAATTTCGCCTGCGGGCGGAAGAGCCCAGAGCTTCACGGTCGCGTCCTTGGAACCGGAAACCAGCATTTTTCCGTCCGGAAAAAAGGCCAGCGCTTCCACGCTGTCCGCATGTCCGATGTAAATTTTTACCGGGTCCTTGGAGGCCAGGGTCCAGAGCTTAACGGGACCATCCAGCCCGCCGGAGGCGACGTAACGGCCGTCCGGGGAAAAGGCCACGGTCCGGGCGCCCCCCTCGTGGGCCTTGAAAGTATTTATGACCGCGCCATCCGAAAGCCGCCATACCTTTACCGTTCCGTCCAGGCTGGCCGTGGCGGCGTAAGCGCCGTCCGGGGAAAGAGAAACACACCGTATGGGCTCCGCGTGGGCCTTGATGGACCTTGTGATATTGCCGCCCGCTATGTTCCACACGTTAAGCACGCCGTCCGCCCCGCCCGAGATCATCGCCAGACCGCTCGGCAGGAAAGCTATGGAATTGACCCCGCCGGAGTGCCCCTTGAGCACCTTGTAAGTGGCCCCCGTCTTTACGGTCCAGATGCCTATACATTTAAACCCGCCGGAGGCGATATACTCCCCATCCGGAGAGAACTTAAGGGAATAGATGCTGAAACTCTGGCCCACTATCGTGTCGGTGTTGGCGCCGCCGGGGATCTTCCAGAACTCTATCGTCTGGTTCCCCACCGAGGCAAGAATATCTTCCTTAGGCGAGAAATCGAGGGCCCAGACGCTGTCCGTATGACCCCCTATGACTTTTTTAAGCTTCCCGGTCTTGAGGCTCCACAGTATCACGCTCTGGTCCTGGCCGGCCGAGGCCAGGTATTGTCCGTCCGGAGAAACGGCCACGGCCTCCACGGCTTTCCTATGCCCGGCAAAAGTTCTCACGGGCATATCCATTACCGCGGCGCGGACAAGCACCGGGCAAAGCCAAAGAATAAAGAATGATCTGCAGATCGCGGACACGTCCCCCCCGAAAAACGCCGATATTTAGTTCCCGACCACCCAAGGCCGGGGCTGCGGATATTCTACACTATCGTCCGCAAATTTCAAAGGACCGCGGTCAACCCGGCGCGGTACGGACCGGCTGTTCTAAATAAAATCATTTTTTGTCATAATAGATACTACACGTATGGCGCTTAAATTTCTGATCAATTCCCTTTTCAGGGGCGGCGCGGAAAAGCAGGCCGCGGCGCTTTCACGCCTCATCCCGCACGACGCGTTCATTTTGCTGGAACGCGAGGTCGGTTTCGCGCCGGAAAACCCGCGCATTGAATTTCTCTCGGAGCATACGGCCCGCACTTCGCCGATCCTGAAGACCCTTTCCATCCGCTCTTACGCCGGGAAGATGGCGAAGCTGGCCTCGAAGGGCGACGTCGTGCTGTCTTTCATGGAGCGCGCGAATTTAGTGAACATCACGGCGGCCCGCCGGACCGGGCACCGCGCCGTAATTTCCGAACGCATCTGTCCCTCGCTCGAGTTTTCCGGCCTCAGGGGAATGCTGATGAAGCCCATGATAAAACGGCTTTACCCGGAAGCCGCCCTCATCATAGCCAATTCAAAAGGCGTAAAGAACGACCTTGAATACAATTTCGACGTTCCGCAGGGAAAGATAAAAGTGATATACAACGGCTGCGACACGGAGGGGGTCTCGAAACTGGCGGTGGAACCGCTGGACAACGGCTGGGCCGAAGTCTTCAAGGACCCGGTGCTTATAACCAGCGGCAGACTGGCCCCGGCCAAGGGGCATAAGTATCTTCTGCGTATTTTCAGCCGCCTTAAAAAAACCCGTCCCGCCCTTAAGCTCGTGATACTGGGAGAGGGCGGGCTCAAGGCCGGTCTCATAAAGTTGGCCGGGGAGCTGAAGCTCAAGGTGTTCGACGCCGCCAAGGGGCCGCTCCCGCCCGAACCGCGCGACGTCTATTTCCCCGGTTTCGAGGAGAACCCTTACAAATTCATCGCCAGGGCCGCGGTCTTCGTATTCCCCTCTCTCTGGGAAGGCCTTCCTAACGCCCTTATAGAGGCCATGGCCTGCGGCACGCCGGTCGCGTCGGCGGACTGTCCCGGCGGCCCCAGGGAAATACTCGCGCCGGACACGCCTATAGACTCCGGCACAAGAACGGCGGAACAGGCGCCTTACGGCCTGCTCCTGCCGCTCCTCGGCGAACCGGAACGCCGCACACCAGCTCCGGGCGGATCGGCGGAAGAGGTCTGGGCTGCCGGGATATTGGAAATGCTGGATACGCCGGGCGCGCTGGAGAAGTACTCGCTTGCCGGGAGTAAAAGGGCCGCCGATTTCGAGCTCTCGAGAATAGCCGCCCTCTGGCTGGAAACCCTTTACGCGCCGCCCCCCGCCGAACAGGTCGAGATCAACCCCGCTTCCTGAGCCCCGCGTTTTTTACCATAGGAAATAAACGGGCTGTTCTTTTGAGGACTTCGCCGGTTTTTTTGATTTCTCGCGCGAGGGTTTGGACCTGGCCGGCGGTGTCGTCCTGCCGCTGCGGCTGATGCGTTCTATCTTACGTTCCGCCACCACCTCGTCGCGGTCCCTTCCGAACCTGAAATTCAAAGTTATCCTGTGGGTGTCGCCCAGGTCGCCAAAAGGCGAATAAGCGTAATCGACCCCGATATCGCCCGTGCGCAGACCGAGGCCGGCCGAGAGGCCAGGGCCGGCGTTCGCGGAACGCCCGGTCTTATAGCCCGCCCGCGCGAAAACCGTTTCCCTGGCGGTGATGGCATGCTCCCATTCCGCGCCGGCCGCGGCGGCGATCTCCGAGTGTCCGGCCTTCATGATCTCCGCCGTCAGCCAGGCCGTCTCTTTCAGCCGGTATGCGCCGCCGACGCGGTACGTGCGGGGCAGATCGAAACTCTGGGTGTGGAGCTTTATAGGGGTCCCTATATTCTGCAGCGCCAGGCCCATGCGCACGGTATCGCCGTAATTTTTGACCAGCCCCAGGTCGCCGGCATAGGCGTAAGCTTTCTCCGTGGCCGCCTGCTGATAGACCGTCTTTGCGAGCAGGCCGATATAGACGTCCGGCCCGATGCCATAGGCGGCTCCGACGCCGAACGAACCGTCCATGGCGCTGAATTTGCCGGTATTTACCCCGGCCGCGTCATATTCGTCGAGCGCCGGGACGATCAGCGCGCTTAGCCCGCCAAACAGGGTCAGTTTCGCGGACATAGCGTGGACGTAAGCCGCGTGTTCGGTGCGGAGCCCCTCTATCCATTCGGCGTGCGCCAGCAGGATCTCGTTATTACGCAGCAGAGCGGGTCCGGCGGGGTTATAAAAGACCGCCGACGCGTCGTCGGCCACGGCGGCAAAAGCCCCTCCCATGGCGGCGGCGCGGGCCCCGGCCTCGACCTTAAGAAAAGCGGCGCCGTCGGATCCCGCGCCGGCATAAAGCGCCGGAGCCGTGAGGCCCGCTATGACCGCCGCAGTTAACAACGCGCTCTTTCGCATAATCAGGACCGGGCCGCGCTGGCCTATGGCCATGCCGTATTAGACCTATGGTCATGCCGCATCAAGAGCTATGCTCCTCAAGCGGCCAAGAGCTATGCTCATCAGACGTAGGGGAAACCGCTGTGCGGTGTCCCCTGCGGGTAAATCCCCCGGAAGGAGTCCCGCCTACCAGAAGATATAGAATTTCCCGGTAGCTTTGCCGTAGTTCCCCGTCTTTGCCAGGTAAATATAAAGTCCGCTGGCGGCCTTCGCTCCGCTCTTCTGCCTGCCGTTCCATACGCCTTCGTTGCTGAAAGAATCTATGCCGTCGCCCTGTTTAAGTTCGCGCACCAGCTCTCCGGCCGCGTTATAGATGTATATGACCGGCTCTTTCGCGTCCACCGGTATGCCCCTTATGGTCAAAGCGTACGGAGCCCTGTCGAAATAGCACGGGCTCGGGAAAGCTTTGATAGCGTCCATCCCGTACTGTGAAGAGTCCAGGGCGCGTATGGAGTAAACGGAGAAATGGGAAACGGGGGCGCTCAGGCACTTTGTGGCCGTATTCGGCAGGGCCCCCTGCACCCGCGTCCATCTGGAAGCGCTTTCGTCCAGCCAGTAGATCCGGGCCAGTCCCTCCGGGATAAAATCCCCGTCTATGCGCCCGTCGTTGTTGGCGTCCGGATAACAAAGAGTGATGGTAGGCGGAGCGCTGAAATTCGTCACCGGGACCCCTGCGGCTGTTTTAGCCGAGAATTCCCAATTGAGGTTGTTCGCGCGCAGAACGCTGGAGTCCGAACCGGCCGCGTCGGCCAGGGCGGTCCGGGAGGGCGGGACGGTGGAAATAGTTACGACCAGGTTCCCCGCGTAAGCGCCCGGCGGCACTGTGACCGCCGTGTTGTCGCTGTTGACCACGGTACCGCCCGTAACTCCGCTGACGGCGGTGTCGATGGTAAAACTGCCGCCCGAGGTCGTTTCCGTGCCGATATTGAGAGCCGGATCCGACGCGCTGAAACTGAAGGAAGCCGTGCCGGTGGAATAAAAGGATTGTATGAAGGCCGCGCCGGTCCAGGTGGAAGCCGACAGATACGCGAGGCTGACCGTCTGCGGCGAACCGCCCGACGGCGTGAAGGTCAGAGCGGGATTGCCGCTCAGACCGTTAACTTCGGTGATGATGAGTTTCAGGTTCAGCTGTCCGGTCTTAGCGGGGAGAGGAGAGCTTATCTCCACCCGGGCCGTCGGGCTGGTGGTATCCACCCGGGCGCCGTTGGACACCGAAGCGCCGCTGTAAAACGAATTATTGTTCTGGGCGCGGACCGCGAAATAGTATGTGCTGTTCTCGGAAAGCGTTAAACCGGAACGGGTGACGCCCAGCGCGGCCCCGGCGCTGGTCCAGCTCACGACCGTACCTATCTGGCCGGGCAGGGTACCGGTGCCGATGGCGTATTCATAGTGATTTATTCCGCTGATATGGTACGAAGGCCCCCAGTTGGCCGATAAGACGTGCTGATTAGAGACATATTTCGAATCGCCTATAAGCCCGTCGTTCACGTACTGGATATCGGTGGGCAGACTGGTATTGATGAGAAGGGCGTCGGAGGGAGGAGCCGGATCGTACACGTCGAAATTATCTTTAGCCCGCGCCGCGAAGGTGTACGCGCCGTCGGGAAGGGCTGAAGGGGTGAAGGTGAAGCTCTCTATGCTCTGGTCGAACAGGCCGTCTCTCGCCGCGGCCGACTGCCAGCCTCCCCCGTTCACGTTATACTCGACGGCCGCTATCTTGAGAATGCTTAGATTATTCCTCTCCGAAGTGTACCAGTAGTGGTTGGAATCCGTGGTATAAGGATTGGCGTTGGTATAAGCCTGGATCGACCGAGCTATGCCGTTGTAAACGGGGGCATTATTGGCGGTCGGATCGGGAGAATAAGCCGTGAGCTCCGTAGTGGGCGGGAAGTCCGCCAGATCGAATATGTTATTGATATTGGAATCTTTCCAGCCCAGCATCAGCTTCGTGGCGTCGCAGATGGCCGGCACATAATAGGGCTGCGTGCCGCCCCGCATTATGCAGTTGTCATTGGTTACGGGCGTATTCTCGCAGTTCACGTTCTGCGTGTTAAAATAACCGGTGCGTTCCGCCGTCGTGCAGTGGGAATCGGCGTACTCGTCCAGGGCGTAGAACAGATGGCCCGTCTCATGCGAGGCTACGGCCGCCATATTTCCTATCCCATAACCGCCGTTATCGTACGTCATCACCATAAAAGGGCCGCCGAGATAGGCGTAGGCGAAGTAGCCGTCGGGAAACTCGCCCGGGGTGGCATCGTTGTCGTTGTAGCTGTCGGCCACAAAAATAGTTATGGCCCAGTCCGTCCCGGCCGCCGTTCTTCTGGCGTTATTTAAATTGTATACCTTCTCAAAATGGTCCGTCCCGCTGTACCCCAGATTCGTCATGACTTCGCCTATCCAGTCCCCCTCTACGCAAGGGGCCGCCGGTACGCTGTCGGGATTGGCATTACAGTTTATC
>Ga0334722_10002049_pt1 | contig 23451 bp, 23 predicted proteins | sample C3_bottom_MG_FD_207210 | JGI IMG/M metagenome (GOLD analysis project Ga0334722, IMG submission 207210) | Sediment microbial communities from Yellowstone Lake, YNP, Wyoming, USA - C3_bottom | ecosystem: Environmental > Aquatic > Freshwater > Lake > Sediment | place: USA: Wyoming | collected... | reverse complement strand
AGGCTGAGCTGTTCGGCGCAGATCTCACGCGTGCGAATTTAGAAAATGTGACATTACGAGAAACCAGAATGGTGAAAGCCAATCTTCGTGGCGCGAATCTGAAGGATAGTAAGGCGGAAAAGACTTGCTTCGCAGGGGCGTATTTGAAGGGGGCTTCGCTAGTTAATGCGCAGCTGATGAATGCCGATTTCACGAACGCCGTTCTTTCGAACGCCGATTTTACCGCTGCAGATATGAAGGGGGCTATTCTTGACGGCGCCGATCTCTCTGGTGTTGATCTCACGGTCGCGAAGAATGTTGCTGTACAATACTTGGCCTTAGAAAAAGAAGCGTAATTTATCGGGCTATTTGTATCCGATAACCTGTTTCCCCTGAATCGATGATAGAAAGGCCGTGTATGGCATGCTTGCGGGATCGAAACCTTTCAGCTTCGGGCCGACGTATTCCATCGCGAGCATGTTTTTTACAAGGTCATGCACCACTTCCACCGGTAAAGTAAACATCGAAACGCTTTCCCTCGCGACAGTGAGAATCAGTTGCAGCCATAAGTTCATTTGTTCCGGCTCATAACCAAGTCGAAGTGCCGGTTGGCAATACACGATATCAAGAGGTCTTGCGTCGAGTTTGCTCACCGTTGTCTTGATCCCTTCCTTACCTGCTTCCTCGATTTCGTAAACCATTCCGAAAATATTTTTGCCGGTCAGCCGGATCGCCTCGCCATCGACAACGCGCTGCAATTCACGTATCAAACTGGTTCCGATACCACGCCTTCTGAAATTCGGGTGTACGGTGATGTAGGTGACGAAACCGACGGACTTGTTCTCATCGGTGATCCTCGAAATCAAGTGTCCGTAAATCGCGCCGACAACTTGCTGGTCATGTATAGCAGCGATCAGATGAAGTGTGTAGCCGTCCTGCACGAGCAACCGCTCCTGTTCCGACTTCGGCCCTTCCTTCCAGACACGCAGGCGATTTCGCAGAAAATCTCGGGTTTCGAGATATTCTGGCGCTATGTCGGCGCTGATAATGTCATAGGCCGCGTCGAATTCAGGAGAGTTGTGATCAAGCTCAATTAGCTGGGGATCGGACATGGAAGGCAGATTATCATTGAATCTTATGAGAGTCAATAACCTGCTTTTCGGCTTGCGTCGGTGTTCCCTGAATTGCAATCCAGCCCGAAATTGCATATAATGCCCCATGCCATACAAAGTCGTTGAAACAAGCGTGGTGACCGATGAATCGATCGAGTCGATCCTGAATCACTGGACCGCGCAGGGATACCTGTTCTCGAGCATCCATTTCGTCACCGCGGAATCATCGCGCAGGCCGGGCATGGCCTTCATCTTTTTTATCGCTGCCGGAGAAGAGGGGAAAACGACATGAACGTCCTTATCGTCAAGAACATCGCCGCAGAAGGGCCCGGCACCATCGAGGACCACCTCCGGTCCCAGGGGCTGCCCGCAACGATCATTGATCTGCGAAGGGGCGACCCCGTGCCGGATCCCGGCAGCTTTTCCCACCTGGTCATCATGGGCGGGCCCATGGCCGTGTATGAGATGCATGCTCATCCCCATCTGAAGAACGAAGCGCTCCTGATCGAACAGGCCATCAGGGACGGGAAGAAGGTGCTCGGCATTTGTCTCGGCGCCCAGATGATCGCCCACGCGCTCGGGGCCAGGGTCTATGCCGGCGGTCAGCAGGAGATCGGCTGGTACGAGGTGGAGCTTTCCGAAGCTGCCCTGGAGGATCCGGCCATGGCACAGCTGTCCGTGGGCGGCAGGCGGGCTGCAGAGGTTTTTCAATGGCATGGCGATACTTTTGATCTGCCAACGGGCGCTGTACGGCTGGCATCGTCGGGCCTCTACCGGAACCAGGCATTCCGTTTCTCTGACCGGGTCTATGCGCTCCAGTTCCATATCGAAGTTACCCCTTCCATCGTGAGGGGATGGCTCGAGCACGAGAAGGGCATCGATCTCCGCACGATCTTCGATCGCTCCGACATCATCTACCCTGCCTACAGCTCACGGGCCCAGGGTTTTTATAGCGTTTTCTTCAAGCCTTGAGCTTGTTCCTGCACATCCTTTGGCAATGAAAAAGCCTTTTTCCGTCAATCGGTTAGGAATTGACAAGCTCTGCCCCTAAGAGTATAATTTTCACATGACCACTCTGCGCCTGGATATCGGGAAAAGATCATGAAAGAAGAAAAAAAGATATACAGCCTTGTCCTTATTGCTCTCCTCACGGTGTCGGCCTATTTTCTTGCTGATACTGTTGATGCCCTGATCGGGAGGAGCCTTGAGGCTGCGCCGAAGGCTGCCTCGCCCCTGGAGCTCAGCCGGCCGGTCCTTGAACCGCGCCGGGAACTGAGTGACTATGCCTCGATCCTCGATCGGGGACTTTTCGGCGAAGGCAAGGGGCCGTCGGGAAGGACCCAGGCTGTTGCGCCGTCGACGTACGTCCTGATCGGCACCATCGAAGGCGAGCACTTTTCGGGCGCTGTGCTCGACAGCCCCGCATTCCCGCAGGCATTTTACCGGCTGAACGAAAAGCTTCCCGACGGGTCCCGGATCGTGAAAGTGAGGCGCGACAGCGTTTCGCTGAAGCTTGCAGACGGTTCGGTAACGGAGATCCAGATGGTGGACGATGCGAAGATCGTCATGGCAACCCCTTCGGCCGAGGGCTCGACGGGCGTGCGGCAACTGTCCAAGGACAAGTGGATGCTGGACCAGCGGGAGGTCGCGGCAAGCACCGAGAATATGAGCCAGATCCTGACCCAGGCGCGTGCTCTGCCGTACATGGAAGCGGGAAAGACCATCGGGTTCCGCATCAGCGAGATCGCGGACGGAAGCATCTACGAGAAGATCGGGATCAAGAACGGCGATGTGATCCAGAAGGTCAATGCGCAGGAGGTCGACGATCCCGGCAAGTTCTTTCAGCTGTACCAGGGGCTGAAGGAAGAAAAGAACATTACCATTGATCTTTTGCGGAACGGACAGCGCCAGACGCTGAACTACGAGATCCGCTGACCCGGGCGTCGGCCGCAATCGGGAAAAGGGTCCTGTCCGGGAACTGGCATTTCTCCAACGACCTTATTCTCTCAGGATTCCATCTGTTTCAAAATCCTTCAGTATTAATGGACGGTATCAATGTTCTTCAAGAGGCTGCACCAGCTGTAATTCTTACACCGGAGGCCCAGCGTGAAAAAATCAGCGGCCCTGCTCCTTGCGGGGCTTTTCCTAACGAGCGGTGTATCTGCACAGGAGGCTGCTTTGCCGTCTCCTTCCCCCCAGGAGGTTGTGCAGCCGTCCCTTTCTGTTCCCGCCTCCCCGGCGGAAAAGACCGAAAAGACGAGGTCAAAGGCGCGTGAGGATTTCATCGCGCTTAATTTCACGAACATCGAGATCGGCGCCTTGATCAAGGTGATGAGCGAACTGACGCGCAAGAACTTCATCCTTGATGAACGCGTGGTCGGCAAAGTGACGCTGATGACCCCGACGCGCATCTCGCCCGACGAGGCGTACCAGGTGTTCCAATCCGCACTGGAGATCAAAGGGTTCACGGCCATCGAGGACGGCAAGGTCGTTCGCATCATTCCTACGGCCCAGGCCCGGCAGAGCGGCCTTAAGGTATATCAGGACGGCAGGTTCGGCGGCGAGGGGTACGTGACCCAGCTCATCCGCATGACCTACGTCAACCCCACGGAGATCACGCGGGCGCTGCAGCCGCTTATCAGCAAGGACGGCTCCCTGATCGCCTATGCACCGACCAACTCCCTGATCATCACCGACGCGGTGCCGAACATCAGAAAGATCGAAAGCCTGGTCCATGCCATGGACATTGCCGCCACCGAAGGCAAGGGCAAGATCAACGTGTACTATCTCAAGCACGCCAGTGCCGAGGACATCGCCAAAGGCATGGCGGCGATCGTTTCCCGTATTCCGGTCCCGCCTGCAGGCGGGACGTCTGCCGGTCCGGTAAGCATACTCGAAGGCGCCGTCACGATCAGTCCGGACAAGGCGACCAACTCGCTGATCATCGTGGCATCGCCGAGCGATTACGAGACCATGAAAGAAGTGATCCTGAAACTGGATATCCGGCGCCGGCAGGTCTACGTCGAAGCGGCGATCATCGAGATGAGCCTGCAGAAGCAGCGCGAGCTCGGTTTCGAGTTCCTCTACGCGCCCCGGCAGATCCTGTCAGGGCCCAACGCGCCGACCACGCCCCTGGGCGGCACGAATTTCGGCAACATCGGGAACCTCGTGGCGGGCGGGCCGGCGGCGCTGGGGTCGATGAGCGGCCTTTCCGTCGGCGCCATCAAGGGGACCTTTACGTACAAGGGCACTGATTTTCTGAACATCGGCGCGCTCCTGCGCGCGCTCCAGACCGACGGCGATGTGAACGTGCTGTCGACGCCGAACATTCTCACGACGGACAACCAGAAGGCCGAGATCATGGTCGGCCAGAACGTGCCGTTCACGACCGGCCAGACCCAGAACGCGACGACCGGCACGCAAGGCATCTTCAATACGATCGAGCGCAAGGATGTGGGCATCAAGCTGGCGATCACGCCCCAGATATCCTCCGACGATAACGTCCGGCTGGACATCAATCAGGAGATCTCCGACGTGGTCGCGGCTTCCGCGCTGAACTCATCGGGTCTCATTACCAACAAGCGGTCGGCGACCACGACCGTGGTGGTAAAGGACCGCGAGACCATGGTCATCGGCGGATTGATCCGCGACAACGTGACCTCGACGGAGAGCAAGGTCCCTCTCCTGGGCGATATCCCGATCCTCGGCTGGTTCTTCAAGTATAAGAGCACGAGGATCGAGAAGACCAACCTGATGATCTTCATCACGCCCTACATCATCAAGAACGAGCAGGATGCTGAGGACCTCACCAGCCGCAAGTCCGATGCCCTGGATAGTTTCCGCAAGGAGTATCATATCGAGAAAAAGGGCGTGGAGCCCTTCACGATCAAGAAGCCCTCTGACAAGGCGGAAACCGCCATACCCCCTGCGGCGGCAGTCGTGACAACCGCTCCGACCGCCACCGCGCCGAGCGCGGAACCACCGGCCATTCCGGAGAAGGAACAGCCGTGAAACGTCTGCTCGGCGAGATACTCATCGAGTCCGGACTGTCGCCTGAGCGGCTGAAAAAGGCGCTTGAACTCCAGAAGAAGCGCGGCGGCCGCATCGGCACCATCCTTTCCCGCCTCGGCCTCGTGACGGATGCGGAGGTGCTGACGGCGCTGGGTACGCAGCTGGGGCTGCCTTTCATTGCCGAACTCGGCGACATCGACCGCGATCTGGCGCTCAAGGTCCCGATCACCTACGCCAAGAAGGCCGTTCTCCTGCCGCTCCGGCAGGAGAACGGCACGATCATCGTCGCCACCTCCGAACCGCTCCTGCTCTCGATCCTGGACGATCTCCACGTGCTGCTGGGCGCCGAAGTTTCGCTCTGCCTCGCCCCGTCCGAAATGATCCTCGACAGGATCAACCGCCTGCACAGCGAAGACATGAACAAGGCTGAAGATACGGTGCAGGAAATGGAGGACGACGAGCTATCGTTCCTTGCGGCCGAGCTTGACGAGCCCACGGACCTGCTCGATGTCACCGACGATGCGCCGATCATCAGGCTGGTGAACTCGCTCCTCTCGCAGGCGATCCGGGAGCGGGCCAGCGATATCCATATCGAAGCCTTTGAAAAGGACGTCGTGGCGCGATTCCGCATCGACGGCATCCTCTATAATATCCTGACGATCCAGAAACGTTTCCAGGCCAGCATCGCTTCGCGCATCAAGATCATGGCGGAGCTGAACATCGCCGAGAAGCGGATGCCCCAGGACGGCGGCATGCGGATCAAGATCGGCGGCAAGGACGTCGACATCCGCGTCTCCATCGTGCCTACGGCCTTCGGCGAGCGCATCGTGCTTCGCCTCCTCTACCGCGAGAGCGCGCTTTTGCCGCTCGAGCAGATCGGCTTCTCCGGGAACAATCTCGAACGGTTCAACGAACTGATCACCCGGCCCCACGGCATCGTCCTGGTGACGGGCCCCACGGGCAGCGGCAAGACCACGACGCTCTACGGCGCGCTTTCGAAGATCAACGCGCCCGACAAGAACATCATCACCATCGAGGACCCCATCGAGTACCAGCTCAAGGGCATCGGCCAGATCCAGGTGAACCCCAAGATCCACCTGACCTTTGCCGCGGGCCTCCGGTCCGTGCTCAGACAGGACCCCGATGTGATCCTGGTGGGCGAGATCCGCGATTCCGAGACGGCGGAGATCGCGATCCAGGCGGCGCTCACGGGTCACCTGGTGTTCTCCACGCTGCACACGAACGATTCGGCGGGCGCCGTGACGAGATTGATCGACATGAAGATCGAGCCCTTCCTGATCTCCTCCTCGGTCATGGCCGTCCTTGCGCAGCGGCTGGTGCGGGTCCTTTGTCCCCATTGCCGGGAGGCCTACGAACTGACCGCATCCGAACGCGCAGAGCTCGAGATCAGAACCGGCGGCGAAGGCGCAACGGTCTATCGGGCCAAAGGGTGCGATGCCTGTTTCCATACCGGCTACCTCGGCAGGAGCGCCATTTACGAACTGCTTCTCCTGGACGACGATATCCGGCAGCTTATCATGAAGAGCAACGACTCCTCCACGATCAAGGCCCTGGCCGTTGAAAAGGGGATGCAGACCCTGCGCCAGGACGGCGCCTCCAAAGTGCTCAAGGGCATCACCTCTGTCGAGGAAGTCATAAGGGTGACGCAGAAGGAATCGTCATGATAGTTAGGAGTTCGGAGTTGGTAGTTCGGAGCGATGAGTCAATCGTTCGGAGTGAGGAGTTGGGAGTTCGGAGTGAAGAACGACTTGTCATTGCTCCGAACTCTGAACTCAAGACTCCGAACTGGTGTTAACGCATGCCCGTTTACGAATATAAAGGTGTTTCCGCCCAGGGGAAGAAGCTTTCCGGGGTCCAGGACGGCGAGAGCCTCAAGGCGGTCAGGGCCAGGCTCAAAAAAGACGGAGTCGTGGTGCTCGAGATCCAGGAAGCCGCAGCGGCCCGTGCCGTTCGCAGCGGAGGCTGGAACTTCACGACTGCCGGCCGGGTGCGGCTCGGCGATGTGGCCAATGCCACGCGCCAGCTTGCCACGCTGCTTTCGTCGGGCCTGCCGCTCATGGAGTCCCTGAGCCTTTTGGTGGAGCAGGAGGAAAGCGAAGCGCTGAAGTCCGCGCTTTCGTCGGTGCGCGATTCCGTCCGGGAAGGCTCCTCGCTGGCTGATGCGCTCAAGGCGAACCCGAAGGCTTTTTCGGACCTCTATGTGAACATGGTCTCTGCAGGAGAGACGAGCGGCACGCTGGAGATCACGCTTGACCGGCTGTCCGATTTTCTCGACGAGCAGGTGCGGTTCCGCGGCAAGCTCGCGGCAGCCCTGGCCTATCCCGCGCTCATGTCGCTCATCGGCATCGGCGTGCTGTTCTTCCTGTTCGCCTTCGTTATGCCGCGCGTGACCGGCATGTTCCAGGACATGAACCAGCAGCTGCCGTTCATCACGCTCATGCTGCTCTGGATCGTAAAATTTCTGTCGTCCTACTGGTGGGCTTTGGTTCTTGCCCTGGCCGGAGCGGCCTATTATATCAGGCGCCACTTTAAAACTCCTGCAGGCAAGGAAGCGCTCGACGGCTGGCTTTTGCGCATGCCGGTCTTCGGCGGGCTCATCAGGATGATCGCGGTGTCGCGTTTTACGCGCACCCTGGGGACGCTGCTCGAGAGCGGGGTCCCGGCGCTGGCAGCGCTCGATATCGTGAAGAGCGTTGTCGGGAACACCGTGCTGGCCAATGCGGTGCACCGGGCGCGCGAGAACGTGCGTGAAGGCGAACCCATCGCGGACCCGCTCCGGCGGAGCGGCCTGTTCCCTCCGGTGGTCATCCAGATGGTGGTAGTGGGAGAAAAGAGCGGCGAGCTCGAGAAGATGCTGCTCAAGATATCCGACTCCTTCGACCGCACCGTCGAGACGCGCATCACCGCGCTCATGTCGCTCCTGGAGCCGGTCATCATTCTGATAATGGGGCTGATCGTCGGGTTCATCGTGATCGCCATCATGCTGCCGATCCTGGAGATGAGCTCGTCGGTAAGATAGAAACATTTCGGATTTCGGATTGCGGATTTCGGAATAAAAGGAGAACGTGAATGAAAAATCATAAGGGCTTTACGCTTATTGAAATCATGGTCGTGGTGATCATTCTGGGACTGCTTGCGGGGATAGTGCTTCCCAAGATCCTGGGACGGGAAGAAGAGGCCAAGGTCAGCGCTGCCAAGGTGCAGATCAAGGCATTTGAAAGTGCTCTCGACGGGTACAAACTGGACAACGGCTTCTATCCGACAACGGACCAGGGCTTAAGCGCGCTGATCAAAAAACCGGAAGTCGGCCGCATTCCTGATAAATGGAAAGAAGGCGGGTATCTCAAACCGGCCCGCATCCCGAAGGACCCCTGGGGCAAGGACTACCTGTACTTCTCGCCGGGCAACGAAGGCCGCGAGTACGAGATCGTTTCCTACGGGCCTGACGGCGAACAGGGCGGCGAAGGCAAGAACGCCGACATCGAGAGCTGGAAGATAGAATAATGCAAAAGCTATTTCGGATTTCGGATTTCGGATTGCGGATTCACGAACAAGGAGCGCAATCAAATCCGCAATGGTCACAGACCACGATGTCCGCAATCCGCAATCCGCAATCGAAAGCCTTCACCCTCATCGAGCTCATGGTCGTGATCGTGGTGCTCGGCGTGATGCTGGGGCTGATCATCCCGAAGCTGGGTGATATGGGCGAAGCGAACCTGAAGCGGAGCGCGCGCCATCTCACCGGGATGATCAGGTTCCTCCGTGACGAGTCGCAGGCAAAGAAAGAGGTTTACCGGCTTCGGTTTGATATCCAGGGCAACCGGTACTGGGCGGAAAAATGGACAATCCTCTCGTTCTCGGACCACACGGCGGAATTCAAACGGCTGCAGGTCGCCATGGCGAACGAAGGCAGCCTTGCAGGACAGACAGTGTTCCGGGATGTGCATGTCGGCAGCCACCCCGATGATCCCTATATTCTCTTTACGCCCGACGGCTGGGTCGAGCCTGCGTTGATCCATTTGCGCAATGGCGATGACAAACCGTTCACGCTCATCGTGAATCCGCTCACGGGAAACACGGAACTCCACGAAGGCGTACTGGAGGAACGATGAAGGGCATTTCGGATTTCGGATTGCGGATTTCGGATTTGGGACCAGGGGCCTCATTCCCCTTGTCGTTCAATCCGCAATCCGCATTCCGCAATCCGCAATCAAAAGGCTTTACCCTGCTGGAGGTCATGATCGCCGTGGCCATTCTTGCACTGGTCATCGTGTCACTCCTGGGGCTCAAGAACAGGAGCATGCAAGACGTGATGAAGGCCGAGCACATTACCACGGCAACGCTTCTGGCCAAGCGCATGATGAACGAGGCGCTCATAAAAACGCCGCTGGTCATTGCGGAAGAGGATGGGGATTTCCCCGAGGACCTGTATGGAACCCTCTATAAGGACTACCGCTGGAAAAAAGCGGTCTCGGAAACGCAGTATCCCCAGGTAAAGGAACTGCGCATCGCCGTTCTCTGGAAAGAGGGCGAGCGTGACGAGATGGTCGAGCTGGTGAGCTATGAATAGGGCTTTCAATTGCGGATTGCGGATTGCGGATTGCGGATTGCCAAACAAGCAAAAAAAAATCCGAAATCCGAAATCCGAAATCCGCAATGATAAGGGATTTACGCTTATCGAAGTGCTGCTGGCGATGTCGATCCTTGCGGTGGTCCTGACGGTGATCTATAGCAGCTTTTCTACCGCAGGCCGGAGCGTGGAAAGCGCCGAGCATGTTCGCGACGAGGCTGATCTGGCGCGCACGCTGATCGCGAAGTTGTCCCAGGACATCGAGAACGCTTACTGCGTCCCGGTAACGAACGGTTTCGTTGTCTTCTACGGGAAGAAGGACGAGGTCGAGACAGCGGGGGTAAAGCGCCGCCATGACAGCCTTGCCTTGACGACGCTCACGAATTGGCGCAGGCCGGATTCGAAGGAGACGGAGCTTCTGGAAGCAGATTACTACTTCAAGGAAAAAATTGACGGCAAAGGTTATTCCCTGATGCGGCGCGAAAAACGCGAGCTGAGCAGGGACCTTCCCCCGCTCGAAGGCGGCGTTGAATATGAGATCACGGACCAGGTAGACGCGCTGCAGCTGAGGTATTCCAACAACGGATCCAGTTGGACGGATGAGTCAGGAAGCAAAAGCTCCTGCGCGCCGCCGAAAATGGTCGAGATCACGCTGGTCCTCTTGAGCGGCAAACAGTACAGTACTGAGGTCCGGGCGCTTCCATGAGCACGCGAAGAGGTTTGCACAACAACCGGGGGATCGCACTGCTTATCGTGTTGCTGGTCACGGCGCTCCTGATCGCGCTCATCTTCGAGTTCGCCTATGGAACGCGGGTAAGTCTGCGGGGAGCAGCGAACTTCCGTGATAGCCAGCGTGCCTACTTTCTTGCTCGTTTAGGCGTAAAGGCCTTTGAGAAATATGGTGCTGAGTTGCGGAAGGTCATTCCCCAGGGACAATGGCAACCGCTTCCCGCCATGGGGGACAGGGACACCGCGGTCAGCATCAAGTGGGAAGATGAGACGGGGAAGATCAGGATCAACAACGTGAAGACGGACCCGATAACGAAACTGCTGGTGAGCAACCTGTTCGAGTCGGTCAAGATCGATACCGCGGTCTATGATCGTTTGACCGACCAGATGAGCACGGTCTATAACCTGGGACTGCTGTCCGGGCTTCATGCGTACATGAGCGACGATGAGTATAACCGGGTGAGCGGTTTCCTTACCGTGAGCCCTGTCGCCCCGCACATGATCAACATCAATGCCGCCTCATCAGAGGTCCTGCAGAGCTTCGGCCTGAGCCAGGGAGCTGCGGAGCTGATCGTGCAGCAGCGGCAGGAGAAGGCATACACGGAAGTGGGGTCGGTGCCGGGCGTCAGCGGCATGATGATCAGCGGCAGCAACTACCTTATGTCGAGCTCCATGACGGTGACCTCGGGCACTGTTTTCAAAGTAGAATGCGACGCAACGGTCGGCGGCTATACCCGGCATGTTGAGGCTGTGGTGCAGGGCAATTCAATCGGTAATTACTGGAGAGTATTGTGAAGATCGTGGGGCTGCACATAGAGCAGGCTCGGGTCTCGGCGTCGATCGTCGAGAAGGGATTCCGCAGTTCGGAGCTGAAGGGCTCATTCAGCGCTCCCTTTCGTACCGAGGCCGAGCTTATCGAGGTCCTGAAGGAGCGGTCTCACGACTGGTCCGGCGCAAAGCTCATTGCGTCCATCCCGGGCGAGCGATTCAGCCAGCGGCTGCTCCATTTCCCCTTCAGCGACCGGAAGCGGCTGGAAAAGGCGCTGCCCTTCGAACTTGAGGACACGGTGCCTTATGCTCTCGATGATGTCGTGATCGATCATGTGGTCGTGGGCGAGATCGCGAAAGAGGGAAAGGGAAAAGGCGAAACGCCGGTGCTCGCCATCATGCTGCCGAAGAGCGCGTTGGGTCAGCGCCTCCCTGTGCTTGCCGCGGGCGGACTGGACCCGCAGGCGATCGTGCCCTCCCCGGCCGGCCTTGCCGCGGTATCGCGCATGGTTCCCACGGAGGGAACGGTGCTTTTCATCGCCGGCAATGACCTTTGTTTAAAGAACGGCGAGACCGTCATCGCCTTCCGGAGCTTTTCCGCGTCAGCGGCAACGGGCGGTCCTGCCCACACGCTGAAAGCGCTGGAAACCGCCCATGGCGTTCTGGTGGATAAAATTCTGGTGCTCGGCAAAGAACATCCCGCAGGCTGGGAAGACCTTGGTATCTCCCTGGAGCATGTAGTTCCGGAATATAACGGGAAGAAGGTGGAGGAGCCGGTGAGCCTCGGCCTTGCCCTGTCCGGAGAGATCAACTTCCGGAAAGGCGACTATGCCTACCGGCTAGCCGACGAAGGGACCCGTAAAAGAAAACGCACCCTCATTATTGCCGGCGCTCTTGCCGGGATGTTGGTGGTTTCCAACATCGCCGTCAAGTTCTACGTGGTGGAGGCGGGCTACGGCAAACTGGACCGCGAGATCAAGAGCGTCTATCACGAGCTTTTCCCGCAGGAAACGATGCCGGGCGATCCGCTGCGGTTTCTGCGCGACAAACTGAACAACGCGAGAAAACAGTTCGGGGTGCTCGGTACGGGGAGTTCTGCCCTCGATGCGATGCGGCTGGTCACGGACGGTATCCCGAAAGAAGTACGCGTGACGTTCAGCGAGTTCAATCTGGAGGGCGACCGGCTGAAGCTCCAGGGTGATGCGCCTTCCTTCGAATCGGTGGATAAGATCAAGGCCGAATTGCAGAAAGTTCCGCAGTTCGCAGAGGTGACGGTCCTGGACACGCGCATGGGCGTGGACAGCAGGGTCAAGTTCCGGCTCGACATCAGGATAAAGCAGGCGATATGAACCGCACGAAACCAGGGGCGGCTGAAGGAATTCTATGAGCCTTGAACCGAAGGATAAAAGAACACTCATCATCGGCGTCGTCGCAGCGTTGGTCATCGTGCTCTATGCCTACGTTCTGTCGCCCCTCTTCGCCGACCTGGCGCGCAAGCGTGACCTTCTTCCCAAAAAAGAAAAGGACCTGGCCGAGATGCTGGTCCTGCGCGACCAGTACCGGGAGCTGCAGCAGCGGCTGCAGCAGGCCCAGGCCGCGGCGTCAAAGCGCGGCCCCCTGCTTACGGAGATCGAGAACCTGACGAAGCGGGCCAACCTCGCAGGCAAGATCGTGTCGCTCAAGCCGCAGGCCGGCGTGCAGGCCGGCGGGGTAACCGAGAGCCTCGTCGAGATAAAACTCGACAATATAACGCTCTATGATGTCGTCAACTATGTCTATCTGATGGAAAAGAGCACGCTTCGCATCAAGAAGCTGTACTTTAAGCCCAGATTCGACAACCCGAAGCTTCTGAACGCGACCATACTCGTGTCGAGCGCAGGGTAGCCGATGCCTGTCCCCTGCAACGGACCGGGCCCCGAGCCCGGAGAAATGCTCATCACTCCCGACGACCATGCCTGATAAAAGAACGATCATCCCGAGACTGCTGTTTGCCGGCTACTTTGCCGCAGCATTTCTCCTCTTTCTCTTTCTGCTTTTTCCCTTCGACCGGCTGCGCTCGCGGATCGAATCGGAGGTCAGACTGCGCACTCCCTGCGAACTTTCCATTGCGCGCATTTCGCCGCGCTTCTTCAATACCGTGCTGCTTTCCGATGTGGTGATCTCTGCCAAAAGCGGCAAGGTCCTGTTCGAAAGCCCGGCAGTCAGGACCACCGTATCGCTGTTCGGCCTGCTCCGCGGCTTGACGGCGCTCAGCATGAAGGCGTCGGCATACAACGGCGAGCTCCTGGTCAGGGTGCAGCAAGGGCCCGGCAGTCAGTATCTTTTCATTGATGGCAGCGGACTCGATATCGGCGGCTATCCGCTGCTCAGGGACGCCGGGTTCCACCTTACCGGCAGGCTCGGCGGGAACTTTGAGATGACCGGTGATTCCGGCAAGGGGAGGCTGTGGATCAAGGGCGTAACGTTGCGGGACCTTGTGATCAAAGGGTTTAAAATACCGGACCTTGATTTTGAACAATGCTGGCTCGAAGCCGAAGTGAAGGGCGACCGGCTGCTGGTGAAAAAGCTGGAGATGGACGGCAAGGAACTCAAGGTCAGGGCCACGGGGGACCTGGTGATGCGCGAACGGGGCATGATGAACCTGACCATCAAACTGAAACTATCGGAGCGGATGATGCAGGAGCAGTCCTGGGTCACTGCGGTTCTCAAGAACAAGGACGCCGAAGGGTACTATCAGTTCATTCTTGGCGGCACGCTGACAGAGCCGATGCCGCGTCTCTGATCTCAAAAGGACAACAGGTACACCCGCTAGAAGTGATCAAAAAAGCAGCCAGTCATATGACCGGCTGCTTTTTCTCATTTGAACCTTAAAAAAGCATTTGGACACGGATAAGCACGGATAAGAGCCGGATTACGGCGGATTATTTCTTTCATACGAGGTTCACCCAAGAGGTGAATGCTTTGCTTTAGAATTTATCCGCGTTCATCAGATGTTTCGATCCTGACCTGTCCAATGCGGTTACCGCGTTATTCTCCCTTACCCTGAAAATACCCCTGTCGGGCGATTTACGGACCCCATCGGCTGCGCTATGCTAGGGAAGAAAAACAGCGCTGAAGGGATGTTTGACGACCTGGTGCTGTCTTGTACTCTATTCATTCTCTGTATATTCCTCTGTATATTCGGTACGTCGTTGAGAGCAGGTCTCAGGCATGCATCATCTTGAACTAATCGGATATCCTCTTTTGATCATCGCGACCGTGGAATTTTTACTCGGCGTTTCTCTGTTCCGGGAGAATTCCCGCAGGAGTTCGGTGAACAGATCTGTCGGTTTTTTTTCCCTCTTTACCGCAGGTTTCACCCTTATCACGGGCCTCATGTACGTTTTTGCATCCTTTGGCCGCGACATTACGCTTCTTGCCCGTGCCAATTGGGTCGGCTGGCTCATGATACCCGCTGCAATTCAGTTTTTATACTATCTGCGGGATGAGAACAGCAGGGCTGCCCGCATCGCCGGCTACGTCCTTTATCCGTTCTGGGTCGTGGTCCTGTGCGTCAGCGTATCAACGGACCTCATCGAGCGCGGCAATTACGCGCTGCTCCCCTATATTGACCGATCCGGTCCGCTCGGCAGGCCTCTCCGGGCAGTTGGGGTGGCCCAGCTTATCTGGGTGATCTTTGAACTGCTCCGTCTTCGGATGCAGGTCAGCGGCCATAAACGTGTCCAGTTGAACTATTTTATGAACGGCATGCTGGCCTTTACCATCGGAGGAACACTCACGGCCGGTGTACTTCCCCTGTTCAGCGGCGTCGCGATCGAGCCCGGCCTTGGTTCCTACTTTGGTTTTCCCTGGGTTGTCCTGACCTATTATGCCATAACGCGTCATCGTCTGTTCGACCTGCGGCTGGCTGCCTCACGCGCCATTGCGATCCTGCTGCTGATGATACTCTTCTCCGGCGTGCAGATCGCCTTCTTTCTGCTGTTCAAGTCGCTGATGGGCGACGTTCTGGCGATCGTGCTCTCCCTGTCTCTTATGGGCGCTGTCTTTTTCGGAACTTCCTTCAGCAGGAACGTACAGCAGTGGATCCAGCATCTGGTCGTGAAAGACCACTATGACTATCAGCTGATCCTGAAAGAGTCCACCCGTGCCATGGTCACGATCCTGGACCTCGACGAACTGCTCAAGTATATTATCGGGAGCATCAAGAAAAGCCTGGAGACCGAGAATATCTGCCTGTACCTGAAGGGCGCCGCAGGCCAGTATACGCTTCGGCTCGGCAGCGGTCTGTATCTGGAGACAGCCAGATCGCGTCCGATGGACGAGGCCCTGATCAGTCAGCTTCAGAAGGCCGGACGAGCGGTCATCCTGGAGGAGCTTCGGGGGGTCCTGCCGGCCGACCAGTTCGGCCGGCTGGAGGAATATATGACCGCCATCGGTGCGGAAGTAGTCCTTCCCATGTTCTCCCGGGGCCAGGTACAGGGCTTCCTGACCCTGGGACAAAAGGGGAACAGCAGGTCCTATGTGGAGAGCGATTTTGACCTTCTGGAATCCCTGGCGAATCAGGCCGCGGTGGCGATTGAGAACGCCCGGCTGTACGATGAAACAAGGCGCGCCAAGAGGTCGTTCAAAGAGAGCCAGGCCAGGATGCAGAATCTCATCGACACCACGAGCGACTGGGTCTGGGAAATGGACGATCGGGGAGTGTATACCTATGTGAGCCCGCAGATCCGCGCCATGCTCGGCTATGAACCCCATGAAGTGCTCGGCAAGACCTTCTTCGATTTCATGCCCCGTAGCGAGGCACGGCGCGCAGCCGATTTCTTTATTTCCATGACGCGGCAGCAGCAGCCGTTCAGGGTATTGCAGAACACGAACATCCGAAAGGACGGCAGCCGGGTGATCATCGAAACAAGCGGTGTGCCCTTCTTCGACCAGGACGGCCGGTTCTGCGGCTATCGCGGCATCGACCGCGACGTAACGGAGCGCAGCGACCTGGAAAAACGATTACGCTACTCACAGAAGATGGAGGCCATCGGCACGCTGGCCGGCGGCGTGGCCCATGATTTCAACAATATCCTGACTGCCATCGTGGGGAACGCGAACCTCCTTCAACTGAACCTGGACAAGAACAATCCCGAGCAGGAGCATGTGGACCAGATCCTGGCTTCTACGGAGCGGGCGGCAAACCTGATCCAGAGCCTGCTTGCCGTCGGGAAAAAAAAGGTGATCAGTTTGAAGCCTGCGAATCCGTGCGAACTGGTCGGCAGGATGGAGAAACTGTTGAAGGCGCTGGTCACGGATGGGGTTGAGCTGCGCGTCAGCAGCACCGGCGCCGCCCCGTCCGTCCTGGCCGACGCCAGTCAGATCGAACGGGTCATCATCAATCTCGTGGTGAATGCCCGGGACGCCATGCCCCGGGGCGGCGTGGTAACGGTCAGCACCAGCGCTGCCGAGGTAGACGATGCGTTCCTGAACGCCCATGGGTTCGGCGAAGCAGGGAGGTACGCCGTTATCACGGTGGAGGACACGGGCATCGGCATGGATGAGGAAACACGGGCGAAGATCTTTGAGCCCTTTTTTACGACCAAAAGCTTTGACAAAGGCACGGGCTTCGGACTGTCCATCGCATACGAGATCGTCAAGCAGCACAACGGCTACATCATCGTATCGAGCACGCCGGGGAAGGGCACGACCTTCATGATCTATCTGCCTGCCATGGCTGAGAAATCGTCCCAGCCCAAACCGGCATTGACGGCCTTTCACACGGGAGGCAGCGAAACCGTGCTTATTGCGGACGATGAGGCCGAGGTCAGGAAGTTCACGCGCGCAGTGCTCGAAGGGTTCGGGTACTCGGTGGTCGAAGCCGTGGACGGCGAAGATGCCGTGGAACGCTTCCGGGAACATGCAGCGCATATCAAGCTGGTGGTCCTGGACGTTATTATGCCGAAGCTGAGCGGTGTGGAAGCATGCCATGCCATTCGCCTGATGAAGCCGGGGATCAAGCTGCTGTTCACGAGCGGTTATCCCGAAGAAGTGATACAGAAGAAAGGCATGGTCTGCGCGGGAGGTAACTTTCTGATCAAGCCTGTTGCGCCGGCGGAACTGCTCCAGAAGGTGCGCGCTATCATGACTGCGAACGATGTTGCCGCGAATTCCCCGCTATCCTGAGCGCCATCCACTAAACGTTCCTGCCCCCTTGCAGCACCTTCCCAGAATGGGTTTGACAATCTACCAGTGAACCTCTAGAATACTTTTACGATGAAAACGAGAATAAAAACGGTCTACGTCTGCCAGTCCTGCGGCACGCAATCTCCGCGGTGGATGGGGAAATGCCCCGATTGCTCCGCATGGAACACCATGGTCGAGGAACAGGTTGAAAAGTCCAAGGACATCGGCAGTTCCAAACACCATAGTGCGTCCGAACCGCTTCTGCTGAATGAGATCCAGGCGCGCGACGAGGACCGGTTCGTCACGAAGATAGGAGAGCTCGACCGTGTGCTCGGCGGCGGCATCGTCCCCGGATCGGTCGTCCTTATAGGCGGCGACCCGGGCATCGGCAAGTCCACGCTGGTGCTCCAGATGCTGCGGCAGGTGTCGGAGCTTCGGGGCAAGGCGCTCTATGTCACGGGAGAGGAATCTCCGGCGCAGATCAAGATGCGCGCCCAGCGGCTCGGAGTCAAAGCCGAGCATCTCTACGTGCTGGCCGAGACAGCGCTGGACGATATCATCCGCGCAGCAGACGCGCTGGAGCCGCAGGTGCTGGTCGTCGATTCCGTACAGACCGTATTCACCTCCGAGCTTCCCTCCGCTCCCGGCAGCGTGGGCCAGGTCCGCGAGGTCTCGGGCAGGCTGATGCTGCATGCTAAAAAAACGGGTATCCCGACCTTCCTGATCGGCCACGTGACCAAGGACGGCGCGATCGCCGGGCCGCGCGTGCTGGAGCACATCGTGGACACGGTGCTCTATTTCGAAGGCGACAAGGGACACTCTTTCCGCATCCTGCGCGCGGTCAAGAACCGCTTTGGCTCCACGAACGAGATCGGCGTGTTCGAGATGAAGGAAAGCGGCCTGTCGGAAGTTGCCAACCCGTCGGAGATCTTCCTTGCCGAGCGCCCTGCCGATGCCACCGGTTCGGTCGTGGTCTCGTCGCTCGAAGGCTCGCGCCCGATCCTGGCGGAGCTCCAGGCCCTGGTTGCGCCTTCAAAGCTCACCATGCCGCGCCGTACCTGCATCGGTGTCGATTACAACCGCGTGTCGCTGCTCCTGGCCGTTCTCGAAAAGCGCGTCGGTATGCAGCTCATGGGCATGGACGTGTTCGTCAATATCGTGGGCGGCCTCAAGATCGACGAGCCTGCCGTTGACCTCGGCATCATCGCTGCCGTGGCTTCAAGCTTCCGCGAGCGGCCCATAGCCGCCCAGACCGTGGTCATGGGCGAGGTGGGCCTCGCCGGCGAGGTCCGCGCAATCAGCCAGGCCGAGGCCCGGATCAAGGACGCTGCCAAGCTCGGGTTCAAGCGGTGCGTTTTGCCGGCGCTCAATGTGGAGAAAATGGACAAGGCTTCGAAGAGCAAGATGGAGCTTCTGGGCGTGCGGTCCGTGGATGAGGCGATGGAGCGGCTGTTTTGAGTCTGTCAGTCAGAACAAGGGTATACAAAGGAGACAGGAATGGCCCAGGAACGAAACTTCGCTGATGTGCTGCAAGAGCTCTACGACGGCAAAAAGAGCGGCTCACTCTTTATAACCGTTGTACAGTCAAGCGAAGACCTGATCAGGATCTACCTCAAGAACGGAGAAATATACCATCTTACCTATGGATCCGCGACCGGCCAGGACGCTTTGGATATTATAGAATATTATACGCTGCGCAATCTCACCTTTTTAGAGGGCCTGGAGGCGCCGGCGGGGACGGTCCCTGCAAAATTCGCCACCAGGAAGTTCATCGACACGATGAAGAAAACACATAGAAAGGTTCGCGTGGCATAGCAAGCGTAAACTCTCCGCTCCTTTTTAAGGATTGTCACGCCTTCCCTCCTATGATATCTTAATTCCCATGGCAATCGGTAAACTCTGGAACTGGTTTGGAACAAGGAAAGGCATGGCGATCCTTATGGCCCAGCTGGTCCTTGTTCTCCTCTTTATCTTCTTCTACTCCGGCTATCATTCGAGCGATCGCTGCGTGAAATGCCACGCTGATACAGCAAAAATGACCGGTCTCGGCTACCCTCAATTCACGATGACCCGCGAGCAGGTGCAGAAGGAAGCGCGCCACCCGAACACGGAATGCCGCGATTGCCACCTGGGGAACGGCCTGTCCAGCGATCCTGCCAAAGCCCATAAAGGCATGCTGAAGCTCCTTGTCCTCGACAACAATCTCAATATCATGCCGCGAAAAGGCCACGTTGAACGGCTTCTGCCTTCCGGCAACGACCGGCTGCGCGAAATGCTGCCCCGAACGGCTGACGGTTCGCTCGATTACGACGTGGGAACGCTGTTGTACCACGACCGGAACAGGGAAACGCTGGGGTATGATCCTGCCATTGCGGAGGAGACCTGCGGCAAGTCGGGCTGCCACCCCGATCAGGTGAAACAGTTCGGCACGAGCATCATGGGCGCTAACTTCCGCCAGCGGTCCATGCGGGTCTGGAACGATATCCATGGCCCTAATAATTGAGGGCCATCCTTTGCAGACACCCCGCCGGTCGGCAGGGCAGAAGGAAACAAATTCTCTTTCGAAAATACCCGCTTGATCGTGGAGCAGGTCAATCTTCCGCTCTCGAACGACCAGGCGATCGCAAAGCAGAAGGCCTGCAACGTCTGCCACGCAGGCTGTCTTGACTGTCATTACGCACCTTCCAAAGAGAAAGGCAGCCACGCATTCAGCCGCACGCCTCCTTCTGCGAATTGCTCGGGCGGGGGACGGAGCACCTTTGTCTGCCATGCCGGCACCATGGAGCGACGGCGCGGCGACAGCTATCTCGGGAAGGATTTCTCCGAGCCTGCAGGCCTGCCCGAGGACGTGCATGTGGCGAAGAAGATCGAGTGCACTGACTGCCACCAAACGGGTCCTGACGGCATGGGCCATATAGAGCGCAAGGCAACATGCCAGGATTGCCATATCGAAGTCGAGCAGGCCATGGCAATGAGCATGCACAAGAACCTTGCCTGTGAAGCCTGCCATGTCAAGATCCTCGGCGGGTACGAGATGACCTCTTGGGGGCCGGGCAGGATAGCATCCAATCCCAATCCGTTTAAGAAGTATTCGCTTTATTACGGGCCTATGGAACCGCCGATCCTGATCAAGGACCAGAATGGCCGCTGGATCCCGACCAAAGTCTGGCCCAACAGCGCGGGAGGCATAAAAGAGGTCGTTGCTCCGAAGCCGGGCCTGATCTTCCGCTGGCCAAAAGGCGAGACCCACGATGCCTATGCCCAGCTCGGGACGTTCAGTTTTCCGGGCGGGAATAATAACTACCTCGCCTGGCTCCAGGTAGAGCAGGTGGCGCATCCGCTCGGCAAGTCGCGTACCTGCGGGAACTGTCACGATTCAGAGACCCAGGTCAGTCGCGTAACCTGGCATTACTTCGACAACCAGGGCGCTGAACCGTTCGACGGAAGCCAGAAGGTCGTTGCCGATAAGGACGGTTTGCGGGTGCAGGAGATCAGGGCCGGCTCGATGATCAAGCTGATGGAAGGCGGGAAGATAGATAACTTTGCAGCCTGGATGCGGCTCGGCGATATCTGGAGGACGAGCGGCGATTTCTCGATCCCGAAGTCCGATCCCGTGAAGTATCGCGCGTTGGATAAAGGCATGCGCGAGGCTTTGAAGCAGTTGGATGCCATTGACAAGAAGCTCAAAGAACGGGAAGCGAGGGGCGAGGACGTGAAGAAGCTCCGGCGCAGGTGGCGAGAGGCAAAGGCCGCGGCAGTGCATGAGCCGGGGAGCGCAGATCTGCTGATAAAAGAAACGTTCGGTTCCCAAAAGTGACGGACCTGTAATAATTCTAAGGTTACCGCAGAGGCGCAGAGAAGTACAGGATAGAGGAGAACGGGCAATGGCAGAAAACATCAACATCTCCAGCTTTCGCAAGCCGGGCAACGAGATCTCCTCGATCTTCATCAACCGCTGGTCGCCGCGTGCCATGTCGGGCGAGGAGATCAGCAAAGAAGAGCTTATGTGCCTGTTCGAAGCCGCCCGGTGGGCGCCGTCGTCCATGAACAACCAGCCCTGGCGGTTCCTGTACGCCATGCGGAATACGGAGCATTGGGAAAAGTTCTTCGGTCTCCTGTCTCTGAACAACCAGTCCTGGTGCAAGAATGCGGCTGCGCTGATCGTGACGGTGTCGAAAATGACCTTCGACTTTAACGGCAAGCCTGCACGCACCCATTCATATGACACCGGCGCAGCATGGGTAAGCCTAGCGCTTCAGGGTTCCTTCATGGGCCTTGTGGTCCACGGCATGCAGGGGTTCGCATATGACCGGGCAAAGACCGAATTGAATGTTGGCGACGACCATCAGGTCGAGGCAATGATCGCTATCGGGCGGCCTGGCAATAAGTATGACCTTCCCTCCGCCTTGGAGCAGCGCGAGTTCCCTTCGGACAGACGAAAGCTGGAGGAGATCATTCTCGAGGGCGGGTTCGCGAAATGACCCCCATGAACACGGTTATCAAGACCGTCGAGGTCATCGGGACCTTCGCCTTTGCGCTGTCGGGCATCATCGAAGCGCGCAAGAAGGGGATGGATGTCGTCGGCGTGTATTCCGTGGCCATGATCACGGCCTTCGGCGGCGGCACGCTCCGCGACTTCATCTTGGACAGACGCCCGCTGTTCTGGGTCGAGCATTACTGGTATCCCATTATCTTTCTGGCACTCTCGCTGCTCGGCGGTTTTATTACGAAACAGGTGACAGAGCACGGGAAGGCCATGTCTCTGGTGCTTCTGCTCGACGCGCTCGGGCTCGGCCTGTTCAGCGCAACGGGCGCCTCGCTCGCCCATCAGGCGGGACTGCATCCGTTCATCGCAGTGCTTCTGGGAGTCACGACCGGTGTTTTCGGAGGGGTGTTGCGGGACATGATCTGCAACGAGATTCCCGCGGTATTCCAGCGCACGGAGCTCTATGCGACCTGCGCGTTCGCCGGGGCATGGTGCTACCTGGCAGTGATGCAGGCCACGGGGAACGATGTCTTCGCCGCCATCATCTGCATCTCGGTTACATTTGTATTGCGGATGCTTGCGATACGATATAAAATCAGGTTGCCCTTGTGAGCACCAACGGTCTATAAAGAAGAGGACACGGCTTGCGCCGGTCCTCCTGCAGGAGAGGGACAAAAAAGAGTGTTTGGCAAATACCGGAACATAGTCAGTCGGTCCTATGGGTGGAACATCGAACTGGTCTGTAGTCAATGCAAAACGAGCGTCATGCCGCGTTATGAAGGACGGTCTCAAACCATGGTGGCGGGCATTGGCGATGCGACGGTCTCCGCCAAGCTCGCCTGTCCCGTCTGTGGGCGACGGCTGATCGATGAACCAATCCGCAAGCTTGCCGAACTTTTTGCCGGCGTCGCTGTTTCTGCACAGAACAGCAGGATCATGAAGCAGTTCATTGCCGGCCTGGTCGTCGTACCGGTCACGCTTGCTTTTGCGCTTTTTATGGGACTGCAGATGGGGTTCTGGGGGAACAATGCGTTCGGACTTCTGGTGCTTTCGGCAGCCCTGATCCCCCTGCTGGTCATGCTGAAGAATTACCGGATCGCCCTGCTGCGGTCTGACTGTGGTTGTAAGAAGCCGGAATACCGGTTCCTGGGGATGCTGGAAGGGACCGGCTGCTACCGCTGTTCATCGTGCGGATTGCTGCTGCGGCTTCAGGAGTAACTGGCCGGTGCGGAAGCCCGCATGATGCCCGTGCGGAGATCGAACATCAAACGAATAAAAAAAAGGAGCGTTTCGCATGCTGATTGTTATGCACCATTGGGCTACCTCCCGGGATGTTGCCCAGGTTAAAAAGGCCATTGCTTCCCTGGGGCTCAAACCGGTTGCCATTCCCGGCGCAGACCGCACGGCGATCGGCGTGATCGGGAACCAGGGCAGGGTGAATGACGCCTCCATCAGGGACATCAAGGCTGTCATGGAGGTCATTCACGTTACCAAACCCTATAAGCTCGTGAGCCGGGACTTTCATCCGGCCGACACGGTCGTTACGCTGGGGAAAAAGATCAAGGTGGGCGGCGCATCGCCGTTTCTCGTGATCGCGGGGCCTTGCG
>Ga0334722_10002048_pt1 | contig 23459 bp, 23 predicted proteins | sample C3_bottom_MG_FD_207210 | JGI IMG/M metagenome (GOLD analysis project Ga0334722, IMG submission 207210) | Sediment microbial communities from Yellowstone Lake, YNP, Wyoming, USA - C3_bottom | ecosystem: Environmental > Aquatic > Freshwater > Lake > Sediment | place: USA: Wyoming | collected... | reverse complement strand
GACATCCTGCGCTCGCGCTCTTGGCCGTGCCGCGGAGGCCGATCCCCCGCGGCACGGTTCACGTTAAAATTGAACTTCAAAGGTGCCGTAAATGTCGTGCGCCTCTTTCACCGGGGTCAACAGCATCATGTCAGTCGGCTGGATCGAGGAAATCTTCTGGGGGGCGCCAACCCAGTTATTGCTGCCGGTGTACTCGAAATCGTAGTATTGGTAGCCGATCTTGAAAAACGCCTTGGCAAAGTAGGAGGAGATCGGCTTCAGATTCAGTTCCTGGATGACGTACGGCTCATAGACGTTGCCGCGGACACCGACCTTGCTGGTCCACATGTCATCCGCTGCCGGAGAGAAGGGAATCCAGTCCTTGGAGCCATGATTGAACTCGAAGCCGATCTTGGTCTTGGACGGCAGGTCGTAGCGCACGCCGGCATAGACGCCCCAGCCGGTCTTGCTGGTCGGTGCTTCCGGGGCCAGGAAGCCGCCGGTCAACAACCCCTGGAAACCGGCGTTCGCCGAGACGCTATTGCTGGGATGGGAGACACTCACGCCAAAATCGGCAAACATATTAAGATTGCCCGGCCCGACCTTCTTGAGGGTGCTCATGACGCCGGCCCCGTACCAGTCCATATCACCCAGGTTCACGGACGGCGCCGTAGTGCCGAAGGCCGCCGTGTTGCTCATGGCCGGGAAATCGAAGATATTGAAGCCGCGGTTCCACTGCAGCCAGATGCGCAGCGGGTCGGTTTCATAGGGGATGACCGCCACACCCAGCATGTCGGTATCCTTGATGCTGTTGTTCGGAGTCTTGATGCCGCTGTCAAAGCCGCGGCCGTAGCAGACCTTGGCATAGGCGCCGGGCAGAGCGTCGATGTCAGGGGCATAGCCGAGGGTCATGCCGTCAAAGGCGTAGTCCACCAACAGGGCCGGGGTGCCGCCATTGCCGGGGCGCTCCTTGTTGAGCTTCAGGTTGGTAGGGGCACCGTTGGTGGAGGGGCGACGGCCTACCGAAAACCAGATCGGCTGATCGGCGATGTTGCTCCAGGTGGCGTAGGCACGGTCAACGTTCAGAAGGCTGCTGGAGGGCACATGACTCAGGGTGCCGTCAAACACGCCGACCCGGTCGGTGAAATAGTTGCCGGTCACCTGGGCATCGTTCTCCGAACCGAACGTTTTGTACATGTCCAGCTTGACATTCACGGTCACATCCTGAGTCGCCTTGGCCTTAAGCTCCAGGCCGAACTTGTTGGTATACAGGGTTTCATTCTTGGGCTTGAAGGCCGGGACAAAGGCGCCGCCGGCCAGTCCGTTCAGGTAGGCGGCCGCGCCGGCGGGGTTACCGGCGAAGGCACCGCCCGGCGCAGTCAGGTAATTGACCAGATTTCCCATCATGGCCGCCGGGGTCAGCCCCTGCACGGCGCCGAACTGGGTGGAGCTGAGCAGCGTCCTGGCCGCGGCAGTCGCAAAGAACCCCTTGGTGTTGGCGTCCTGCTGCAAAGCGCCCATAAAGGCCGGGGCATTGGTATAGCCGGCGGTCTGACCGTGCAGGCTGTCAACGCGGAAGCGGTACTCCCCCCCGATGGACAGCCATTTGCTCAAGGATTTGTCCTCAATTTTCTTTGTCTGGTTCTTGAGTTCCTGTACCTCCTTGACCAGCTGGTCGATCTTTTTCTGCAGATCGTCTTCTGCGGCGTGCGCCGCCAAAGGCCCGGCCACCCCGGTAACCAATGCCGACAGCACCAATGTACGAACCATTGCGTTCTTCATATCTGCTCCTCCAAAACGGTGAGATGGCGGCAGCCGTCCATGGCTGCCTGGGTGATCCTGTCTGTCCGATCCTGCCTACGGCGCCTCCGGAAAGACGGGACAAAAATGTCAAGCTATCTGTTTTTCACCTTATTTATTCACATTCCCTACTATGCAAGTTATGTACTATTAATATATTCATCTATTCATATGCATCAACAATGCCAGGGCAACCATGGGAGGAATAAGGTGCTGCAATAACTTCACTTCAGCCCTGTTGCCGGTTTGACGACCGCACAAAATCTCGGCGATTTAACGTAGCGACGCCATTGGTACGCCAAACAACGAATAGTCCGAATACGGCAAAGCACAGGGTTCAGGCAGGTGATCATGAATGGGACGCACCAGTGGCAGCGTGCGGAGTGTGGGGGATGGCGGGGAGGAACGTCTCCTCCCCAAGACGACATTACGTCAAATAACGGATCTAGGGTGGGGTATCATCCTTGTCGGCCTCAGCAGCCGAGTTCAGGTCGTCATACATTTTGATCTGCTCGGCCAGGGAAAGCTTCTTGCGGCGACACCGGGCGGTGTGCCCGAGACAGAGCCGGCACCGGTCGTCGGAGCACCACTGGCAGCAGGTGCAGTCCGGACAGGGGTGTTTTTTTGAGGTATCGTCGGCCATCAGTAGACGACGGTGCGTTTGACCGCATTCCCCTCCAGTAGCTGAACAAAGGCCTTGCCGCTGTCGGCATTGACGAGCAGGTAGCGGGGCAGCTTCATGAGCGCATCGCTCTGGACAGCATGGCGGCGCTCGATGGTAAATGTGGCCACGTAGCCCGCCTCGGCCGCCTTTTTCAGCAGATAGTCGTCATAGATGCCGAATGGCCAGGCCAGCAGGTCGACCGTGCCGCCCAACTCCTTCTCCAACTTGGCCTTTGACTTCTGCAACTGGGTGGTCACCGACTTCTCGAAGACGGCCGGTGGCATCTTCTTGCGGTCCTTCTTGAAGTTGGGGTGCCAGAAGGTGTGGGACTGGATATCGAACAAACCGGTCTTTTTCAGTTCCCGCAGCTGGTCCCAGGTCATGGCGTATTTGGCGTTGGAAATGGCCGAGGGATAGGTAAACACCGTAACCGGGTACTTGTATTTGCGAATGATCGGCAGCATATCGCTGTAGACCGACTTATGGGCGTCGTCCTCCACGATCACCACCGACTTGGGGCCGGGCGCCGGGGCCTTGCCCCGGTAGGCATCCACCAGCTGCCGCAATGGGATCACCTTGTAGCCGTTGTCGTGGAGATATTTCATATGCGCTTCAAACACCGGCGTGGTGATAGTCATGCCGTCAACCACCTTCGGCCCCAAGCGATGATAGAGCAGGATCGGAACGCGGAACGATTCAGCGGCGAGAGCGGGAAGAGCCAGGGAACAGACGAGAACCAGCGGCAACAGCAGACGGCGGAAAAACGTGGCGAACATGAACAACCTTTCACATGGTAGAATAGCGAGGTGCGGTGAGGCATCAACCCCTGACGATGTATACCGAGCAGGGTGCACTGCTGGCGACACGGTGGGAGACGCTCCCCTTGAGGCGGCGCTGGATGAATCCCTTACCGGAACTGCCGATGACGATGACGTCGATCTGTTCGCGCTTGGCGAAATCGATCAGCTTGTCGGACGGTTCGCCGTACTCAACGATCATCTCCAGGGGAATGTCGTGCTCAGTCGCCCCTTTTTCGATGACATAGAAGATGCGGCGGCGCAGTTCGTCCCACTTGTCGGTTTCGGTCACCGGCGCCGAGGGGACAAAATCCGTATAGGTTGCCGTGGGCGCGTTCGGCAACACCAGCATGGCGTACAAGCGGCTCTTGAACTGGCTCGGGTTGCCGGCCGCCAGACGGACCGCCTCTTCCGCAGCCTTATCGGATTGAGGCGAGCCGTCGATGGCCACAAGTATTTTTTTTCTGAGATTGAGCATGGCGCACCGCTTTGGTTTTGAATCCACACGCCGCACAAACGTGGCAAAATATCTTTTAGAGTGAAATAATAAAGTAATTTTTCACGCTTGACAATTGTAAAACACTATTCTACAATTTTTGCAAATCAGACTGCTAAATACTTTATTTTGACTTTTGCTTTTTTTTTAATTAAATTACAGGACTTTATTCGCAGCAAATTTTCCACAAAATCAGACCACACAGGACAACATCATGGCTAAAAAAGAAAAATCAGAGTATCTCATCCAGGCAGTATCCCATGCCCTCGACCTGCTGGAACAGTTCCACGGCGAGACCGACGAACTGGGGGTCACCGAGCTCAGCAAGCGCCTGAAACTTCACAAAAACAACGTCTTCCGGCTCCTGGCCACCCTGGAGTCCCGGGGCTACATCGAGCAGAACAAGGTGACCGAGAACTACCGCCTCGGCCTCAAGACCCTGGAACTGGGTCAGACCTTCATCCGCCAGATGGGGCTCCTGCGCCAGTCCAAACCGATTCTGGAGGCGCTGGTCAAGGAGTGCAACGAGACCACCTACGTGGCCATCCTCAAGGAGTTCAGCATCATCTACCTGGATGCGGTCGAAACCGACATGACCGTCCGCGTCGTGCCGCGGGTCGGCTCGCGCCTGCCCGCCTACTGCACGGCGGCCGGCAAGATCCAGATCGCCTACATGAGCGACGAGGAGTTGGAGAACTACCTCCCCACCAAGGAGCTGAAGCGCTACACCGCCAACACCATCACCGACCGCGACACCCTCAAGAAGCAGCTCAAGGCCATTGCCGAGCAGGGTTACGCCATCGACAACGAAGAGCTGGACGTGGGAGTCAAATGCGTCAGCGCCCCGATCCGCGACTACACCCGCCGCATCATCGGCGCGGTCAGCATCTCCGGCCCGTCCATGCGCTTCCCGGACGAGCGCATGACCAAGGAGCTGATCCCCATGGCCATCAGGGCCTCGGAAGAGATCTCGGCCAAGCTCGGCTTCCAGAAATAATTTTCCTTGTATTACGCACCTACGGGGCGGCTTTCGGGCCGCCCTTTCGCGTTTCCCCTTGAAGAGCCGGTCGGCTTTGGCTACTATCGCCCCATCACACGGTAAGGAACCGCCATGCTCATCTATAAAGTCATCGAATTGGCCACCGTGACCGAAGAGGTCATCGAAGAAACCCTCAACGAATGGAGCGCCCGCGGCTGGCGCTACGACGGCATGCAGTTCGCCATGCGAGAGTCGAGCCGGCGGCCGAGCATGGCCTTCGTGCTGTTCGTGCGCGACCAGGACGGCGACGCCCATGAGTGACCAGACCCCGCTCTACCTGGTTGACGGTTCCTCCTACATCTACCGGGCCTACTATGCCATCCGGCACCTTTCCTCGCCGACCGGCTACCCCACCAACGCCATCTACGGCTTCATCCAGATGCTGCTCAAGCTGCTCAAGGACCACCGGCCGGAGCAGATTGCCGTGGTGTTCGACGCCGGGCGCACCACCTTCCGCACCGAAATCTACCCCGAGTACAAGGCGAACCGGGCGGCCATGCCCGACGACCTGCGGCAGCAGGTGGGGCCGATCCGCGACGTGGTGCGCGCCTTCAACATCCCGGCCCTGGAGCTGGAGGGGTTCGAGGCGGACGACATCATCGCCACCCTGGCCAGCCGTCACGCCGCCAGCGGCGGCCGCGTGGTGGTGGTCACCGGCGACAAGGACCTGATGCAGATCGTCACCGACCGCATCACCCTCTTGGACACCATGAAGGGGAAAGCGTCGGGCCTGCCCGAGGTGGCGGAGCGTTTCGGGGTGGAACCGCTCCTGGTGCCGGACATCCTCGGGCTGGCCGGGGACAGTTCGGACAACATCCCGGGGGTGCCGGGCATCGGCGAAAAGACCGCCATCAAGCTTTTGCAGGAGTTCGGCACCCTGGATGCCCTGCTGGAGCGGGCCGGAGAGGTCAAGGGCAAAAACGGTGAGAAGCTGCGGGAATTTCGGGACCAGGCGCTTTTATCCCGCCGCCTGGCCACCGTGGACTATCAGGTGCCGCTCACCGTCACCGCCGAGGAGCTACAGGCCCGGGAGGCTGATACCCCGACCCTGAACGGGCTCTTCAAGACTTTCGGCTTCACCTCGCTCATCAAGGAGCTGACCGCCGTCGCCACCCTCTCCAGCGAACAGTACCGCACAATCGCCACCGAAGCGGAGCTGGCGGAACTCGTGCGCGACCTGAGAGAGGCCGGCGTCTTTGCCATCGACCTGGAAACCACCAGCCTGGACCCGCGCCTGGCCGAGATCGTCGGCCTCTCCTTCTCCTGGCGCGACCACGAGGCGTGCTACATCCCGGTGGGGCACGTCACCACCCCGCCCGCCTCCGATGGGCTGCTGTTCGACCAGGAACAGAGCGTGGCGTTGCAGCCGGGGCAGCTCCCCCGCGCCCTGGTCCTGGAGCGGCTGCGCCCGCTGCTGGAAGACCCCGGCCTGGCCAAGGTGGGGCAGAACATCAAGTTCGACATGCAGGTGCTGGACACGGGCGGCATCACCCTGGCCGGGGTGAGGTTCGACACCATGCTCGCCTCCTACTGCCTCAACCCGGCCCGCTCCGGCCATGGCCTGGACGCCCTCTCCATCGAGCATCTGGGCCACAAGATGATCAGCTACAGCGAGGTCACCGGCAGCGGCAAGGAGCAGGTCAACTTCTCCCAGGTTGAGATCGGGGCGGCGGCCCGCTATGCCAGCGAAGACGCCGACGCGACCTGGCTGTTGTACCGGAAATTCGCGCCGCTTCTGGCCGAATACGGGGTGGAGCGGCTGTTCCACGACGTGGAGATGCCGCTTGTCCCCATCCTGTCCGCCATGGAGCAGCATGGCGTGCTGCTGGACCTCCCCCTGCTGGCCGGCCTGTCCAGCGACTTCGCCGGCCGCATGGCCAACCTGGAGGAGCGCATCTTCCAGCTGGCTGGCGAGCGGTTCAACCTCAACTCCCCCAAGCAGCTGGGCGAGGTGCTGTTCGAGCGGATGGGGCTTAAGACCGGCAAGAAGACCAAGGGGAAGACCGGCTGGTCCACGGACAACGAGGTGCTCTCCACCCTGGCCGAAGAGCAAGAGATCGCCCGGGCGCTCCTGGACTACCGCGGCCTGGCCAAGCTCAAATCCACCTACAGCGATGCCCTGCCGCGCCTGGTCAACCCCCGCACCGGCCGGGTGCACACCTCCTACAACCAGACCGTCACCGCCACCGGCCGGCTTTCCTCGTCCGACCCCAACCTGCAGAACATCCCGATCCGCACCGAGGAGGGGCGCCGCATCCGCCACGCCTTCATCGCCCCGGAAGGGCACGTGATCCTGTCGGCCGACTACTCTCAGATCGAGCTCAGGGTGCTGGCCCACCTGTCCGGCGACCAGGTGTTCTGCCACGCCTTCGCCCACGACGAGGACATCCACACCCGCACCGCCGCCGAGGTGTTCGGCCTGTTCCCCGAGATGGTCACCCCGGAGATGCGCCGCCAGGCCAAGACCATCAACTTCGGTATCATCTACGGCCAGGGCGCCTTCAGCCTGGCCAAACAGCTGGGGGTGGCCCGCAAGACCGCCGACGACTTCATCACCGCCTACAAGGAGCGCCACAGCGGCGCCATCGCCTTCCTGGACGCCTGCATCACGCAGGCGGAGGAGACCGGTTACGTCACCACCATCCTGGGGCGCCGCCTGCCGATTCCCGACATCACCAGCTCGAACGGCAACGTAGCCGCCTTTGCCCGGCGCAACGCCATCAACTACCCGATCCAGGGGTCGGCCGCCGATATCATCAAGATGGCCATGATCGGCGTGGACCGTCGCCTCAGGGCCGAACGGCTGAAAAGCCGCCTGGTCATGCAGGTGCACGACGAACTGGTGTTCGAGGTACCCGAAACGGAGCTGGTGCATCTGGAGCAGCTGGTGGAGCAGGAGATGGAATCGGCGGTGGCGACGAAGGTGCCGCTCAAGGTGGATATCAGCTACGGCAAAAACTGGAGCGAGGCCCACTGACAACGGGCTACATCATACGTACACTGCATCGGGACAAATCATCGGAGCGGACCTTTACCCATGAACAGACTCGGCCTCACCATCCTGCTGGTCTTTGTCATCAGCCTCGTCATCTTTGCCACCTGGCAGCTCTTTGCCGGCAACCTGGCTGCCTCCTTTTCCACCTTCCCCTTTTTGTTGATCATCTATTTGTTCGTGCTGAGGCTGCGCAAACACGAGGAGCCCGAACAGGGCGAGTAACCCGGCCTCCCACTATCCGCTACGGGCCGTCCTCCTGCGGCACCGGCACCGGCATCGGCATGACCGTCGGCAACGCCCTGACCGCCGCTACCCTGCGCGCAGCCTTGTTTTGGTACATGCGACTGTCGGCCGCCTTCACCGCGTCGATCAGTTTCTCCTTGGACTCGGCAATGGCCGACCCCAGGGAGAGTCGCACGGCCAGACTATCGCCGCTCCCGTTGGCTTCTTCCAGGCAGTATCGTATCCGCCCTACTGCAGCCTGCAGGCCGGTTTCGCCCGTCTCGGGCAGAATCACGGTAAACTCGTCCCCGCCGGTGCGGGCCACCATGTCTTCAGCCCGGAAAGCCTTCCGCAGCACCTCCGCGGCCGTGCAGATCATGGTATCCCCTGCCGCATGGCCATAGGTATCGTTGGTGGCCTTCAGCCCGTCCAGATCGATAATGATGATGCCCACCGGATAGCGCCTGCTCGTGGCCAGCCGCTCCAGCTCCGCCTCGTAGAAGGTGCGGTTGTACAGGCCGGTCAGCACGTCATGGGTGCTTAAGTGCTCCAGCTTTTGCTGATAGACTCTGCGGTCCGTGATGTCCCGGATGAACACCAGCACCTCGTGTTCCGTCAACCGCACAAAATGGCAGACCTGATAGCAGATGTCGGAGCCGCAGTGCAGCTTGAGATCAACCGTCTGATACGCGCCGGTCGCGAGGGCGCCATTCAGATGACGCAGAAACTCCAGCACCGCATCGGGGGGCAGGGTGTCGCACACATGCTTACCCACCTCGAAACCGGTCAGACGGGTATGTTCCGACCGGCAATCGAGTACCGTCCCGTCAGCCGCAACATGCAGCACCGTATCGGGCAGTGCTTCGACAATGATGCGATGTTGTGCCTCGCTCTGCCTCAGACGCTCTTCCGACTCGCGCCGCAGCGCGATTTCCCTGGTCAAAGGCGTTGTTACGAATTTGGACAGGAACAGGAGCAGCAGGCCGAGCAGGATCGTATGTTCCAGCAGCTCGAAGATCAGCGCCTTGGACGAATAGTGGGGCGAGACGAGCACCTCCACCATTTCGGCAATGCCGCCGGAGATGACAAAAATGAGGATAATGCGAAACATCAGGATGGTCTTGGTCGGCAACGCCGGTGCATCAGTGGTGCGCATATCCATAAAACCCCTTATTCTGCCATGCAAATTAATTGGCACTACAACCGCGCGGCACACAACCTGACCGTCCCATGCACCACCCCCCGGCAAAACGGCAGCAACAGACGCCCCCTGGTGCTTGGCCCACCCGAGGCTCCGTGCCCGAAAACGGCCCATACACCCGCTTTTCATGTGTGGCACTGGGACATCTTACAGCTGTGCCAAAATTTTTGCAGTGGTGCCGGTCAGGGCAAAGAACCCGCAAACAGCCCGGTACAGCGGCTTCACTCCCTGCAGCAGACCATATGATTTTATTAATGTGCACAACATGTACCAACAACGAGCGTGTCGCCCACGGGCAGGCCGCAGTGATATGCGGGGCAATGGCATGGTTTATGTCTTATGAGCCGGAAGCAGTCATCGGATTTAGTAGCGCAAACGCATTTTGTAAACCCGTAACAACAAAGGGGCGTCCATGCCATGATGGATGCCCCTTTGTCGGTTTATGCTTTACCGGTTAAGCCTCTGTCACGGCCGTCTCCTCGACCTCCCAGAAGCGCTTCTGCAGCTCGTCGATCAGGGGCTTGAGGCTCTTTCGGTCTCGGGCGGAAACGGTCAGGCCGTTCTGGGTTCGGGCGATCTGGCGCACCTTGAGGAAAGCCACGGTGTCCTTCTTTTTCAACTCGTCCAGCAGGTCCGCCTTGTTGAACACCAAAAGCTCAGGTTTTTCCCCCAACCCCAACTCCTGCAGGATGTCGCGCACTTGGGTGATCTGGTCCTCGAAGCGCGGATTGGCCGCGTCGATCACGTGCAGGAGCAGATCCGCGTCCTGCAGCTCCTCCAGGGTCGCCTTGAAGGCGCCCATGAGGGACTTGGGCAGGGAGCGGATGAAGCCGACCGTGTCGGTGATGATCACCTCCCGCTCCCGGGGGAAGCGGAGCCGCCGGGTGGAGGTGTCCAGGGTGGCGAAGAGCAGGTCCTCGGTGAAGACGTCGCTCTTGGTCAGGGCGTTCAGCAGGGTGGATTTGCCGGCATTGGTGTAGCCGACGATGGAGATGATCGGCACCCCGGCCTTCACCCGCTGGCTCCGGCGCTGGGAGCGGCCGCGGGAGAGCTCCTTCAGCTCCCGCTCCAGGCTGGCGATGCGGTCGCGGATGCGGCGGCGGTCGGTTTCCAGTTTGGTCTCGCCCGGGCCGCGGCCGCCGATGCCCCCCATGAGGCGCGACATCTGCACCCCGCGGCCAGTGAGGCGGGGCAGCAGGTATTTGAGCTGGGCCAGTTCCACCTGCACCTTGCCGTCCAGGCTCCGGGCGCGGCGGGCGAAGATGTCCAGGATCAGCTGGCTGCGGTCGATGACCTTCAGCTCGGTCATGGCCGAGATGGAGCGCACCTGGGCCGGGGTCAACTCCTGGTCGAAGATCAGCATGGTGGCGCCACGCTGCAGGGCGCGGATAACCACGTCCCGCATCTTCCCCTCCCCCATCAGGTAGCGGGGGTTGAGCTTGCGCGGCCGCTGGATGAAGGCATCCAGCGCCTCCACCTGGGCGGTGCGGGCCAGTTCGCGCAGTTCACAGATGGAGTCCTCGGCCTCCTGGCGGGTGCCCCCGGTGGTGACCGAGATCAGGATGGCGCGCTCCAGGGCGTCGGCGGCCTTGACCGCCTGGCGGGTGCTCCGCTCCAGGTCCGCCTCCAACTCGGCAACGAAATGGCCGAAGTCCAGGTCGATCCGCTCCAGAGGGGCCACCGCTTCGCTGATGGTGGAGGGGCCGCCGTGGGCGGCGGAAACGTGTGCCAACTGGGCGTAGATCTGGTGCTTGCCCGGGGTGTAGAGCAAGGCGGCCAGCAGGTCGAGGCGCAACAAGGAGAGGTCGGTAAGGTCGTCTTCGGTGAGCGGTTCGTTTTTCAGATGGGTGTGGATCAGGCGCAGGCCGCGCAGATGGCGGCGGCCCAGAGGGTAGTCGTGCAGTTCGGGAATCACCAGGCCGCGCTCGTCGCCGACGATGACGTATTCGACCATGCCGGTGCGGTTGACCAGGATGCCGATCTGGCGGCGGATGTCGTGGGAGAGCTCCACCAGGCGGGCGGCCAACTCCTGAGTGCAGAACTCCGCCGGCGGGATGCGCCGGCGGTAAAGACGTTCCAGGGCCTGGATCTGGCTGCTTTTCAGGCCGGAGAGATTGCCGAAGGGGTCTTTGATGGGTCAGTACCTCTGGGAAATGTGGCTACAGGCCTGTGACGTTGAAGCCGCCGTCTACGTAATGTATCTCTCCGGTGACGCCGCTGGCCAAGTCGCTGCAGAGGTAGACCGCGGAGCGGGCCACGTCCTCCTGGGTGATGGTCCGGCGCAACGGGGCGCGCTCCTCGACGCAGTGAAGGATCTGGGAAAAGCCGTTGACCCCCGATGCGGCCAGGGTCTTGATCGGGCCGGCGGAGATGCCGTTGACACGGATGCCATCGCTACCCACCGCATCGGCCAGATAGCGCACCGAGGCCTCCAGCGCCGCCTTGGCGATCCCCATGACGTTGTAGTTGGGAAACACCTTCATGGCACCGTAATAGCTCAGGGTGAGGGCGCTGGCGTTGCGCCCCTGCATCATGGGGTGGGCCGCCTTCATGATGGCCAAAAGCGAATAGGCGCTGATGTCCATGGCCGTGGCAAAGCCCTCGCGGGTGGTGTTGAGGATGGTCCCCTTCAGCTCTTCCTTGTTGGCGAAGGCCACCGAGTGGATGATGATGTCCACACCGTCCCAGATCTTGCCCAGTTCGGTGAAGACCTCGGCAATCTCCTCGTCGCTGGTGACGTTGCAGGGGAGAATGGCGGCGGCGCCGAGGGATTCCGCCAGGGGGCGGACCCGCTTTTCGAACGCCTCCCCCGCATAGGTCAGGGCCAGTTCGGCCCCCTGGTCGCGAAAGGCCCGGGCAATGGCCCAGGCAATGCTTTTATCGTTTGCTACACCGAAAATCAGTGCTTTTTTACCGTGCAACAGCATCAGGTACATCCTCCAGCAACGTGTGATAGGTGAATCGTTTCTGCAGTGGCGCCGTCTAGTGCGTCCGGTCTCCGTCCGGCAAGGTGGTCGTGCTCTCAGGCGCGGCGGCAGGCTGGGGCGGACACGGTGCGGCCATGGCCGGCACCAGCCGGGATTCGAGAGCCGCCAGGCGCTTATCCATGGACTCCAGCACCTCCAGGGTACGGTCCTGCTTCCCCTTGATGGCGAACACGACAAAGGGCATGATCAGCCACACCACGGCCAGGAAAAAACCGATGATGCTCATCATGACCATAAAACCGCCAAAAATCTCCATGGGTTCTCCTGCAGCTTGGGTCTCACAGCTATAACACAGAAACCATCAAATGTTAAGGTGAAAAGTTTTCGTAAGGTCGGGATGTTCGGCCGCTTTTGCCCGATCCGGAATCGGGTCGCCAATGAAAAACCGGTGAAACATCGTGTTACTTATGGTAAGTTAATTCGATTTCAGCAGTAAAGGTGAAGACGTGTCATTGATTCCCATAACCTCCCCCAATTTTCTCGATGCGGACGCGCTGGCCGGCAGGCCCGACTGGCGCCTGATATTTGGCAACGACAATCCGCTGGTGCTGGAGATCGGCTGTGGCGTAGGCGATTTCGCCACCCAGATGGCGACGCTCCATCCCGACTGGAACTTCGTGGCCATCGATTTCTACAACAAGGGGTGCCTCAAGACCTGCAAGCGGATCGACAAGGCCGGCCTGGCCAACGTGCGGGTGGTGCGCGACGAGGCCCGCTCGTTCATGGAGCGCTGCCTGCCGCGCCAGGGACTGCGCGGGGTGATCATCAACTGCCCCGACCCCTGGCCGAAACTGCGGCACCGCAAGCGCCGCCTGGTGAACACGGAGTTCGTCGCCTATCTGGCCGAATTTCTGCAGCCGGGGGGCGAGTTCAACTTTGCCACGGACTTCGACGATTACGGCGAGGATGTGGCCCGCTTCATGGTGGCCCAGCCGGGGTTCGAGAACATGCTGGCCCCCGACCCGTACCGGCACGAACTGGCGGGGTATCCGCTGTCCAAGTACATGCGCAAGTTCATGGCCGAGGGGAAGTCCATCTATTTCGTGCACTATCGCAGAACCGTTTAGCAGGCTGTTGGAATACTCAGGTTGTTCAAAAGCGGGTAGATCGTCGTCCCCCGCAGAAGGCCCCGCGGAGGCGTAGTACCCCATAGGGCATAAACAGCGCTACGCCGCACAATTTCACCTGTGAAATTGGACCGCAAAGGCGCCCGAAGGGTGAGGCCACAGGCCGAAGTCACAAGGTGGCTTGCGAGGACGAAGGCCCAGAGGCCTGTTTTTCAACAACCTACTAGCGGAGGGATCATGCGGGAGCCCGGCAGAATCAGAGGTATCAGCTTTTTCACCCCCCGCGGCGCCACCATGCGCAGCGAGGTGCGCGTCGTTACGCTGGTGCTGGCAGGCTGGCTGACGGCGATTGTCGGGCTGCAGGTCGTCATCTACCTGCTGGAAGTCAATTATTCCGAACTCCTGCTCAGCGAGATGACATTCTTCAACCTGCCGATCCATTTCTGGCTCACCGGCCAGTTCCTGCCGCTCTGGTTCATCATTCTCTGTGTGCTGTTCAACATCTGGATGGATCGCCATGCCGGGCGCAATCTCGACAGCACGCTCCGTTTCCGGGTGCGTGCCGGCGGGGAGGACGAGTAAATGGACGTCGCTTCGGTACAACTGGTCCCGCTTGCCGTCGTAGCCGGCATGTTTGCCCTTCTGATCGCCTCGGGACTGCGCAGCGGCGGCCGTCAGGCCTCGGAGTACGGTTTTTCCGGCGGGTATGCCGGACGCCTCGGCATCGGCGCCGCCATTGCCAGCAACTGGATGAGCGCCGCCAGCTTCCTCGGACTGGCCGGCATGTTCTACCTCAAGGGGTACTACGCCATGGCCTTCGTCATCGGCTGGACCGGCGGCTACGTACTGCTCCTGGTGCTGATGGCGACCCAGATCAGGCGCTTCGGCAAGTACACCGCCCCCGACTTCGTCGGTTTCCGCTACGGCTCCGAGCTGGCCCGCACCCTGGCGGCACTGATCTCCATCGCCATAACGATCATCTACAGTGTCGCCCAGTTCCGCGGCATCGCCCTGCTCGTCTCCTGGCTGTTCGGCATTTCCTATGTCCCGGCCGTGGTGGTCGGGGCTTCGCTGGTGGTCTCCTTCGTGGTCATCTCCGGCGCCCTGGGGATGGCCCGCAACCAGAAGTTGCAGTATTTCGTGCTGATCACCGCCTTCATCCTGCCGCTCATGCTGCTCACCCGCAAGCTGGGCTATTTCTGGATCCTGCCCCAGTTCGGCTACGGCGCCGCCATCGGCGAGCTGCAGCAGCAGTTCGGGTTCGCCTGGTCCGAGCCGTTCGCCACGGTATCGCCGTTTACGTGGCTGGCACTCTGCTTCACCCTGATGTTCGGCACCGCCGGGCTGCCCCACGTGCTGTCGCGCTTCTACATGGTGCCCGGCATCCGCGATGCCCGCTGGGGCGTGGTGTGGGGCCTGTTTTTCATTGCCCTCATCTACTGGTCGGCGCCCGCCTACGGCGTGCTCGCCCGGCTGTTCGAGGCGCGGGCCGGCATCCCGTTCAACGGCTCTGACCCCATGGCCGCCGACATGGTGGTGCTGACCGCTGCCGGCACGGGGGGGCTGCCGCTCTGGGTGGTCGGCCTGCTGGCGGCCGGCGGCTTAAGCGCCGCCTTCTCCACCGTTGCCGGCCTGATGATCACCGGCTCCGCCTCCTTCTCCTACGATATCTACCCCCGCCTGATCCGGCCCCAGGCATCGGAAACCGACAAAATGTACGCCGCCAAGGGATTTTTCCTGCTGCTGGCCGCCGTGGTCATGGTGCTGACCCTGAAGCCGTGGGGCATGATCGCCGAGATCGCGGCCCTGGCCTTTGCCCTGGCCGGCAACACCATCTTTCCGGTGTTCCTGCTCGGCATCTGGTGGAGCCGGGCCAATGCCGCCGGGGCCATCTGCGGCATGCTGACCGGTGTGGCCATCACCTCTGCCCCGTTCGTACTTGGAGGTTCCCTCCCCTGGCTGGCAAAGCTGATGCCGGCCACCTCATCCGCCTTTGTCGGCGCGCCGGTGGTGATCCTGGTCATGATGGCCGTGTCGCTCGCCACGGCCCCGCCCGACGAGGAGACGGTCCGCTTTCTGGTTCGCGATGTCCATGACTGCACGGAGGAGTGATGCCGGTATTCGTTTCCGCCAAAGGTGCTGATTTCTCTGCCTGGCGACCGGCCGGGGATTATGTCGTCACGTTCCGGCAAGCGCTGCTCGACAGTATCGCCTCCTCTCACGCCGCTGCCGGCGAGGAGCGGCTGCAGGCGACCGGCGCGGCTCTGGAGGAGCTGGCAGCCGCCAATGACCGCATGCTGGCGGAGGCGGCCCGCATCCTCGACCAGATGGGGCAGAGCAGCGCCACGGCGCCGCTGGCAGGACTGACCCGCGCCTATTTCGACGTGCTCTATGACCAGTTCGAACTGTTCCGCTCTCCCCAGGCCTTCTTTCAGCAGAGCCACGCCCTGCTGGTGCAGCTGGCCGGGACCCTGACCCGGCTGGCGGCCGACCGCATCGGCATCATGTCCCGCACCCTGCCGGACGTGGAACTGGTGGTGCTGGGGCCGGCCGGCCGCCTGGAATTCTCCCCGTTCTGCCCCCTGCAGCTGGTGCTGGTCCACGGCCCGGCGAGCAGCGCCGACATCGAAGTACTTTCCCTGTTCAGCCATTTCATTCATGAGGGGTTCCTGGGGTGCGGTTTCCTGGCGGACAGCCGGATCTCCCCGCGCAACCCCCTCTGGCGCGGCGCACCCGTCGAGTGGGAGTTGCGTATCACCCAAGGCCTGGAGCATGGCGAACGGGAGGAGCTGATCGATCTCCTGCGGCTGGCCGACCAGGCCGAGCTGACGCGTAATGGCGGCGAGTCGGGCTTTGGTGCCCGCTGTCTGCATCTGCTGGCCGAAAGCCGACCTACCCTGGCCTTTCTGGTCACGCGCCTCATGGGACTCTCCAACGGCATCGGCCTGATGGGTGGGCTGCGCCTGATCAAGACCGGCAGCGAGCGGGGGCTTTTTGCCCTGCTGGACCATGCCCTGCTGCCCCTGTCAGCTACGGTGACGTCACTGGCTCTGATCAGGGGGGTTACGACAGTGGGCACGACGGCGCGTATCCGGGAACTGCTTGCCCGGGGCGAACTTAACGTGGACATGGCCGAACGTCTGCTGCAGGCCTGGCAGGCGCTCCATGAGCTGCGGCTGGACCATGAACGGTCCCTGTTGCCTGATTGGGGCGACCGGCTGGCGCTCTATCTGGACCCGGAAAAGCTCAGCAACAACGAGCGGGACCGGCTGCGGGAGGCCCTGGAAACGGTCGGTACGGCCCAGCGCCAGACCGGGGTCATCTTTTCCGGGTTGGGGGAATAGATGATACTCTCCCTCTCCACCGGCAGCCTCTTCACGCTCCCGTTGCGGCGGGTGTTCGAACTGTCCGCCGAAGCCGGCTTCGACGGCGTGGAACTGATCATCAACCAGGACTTTCAGAAGGTGAATCCGGTCAAGCTGATCACCTCGCTGCAAGAGATGTGCACCATCCACTCCATCCATGCCCCCTTCATGCCGCTGGACGGCTGGGGCGGCCCGATCGACTCCCTGCGGCGTAGCGTGGCGTTGGCTGCCGAATGCGGCATCCCGCTGGTCAACTTTCACCCCCCCTCCTGGATGGGTGCCGAGGTCACGTTCTGGCGCTGGCTCTACAGCATCGTGGATTTTCAGAAAGAGGTCGGCCTGGACGGCCGGGTGACCGTCACCATCGAGAACATGCCGTGGGTCGGCAAGATGAAGATCAACCCCCATATCCTGTCCAACACCCAGCGCATGATCGACTTCATCCGCGACCACAACCTGTTCCTGACCTTCGACTGCACCCACATGGGCTCGGGCAAGGCCAATTTCATCAACGACTTCTATCTCTTTTACGAAAGCGGCCGCATCCGGAACATCCACTTCTCCGACTACGGCCATGGCCGGGAACACCTGCTGCCGGGGCACGGCATCCTCCCCCTGACCCGCTTTCTCAATCACCTGCGCAATACCGATTACCAGAGCACCGTGACCCTCGAACTCGACCCGTCGGAATTTCCCACCACGGAATATGTCATCGTAGAGAGCCTGAAAGAGATTCTGGCCTTCCTGCGCATCGAGACCGCGCCCCCCGAGGGGGGCGGCCACCACCACGACGTACGCTCCGGGCACCTTGCGGCCGTCGGATGAGAGGGGTCGACCGGGACATGCGCCAGGCTGTGCAGGCAGGCGACGAGTCATGAATGACCGCCATGTGGAAAAGTCCTTTCTCTACCTGCTGCTGTTCTCCCTGGCGCTCCATGTGGGACTGTTCGTGCTCATCTACTGCATGCCGGCCCCCAAGCCCCCCCCACCCAAGGAGCCGGTCTTCATCGACCTGCAGCAGATGCCGGAGCTCAAGCCGCAGCCAACGCCCCGACAGGACGAGGTACAGCGCTTTTCCGACCAGCGCGTGCGCGTGCCGCGCGAAACCGCGCCCCGGGGGGATGCGGGCCGGGACAGTGGCCGGCCGGCATCCCCGCCGGTCGCCCCCCCCGCTACGGCGACCGGGCCGCGCCAGACCCCCGGTCAACCGAAGCCCGGTCGCGAACCTGCGCCGGTGACTCCCGGCTCCTCGGTCTCCAGCCTGCTCAAGCCGCGCACCCAGACGGGCCAGCAGCAGGCCAAGGCGCAGCCGCAGCTGTACCCCGCCGCCAGCCGTCTGGCCAAGCTGGAGGAAAATTATCGCCGCAAGTACGAAAACGAGATCGCCGAAGGGGAGACCCGGTTTCTCAACAGCGACGACATCCAGTTCGGCTCGTTTCTGCGCCGGTTCGAGACCGCAGTATACGGCGTCTGGCGCTATCCGGCCGAAGCGGCCCAGCGCGGCATCGAGGGGATCACGCCGGTCAAGATCACCTTCAACCGCAAAGGGGAGGTCACTCATGTCCAGCTGCTGGAAAGCTCGGGGGCCAAGATTCTCGATGACGAGGTCATCCGCACCCTGCGCGCCGTGGGTCCGGTCGGTGCCTTTCCCCGCGGTTACGACAAGGAGGAGTTTCATTTGATCGCTTTTTTCCAATATGGCGGCTCCCGGCGGTCCATACGATGAGCAAGGCGGCCTTCCTCATCGCCGCGCCCCAGAGCGGCAGCGGCAAGACCACCGTAGTCCTGGCCATCATGGCTGCCCTGCAGCGCCGCGGCATGGCCGTCGCCCCCTTCAAGTGCGGGCCGGACTTCATCGACCCCGGCTATCACCGCCAGGTGACCGGCCGCGACTCCATCAGCCTGGATGCCTGGATGTGCCCGGAGGCATTCGTGGTCGACAGTTTTGCCCGCCATGCGGCCGACGCCGACGTGGCGGTCATCGAAGGGGTCATGGGGCTGTTCGACGGCATCGGGTCCGCCCCCCTGGAGGGAAGCAGCGCCCAGATCGCCGCCATCACCGGCACACCGGTGGTGCTGGTGGTCAACAGCCGCGGCATGGCGGCCAGCGCTGCGGCGCTGGTGGCCGGCTTTGCCGGCTTCGACCCCCGGGTCCGGCTCGGGGGGGTGATCTTCAACAATGTGGGGAGCGCGGCCCACGGGGAGCTCTTGCGCCAGGCCATGGCCGACCGCCTGCCCGAATTGCGCGTGTTCGGCTGCATCCTGCGGGACGACAGCCTGGGTATCCCCTCCCGGCACCTGGGGCTCGTGACGGCCGACGACAACCCGCTTTCCGCCGACTACCTGACCCGGCTGGCCGACATGGCCGAAAGCTCTCTGGACCTGGATGGTCTGGCGGAGCTGACATCGAGCGCCCCGCCTGCTGCGGAGCAGTCCGCTGAACAACCGCCCCCGGACGTGCGCATCGCCGTGGCCCGGGATGCCGCCTTCTGCTTCTGCTACCCCGACAACCTGCGGCTGTTGCGCGAGGCCGGGGCCGAGCTGGTCCCCTTTTCCCCCCTGGCCGACAGCGGGCTGCCGGAAAACATCCAGGGCATCTACCTCCCCGGCGGGTACCCGGAGCTGCACGCCGAGCGCCTGGCCGGCCAGTCCGGCCTGCGGGCCGCCATCCGCACGGCCGTGGAGGATGGCATGCCGGTCTATGCCGAGTGCGGCGGCCTCATCTACCTGAGCGAGGGGATGGAGACGGACCACGGAACACCGGCCGCCGCGTTCGTCGGGGTATTTCCGGTCCGCACCCGCATGCTCCCCCGGCGCAAGGCGCTGGGCTACCGCCAGGTGGAACTGGCGTCAGACTCCCTGCTGGGTGTGCGTGGCGAACTGCTGCGAGGTCACGAGTTCCATTATTCCGAGATTGGCGCCATGCCCGCAGAGATCGGGCGCGACTACCTGGTCACGCGGCGGGGCGAGGCGCTGGGGGCCGAGGGCTTTCGCCACCGCAACTGCCTCGCCTCCTACGTGCACCTGCATTTCGGCAGCAATCCGGGCATCGCCCCGGCTTTTGCCGCGTCGTGCCGCACCTTCAAACAGCAGATTGGCGTCAACCACCCGCTCTAGCGGCACATCAGTTCCCACTCCACAGGGGAGAGGGATTGGGTGAGGATGGGCCACCTTCTCCCACGGAGAGAAGGGTATATGCAGTTGCACATCCTGGTGTGCTGTGTTACAAATCCACACCACACAACTTCCAGCCCAAGGGAAGCCGGTTCAATTCCGGCGCTGCCCCGCAACTGTAAGGGGGGACCGACGCTGCACGATGCCACTGTCCATGAGGATGGGAAGGCGCAGACACGGGACGATCCCCGAGCCAGGAGACCTGGCTGGAAGCATACCGCAACTCCGACCGAGGGGGAGGGAGCGTATCAATGAAACACCGCCGTTTTTTGCTTTTGTCCGTTTTTCTGCCTGTAGTCCTGTCACCTGCCGATTCCCATGCCATGCACATCTCCGAGGGGATCCTCCCCTTTTCCTGGGTCCTGGTCTGGTACGCCGCATCCGCGCCGTTCCTGCTCTGGGGGCTGCGCGAGCTGGCCCGCCGCTCGGCCGTGGATGTGGCCAGCAAGCCGCTGGCCGGCATGGTGGCGGCGGTGGTCTTTGTCATCTCGTGCATGCCGGTGCCGGTGCCCATGGCCGGCACCTGTTCCCATCCCTGCGGCACCGGCCTGGCGGCCGTGCTGCTCGGCCCCGCGCTGGGGGTGGTGGTGGCGGCCGTGGCGCTGTTGATACAGGCGCTCTTCCTGTCCCACGGGGGGCTTACCACCTGGGGTGCCAACCTGTTCACCATGGGGGTTATGGGCTCCTTTGCCGGGTACGCGGCGTTCCGGGGGCTGCGAAGCATGGGGGCGGGGCTGACGCTCGCCGCCTTTGCCGCCGGCCTGATCGCGGACTGGGCCACCTACGGCGGCACCGCCCTGATCATGGCGGCCGGCATCCGCGGGACCAGCCCGTTCTGGCCGCTCTTCGGCAAGATCGCCCTGGCCTTCGTGCCGACCCAGCTGCCGCTGGGCGTCCTGGAAGGGGCCATCACGGCCGGCATGGTCTCGCTGCTGCACAACAAGCGGCCCGACCTGCTGGCCCGCACCGCCCTGGCGCCCCGCCGTCCGGAGGCGCCATGAAACGCAGATCACTCGTGCTGGCCGGTTGTATCCTGCTGCTTTCCCTGGCCGCGGCACCGGCCCTGGCCGAAGAGAAGTGGCCGGGCATCGACGATGCGGTGGTCAAGAAGATCGCCCGCGAACATGGCCGCGAAGCGCGGCCGTCGCTGCTCAATTTCGGGGAAGGGGATCTGCAGCTGTTCATGTTTCTGCTGGCGGGTGCGGTGGGGGGCTTTGTGGCCGGCTACTGCTGGCGGGCGCTCGTGGAAGGGAAACAGAAGCGCAAGGAATGAAAACAGATTCGCCAGAGAACGCAGCGTGCTCAGAGGTAGACAGAAGGTTTAGACCTTACACGGCAGTTAACCGCAGATACATAGGATACACGCAGATATCACAAACAAAACCTGAGTTAAGCCTGTAACCTTATTGGTTAAACCTGCTTTTATTTGTATGCTTTTCATCAATCGGCGTTTATCGCTTGGAAGCGCCTACTTTTGGCTGCGTCCATCTGCGGTTACATGCTTTTTATAGGTTCAAGCTCAAAAAGGTGTACTGTCAGCGGGCGGGGGCAGCCGGGGCCGGCTGGATGGTCAGCGCCAGCTCCGTGGTCCAGCTGCCGAATGGCGCAAAGATGTAGGTCAGCGGCAGGGTCGCAGCGTCCGGGTCGCGCTTGCGAAACACGAGCCCCAGGCGGGTGGCCAGCTTCTCCACGACCCGCTCCTCCGATTCTCCCCCCTCGAAGGCAAGTATGTCCAGATCGGCATGGGCCAGCAGACGTTCATAGGTATACCGTTCGGCCAGGGTGAGGCCGCAGACCACGGTCACGCTCCGGCCTGCATGGGCGGCGCTGACGGTCTGCAGGTTTTTCAGGCGATCGGGTGGCGGAATCTGCAGACCGAGCTTCTCCACCATGTCGCGGGCCAGCTGACAGGGGGGCGCAGCGGTGATGGTGATGCCGGAACCGCCAGCTGCATGTGCTGCTGCGGGAGCGGGTCGCGCCGGCGGCGCCGTCACCGGGGCCGCTTCGGGCGCCGGAGTGCGGGGAGCGGCTTCGACTCTTGCGGCAGGTGTGGTGCGGGACGCGCTTTTTGTCGGCAGGGGAATGCGCAGGCGCTGGCCCACCTTGAGGGCGGCAGGGGATGAGATGAGGTTCAGGCGCATCACCTCGGGGATCAGCCGTTCGGCCGCCTGGTTGGACAGGCCATAGCCTTTCATGAGGATCAGGAACAGGTGCTCGCCCGGCCGAACCACGTGGATACTCTCCTGGCTTGAAACGCCGGCATCGGCGGCCTCGGAGATCTTTTCGGCAGGCACATGGCGTTTGCGCAGCGCCGGCGCATGGGTGACCGCAGGGGGGGGGCTGCGCAATTCCTTCAGGTCAAGCTCCAGGGATGCAGGAGAGGATTGCTGCGGTTTTTTGTCGGCCGAGGCCGGGCGCAACTCCCGCAGATCGATGTCAAAGCCGCTCTGTGCACTCACTCCCGGGCCGGGCGCGAATATCACGATTGCCATTGCCATAATTGCCGCGTATCTGCCCAGCCCCATGTCCCCGCGTCCTCCAGCCCATCGCTGCAGCCAAACTATCGAACCGCACTCTTTTCATTAATCAGTATACCATCACTTACGGCGATGTCTGGCGAAGAAAATCGAGGCTCTTCAAGCGACGCCCTGCATGGGCGGCAATGGCGCTGTCCAGCAGGCAGGCGGCCTGGTCCAGGATGCCGCCCTTGAGCGGAATTCTATCAAAGCTGCCGGTGGTCAGGCAGGCGGCCAGGGTGGTCAGCGTGGCGCCCGACACCGGCGGGCCGGACGACGTGCAGCGGCTGCAGAGCGGTTCCCCATCCGGCTGCAGGCGGCCGCCGCTCGTGTCGAACGGCGCCTGGCAGCGGGAACAGTGCTCCAGGGAGGGGCGGTAACCCAGGATGTTGAGCAGGTTGATCTCGAAAAAACGGCGCTCCCCTTCGTCCACGGCCCGGTGTTCCAGACGGTCCAGATAAGTGGTCAGCAGACGGAAAAGACGCGCGAGCGGCTGCCCCTCCGGGGTCAGGGCGTCCACCAGCTCGCAGGCATAGAGGGCATGGGCGATGCACGCCAGGTCGCCGCGGATGGCCGGGTAGACACTGACGATGTCGGCCTGCTTCAGGCCCGACAGCCCCTCCTTGACCCGGATCTGGGCGTCGATGCGGGCGAACGGCTCCAACGCTGCTCCGAAGCGCTTGCGGCTGGTGCGGGCGCTGCGGGCAAAGGCCTTGAGGCGGCCATGTTCCAGGGAAAACAGGGTCACGATCCGGTCGTTGTCGCCGTAGTCCAGGGTCGAGAGGACAAAGGCCTGCAGGGTTTCCGTGTGCATGGGGTACCGTTCGCGCGGTGCGGATGCCGGGGTAATGGTGCTGCTGACAGGGTATATACCACGTTTGCCCCGGTCACATAACGTGGAATATTCGGCTCCGGTTTTCGGGGGATGTTGCCAAAGGCAACCGTTTTGCCCCTGATTCGGCCTGTTCCCGCTTACTCGAACTGCCGCTTGAACTCCTCCACCGTCTGACGCAACTCCGCCACCTCCTCGCGCAGCGCCGCCACCTCTGCCTGCAGTGCGGTGATCCGCTCGTCCCCGGCCATCACCCGGACCCGCGCCGGTTCCGGCGCAACCTCCGACTCCTCGGACGACAGGTCCGGCATGCCGGCCAACAGGT
>Ga0334722_10002047_pt1 | contig 23464 bp, 20 predicted proteins | sample C3_bottom_MG_FD_207210 | JGI IMG/M metagenome (GOLD analysis project Ga0334722, IMG submission 207210) | Sediment microbial communities from Yellowstone Lake, YNP, Wyoming, USA - C3_bottom | ecosystem: Environmental > Aquatic > Freshwater > Lake > Sediment | place: USA: Wyoming | collected... | reverse complement strand
GTCAATTTACGCTAAAAACAATTCAGGGCATTGGAGATTTACTTGGCAATCTAGCAAACGGTTTGATTATGCAATTTAGCCCAAATTCAGCCACGCGCTCACAAGCATCATCGGATTTGAAAACGGTTGGCGAAAGCGTAGCCGGACCGATTGGAATATTGGGCGTGATATTCCCAGCCGCTCAACAAGCCGGCCTAACTCAATTAATATTTTTGACGGCGATTATATCGTTATCACTAGCAGTCATGAATATATTGCCGATTCCAGCGCTAGACGGCGGCAGGTGGTTAACGATGGTGATTTTTAGACTGTTTAAACAAGACCTGACAAAAGAACGCGAAGAAAACATTCAAGCAATTGGTTTTTCAATCCTGATGGGCTTAACAATTTTGGTAACAATTGCCGATGTTGCAAAATTACTCTAAATCACAAAGGTTAGTACGGCTGCTGATTCTGCCGATTTGGGTTTATGTCGGATTTGTCATAGCTGACACATTGGCAACCGGCGTGGTTTGGCTGTTGGTCGCAGTGCATGTACCGATTACTTCATATAACCAAGCGGTCGTTAACGCTGTTTACGCAGCAATTATATATGTCATCACCATCGCAATCGTAATTGGCGCGCCGTGGTGGTTGCGAAAGATTAAAACCAGTCGCGAAGAGGTTGGGCTAACCAGGTTGCCGTCTTGGACTGATATTTTGCTTGCCCCAGCGGGTTTGATAATATATTTTATCTTGTCAGCGATATTTATTTTGCTAGCGCAACACACATTACCAGGTTTTGATATCAATCAAACGCAAAATGTTGGGTTTAGCCATTTAACTCAGCGCTACGAATATATTTTGGCGTTCTTGACGCTGGTTGTTGTCGCGCCAATTGCCGAAGAGACGCTGTTTCGAGGATATTTGTACGGCAAACTGAAAAATTATGTTCCGATTTGGGTAGCGATGCTTGTTACCAGCGCATTATTTGGTTTTATTCACGGCGCTTGGAATCTGGCAATTGATGTATTTGCCCTAAGTATCATCCTGTGTGTACTGCGCGAAATGACTGGTAATATTTGGGCTTCGATTTTGGTTCATATGATGAAAAATGGCATCGCATTTTACATTCTCTTCATTAATCCGACATTATTGTCTATACTGGTAAAATAATGCGCGTATCAAAATTATTCACAAAGACCAGCAAAACCGTTCCGGCCGACGAAGTAGCCCGAAATGCTCAACTATTAATCCGAGCGGGTTTCATTCACAAAGAAATAGCCGGTGTTTATGCCTATATGCCACTTGGTTTACGTGTTCTTGAAAACATTAAAAAAATTGTTCGTGAAGAAATGAATGCCGTTGGCGGCCAAGAAATCATGATGACGACATTGCAACCCAAAGATATCTGGGAAAAAACCGATCGCTGGGACGATGCCAAAGTTGATAACTGGTTTAAGACCAAACTTATTAATGGCACTGAACTAGGCGTGGGGTTAACTCACGAAGAGCCGATTGTCGATGCCGTCAGCAACCATTTAAATTCGTACAAAGATATGCCGTTTGCCGTCTATCAGATTCAAAATAAATTCCGAAACGAATTGCGCGCCAAAAGCGGGCTACTGCGTGGTCGTGAATTTTTGATGAAAGATATGTATACTTTCTGTCGTAATCAGGCGCAACACGAACAAGAGTACGAAAAGATTGTGGCGGCATATTACAAAGTTTATAACCGTTTGGGCATCGGTGATATTACATATCGTACTTATGCCGACGGTGGTATATTTACACCTCGTTTTAGTGATGAGTTCCAAACCATTAGTGAAGTGGGCGAGGATACTATATATGTCGACGAAGCAAAACGTGTCGCTATCAACGAAGAGATATATAACGATGCCAATTTAGAAAAGCTCGGTCTTATAAAAGAAGAACTGGTGCAGAAAAAAGGCGTCGAAGTTGGTAACACTTTTCATTTGGAATCTAAATACACCGATGCACTGGATTTGTATTACACCGACGAAAACGGTGCTAAACAGTCAATTATTATGGGTTGTTACGGTATTGGCGTTAGCCGTTTGATGGGTATAATTGCTGAGTTATTCGCTGACGACAAGGGTTTGGTCTGGCCAGACAATATAGCGCCGTTCAAGGTCTATTTGGTACGAATTGGTGGTGATGCCGCCATTGCTAGCGCTGACGCTCTGTATGACGAACTGACGGCTAAAGGCATAGAAGTTTTGTATGATGATCGTGATGTTCATCCAGGTCAAAAGTTTGCCGACAGTGAGCTGATCGGTATCCCATATCGCGTCACAGTTTCCGACCGCTTGATGGCGGACAATATATACGAATTTGTGGCCCGAAAAGACGGTCAAAAAAGCTTATTGACACATGACGAGCTGCTTGTTAAACTAAACTGACTATAAAAATAATTATAGTGTTTACGCTATATGTGGTGTAAGTGGTGCTGAGTCAAGCACCTTTTATGGTTGAAAAGGAAGAAATTTATGAAAAAATTATATCAAATCACGCTGGAAGGCCGAAAAGAACTCGAGACAGAACTCGGGGCGCTCGTTAGTCGTCGCGGTGAAGTCGCTGCCAAGATTGCAGAAGCACGTGATTTTGGAGACCTCAGCGAAAACGCTGAATACGATGTTGCTCGTGAAGAACAGGGTCTAGTCGAAACGCGCATTGCTGAAATCGAAGAGATTTTGCAAAATGCCGAAATAATCAAAAATGGTCACAAATCAATCGTTTCACTAGGCAGTAAAGTCGAATTAAAAACCGACAAAAAACAAGTTGTTTATACGATTGTCGGTCCAGTCGAAGCTGATCCATTAAATGGAAAAATCAGTAACGAATCACCAATCGGCGTAGCGTTATTTGGCAAAAAAGTTGGCGACAAGGCTGTCATTAAAACCGTCAAAGGTGAAGTGGCTTACGAAATCGCACAAATTAGCTAATAGCTATTAGAATATGGAATATGGCGAGGAGAAAACTCGTCATTATTTTTTGCTATTTCCAATAGCCAAATTCCAATAGCTATCCTATGTTATAATTAACACCATTATGGCGACATTAAAAGATTTTCGCGATGAGCGACTACGTAAACTAAAAGACCTGCGTAATTTGGGTATTAATCCATATCCAGCTGATACGCACCGCACTCATAATACAGGTGATATTATTTCTCGATTTGGCGAATTAGAAAACCAAGTCGTAACGGTCGCCGGACGCATTGTCGGCATTCGTAAATTTGGCAAGTTAGCCTTTATTGTCGTCAAAGATTTTAGCGGTCAAATTCAATTGTTTTTGCGATCCGACATCGTAGCCGGGGTTGATGTTGCCAACAATCAAATTGGCATTGCCGAATTACCACTACTGGACACCGGTGACTTTGTTGAAGCAACTGGAAAAGTTATCAAAAGTCAGACAGGTGAGATATCAGTTGAAGTTACGAATTTACGTTTCCTTGCAAAAACACTTCGACCAATGCCAACTGCGCAAGAAGGTTTCACCAATAAAGAAGAGCGTATGCGTCGTCGTTATGTCGATATGAACGTTAACCAGGATGTGCGCGACCGATTTGTTCGCCGCAGTAAGTTCTGGCAGGCAACACGTGACTTTTTGAATCAGCATGACTTTATTGAAGTAAACGTGCCAGTGTTAGAGCATACAACTGGTGGCGCTGACGCCAACCCATTTGTGACTCACATGGACGCGCTGGACCAAGATTTTTATTTGCGCATTAGCCACGAATTGCCGTTAAAACGTTTAATTGGTGCTGGTTACGAAAAAGTTTACGACATTGGTCCTCGTTTTAGAAATGAAAATTACAGTGACGAACATTTGCCAGAGCACGTCGCGATGGAATGGTACTGGGCCTACGCCGATTGGCGCGATGGTATGAAATTAATGGAAGAAATGTATAAATTTGTCATCGAAAAAACTTTTGGCAAATTACAATTCGAATTGAATGGAAAACATGTCGATATGGGCGTTGCATGGGAAGTTTGGGACTACGCAACTGTCATCAAAGACAGATATAATATCGACGTCTATAACAGCTCGCTTGATGAAGTCAAACAAGCACTGATTGATAATAAATTGGAAGTTCAACAAACCGAGAACCGTGCTCGTGGCATTGATAAATTATGGAAAAATATCCGCAAAGACGTTGCCGGCCCAGTTTGGTTAATCAATACGCCAAAATTCATAAGCCCGTTGGCTAAAAGCAATCCAGGCGACGACCAAACTGTCCAGCGGTTCCAGGCTGTTATCGCCGGATCTGAACAATGCAATGGTTTTTCGGAACTTAACGATCCAATCGATCAGCTGAACCGATTTGTCGAACAGCAAGGCATGCGTGAAGCAGGTGACGATGAGGCTATGATGTTGGACATCGACTTTGTCGAAATGTTGGAGTACGGCATGCCACCAGCTTGTGGTTTGGGTTATAGCGAACGTGTATTTTGGATATTTGAAGGTGTTACCGCACGCGAAGGCGTACCTTTCCCTCAACTTCGTGCCGAAGTCGACAGTATCACGCGCGAAATGTATCCTGACGTCAAACTTGGTTAGTGTTTATTAATCATACAATTCATACTTTCTATATACTATTGCAGTTAGCTAAGGTATCATAGATACATGATAGAGGTGAAAAATATTTCCAAGACTTATGGCAAAAAGGGCAACGTTTTTAAAGCTCTCACTGACGTTAGTTTTACAATTCCGGATGGTGCCAGCGTTGCGATTTTGGGCAAATCAGGCAGCGGTAAATCAACTTTGATGCACGCTATGAGCGGACTCGATCGGCCACAAAAAGGCCAGATTATTATTGATGGTAAAAACATCCTAGCTTTGCCTCAAAAAGAAGTCGACAAATTTCGTTCGACGACAATGAGCTTTATTTTTCAAAGCTTTTTCGTTCAGGCTAATGAAAGTTGTTATGACAATGTCAGTTTGCCTTTGGAGATTGCTAACGTATCAAAATCAGCCAGGCGCAAAAAAATACACGATGCGTTAGAGGCAGTAGAATTGTTAGATAAAAAGAAGGCTCGCGCTCGCGAATTATCGGGTGGTCAAAAACAAAGGCTGGCAGTTGCACGTGCGATTGTTAATAGTCCAAAAATTTTATTTGCCGACGAACCAACCGGTAACTTGGACAGCGTAACTGGCGGTGTAGTTGAAGATTTATTGTTTGACTATAATCGCAAAAACGGGGTTACGTTAATCGTGGTGACTCACGACCCAGAATTAGCTGGTCGATGTGATATCCAGATAAATATTAAAGACGGCAAAATTGAATCGGTAAAGGGGAATAAATAATGCGACTTCGCGATATTACAATCCGTGCTGGACGCAGTTTGAAACAAGCCAAAGCTAGAACATTGTTGACCAGCCTGGCGATTGGCGTTGGTGCATTTACGATTACACTGTCGTTGGCTGCCGGTGTTGGCGGACGAGCCTATACTGATCAAATTGTCAGCGCTAATACTAACGTAAGTGAATTGAGTGTGACGAAAGTTCAACCAACTCAAAATAAGGGACCGCAGAAGTATTCTAGTACCGGATCGAGTATATCGACCCCACTTTTTTCAGCTGAGGCTTTAACGCAAAGTGATATTAACAGTATCCAAAAAGTTGCCAATGTTGTGTCTGTGACGCCTAATTATAATCCTCAAATAAAATACATTACTCGCGCGGGTCAGGACAAGTATATTGCATCAGTCAGTATATTTGGTTCAAACGTAACATTGACGTATGCCGCCGGTTCTACGAACGGCGACTTAACTAACAACGAGATAATATTGACCGAGGATTATGTAACTGCGCTTGGTTTTAAGAGCGATCAAGACGCAATCGGCAAAACGGTTGTAATAGTTGCTGATAAACTATCGGCTCCAATATTTGCACCAGTCAGTAAAACATTTGTTTACACAGTTAAGGCTATTAGTAGTAAATCTGGGTTGGCTTTTCGTTCTCAAAACTCGCTTCTTGTTTCAAGTGAATCTGCCAAAACTTTGTACGATTACATCAACAAAGGCACTCGAAATTATGGAAACTTCATGGTGGCCGTAGTGCAAGTGACTAGTGGCGATAAGGCCCAATCAGTAAAAGATGCGCTAAAGGGTATGGGTTATGAAGCCCAAACCGCAGCCGATATTTTAGGCGCAATCAACACGTTTATTAACGTCTTGCAGGGTATTTTACTTGGATTTGGTGCGTTAGCTATTTTGACCTCGGTGTTTGGTATTATTAATACACAATACATAAGCGTGCTGGAACGCACACAACAAATCGGATTAATGAAAGCGCTTGGAATGAGGCGTCGTGACGTTGGCCGACTATTCAAATTAGAAGCGGCTTGGATAGGTTTTTTGGGCGGTGCGATTGGCAGTGGGCTAGCGGTTATACTCGGAACCATAGCAAACCCACTTATCAGTAAGCAATTGGGCCTGGGTGATATCAGTTTGATTGTATTCACGCCATTTAATATATTCATCGTCATAGTCGGATTAGTATTAGTATCGGTCGCGTCGGGAATATTACCAGCTCGCAAAGCAGCCAAATTGGATCCAATCGAAGCCCTGCGCACGGAATAGTTATAATCTGGATTACAGATAAAAATCTGATACAATAATTACATGTTAGATATTAGATTTATTCGCGAAAACGCCGATGCGGTCCAACAAAATGCTATAAACAAGGGGTATGATGTAGACATTACATCACTTTTGAAATTAGACTCCGAGCGACGCGAATTACAGACACAAGTTGATGAATTGCGTGCGAAACGTAATGAAATCGTGTCACAAACTAAAGGCGCTCGACCTTCAGACGAAGCTATTGCAGAGGGCAAGGTTATCAAAGAGCAACTTACCGGCATCGAAACACATCTTAAGGATGTCGATGATAGTTTTACAACACTTTTGAAAAAAGTTCCAAACATGGCGGCTAGCGATGTGCCAGTCGGAAAAACCGAAGATGAAAACGTCGTTACTAAGACGGTAGGCGATAAAACACAATTTGACTTTAAGCCACGCAACCACGCTGAAGTTGCAGCTGATCATGGCTGGATCGACAAAGAACGCGCCGCCAAAGTTACAGGTAGCCGTTTTGCGTATGTCCAAGGCGATTTGGTTAAATTACAACTGGCAATAGTTCAATTCGTCATCAATACACTCAGCGATGAATCAAAAATTGCCGAAATCGCTAAGGGCGCCGGGTTGAGTGTGTCTACTAAGCCGTTAGTGCCTATTTTGCCACCACTAATGATTAGAACTGACATGTACGACGCGATGGATCGTTTAGAGCCACGTGACGAACGCTACAAAATTGAAGGCGATGATTTGTGGTTGCAGGGCAGTGCCGAACACGTTTTAGGTAGCATGCATGCTAACGAGATTTTTGAAGAGTCACAATTGCCACTTAGATACCTGGGCTATGCCACCAGTTTCCGACGTGAAGCCGGAACTTACGGAAAAGATATGGAAGGTATCTTCCGTATGCACCAATTTGATAAGTTGGAAATGGAAAGCTTTACGACCGCCGACGATGGTTTGAATGAACATTTGCTATTTGTTGCCATTCAAGAATATTTGTTGACTCAATTGGGATTGCCATACCGCGTTTTGACAAAATGTACGTTTGATATCGGCAAGCCGAATGCCAGGGGTATTGATATGGAAGTTTGGCTACCAGGCCAAGACAAATACCGTGAAACTCATACGGCTGATTACATGACCGATTATCAGGCTCGCCGTTTGAATACTCGTGTTCGTCGCGAATCGGGCAAATTAGAGCTGATTCATACTAACGACGCGACAGCTTTTGCGGTTGGCCGTATTATGATTGCGATTATCGAAAATGGCCAAACAGCCGATGGCCAAGTACGTGTTCCAGCTGTCTTGCAGCCTTATCTCGCCGGTCGTTCAATGCTATAATTAGAGTGTCGAACGATAAACAAAAAGGAGGCAGTATGATTACAACAATCCAAGTTACGGGTATTGCATACGAGGTGGACGAAAACACACGCAAATACGTAATGAAGCGAATTGGGCGCCTTGATCGATACTTGCCAAAACATGCGCGTAAAAGCGTCAGTGTCGAAGTAAAGCTCGAACAAGTCAATCATGACCACGGCAATAAATATATGTCTGAAGTGATTATGAATGTGCCTGGTAAGAAAATAACTGCTAAAGATTCAACCGGCAATATGTTAGCCGCAATCGATATCGTCGAAGCCAAAATTCAAACTCAACTTCGTGACTATAAACAGGCATCAATTGCACATATCAGCAAGCGTGGTGTGATGAGTCGTTTCAAGCGAAGTTTCAAACGTGAATTATAGAGTTTGGCTATTAGAATCTGGCTATTAGAATATGGCGTAAATATTCACTAGTAGTAATGGTGTTGAAATTGCTCAGATATCTTGTCTAATCGCTCCAGAGGACGTATAGTAAGGTGTAGTATTTTCTTTAGAAGTTTAATAGGGAGCACGGTTTTTAGCTATGGTAAGCAAACAGAATGTTTTAACCAAAATTTTCGGCGACCCTCAGGTTCGTCTTTTGAAGGCCCTTCAAAAAAAGGTTGGGTCAATCAACGCACTGTCAGATAAGTACAAAAAAATGACAAAGGCCGAATTAAAAGGCCAAACGGCAGAACTTAAGGCACAATTGCAAAAAAAAGGCACGACACTGGACACTATTATGCCAGATGCTTTTGCCTTGGTTCGCGAAGCTAGCGACCGAGTATTGGGCATGCGCCATTTCGATGTTCAGTTGATTGGTGGAATGGCTTTGCACGACGGCAATGTGGCCGAGATGAAGACTGGTGAAGGTAAAACTTTGGTTGCGACATTGCCAGTATATTTGAACGCGCTTGAAGGCAAGGGCGTTCACGTTGTCACAGTCAACGATTACTTGGCACAACGTGACGCCAGCTGGATGGGTGGCGTTTACCACTTTTTGGGCATGGCTACCGGTGTCATTATTAACGAAGCTTCATTTTTGTATGACCCAGAATATGACAACGAAGCCCATGACGATGCGCGCATGAAGCACTTGAGACCAGTTACTCGCAAAGAAGCCTATGCAGCCGACGTCACATACGGTACCAACAACGAATTTGGATTCGACTATTTACGCGATAACATGGTTAACGAAGTTGATTTATTGCGCCAACGAGACCTAAACTTTGCCATCGTCGATGAGGTCGACAGCATTTTAATCGATGAAGCTAGAACGCCACTTATTATTAGTGCGCCAGCGGCCGAAAATCCAGATAGTTATTATCAATTTGCAAAAATTGCAGCCAAATTAATTCCCGAAGATTACATCATGGACGAAAAGCACCGCACGGTTGCGCTAAGCGACATCGGTACCGAAAAAGTTCAAAAAATGTTAGGTATTAAAAACCTATACAGCCCAGATTATGTCCGCTCGGTCTATCACATGGATCAAGCATTGCGCGCTCAGGCTTTGTTTAAACGCGACAAAGACTATGTTGTGACCAAAGACGGCGAAGTTATCATCGTTGATGAGTTTACCGGTCGTTTGATGCAGGGTCGCCGCTACAATGAAGGTCTTCACCAGGCAATCGAAGCCAAAGAAGCTGTGCCCGTATTACAAGAAAGCATGACACTAGCCACGATTTCGTTCCAGAACTACTTCCGCTTGTACAAAAAGTTATCTGGTATGACAGGTACGGCCTTTACAGAAGCCGAAGAGTTCCAACAGATTTATAGTTTGGATGTTATCCAGATTCCGTCAAATCGTCCACTTGTCCGTATCGACAAACAGGATTTGATTTTCAAGACTGAAAAAGCTAAATTAAAAGCCGTCGCCGAAGCTATTAAAGAGTTACACATGGCTGGTCGTCCAGTATTGGTTGGATCGGCGTCGATTGCTAAAAACGAACTAATTGCGTCGTATTTGGACGAAGTCAAGATTCCTTACGAACTTTTGAACGCTAAAAACAATGAACGTGAAGCCGCAATTATCGCCAAAGCCGGTGAAAAAGGCTCGATTACTTTGGCTACCAACATTGCCGGTCGTGGTACCGACATTAAATTGGGCAAGGGAGTTGTAGAACTTGGCGGTTTGATGGTGATTGGTTCTGAACGACACGAATCACGCCGTATCGATAATCAGTTGCGTGGACGTGGCGGACGACAGGGTGATCCTGGCGAGACTCAGTTCTACGTTTCGACCGAAGATGATTTGATGCGTATTTTCCAAGGCGAACGAATTGCCGGATTAATGGAAAGATTAGGTGTTGGCGAAGATACGCCAATTCAAAATAAGGCCGTATCTAGGACTTTGGAAGCGGCTCAAAAACGAGTTGAAGGATTCAACTTTGACACACGCAAAAACGTCGTTCAATACGACAACGTTATCAACCGTCATCGCCGAGTTGTATATACGGTTCGTCGCAAGATTCTGGAAGGTGAAAACATCAAGCCAGAGATGGAGCGATTGGTTGAATCTAAGGTTCGCGAATTAACTGTATTGCCAATCAAAAACAATAAAGACTTTGTCGTTGATTTTGAAACAATCTTCCCGCTAACTGAAGAAATAATCAAAAAAGTTGGCGAAGAAAAGAACGACAAGGCTCGTTTTGAACAAGGACTCAAAGAAGTTAATGTTTTGTACGTCGAAAAAGAAAAAGAGCTTGAAGCTGACATCATGCGCAAAGTTGAGCGTGAAGTATATTTGCAAGTACTTGATACATTATGGATGCAACACCTTGAAAACATGCAACATTTGCGTGAGGGTATCCACTGGCGCAGTGTTGGTCAACGCGATCCGCTAGTCGAATACCGTAGCGAATCTCAAAAGTTGTTTGATAGTTTACAGGGAACGTTACGCGATGAAGTATTGCGCGCAATTATGCACGTTCGAAGGAACGATGTTATTGCCAAAACCGAAGAAGAATACGAGACCGAATTAACACGTTTGGCAGAAAACGCAGTCGAAAAAGGCGTCAACGAAATAACTGGCGGCGAAGAAAACCGCGACGCGGACTTTAAGGTTCAAAAAGCTGAAGCGGCACATATTGCTAACAAGAAAAAGAATGAATCACGCAAGAAGAAAAAGGCAGAGCGTCAAAATCGCAAAAAAAATCGCAGATAACCGGTGGGCAGAAAAAACATAACATATGAAACATACCGTCGAAGAAATAAGATTAAAAAATGGGGCACGGGGCTTGCTGATTGATGTACCGGAAGCCACGACGATGAGCATGCAGTTTCAGTTTAGGGCCGGCAATCGTTATACAAAGTCAAAAAAGATCGAACAAGTCGCTCACATTATGGAGCACATGGCCTTTGGTGCTAATGCTCGTTTTAAGAGCGAACAAGATTTTGAGTTTGAGTTTACGAAAAACGGCGCTTATCGTAATGCCTATACTAGTGATTTGTCGATGGTTTATGAAGCCGACTGTGCTGATTTTGAATGGGACCGAATTTTGGATTTGCAAAAATTAGCTATTTGTCAGCCAAAATTTGATGAAGATGAACTAAACGCTGAAAAAGGTAACGTACGCAGCGAACTAACTAATTATTTGAACGATCATCACCGTATTTTGTGGCCACGAGTTCAACAATTGTTAGGTGAAGACGTACTGACGTATCGTCAATCTTTGCCAACTATTGGTAATGTGACGCTAGCTGATGTTCGCGAACATCATCGTCGAACCCATACGACTAATAACTTACGTTTTGTTATTGCTGGTAAATTACAGGGCCGTAAAGCCGAAGTTAAAAGGCAGTTGGAAGGTATGCAATTGCCAGGTGGCGAGCGCTTTGAAGTGCCACGCGATACGTTAGTAAAAGCTGGCCCAAGTGTTATTCGCCGTAAAGATGCTACCAACCTGACATTCGGTTTGTTTATGGCTATTACCCGTGAACTAAGCGACGAAGAACTGGACGCTATGCATTATTTGAACCATATTTTAACTGGCACAATGCACTCACGTATCTTTGGCGCCGCTCGTCAAAAGGGATTGGCATACAACATCAATGCTTACACTGGCACGGGCTTTTACGATAGTGGCTGGGATATAACTGGACAGGTTAACCACGAAGCAGCCGGTCAATTGTTTGATATTATCGTTCGCGAATTGCGTAACGTATTGGATGGCAAAATTACCGAAGAAGAAGTCAACGTTGCCAAGTCATTTGCACTAGGACGATATCAAATGGGCGCCCAAACCGTATCGCAAATCAGTGGATTTTATACCGGCCGATATTTTGACGATGGTTTTATCAAAAATTATGAAAAAGTACCCGAAATGATTAAAAACGTGACGGCGGAACGTATGGTTGATACAGCTCGAACCTTTATGAAAGAGGATATTTGGGTATTGGCGGCTGTCAGTAACGGTGATAAGCAAGAACTAGTTGAACTGAACGACAAAGTAACTAAATTGTTTGAAAAGGAGTAATTAACATGCCTCTTAAACACACCGTTGAAGAAATAACGTTAAAAAACGGTGCCAAGGGGCTGATTATTGACGTGCCTGATTCGACGGTTGTGTCCTACAACATACACTTTAGGGCCGGTAATGAATACGCCAATCCGGACGTTCATCAAACAGCACATTTAATGGAGCATTTGGCGTTTGGATCGAACGAAAAATTTGCGACTGCTGAAGAATTTAGCCAAGAATTCAAAAAAAATGGTGCATATTCGAACGCCTTTACTTCAGATAGGGACATGAATTATGTTGCTGCGGCTGCCGTTATGGAATTTGATCGTATTCTTGATTTAATGGAACTTTCGATTACTAAACCAAAATACAAACAGGAAATGCTGGATACCGAAAAGGGTAATGTGCGCGAAGAATTGACCGGTAATGCTAATGATCACAGCAGAGTTATGTGGCAACGTATCTGGAAATCTATGGGTGGTAAAAGCCTGATGGACTCTGAGAAAATTGAAACACTTGATAGGGTAAAGCTGTCAAATATCAAAGAGCATCATCACAAGACGCATGTTTTGCGAAACATGAGGTTTACGATTGCTGGCGATTTATTAAGGCATAAAGATCTGATAGTAAAGAAGTTAAATGGGTGGGATTTGCCAAGTGGCGAAAGACTTCCGGTAATTAAAAAAACGTATAAATCATCCCCAGTGGTTCATATACACCGCAAAGAAATGTCTAATTTAACATTTGCCTTTAACATGGTTATTCATAGGGAGCTAACGAGGTCTGAACGAGTTTCAATGGGAGCGCTGGTACATATATTGACTGGTACGTTTCACTCAAGAATTTTTGGTAAGGCCAGGAGTATGGGTATTTGCTACGGAATGGGATCGGGTTTTTACACTGATATCGCCGGCACTTCTGGATGGAATTTCCATGGACGAGTTGGTATTGATAATGCCGAAGCGTTATTTAGACTAATTGTTAGTCAATTGATAAAGGTTGTGTCGGGTGATATATCCGCCGATGAGCTAGCCGCCGCTAAGCAATACGCCATAGGAGGCTACCAAATGAGGGGACAAACAGTTGATGCTCTGAGCGGTTGGTATTCGTCCGACTATTTCGACAAGGAGATTATAGATCCGCTCGAATTGTCCCCTGAATATATTAAGGCGATTACACGAAATGACATGGTCAAATTGGCGAAGGAATTTATAAACGATAGTGTTTGGACGCTTGGTGGAATTGGTAACATTACTAAACAGCAGATGCAGGCACACTATAATCAACTGGCACAACTCTTCGAAAACAGAGTAAAATAGATATATGAAGATTGCAATCGCGGGGTATGGGCTAGAGGGCGAATCGAATTACCGCTATTGGTCGAAAGATCCCAAAAACCAGATGACGATTGCTGACGAAAATCGTCCCAGTCGCGAAATACCAGATGAAGCTTTTGCGATTATCGGCGAAGATGCCTTTGATCACCTGAAAGATTACGATTTGGTGATACGAACCGCCGGTTTGGCGCCACGTAAAATCAAGACTAACGGCAAAATTTGGTCGGCGACTAATGAGTTTTTTGCTAAATGTCCAGTGCCGATAATTGGCGTCACGGGCAGTAAAGGCAAGGGAACAACCGCCAGTTTGATTGCTGGCATTTTGACCGCAGCCGGCAAAAAAGTATGGTTGTTGGGTAATATTGGCAAGCCAGCGCTGGACGTGTTGGTACAGATTAAAATGGACGATATTGTTGTCTATGAACTATCGAGCTTTCAATTGTGGGATTTGGAAAAGTCACCACATACAGCGGTTATTCTGTTTATCGAACAAGAGCATTTGGATGTCCACATGGACATGGACGAATACATTGATGCCAAAGAAAACATTACCATGCATCAAACGGCGGATGATAAGCTGGTTTATAACCAGTCAAATCAATATACAAAATCAATCGCCGACAATTCACCAGTCATGTTGGTTGGTTATCCGGACGACAAATCGGCGCATGTCATAGACGGTAACTTTTACTATGGTGAACAAAAAATTTGTTCAGTTAACACCTTGCAAATATTGGGAAAACACAATCAAGACAATGCTTGCGCTGCAATTGATGCTATTTGGGAATACACTCAAGACCCAATTGCCATCGAAAAGGGGTTGCATGAATTTACCGGATTACCACATAGGCTGAAATTTGTACGAGAGTACGAAGGTGTCAAATATTATGATGACAGTATTGCGACTACGCCAAGTTCGGCAATCGCGGCGCTGCGATCTTTTACTGAATCAAAAGTAATTATCTTGGGCGGTTCGTCAAAAGGATCAGACTTTAACGATCTGGCGCGCGAATTAAACAACCACAATGTCAAAGCGATATTGATAGGCGATGAGGCCAGGCCAATTGCTGAAGCTTGTCAAAATAACGGGTTTAATAATTACGAAATTTTGGAAGAGCCAACAATGGTAAATATCGTAAATCGTGCAAAGTCACTGTCTGATGTTGGTGATGTTGTGTTGTTAAGCCCGGCTAGCGCCAGCTTTGGATTGTTTGAAAACTATGTCGACAGAGGCGAACAATTTGTGTCGGCTGTCATGGCTTTGCAAGATTAGGTTACAATAGATACGTCATGCAACCACTTTTGAAAAAACTAACCAACCTGTTGTCGCAAATCGATTCGGCTTTCGGTAGGTTAAACATTGTCGAAAAACAGAGTAATATTGCAACTTTGACTGAACAATTGGCGCATTCGGAAGTTTGGAATAATCCAGCCGACGCGCAAGCGAAAAGTAAACAATTATCGGCGTTGTCTGACTCGGTTGACCCATGGGTTACCTTGCGTACTCAGGTTGCCGACATCATAGAATTGATGAAATTGGGTGATGACAGCATGTTGCAAGAATTTGAAGACCAAGCGACTGCGCTTGAAAATGACTTTGCTAAACTGCGTAAAGATTTACTATTTCATGGCCAATATGACAGTCACAGTGCCATTATTCGATTAAGTGCCGGCGTTGGTGGTACGGACGCACAGGACTGGACGGAAATGTTGGAACGAATGTATTTGCGCTGGGCAACTAAATCGGGCATGAAAGCGACGATAATCGAGCGTTCAGTAGCCGAAGAAGCCGGTATTAAATCATGCGTCATTGAAATTAACGGAACAAATGCCTATGGCAAATTACGCAGCGAACATGGTGTGCATCGTTTGGTACGTTTGAGCCCATTTAACAGTGATAATTTGCGCCAAACCAGTTTCGCGCTGGTTGAGGTTTTGCCGCAAATCGAAACTCCCGAAGAAGCACAAATTGACGATAAGGATTTGAAAGTTGATGTTTATCGTGCTGGTGGCAAAGGTGGCCAGTCGGTCAACACGACCGACAGTGCTGTGCGAATAACACATATTCCAACCGGCATTGTCGTAGCGATTCAAAATGAACGTTCACAACTACAAAATCGCGAAACGGCTATGAAGATTTTGCGTTCGAAATTAACGCAATTAAAACTAGAACAACATGCCGCCGACATTACAGACTTGCAGGCAGGGGAGTCGGCCAACTGGGGTTCACAAATTCGCAATTATGTCTTGCACCCATACACGATGGTCAAAGATACACGCACAAAACATGAAACCAACAATGCTCAAGCTGTGTTGGACGGCGACATCGACGAATTTTCCGAAGCTTTTTTGGAATCAAATATGTAGTAGATGGTAGATAGTAGGTGGTATGTGGTAGGGCTACGGGTCACGATCTACTAACTACCATCTACTACCTACCAACTACCAACCCCCTTATGTTATAATTGACCAAGTAATGATATTGATCGATAGGGTAACAAAATCATACGGAAAAGATCTGAATCCGGCCATAAACCGTGTCAGTTTGTTCATTGAACCCCGCGAATTTGTCATCTTGGTTGGTACCAGTGGCGCCGGCAAATCGACTCTGTTAAAGCTTTTAACTCGTGAAGAAAAACCAACCAGTGGCAAGATTGTTGTTGGCGGTATTGACTACGATACATTAAAGGACAGCCATATTCCGATGTTGCGCCGCAAAATTGGCGTCGTTTTTCAGGACTTTAAATTGTTGCCTCAACGTACTGTTTTTGAAAACATTGCCTTTGCATTAGAAATCGCCGGCATGACCCGTCGCGAGATTAAAAACACCGTGCCAAAAGTTATTGAACTGGTTGGACTCACCGGAAAAGAAAAACAATTTCCTCATCAATTATCTGGCGGTGAACGCCAACGCGTAGCAATTGCTAGGGCAGTGGTCAGGCAGCCAAAAATTTTGATTGCCGACGAGCCAACAGGCAATTTGGACCCACGACACAGTTGGGACATTATTCGTTTATTGGAAAAGATTAACAAATACGGCACGACGGTTTTGCTGACCACGCACAATGCCGATATCGTTAACAAATTGAAACGACGCGTTATCACATTGGAACATGGCAAAATTACAGGTGACCAAGCCGAGGGAAGTTACAGACAATGATGGCCAAGAAAAAACACGATTCTAAATCAGTTTCGCAGCAAAAACGCTTTCGCCGTAAAATGCTGTCGATTTATCGCGTGTTCAGATACGGTACCGACAGTTTTATTCGCAACTCGTGGTTAACGGTCGCCGCCACTGCGGTAATGACAATTACTTTGCTGATCATCTTTACGACTTTTATGGCTCAGAATGTTTTGACTGACACGGTTGGCGATTTGCGCAACAAAGTCGACATGTCGATTTATTTGAAGACTAATACGACCGATAAAGTTGGTGGTGAATTAGTTACCGAAGCACAGCAATTATCGTCAGTTCGTTCAGCCACGTACATAAGTGCGGCCGACGCCAGAGCGCAATTTGCTGAAACCAGCAAGAACAGTAGTGACGTCTTGGCAGCACTTAACGAAGCGACTGATAAATTTCCAGCTACATTACGTGTAGTTGTAAATGACATTAACGATACCACTCAGTTGCAAGATTTTGTTAACACCGATACTTTATTGAAGGCACATATCAGCACTGACTTTAAACCGTCGTTTGCAGGTGAGCGTCGCAATACGATTCGGTCAATTGGACGCGCGGTTAACTTTGCGCAAAAAGTTGGCATTGCCGCTGGCGCAATATTTGTCATCATATCGTCGCTGATTATCTTTAACACGATTCGTATGGCGATATTCAACCGCAAGGAAGAAATTCAGATGATGAAATTAATTGGCGCCGACAAATCATTTATCCGTGGGCCATTTTTGGTAGAATCTGTTATTTACGGTGTTTTTGCGGCACTTATTGCCACGGGATTGGGGATTTGGGGATTGTACAGCGCCGCTAGTACGCTGGCCAGTTATCAAATTACCGTTCAACCGACGCTTGACTTAATTACGGTCTATTCATGGCTGGTGTTGATTGGTATGATTGTAATAGGAGCGGTGATTGGAATAATTTCATCACTATTCGCAACTCACCGATATTTGAAAATATGAAAATAAACATCAAAAAAACGAATTCAATCTCACTAGCCACCAAAGTGGCATTAGTTTTCGTTAGTGTTGTGCTAGCTGTTTATGTGCCTATTCAGATAATGAATAAAATTGCCCATGCTGAATGCTCTAGCATCTCTGAATGTGATGCCGAAATTAGTGCGCGCCAACGCGATATAGCAAAATATCAAGTAGCCTCAGACAAATTAAATAGTCAAGCTACCACTCTTAAAATAGCGTTAGAACAACTTGCAAATCAGAAAGCATCAATACAGGCAGCCATAGACATTAGTCAGGCTAAATACAATAAATTAGTTAAACAGATTGCCGATACAGAAAAGCAGATTAAAGATAATAAAGACGCACTAGGTACTACTATCGCAAGTATGTATGTGGACGGTAATGTGACCCCAATTGAAATGTTAGCTAGCAGTAAGAACATTGGTGATTATTTAGACAAACAAGAATATCAATCATCAATTCGAAATCAGTTAACCTCAACCATTTCTACTATAAAGGAGCTAAAGGCGAAACTTGATAAGCAGAAAATTGACGTTGGAAAAGTTTTGAAAGATCAAAAATCACAAAAGGCCACACTGATAGCAAAAGAATCAGAACAGCAAAATCTTTTAGACATGACAAAAGGCCAGGAAGCCAGCTACCAACAGCTCATTAGCGACAATCAGGCAAAGATTGCCGATGCAAGAGCAACCCAGGCCGCAATCAGTAGCAGGATTAATAATACGGGTGGATATGTTTTGATTGATGCCGGCTCTCTGGTTGATTATCCATGGAATGCATCGAATTGTCCTATGTGGGGTTACTTGTCTACTGGCGGGTCTGACGGTGACGGTCATGATGGCGGTGCGGATGGTATCGGCAGTGATGGTTACGGTTGTCGTCAATGCGCTAGTTATGTTGCGTGGAGATTTGCTAAAGAAACTGGGGTATATCCATACTGGGGAGATGCAGTGGACTTTACTGCGGGCGCTACATCGCTTGGCTATAAAGAAGGTGGTCCGCAGGCTGGTTCAATCGCAGTTATGGATCCAGCTAAGGCTGGGCAGTATCATGGTCACGTAGCATGGGTAGAATCTGATCCCTATACCAACAGTAGGGGAGAAACCGTAATTCAAGTCAGCCAATATAATTTTGATTTCGGTCAAGGATATGGAATGTACAGTTTGATGGAATTATCCGTGTACGCATTTGATCACTATATACACATTAAGTAAACAATAAGCATAAGATATATGGCGTAACCACGGTTAAATGCGCTATACTTATATGCAGTAGAAAATTCTGTAAGGATAGGGGATGTAATGGCCAAAGTACGATCAAGAATTCGCGCAAAAATGGTTGAACATGTAGCAAAACAAAGGCAGGCAAAGACTAATTTGTCGCCAGCAGTTATTTTTATAATGATTGCATTAACAGCAGCGCTGGGTTATGCGGCTGGTACTTTTCATTATCAAATCGAAGCGGCGATTGGGCCAGTATTTGGTATTAAGGCGCATTCTGGATTGATTGACCTTAGCTCTTTGCAACAAACATACAACAACTTGGCTGCCAACTTTGATGGCAAATTAGATACAACAGCATTGATTCAGGGCGCAAATCGTGGCCTGGTTGCGGCTGCCGGTGATCAATACACGACATACTTTAGTCCATCCGAAGCAGTTGACTTTAACAACACACTATCTGGCAATATCGGTGGCGGTATTGGTGCCGAAGTCGGTATTAAAAATAACAAGATTACAATTATTCGTCCAATCAAAGACAACCCAGCTATTAAAGCGGGGCTAAAGGCTAATGACATTGTCGTAGATATCAATGGACAGTCAACGTCTGGCTGGACGGTCGACAAAGCTGTCAGTCAAATTCGCGGTGAAGCCGGTACGACGGTAAAATTAACTATCCAGCGCGGAACTCAGATATTAGATTTTACGATTACTCGTGAAATCGTTAACAATCCAAGTGTCGACAGTTCAATAACCGACGGAATCGGCACGATGACAATATCGCGTTTTGATGCCGAAACGGGTGATTTGGCCAAAGTTGCTGCTCAAGATTTCGTCAAACATAATGTCAAAAGCGTCATATTAGACCTGCGTGGTAACGGTGGCGGTTATGTATCGGCCGCGGTTGATGTGGCTGGTCTATGGCTGGACAACAAAACTATTGTGACCGAACGAACTGGTACGATAATCAAAGATAAGCTGACATCCGGTAGTGATGCAATTTTGGCTGGCAAACCAACGATTGTGTTGGTCGATGGTGGAACGGCCAGCGCCAGCGAAATCGTATCCGGTGCTTTACAAGATTACAAAGCTGCCAAATTAGTTGGCGAAAAAACATTCGGCAAGGGCAGTGTTCAATTGCCAATAGCGCTTAATGGCGGGGCAGAATTAAAAGTTACAGTCGCTAAATGGTACACGCCAGACGGTAAAAACATTAATCAACAGGGGATTACTCCCGATTATATCGTCGGCTTAACTCAGGCTAATATAGATAAAGGCGTTGATCCTCAATTAGATAAGGCTAAATCACTGCTGAGCTTATAGCGCTTGTGTTATTGTGTCAGGGTGTAGTAATATAGGGGTAATATGGAAACAAAGAAAAAAATTCTACTTGTCGAGGACGACGTTGCACTATCCGGAGTTTACAAATCTCGTCTTGAAATGGAAGGATTTGAAACTCGTACCGTTAATAACGGCGAAGTTGCTTTGTCTGCCGCTATCGAATTTAAGCCCGACCTAGTGTTGCTAGATGCTATGATGCCAAAAATTAGTGGTTTTGATGTATTGGATATATTACGAAATACACCTGAAACGGCAAACATTCGCATTATCATGTTAACCGCACTTAGCCAGCCTAAGGATAAAGAACGTGCCGAATCATTAGGCGTTGACGATTACCTGGTTAAATCACAAGTTGTAATTGGCGACGTTGTTGAACGAGTCAAATTCCATCTTGGCATGTTGCAGCCACAAAATTAATTAGTATATAAAAAAATAGAGCGCAATTGCGCTCTATTTTAATATCTAGTTTTAAATTAAAGAACTGAAACTTGAGTTCGTGGAGTAGTTTTGCCAGTAAATCGGCTTTTGCGAACTTTGTCGAAGCTGACAACGCCGTCAACAGCTGCGTGGATGGTAAAATCACGGCTAATAAAGGTACCAGGACCAGAAATCTTGGTTGAACCAGTTTGACGAACTAAAACTTCGCCAGTGCGGACAGTTTGGCCGCCAAAGCGCTTAACACCAAGTCGTTGACCGGCATTATTATGGATATTTTTGGCTGTTCCGCCTGCTTTAACGTGTGACATGGAATAACTCCTAAAACTTTTATAACAAAATCTAATTGATTGTACCAAAAATAGGGGGTAGCGTCAAGGGTTGTTCGCATTAAACCTCCCCGTTGGGGTGAATAAACAAGAGCCACTCAACTTACGCGCTAAAAATAAATTATTTCATTCTTTGTTGTCTGCGGAACGACTTCGTTGATTACAGCGAAGATCGCCCTTGCGCCTCTGTTCGCTATCCTGCGAAACAGAGGGCTCGGGTAGTCCTCGACAAGCAATGAACAAAATATTTTATATTTACGGTAAGTTAAGGGCCTCTTTTATTATTACCCTACCGAGCAGGTTAGATACTCATTATTTGCAGTAATCTCAAACGGGTGACGTTCGGCGGGGTGGCCCCGATTTACTACAAAATGGTAATCCATTTTTATAAATCAGGGGCGGACCGGACGGCAGGACCCGTCAAAATTAGCTAAACTGTTCGGGTTAGCACCAAAAGTTCACGAGCGACGATTTGATCTTCGCGGAAATATAGCAAATCGTTTTGGGAAACGTTTGTAAATTCGTGTGGTTTGTAGCCAAAACGTCCGATTGTGGCAATAATCGGCAGGTGAGTGAAGTAACCTTCTTTGTCGCGCCAAGCTGGTACGGCAATACAAATAGGCGTACCGGGCTTGATTTGTGTGCCCAGGTTGCGCAAAAACTCGGTGACGATGTGATTACAGGTTTTTACAACCTCGTCTAATTTGGCAGGTGATGGAGGAGCGCTAAATGGTTGTCCCAAATATGTTTCGCTGACAATCGCGCTAATTGGTTGTTGCCATTTTGTGTCCATGGCGTCACCGGGACTTAGACGGTAATCGAATTGTACGTGATGAGTATCTGATAGCCATTCGAGGTTGTCGTGGCTGTAACTAACCATCTTGTCGGATAAGTCAGTCCCGTATACCGAATAGCCTGCTAAAGCGGCTTCTTGCAAGATAACGCCAGTTCCACAAAAAGGGTCCAGGATAGTTGGGGGCTGGGGGTTGGGAAATGGGGAATGGGAGCTGCCAATCGCTAGATTAATCATGATTTGGGCTAATTTTGGTGGTAACATACCAACAAAAGCATCACGTTTTGGTCGTTGCTGGTCGCGATTGGCATAGGCAGTGATGTTTTGCGATCCGGTACTTTCGGCAATGTAAACTTTGCCATCGCTCGAGCGGGTGACTATTAACTCGACTTTGTTTGGCGACAAGCCAAGTTTGTTGTGATGGCTGGTAGCTGAATTAAGCGCTGGATCAATGTTTGGGACCAGTCGCATGCTGACATTAAATTTTTTAAGCTTTTGTTTTAATATAATGCCGGCTTTTTGGACTTCACGGGCACTAACAGGCAAGTTGTAAACACTTATTCCGAGTGTAATTTTGCCATCAAACGTCGACCATTTATTAGCGTAATGTTGAACAAGTCTTTGGCTGACTTGGTGCCAGTCGCCACGAGGTAATTCCAAGATAATTTTGCCAGCTTTTGGCACGCCGCCAAATTTTTGGACATCAAAAGCTTCACAATCAACCTGAACGATTGATTTTGATAATGGTGTGACGGCACGACCGCCGAATACTCGTTCTAGTTCGGCGATACCGAGCGCAGGCTGTCGCCCTAAAATTGCTATATACATATATCATCCATTATACGTGGTCACAGGCGTTTTCGGTGCTATAATTATCATAGTTATGTCATTTCGGTCTTGGGTATCCACAATCACATTTATTTTACTGGTATTAGTCATGTATTTTGGCCGACATCAGATAGTTGAAGCCTGGGGACTACTAGGACGAGTGAATTTGGGAGTTTGGTTCCTGCTAATTCCGGTACAATTGATGAGTTATTATACGACCGGCGAGATTATGTTTTCATATCTAAGGTCACGCGGTAATTTACAAACAACAACCAGGTGGCAGATGACACGAATCGCGTTGGAATTGAACTTTGTTAATCACATTTTGCCAAGCGGTGGCGCCGCTGGTTTTTCATATCTGGGCTGGGTGCTAAAGCGTCACGGAGTCGGCGCCGGTAGGGCGACGATGTCGCAAGTTGTTCGATTTATTTTGACGTTTATCGCTTTCGTGTCGATTGTAATTATATCTGTTATTTCACTGACTTTTGACGGCAAAATCGATAAAGTTATTTTGATCGTCAGCGCGTCGTTGATATTCGCCGCTATCGGCGGAACGGCACTGGTTATTTATGGCATCGGCAATCATCAGCGACTTATTAAATTGTCTAA
>Ga0334722_10002046_pt1 | contig 23468 bp, 21 predicted proteins | sample C3_bottom_MG_FD_207210 | JGI IMG/M metagenome (GOLD analysis project Ga0334722, IMG submission 207210) | Sediment microbial communities from Yellowstone Lake, YNP, Wyoming, USA - C3_bottom | ecosystem: Environmental > Aquatic > Freshwater > Lake > Sediment | place: USA: Wyoming | collected... | reverse complement strand
TGTCCAACGTGACCGGCGGGCTGTCGGGGCCGGCGATCAAGCCGGTCGCCCTGCGGATGGTGTGGGAAGTGTGCCGGCGCGTGAAGATCCCGGTGATCGGGATCGGCGGGATCCAGACGGCGGCGGATGCGCTGGAGTTCCTCCTCGTGGGGGCTTCCGCGGTGCAGGTGGGGACGGCCAATTTCCGGAACCCGAGGGCGTGCGTGGAGATCCTGGAAGGGATCGAGGCGTTCCTCCGGGAGGAGCGGCTGGCCGGGATCCCCGAGTACCGCGGGAAGCTGCTCCTGTAAGGAAAAAAGAAATGTCTTGTGGGCGATTTTATATTCCTAGTATAATGAGTTAGCGGGGAATTCCTGGAAAGTGGGCCGTCGCCCACTTTTTTTTTCGCGGTCACGGAGGACCGCGTGCCTCAGGGCACCGAAACGTGCTGACGCGGCCGATGTGACAAACCCATGAAAGCGGACATCGAAAAGATCGAAGCCCTGGTCGCCCAGGTGGCGCGGGAAGAGATGGTGGAGGTCTTCGACCTCGCCGTGGTGAGGGAAGGCCCGCGGACGGTGATCCGCGTCTTCCTGGACCGCGAGGGAGGCATCCGCCTCGGCGAGTGCGCGTCGTTCAGCCGGAAGATGGGCGCGGTGCTCGACGTCGACGACCCGATGCCGGGTCCCTACGTGCTGGAGGTTTCCTCGCCGGGGATCAACCGGAGGCTCACGAAGCCGGCCCATTTCGCGGCGGCGGCGGGACGGCGGATCCGGGTGGCGCTCTCCGAGCCGGTGGACGGGAGCCGGAACTACCGGGGGACCCTCCTCCGGGCCGACGAGGAAGGGATCGACCTCGAGCGGGACGGCAAGACCTTCCGGTTCCGCTATCCCGCGGTGCGGAAGGCGAACCTGGAGGTCGACCGGGAAGAACTCTTCGGGAAGGGAAAGAGGAAGCAATGATTCTGGACATCGGGCAGATCATCACGCAGCTGGGCAAGGAGAAGGGGATCGACCGGACCGTGATCGTCGACGCGATCAAGGAGGCCCTGGAGATCGCCGCGAGGAAGAAGTACGGAATGAACAAGCGGCTCGAGGCCACCTACGACGGGGAGACCGGCGAGTTCGAGATCCTGGAGTTCCGGACCGTCGTGGAGACCGTCAAGGACCCCGAGGCCGAGATCTCGCTCGTCGACGCCCGGGAGTACGACCCCGAAGCCGCCTTCGACGACAGCATCGGGTTCCGGATGAGCACCCGCGACCTGGGCCGCATCGCCGCGCAGACCGCCCGCCAGATCATCATGCAGAAGGTGAAGGACGCCGAGCGGGAAGTGATCTACAACGAGTTCATCGGCCGCAAGGGGGAGATCATCAACGGGATCGTGCAGCGGTACGAGCGCGACTGCCTGGTCGTCGACCTGGGCAAGACGGAGGCCGTCATGCCGATGTCGGAGCAGATCCCCCGCGAGCGGTACCGGCAGGGCGACCGGATACGGGCCTACATCAAGGACGTCAGCAAGACCCCGCGGGGGCCGGAGATCCTGCTTTCGCGCTCCGACCCGCGGGTGATCCTCAAGCTGTTCGAGCAGGAGGTCCCCGAGGTCTACGAGGGGGTCGTCTCCATCCTGAGCGTCGCGAGGGAGCCCGGCTTCCGGACGAAGATCGCCGTCCGTTCGAAGGACCGCGACGTGGACCCGGTGGGGGCGTGCGTGGGGATGAAAGGGTCCCGGGTGCAGAGCGTCGTCCAGGAACTGCGCGGCGAGAGGATCGACATCATTGCGTGGGACGAGGATCCCGCGAAGTTCGTATGCAACGCTCTCCAGCCGGCCGAGATCATCCGGGTGCTGGTCAACGAGTCCGAAAAGAGCATGGAGGTCATCGTCCCCGAGGAGCAGCTCCTGCTGGCGATCGGGAAGAGGGGGCAGAACGTCAAGCTGGCTTCGAAGCTCGTGGGGTGGCACATCGAGGTCCGCGCGGAAGGGCAGGTCGAGGACGCCCTGAAGCGCGCGGAGGGGCTCTTCGCCCCCAAGAAGGCGGAAGAGGCGGCGCCGGCCGGGGATCCCCCGGACGCCGTGCCCGTCGCATCGGAGCCCGGGACTGCGGAAGAACCGCAGCCGCAAGCCGCCGATGCGCCGCAGGGCCCGGAAGGCGGGGAGACCCCGCCCGCGGAAGAACCCTCGCCGGAGGAAGGGGACAGTGAAGCCAAGCGGTGACCGCCGCCTCCCGGGGAGGACGTGCGTTCAGTGCGGGAGCGCGGGGAGGAAGGAATCGTTTTTCCGGATCGCGGGACGGCCCGAAACGGGCTGGGAGCCGGACCCGGAGGGGCGGAAGCCGGGCCGCGGAATCTACCTTTGCCGGGCCGCGGAGTGCATGGAAGGGTTTGCAAGGCGGATCCGGACCCCGAAGGGCGCGGCGCGGTGGAAGATGGGAGTCAACGGGTCGGCGCTCGCGGACAAGGTTTCCGCCTGGTGGGCCGCAGAAGCGCGAACGTAGGGAGGGTGGATGGAGAAGGCTCGCATTCGGGATCTGGCCAAGGAACTCGGGATGGAGACGAGCAAGGAGATCCTCGCGTTCCTTGAGCGGATCGGTCAGAAGGGAAAGTCGGCGTCGAGCAACATCGAGGGAGACGTGATCGAGCGGGTGAAGAACCATTTCCGGAAGACCGCGCCGCCGTCTCCGCCGAAGCAGACCCTCGTGGTCACGCACGCCGACGGGACCCTCGAGCGCCGCTCGAGCAAGGTGGTCCTGCGGCGCGGCGCACCGGTGGTCGAGAAGCCCCCCGCCCCCGAAGAGCCTACCGCGACGGCGCCTCCCGCGGCCGCCGGCGCTCCCTCCGTTGCCGAAGCGCCCGCCCCCGAGGAATCGGTTCCGGCCGGCGCCATGGCGCCGGAGGCGGTCCCGGCTGCGGAAACGCCCGGGGCGGAGGCGGAAAGCCAGCAGCCGGCGGAGGCCGTTGTCCGGGTGGTGGAAAAGACGCCCGCCGAGAAGGCCGCGGAAGAGCGGAAAGAGAAGGAAAAGAAGTGGAAGAAGGTCAAGCCCCACGAGAAAAAGGTGCAGAAGGGGGTCCTGAAGAGGACCATCATCCAGGAAATCGTCGAGGAGCCGGAAGCCCCGAAGGCCCCCGAGAAACCGGCGGCCGACGTCGAGCCCGTGGTGGTGCGCCAGTTCCAGCCGGTCCGGGCGCTCAAGAAGAGGGGAAAGCCCGTCAAGGAGAAGAAGGCTCCCTCCACCCTGCCGCCGAAGGCCAGCAAGCGCGTGTTCAAGATCGAGGAGGTCATCACCGTCGGGGATCTCGCGCACCGGATGGGGATCAAGGCCGCCGACGTGATCAAGAAGCTGATCGAGATGGGGATGCCGACCACGGTCAACCAGCTCCTCGACGCCGACACCGCCCGGATCCTGGCCCAGGAGTACGGGTACGAGGTGGAGAACGTCGCCCCCGAGGTGGAGAACCTCATCGACCAGGAGGAGGACCGTGAGGAAGACCTCGTCCCGCGTCCGCCCGTCGTGACCATCATGGGGCACGTGGACCACGGAAAGACCACCCTGCTGGACGCGGTCCGGCAGAGCAACGTCACCGACCAGGAGGCGGGAGGGATCACCCAGCACATCGGAGCCTACGAGGTCGAACACGGCGAGCGGAAGCTCGTCCTGCTGGACACGCCGGGCCACGAAGCGTTCACCTCCATGCGGGCCCGCGGCGCGTCAGTCACCGATATCGTGGTGCTGGTCGTCGCCGCCGACGACGGGGTGATGCCGCAGACGGTCGAGGCGATCGACCACGCCAAGGCGGCGGGCGTGCCCATCGTGGTGGCGGTCAACAAGGTCGACAAGTCCGGGGCGCAGCCCGACCGGATCCGGCAGCAGCTCTCCGAGCACGGGCTGGTTCCGGAGGAGTGGGGCGGCCAGACGCTGTACGCCAACGTCTCCGCGAAGAGGAAGACGGGGATCGATGCCCTGCTCGAGCTCGTCCTGCTCCAGGCCGACCTCCTGGAGCTGAAGTCCAACCCCGTGAAGATGGCGCGGGGCACGGTCATCGAATCCCGCCTGGAGAAGGGACGGGGTCCGGTGGCCACGGTTCTTGTCCAGGAAGGGACCCTGCGGGTCGGCGACCCGATCGTCACGGGGATCCACTACGGAAGGGTCCGGGCGCTGGCCAATCACAAGGGGAAGCGTCTCATGGCGTCTCCGCCCGGGACCCCCGCGGAGATCCAGGGACTGGACGGGCTTCCCGCCGCCGGCCAGAAATTCGCGGTCCTCAAGGACGAACGGACGGCGCGCCAGATTGCGCTCCACCGTCAGGAAAAGGACCGGGAGAAGTCGGTCGTCCGGCCCCGGTTCAGCCTGGAGGATCTCCACCGGCACATCGAGGTCGGGGACCTGAAGGAGCTGAACATCGTCATCAAGGCGGACGTCCAGGGGTCGATGGAGGCGCTGCAGTTCTCCCTGGGCAAGCTCTCCGGGGAGAAGGTCAAGGTGAAGGTCATCCACGCCGGAGTCGGGGGGATCTCGGAATCCGACGTGATGCTGGCCTCGGCCTCCACGGCCGTCATCATCGGCTTCGGCGTGCGTCCCGAGCCCAAGGCGGCGGAGCTGGCCGAGCGGGAGAGCGTCGATGTCCGGCTCTATTCCGTGATCTACGACGTCGTCGACGACATCCGGAAGGCGATGGAAGGGCTGCTCGCGCCGACGTTCCGGGAAGCCTCCCAGGGACGCGCCGAGGTCCGCAACACGTTCCACATCTCCAAGATCGGGACGATCGCCGGCTGCTACGTCCTGTCGGGAAAGATCACCCGGAACTCCAGCATCCGCCTGCTGCGCGACAGCGTGGTCGTGTACGAAGGGAAGCTTTCGTCCCTGAAGCGGTTCAAGGACGACGTCCGCGAGGTGCTGGAGGGGTACGAGTGCGGGATCGGGATCGAGAACTTCAACGACATCCAGGTGGGCGACCAGATCGAGGCGTACGTGATGGAGAAGGTCGCCGGGACGCTCGCGTAGGCCGAATGCGCGGGCCGGGGCAGCCGGCCGCGGCAAGGGGCAGGGTGCCATGCTGGTGGCGGTGCTGGTGGCCGATCTTCTCTTTCCCGACGCCGCTTCCCTCAAAGACAAGCGCCGGAGGCTTTCCGGGCTGACCGGGAAGATCCGTTCGGGGTACCCGGTGTCCGTCGCCGAGGTCGGCTTCCAGGATCTGTGGCAGCGGGGCCGGATCGGGGTCGCGCTGGTGTCGACCGACGAGCGCCTGGCGCAGTCGATGCTGGACCGGATCAGCGACCTGGTGGGGCGGGACGGGGAGACCGAGCTCCTTGCCCGCCGGATCGAGTTCCTCCGGGTCGAGGAGGGAGAGACATGAAAGGCCGCGGCGACCGCCACGCCCGCGTGGCGGAACGGATCCGGGAAGAGGTTTCCCTCATCCTCCAGAACAAGGTGAAAGACCCCGGCATGGGGGTGGTGACGGTCACGGACGTGACGGTGACCCCCGATCTCAAGTCCGCACGCGTCCACTACTCCGTCCTGGGAGGGGACGAGGAGAAGCTCGCCGTCCGGGACGCGCTGCGGCGCTCCAAGGGGTTCATCCGGAAGGAGCTCGGGCGGACCCTCCAGCTGCGGTTCTCCCCCGAGGTGGCGTTCCTGTTCGACGACACCTACGAAAAGGGCGCCCGGATCGACCGGCTGCTGAGGGAAATCCGGCCGGAGGGCGACGGTGAAAAATAACATCGAGGCGATCTGCCGCGTCTTCCGGGAGAAGGACCGGTTCCTGATCGCCTGCCACGAAAACCCCGAGGGGGACGCCATCGGCTCCGAGCTGGCGCTGGCGCTTGCCCTGCGGAAGATGGGGAAGACCGCGACCGTCCTGAACGCCGACCCCGTCCCCGGGAACCTGGCGTTCCTTCCGGGGGCCGACGGCGTGGTCTACGAAGAGGACGGCTCCCGCTACGAGGTGGCCGTCGTGGTGGATTGCGGCTCCTCCGAGCGGACCGGGCGCGTGCAGGCGGAGCTTTGCAAGCCCCCCGTCCTGGTGAACATCGACCATCACCGGACCAACGGCGGCTGCGGCGATTACTGCCTGGTCGACCCGGAGGCGGCCGCGACGGGGATGCTCATCTACAGGATCCTTTCGGCCATGAACGCGGAGATCGACTACGACGTCGCCGTCAACATCTACGTGGCCATCCTGACCGACACCGGCTCCTTCCACTACGCCAACACCTCGCCCGAGGCCTTCCACATCGCGGGGGAGATGATCCGGCGGGGGATCGACCCCTGGGCGGTGGCGGAGCAGGTCTACGAAACGCAGAGCGCCGACCGCCTGCGCCTGCTGGGGAGGGTGCTCGGGTCCCTGGAGATCGGGGCCGGGGGGAGGGTCGCGGCCATCGCGACGACGAAGAAGGACCTCGCCGACTTCTCCGCCAGGAAGGATTTCCTCGAGGGGTTCATCAACTACCCCCGCTCGGTGATCGGGGTCGAGGTGGCGGTGGCGTTCCGGGAGGAAGGCGATGGAGAGATCCGGGTGAGCTTCCGGTCCAAGGGACGCGTGGACGTTTCCGCGATCGCCCAGGCGTTCGGCGGAGGGGGGCACCGAAACGCCGCGGGGTGCACCGTGCGCGGCCCTCTCGACGAGGCGAAGCGGAAAATCTTCGGGGCGCTGGAGGCGGCGCTCCGGTGACGGACGGCGTCATCGTCCTGGACAAGCCCGCCGGGATCACCTCCTTCCGGGCCGTCGAGAGGGTGGGGAGAGCCCTGCGGATGAAGAAGTGCGGGCACGCCGGCACCCTCGACCCGATGGCGACCGGCGTCCTGCTGGTGTGCGCCGGAAGGGCCACCAAGATCGCCGGATACCTCGCCGCGCAGGAGAAGGAATACGAGGCCCGTTTCCGGTTCGGCGCCGCCACCGACACGGGGGACATCACCGGCAAGGCGATCGAAAGCCGGCCGGGCGCGGCCGCGCCGGAGGAAGCGGTCGCCGCGGCCGTGTCGGGACTCGTCGGCACCCGGGGGCAGGTCCCTCCGGCCTTCTCCGCCGTCAAGGTGGCCGGGACCCGGGCGTACGTGATGGCCCGGCAGGGAAAGCCCCTGGAGCTTCCCCCGCGGACGGTGACGGTCGCCGAGGCGCGGCTTCTTTCCTGGTCGGAGGAAGGGTTCACCGTTTTCCTGCGGTGCTCGAAAGGGTTTTACGTCCGCGCGCTCCCGCAGGAGCTGGGCCGGCTGCTGGGCGTCCCGATGGCCGTTTCGTCGCTGCGCCGCCTGCGGTCCGGAACCTTCCGCGTCGAGGATTCGGTAACGCTCCCCGACCTCATCGAGGAGGGGAAGCGCGGTACGGCTTCGTCCCGGCTGGTCCCGATCGAGAAGGCCCTCGCCGGGTTCCCGCAGTGGGAGATCCCGAAGGAGGCCGTCGCCGCGATCCGTCACGGCGGCTCGCCGGCGCCCTGGCTTGCCGGGCGCGATCCGGGTCCTTCGCAAGGCGTGGTCCTGCTGACCCACGGGGAGGAGGGGCCCGTCGCCCTCGTCGAGCGGATCGGGGAGGACCGGTGGAGGATCGTGCGGGGCATATAAATTTACTTCCCTGCGGCGATATGTTATAAAATAAAAATTCGACAAATCCATATGATTTTCTGATCCTTTGAAAGGGGAAGGGCGAAGCGAAATGGGCTTGGAGACGGAGAAGAAGAAGGACTTGATCGGGAAGTTCAGGGTACATGAGTCGGACACCGGATCGCCCGAGGTCCAGATCGCCCTCCTGACGGAGAGGATCAACGAGATCACGGATCACCTCAAAACGCACACCAAGGACTTCAACTCCCGGCGGGGGCTGTTGAAGCTGGTCGGCCAGAGACGCCGGCTCCTCGACTATCTGAAGTCGAAGGAATCGCTGCGGTACAAAGCGGTGGTAGAAGCGCTCGGCCTGCGCAAGTAATTCGGGAAACGAACGACATCCACATCATCGCTGCCGCCGAGGCGGCACAAGAAGGGAATCCAGCCAAATTGGGACACGTGTACGAAAAAGAAATTTCCGGAAGAAAACTGAGTATTGAAACCGGGGTGGTGGCCAAGCAGGCGGGCGGGTCCGTCGTCGTGCAGTACGGGGACTCCGTGGTCCTCGTGACGGCGTGCGGCAACGAGACCCCGCGGCAGGGGATCGATTTCCTCCCCCTGGTCGTCGACTACGTAGAGAAAACGTTCGCCGTCGGGAAGATCCCCGGCGGCTTCTTCAAGCGGGAAGGGAGACTTTCGGAGTACGAAGTGCTGACCTCCCGGCTCATCGACCGGCCGATCCGGCCGCTGTTCCCGAAAGGGTTCTACAACGAGACCCAGGTGATCGCCACCGTCCTCTCTGCGGACAAGGAGAACGACACGGGCGTCCTGGCGATGATCGGGGCGTCGGCCGCCCTGACCCTCTCCGACCTTCCTTTCGGCGGGCCGATCGCGGGCGCCCGCGTGGGGCGGGTCGACGGGAAGCTCGTCATCAATCCCCTCATCCCCGAGCTGGACCGCAGCGACCTGAACATTTTCGTGGCGGGGAGCCGCGACGCCATCCTGATGGTGGAGGGAGAGGCCGGCGAGGTCCCGGAGGAGGAAGTGCTTGACGCCATCCTCTTCGCGCACGAGTCCCTCCGGCCGATCCTCGAGATCCAGGAGCGGATGCGGGAAGAGATCGGCAAGCCCAAGCGCGTCATCGAGAAGAAGGAGCTCTCCGATGCGGACCTGCGCAAGATCGCGGAGGTCGCCGAGAACGACCTGCGGGCCGCATACGACATTCGGGCCAAGCAGGATCGTCGCAGACGGGTCGACGAAATCGCGGAGGCCGTCCGGAACGCCTTCGCCGAGGAAGAGCGAGTCGAGAAGGCCACCCTCATCGCCGACGCCTTCAAAAACCTCGAGAAGCGGATCGTCCGCGGGAAGATCCTCGCTTCGAGCCGGCGGATCGACGGCCGGGGCCTCACGGACATCCGGCCCATCGATTCCCGGGTGGGGGTTCTCCCCCGCACGCACGGCTCCGCCATCTTCACCCGCGGGGAGACCCAGGTGCTCGTCACCGCCACGCTCGGCACCACTCAGGACGAGCAGCGGATCGACTCCCTGCTGGGCGATACGACCAAGGCGTTCATGCTGCACTACAACTTCCCCCCCTTCAGCGTGGGGGAGGTGAAGATGCTCCGGGCGCCGGCGCGCCGGGAGGTCGGCCACGGCGCTTTGGCCGAGAGGGCCGTCACCAAGGTGCTTCCCGGGGAGCTGGAGTTCCCGTATACCGTCCGCCTGGTTTCCGAGGTCCTCGAGTCGAACGGCTCCTCCTCGATGGCCACCGTCTGCGGCGCCTCCCTTGCGATGATGGACGCGGGGATCCCCACAACCGGCGCCGTGTCCGGCATCGCCATGGGACTCATCAAGGAAGGGGACCGGGTCGCCGTCCTCTCCGACATCCTGGGCGACGAGGACCACCTGGGGGACATGGACTTCAAGGTGGCCGGGACCGCGAAAGGGGTCACCGCGATCCAGATGGACATCAAGATCGGCGGGGTCAGCCGGGAGATCCTGCTGGCCGCGCTGCGGCAGGCCCGGGAAGGGCGCCTCCACATCCTCGGCAGGATGAACGCCGTGCTCGACAAACCCCGCGCCGAGCTGTCGCCGTTCGCGCCGCGCATCTACGTCATGAACGTGAAGACCGACAAGATCCGGGAGATCATCGGCCCGGGAGGGAAGGTCATCCGCGGCATCCAGGAGCAGACCGGCGTCAAGATCGACATCGAGGACGACGGGACCGTCAAGATTGCGGCGGTCGACGCCGCTTCCGCGAGGGCGGCGATCTCCATCATCGAGGGGATCGTCCAGGAGGCCCAGGTGGGGAAGGTCTACGAGGGGAAGGTGCGCAAGATCATGGAGTTCGGCGCCTTCGTGGAGCTGTTCCCCGGCACCGACGGGCTCCTGCACATCTCCCAGATCTCCAAGAAGCGCGTCCGCTCCGTCTCCGACTGCTTCAAGGAGGGGGACATGGTCACCGTGAGCGTGCTCGAGGTCGATCGCGACGGGAAAATCCGGCTCTCCCACAAGGAGTTCGAGAAGGAAGGGGAGTTCCCCGCCACCGCATTCGCCGGGCCGGGCGATTCGGAAGGCCGCGGCGGCGAGCGGGAACCCCGCGGCGAACGGGAAGGAAGGGGCGACCGCCCGCCGCGCGACAAGGACCGCGATCACGGAGGCGGGGGCCGGAGAGGCCGGCGCTGACGACCCAACCGATGACGGTCGGCAAAACAGTCCTCGACAGCGGCGTCACGGTCGTCAGCGAGCAGGTCTCCCACCTTTGCTCCGCGACGGTGGGAATCTGGGTTTCCGTGGGGTCCCGCGCGGAGTCCCTCCTCGACAACGGCATCGGACACTTCATCGAACACATGCTGTTCAAGGGGACCGCCCGCCGGAAGGCCATCGACATCTCCCGCGAGATCGAGTCGGTGGGCGGGTCGATGAACGCATGCACCGATCGGGAATACACCTTCTTCTTCGCCAAGGCGCTCTCGAAGGATTTCCCCCTGGTTGCCGACCTCCTCTGCGACATCTTCCTCAACTCCCTCTTCGACCGGGAGGAGCTGGAGCGGGAGAAGGGGGTCGTCCTGCAGGAAATCCTCATGGTGGAGGACAGTCCCGAGGACTTCCTCCACGATTTCTTCCACGAATCGTACTGGGGAGGGCATCCGCTGGGCTTCCCCGTCCAGGGGACGTCGGGGAGCGTGTCCGCCTTCGACCGGGAGCGGGTGGTGCGGTATTTCGGCGACCGGTTCCGCCGCCGCGGCACGGTTGTGACGGTGGTGGGGAACCTGCCGCACGACCAGGTCGTGGACGCTTTCGCGAAAGCGCTGGGCCCGCTGACCCTGGCGGAGCGCCTCCTGCCCGATGCGCCTCCTCCCCCGGAGCGCGGCGTGTTTCTCAAGAAGCGGCCGCTCGAGCAGCTCCACCTGGCTCTCGGGGCGCCGGCGGTTTCCCGGAGAAGCGAGCTCAAGTACGTGGCGTACGTCCTGAACACCATCCTGGGCGGCAGCATGAGCAGCAGCCTCTTCCAGGAAATCCGCGAGAAACGCGGCCTCGCCTATTCCATCTATTCCGCCATTTCCGCGTACGCCGATTCGGGGATCCTGAAGATCTGCGCCGGGACGTCGCGGGACAAGGGGCGCGAAGTCCTGGCGGTGACGGCGGAGGTGGTCGACGCGATGCGGGAAGGGCATTTCGAGGATCGGGAGATTACCCTGGCGAAGGAGCTGATCAAGGGGAACATGCTCCTCAACCTGGAGAGCGCCGAGTACCGCATGTCGCGGCTGGCGATGAACGAGATGTTCCTGGGGCGCCTCGAGCCCCCCGAAGAGGCGCTGCGCCGGGTGGAAGAGGTGACCCCGGAGCAGGTTCGCCGGCTCGCCGCATCGATGCTCGACCGGGAGCGGTTTTCCCTTGCCGCCGTCGGCGACCTGCCGGCGGGCCCCCCGCTGGCATTCTAGAATGACGGGCGACCGCACGATCCCCGTCCGGATCCTCCGCAAGGGGGCCGGGGATCTGCTGCCCGCTTACCAGACCGAAGGCGCGTCCGGGATGGATCTGCGGGCCGATATCGACGAGGAGATCGTGCTTCCTCCGATGGGGCGGGCGCTGATCCCGACGGGGATCTCGGTGGCCCTTCCCGCAGGCGTGGAGGCGCAGGTCAGGCCCCGCAGCGGACTTGCGGCGCGGCACGGAGTGACCTGCCTGAACTCGCCCGGCACCATCGACACCGACTACCGCGGGGAAATCCGCGTGATCCTCATCAACCTCGGAAACGAACCGTTTCGCGTGCGGCGGGGCGACCGGATCGCGCAGCTGGTCTTCGCGCAGGTCCTTCGGGCGTCTTTCCGGGTCGTCGACGACCTCGACGCGACCCGGCGCGGGGAAGGCGGATTCGGGCACACCGGAGTCTAGGAGGAGATCGTGATCGAACGGTACACCAGGCCCGAAATGGCGAAAATCTGGGAGCCGGAGAACCGGTTCCGGATCTGGCTGGACATCGAGCTCCTGGCGATGGAGGCGATGGTGAAGAAGGGGTGGATCCCCGCCGCCGCCCTTGCCCGGGTGCGCAAACGCGCCCGGTTCGACGTCTCCCGGATCCACGAGATCGAGAAGAGGGTCAAGCACGACGTGATCGCCTTCCTGACGTCGGTGGCCGAGCACATCGGGGACGACTCCCGGTTCCTCCACGTCGGCATGACCAGCTCCGACGTCCTGGACACCTCCTTCGGCGTGCAGATGCGGCAGGCCCTCACGCGCCTCATCCGGGAGGCGGAGAACGTGTACGAGGTGCTCCGGAAGCGGGCTTTCGAGCACAAGGACACGGTGATGATCGGACGCACCCACGGCATCCACGCGGAGCCGGTCACCTTCGGCCTGAAGATGGCCTTGTGGGCCGACGAGATGCGCCGGAACGTCGTCCGGCTCAAGCGCGCAAGGGATGTGATCTCCGTCGGGAAACTCTCGGGAGCCGTCGGGACGTTCGCCAATATCGACCCGTTCGTCGAGGAGTACGTCTGCCGGAAGCTGGGTCTCGCGCCTGCCCCTGCGTCGACCCAGGTCGTCCAGCGGGACCGGCACGCGGAGGTGTTCGCCACCGTCGCGATCGTGGGGTCCTCCCTGGACAAGTTCGCCACCGAGATCCGGCATCTCCAGCGGACGGAGGTCCTGGAGGTCGAGGAGTTCTTCTCCGAGGGGCAGAAAGGGTCCTCCGCGATGCCCCACAAGCGGAACCCCGTGCTGTCGGAGAACCTCTCGGGGCTCTCGCGCCTTTTGCGGGGGTACTCCGTCACCGCGATGGAGAACATCGCCCTCTGGCACGAGCGGGACATCAGCCACTCCTCCGCGGAGCGCGTGATCGCCCCGGACGCCACCATCGTCCTCGACTTCGCCCTCGACCGCTTCCGTGGGATGATGGAAAAGCTGATCGTCTACCCGGACCGCATGAAGAGGAACCTGGAGAGCACCCGGGGGCTCATCTATTCCCAGCGGGTCCTCCTGGCCCTGGCCGCAAAGGGGCTCTCGCGGGAGCGGGCCTACGAGGTCGTCCAGAAGTCCGCGATGGAGGCGTGGCGGGGGCAGAAGGAGCTTGCCTCCCTCCTCTGGAAGGACCGCGAAGTCCGGGCGCTTCTCCGCAGGGAGGAATTCGACGAACTGTTCGACATCCGGTATTACCTGAAAAGCATTGACGCGGTATACGACCGGGTATTTGCCCGCAAAGGGGGTGGGGCGTGAAGGCGCGCATCTTCGTCACACTGAAAAAGGGGGTGCTCGACCCCCAGGGGAAGGCCATCCAGCGGTCGCTCTCCCACCTCGGCTTCGAGGGCGTGGAAGAGGTCCGGGTCGGCAAGTTCATGGAGGTGCGGCTGGCGGCCATGGCGCGTGCGGAGGCGGAAAAACTCCTGCAGGACGCCTGCCAGCGGCTTTTGGCCAACACCGTCATCGAAGACTTCCGGTACGAGATCGAGGGGTGACGTGACGCCATGAAGATCGCCGTCCTGGTCTTTCCCGGCTCCAACTGCGATCACGACGCCTACCATGCCCTCCGGCACGTTCTGGGCCTCGATGCCCGATTCGTGTGGCACAAGGAGGACCGGCTGTCCGGGTTCGACGCGGTCGTGATCCCCGGCGGCTTCACCTACGGGGATTACCTCCGCACCGGGGCGATGGCCAAGCTCTCCCCGGTGATGGGCGCCGTCCGGCGGTTCGCCGAGGCCGGCGGGCCCGTGATCGGGATCTGCAACGGGTTCCAGATCCTTCTGGAAGCGGGGCTTCTCCCGGGAGCGATGATCGCAAACGAAACATTAAAATTTATTTGCGATTACGTATACTTAAAAAGCGAATCCTCAACCGTTCCTTTCACGCACGAAATCCCCTCGAAATCGATCCTGCGGATCCCCATCGCGCATTACCAGGGGAACTACTACGCGGACCGGGAGACGCTCGCGGTCCTCGAGGCCAACGGGCAGGTGGTGTTTCGCTACTGCGACGCGTCCGGGAACGTATCGCCGGAGGCCAACCCCAACGGTTCGGTGGGCAACATCGCCGGCATCTGCAACGCCGGCCGCAACGTCCTGGGCATGATGCCCCACCCGGAGCGCTGCTCGGAGGAGGACATGGGAAGCGCCGACGGCAGGAAACTCTTCACGTCGATGACCCGGTGGCTGAAGGAGAAGGGGCGATGAGGGAGATCGCCGTGACAAAGGAGCTGGCCCGGCAGCACGGGCTCTCCGCCGAGGAGTACGACCGGATCCGGAAGATTCTGGGGCGCGACCCCAACCTCACGGAGCTCGGCATCTTCTCGGTGATGTGGAGCGAGCACTGCTCCTACAAGAGCTCGCGGGTCCACCTGAAGAAATTTCCGACGAAGGGGCCCCGCGTCCTGCAGGGGCCCGGCGAGAACGCCGGGATCGTGGACATCGGGGAAGGCCTGGCCGTCGCGTTCAAGATGGAGAGCCACAACCACCCCTCCTACATCGAGCCGTACCAGGGAGCCGCGACCGGCGTGGGGGGGATCCTCCGCGACATCTTCACCATGGGGGCGAGGCCCATCGCGCTGCTCGACTCCCTCCGGTTCGGGCGGACCGACCATCCCCGGACCCGGTACCTCGTCGACGGCGTCGTTTCCGGGATCGCGGGATACGGCAACTGCATCGGCGTCCCCACCGTCGGGGGCGAGGTCTGCTTCGACGAGTGCTACGACGGGAACATCCTGGTCAACGTGTTCACCCTCGGGGTGGTGCGGCACGACCGGATCTTCCGCGGGACGGCGTCGGGAGTGGGCAACCCGATCATCTACGTCGGCTCGAAGACCGGCCGCGACGGCATTCACGGGGCGACGATGGCCTCGGAGGAGTTCGACGAGAAATCGGAGGAGAAGCGCCCCACCGTGCAGGTCGGAGACCCCTTCACCGAGAAGCTCCTTCTGGAGGCCTGCCTCGAGCTGATGAAGACCGACGCCATCGTCGGCATCCAGGACATGGGCGCGGCGGGGCTTACCAGCTCCTCCTTCGAGATGGCCTCCCGGGCGGGGACGGGATTCCGGATGGACCTGGACCGGGTCCCCCAGCGCGAGGAGAAGATGACCCCCTACGAGCTGATGCTCTCCGAATCGCAGGAGCGGATGCTGATCGTGGCGAAGAAGGGCCGGGAGCGGGAAGTCCGGGAGATCTTCGAGAAGTGGGACCTGGATTTCTCCGTCATCGGCGAGGTGACGGGCGACGGCGTCGGGCGCATCCGGATGGGCGGCAGGAGCGTGGCGGAAATTCCCATAGCGGCCGTCACCGACGACGCGCCGGTCTACAACCGGCCGGCGGCCAGGCCCGAAGGGCAGGACACCCTGCTGCGCCTCGATTTCTCGGCGCTGCCGTTCCCTTCCGACCTTTCCGAGACCTGGAAGCGGATGATGGGCTGCCCGGAAATGGCCGACAAGCGCTGGGTCTACCGGCAGTACGACCACATGATCCGCACGAATACCCTGGTCCTGCCGGGGTCCGACGCGGCGGTCCTCCGGGTAAAGGGGACGGGGAAGGGGATCGCGCTCTCCGTGGACTGCAACAGCCGGTACTGCTTCCTGGATCCCTACGTCGGAGGGATGCTCGCGGTGTGCGAGTCGGCCCGCAACGTGGCCTGCTCGGGCGCGGAGCCGGTCGGCGTGACCGACTGCCTGAATTTCGGGAACCCGGAAAAGCCGGAAATCATGTGGCAGTTCCGCTCCGCGATCGAGGGGATGGCCAAGGCGTGCGAGGCCTTCCAGGTTCCGGTCGTCTCCGGGAACGTCTCCTTCTACAACGAGACGAAGGGAAAGGGGATCCATCCCACGCCGACCGTGGCGATGGTGGGGCTGCTCGAGGATGTTTCGAACCGCCTGGTCCAATGGTTCCGGGCGGAGGGAGACCTCATCTTCCTTGCCGGGGCGGACCGGATCGCGGTGGAGCTCGGCGGTTCCCTTTACCTGAACGAAATCCACGGCAAGGTGGCGGGAATCCCGCCCGAGGCCGACCCGGCGCACGAGGTCAGGCTGTGCCGGTTCCTGCGCGCGGCGGCCGACCGCCGGCTTCTCTCCTCCGCGCACGACCTGGCGGAGGGAGGGCTTGCCTGCGCCCTGGCCGAGGCGTGCGTGACCCGGCCCGCCGGTCCCGTAGGCGCGAGGATCCGGAACCCGTTTCCGGAATCGATCCGGACCGATTTCGCGATGTTCTCCGAGAACCAGGGGAGGGCGCTCCTGTCCTGCCCGCCGGAAAAGAAAGCCGCACTCCTCGCGACCGCCGCGGAGTTCCGTATTACAATGGAAGAACTGGGTGAAGTGGGAGGAACGGCGGTCGAGGTCGAAGGAATCGCCCGGGTGGAGGCCCTGGAGATGAAAAACGTCTGGGCCGGCGGCTTGGCCGGGGCGCTCGGGTTCGGGGGATAATCCAGGCATGTGCGGAATCTTCGGCGTCATGGGCCACCCGGAGGCGGCCAATCTGACCTACCTGGGGCTCTACGCCCTGCAGCACCGGGGCCAGGAGAGCGCGGGGATCGCCTGCGCCGACGGCGCCGTGATCACCTTCCACAAGGAGATGGGGCTGGTCGCGGACATCTTCTCCGAGGAGGTCCTGGCGCGGCTTCCCGGTTCCACCGCCATCGGGCATGTCCGCTACTCGACGACCGGAAGCTCGGAGCTCAAGAACGCGCAGCCGTTCGTCGTCGACTTCGAGAGCGGCTCGATCGCGGTCGCCCACAACGGAAACCTGGTCAACGCCCACGTGCTGAAGCAGGAGCTCGAGGTGGGCGGATCGATCTTCCAGTCCACGATGGACACGGAGGTCATCGTCCACCTGATCGCCCGCTCTCGCCGGGGGCGGATCGAGGACCGGATCGTCGACGCGCTGGCCCAGGTGCGGGGCGCCTATTCGCTCCTGTTTCTGACGCGGGACAAGCTCATCGCCGTGCGCGACCCCCACGGCATACGGCCCATGGTGCTGGGGAGGATCAAGGGGGGGAACGTCGTCTGCTCGGAATCGTGCGCCCTGGACCTTATCGAGGGGGAGCTGGTCCGGGACGTCGAGCCCGGGGAGATGATCGTGATCGACGAGCGCGGGGTACACTCCTCCCATCCCTTTTTCCCCGCGCCGGCGCATTTCTGCGTCTTCGAGTACATCTATTTCGCCCGGCCCGACTCGATCATGGGCGGGACCAGCGTCTACGAGGTCCGGAAGCGGCTGGGGCACGAGCTCGCGCGCATGCATCCCGCCGACGCGGACATCGTCATCGCGGTTCCCGACTCCGGGGTGCCGGCGGCGATCGGCTACTCCGAGGAGTCGGGGATCCCCTTCGAGATGGGGCTCATCCGCAACCACTACGTCGGCCGGACGTTCATCGAGCCGCAACAGTCGATCCGGCATTTCGGCGTCAAGATCAAGCTGAACGCGGTCCGCGGGGTGGTGGAAGGGAAGCGCGTCGTCGTGGTCGACGACTCGATCGTGCGCGGGACGACGGGGCGCAAGATCATCAGGATGATCCGGGATGCGGGGGCGAAGGAGGTCCACGTCCGCATCAGCTCGCCTCCCACCTCCTTCCCGTGCTTTTACGGGATCGACACGCCGCTCCGGCGCGACCTCATCGCGGCCACGCACAGCCTCGAGGAGATCAACACCTACCTCACCTCCGATTCCCTGGGATACCTGACGATCGATGCTTTGTACACCTGCGTTCCCAAGATGGAAAAGGGATACTGCGATTCCTGTTTCTCCGGCAATTATCCGGTGCCGCTCGAGATCCAGGAGAGCGAGGAGCAGCTTCCGCTGTTCCGGGGCTCCGTACGGGTCTAAGATAGATCCATCTTCATCGGGGGAGGCCGAGAGACGCCATGTCCCACCAGCAGGCCGCCGGCAACAGCGACCGGAAGCGGTTCCTTGCGATCCTTAAGGAAAAGAGCTACGAGAAGCGCAAGGTGATCCTTTCCTCCGGGCGCGAGTCCGATTTCTACATCGATTGCAAGCAGACCACGCTGACCGCCGAGGGGGCGGTTCTCTGCGGGCGCCTCTTTTACGAGATGCTGGAGAAAGGGGAGTGGCCGGAGGCGGTCGGCGGGATCACCCTGGGAGCGGACCCCATCGTGACGGCCGTGTCCCTGACCAGCGCCCTCCGCGGCAGGCCGATCCCCGCCTTCATCATCCGGAAGGAGCCCAAGAAGCACGGCACCGCCCAGTGGGTGGAAGGGACGAAGAACCTGCGGCAGGGGATGAAGGTGGCGATCGTGGAGGATGTGGTGACCACCGGGGCCTCCACTCTCCGTGCGATCGAGCGGGCGGAAGACGCCGGGCTGTCGGTCTCCCGGGTGCTCGCCATCGTCGACCGGAACGAGGGGGGCGCCGATACCATCGCGGGGAAGGGGTATCGCCTCGAGGCGATGTTCCTGAAGGAGGACGTGGAAAATGCGTGACCTTCGGCATCGCCGGACGGCGGATCTCCTCGCTCCCGTATTCCTCGCGGCGATCTTCCTCTTCTCCGCATGCGGCACCCGCGTGGGCACCCTGTACGAAAAGGTCCTGGGATCTCCCACGTACGCCCGGACGACGGAGGCATACACGCGGACGAAGGAAGTGCACGACGGGCTCGACACGCGGTTCATCTTCTCCGCCACCTGGCTGTCCTCCGAGTGGATCCAGGCGTTCTCGGAGGAGTACGCCAACATCTACTACCTCGACGCCGAGCGGAAGGAGAAGGTGATCGCCCAATGGAAGGGGGAATCCGGAAAGCACGTGCGGTTCTTCGTCGCCCTCTTCACCCCCGACGAGAGGGGAAACGACCTCGAGAAGCCGGAGACGATCTGGAGCCTGCGGCTGGTCCGGGCGGACGAGAAGGATTTCGAGCCGGTCTATCTCCGGAAGTCGGGGCTGCGCACGGAGGAGATCTCGCGGTTCTTCCCCTACTCGGGGACGTGGTACCGCGCCTACGAGGTGGCTTTTCCGAAGGAGGGGCTGGAGGGGCCGGCGCCCAAACCCGGCGCACCGCGCCTCAAGCTCGTCCTGTCCGGCGTCCAGGGCCGCGCCGTCCTGTCCTGGCAATAGGCGGCACGTCGGGGGGCCGCCACGGCGGTTCCCGCGGCAGGGCTCTCCTCGGCGTTCTCCTGCTCGCCCTGACGTCTTTTGCGGGATGCAATTCGTTCTTCTTCCGTCCCGCGAAGGAGCACGTCGCCAACCCCCACCTCCAACGGGTCGCTCACGAGGATATTTATTTTTCCACGCCGGACGGCCTGCGGCTGCACGGGTGGTTTCTCCGCCCCCCGGGAAATCCCCGCGGGACCCTCCTGGTTTGCCACGGGAACGCCGAGAACATCAGCACGCACGTCAATTCCGTGCTGTGGCTGGCGCTGGAAGGCTACCAGGTTTTCCTTTTCGATTACCGGGGCTACGGGAAGTCGGAGGGCCGGCCGACGCTGGACGGAATCCACGCGGATGCCATGGCGGCGCTGGACACCGTGCTGGCGCTCCCGGGAGTGGAAAAGGACCGGATCGTCGTGCTGGGACAATCGCTGGGCGGCGCCGTCTCGGTCTATACCGTGGCCAACTCCCCGCGCAAGGACCGCGTCAAGGCGCTCGTCATCGACAGCAGCTTCAGCGGATACCGGGACATCGCCAGGGAAAAAATCGCGAGCCTTGTCTTCACGTGGCCGCTTTCGTACCCTGCCGCCCTTCTCTTCGACGACCGCTACAGCCCCCTGCGGTGGATCGACCGCATCAGCCCCATCCCGGTCATCGTCATCCACGGAACCGCCGACCGGGTGGTCCCCTTTCCGCACGGAGAACGGTTATATCGGCAGGCCAGGGAACCGAAAGGGTTCTGGATCGCCAGAGGCCGGGGACATATCGAGGCGTTTGCCGAAGAGGCGCTTCGCGAACAGCTGCTTCGGTTCCTTTCCGACGTGCCGGGAAATGGCCGATAGCGGGGGAAGGGATTTTACTCTTTGACAAGGGGAAAGGCTCATTTCTATTGTATGATAGTGAGACATTATCCGATCGAAGGGAGGCATCGATGAAAAAATTGCTGCTGATCGCTTTAATGGTCGTCTTCATCGCTCCAACCGCTTTTGCCGCAGGGGCGGGAGGAGTGGCGCGCCAGAACACCGGTTGCGGGCTCGGGACCGCGCTCTTCGGCACCAATGCGGACGGTTCGAGCGTGCTCCAGGCGTTCCAGGCGACCACCAACGGCACGTTCGGCAACCAGACGTTCGGCATCAGCTCGGGCACGTCGGAATGCGAGCAGCCGAAGAAGTTCGTCCAGAACGAGCGCCTGAACGAATTCGTGCGCGCCAATCTCGACGACCTGGCGAAGAACATCGCTTTCGGCAAGGGGGAAACCCTCAATACCCTGGCGGAACTTATGGACGTCCCGCAGGCGGAAAGGGAACGCTTCAACCGGAGACTGCAGGTCCACTTCCGCGACATCTTCCCCGATGCGAAAGTGGAGTATGCCCATGTGGTCGACACGATCCTTTCCGTGTCTTCCCGGGGATAACGGACACCCCAAGCGCCTTCGAACGCGTGGGAACGGAGGGTATGCATCGACGTCATGCATACCCTCTTTTATTGTTCCCCTTTCTCCTCGCCCTTCTCCTGCCCGCGGCGCCGGCGACGGGAGCCGAAGCCGGCGACTACCTCCGCGAACTCCAGGCCTCGGCCGGGGAACGGAAGCTCCACGACGACCGCTATTGGGATATCCTCCTGCACTACAGGAAGGGGTGGTTCGAACGCGAAAGCCTCATCGACGACAGGCGCTTTTTTCTCGCCCCGACGGGCAAGAAGGACCCGGCGTCCGAGCTTGCGGCAACCCTTGCCGGTTTCTTCCAGGAACCGGCGCGGAAGGAAACGGGCAACGGGGAAGAGGGACAGCCCCACCCCCGGTGCAGGTTTCCCGCCCGGTTCGAATGGTTGAAACGGAGGCTTTCGATCGACACGTCCCGCCTTCCGGAGGTTTCCTGCGGGGATTTCGACAACGCGCTCCGGCAGATCAACCCGAAATCGGCCTCCCTCATTTTCGCGTCGGCCCACATGAACGCCCCTGCTTCGATGTTCGGTCACACGTTCCTGCGCGTCGATTCCGCCTACCGCAGCCCCCTTCTTTCCTATGCGGTCAATTACGCCGCCACGATCAACCGGCGGGACAACGGACTTGTCTACGCCTTCAAGGGGATCTTCGGGTTTTACCCGGGATATTATTCGATCCTCCCCTATTACGAGAAGGTGAAGGAATACGGCAATATGGACCAGCGGGACCTGTGGGAGTACCGCCTCAACCTCACCGAGGAAGAGGTCCGGCGGATGGTGCTTCACATCTGGGAACTCCAGGGCATCTACTCCGACTACTTTTTCTTCGACGAGAACTGCTCCTATAACCTCCTCTTCCTCCTGGAGGCCGCCCGGCCCGCCGTTTCGTTGACCGACCGGAAGGGGGCATGGGTCATCCCGATCGACACGCTGAAGAGCGTCTTGAAGGCCAACCTGGTGGAGGACGCCGTCTTCCGGCCGTCGCAGGCCCGGCAGATCCGGCATGAGGCATCCTTGCTCGATGACGAAAAGAGGGGGATCACCCGTGCGGTGATCGATGGAACCCTTCCGCCGGAAAACCTCCTCGCGCGCGATATTCCCCGGGAAGACAAGGTCCGGATCCTGGACATCGCTTCGGAATATACCCAGTTGCGCTATGCGCAGAAGAAGCTTCCGCAAGAGGCGTTCCAGAAGCGCTTTGTCGGCATGCTGGGCGCGCGCAGCAGGATGGAGGAACCGGCCGACCCGGCTCCCCCCCTGCCGATGCCTGACCGCGCGGAAAACGGCCACGCGGCCTCCCGGGTCTCCCTGTCGGCGGGAGTGAGAGACAGGGAGGTCTTCCAGGAGATTTCCTATCGGCCGGCCTACCATGAACTGCTGGATCCCGGGCCCGGGTTTACGGAAGGATCGCAGATCGAATTCGCCTCGACGTCGCTGCGCTATTACCCGAAAGACGAAAGGCTTCGCCTCCAGCGATTGGACGTGATCAACATCTTCTCGGCGGCCCCGCGGGACGAATTCTTCCGCCCGGTCTCGTGGAAGATCCGAACGGGGATTGCCGCCAAGGCGTTCGCCTCCGGCAAGGACGGGACGGTCTATACGCTTTCCCCCGGCGGCGGGTTCGCCTGGAAGAACCGTTTTTCCGGCCTCACCTACCTCCTCCTGGAGACGGAACTGAATTATTCGCGCGGATACGAAAAGGAATACGCGGCGGGGGTCGGCCTGTCGATGGGAACCCTCAAGGCGATCACCGACTCCTGGAAGATACTGGCGCAAGGCCGGTACATTGCCGGTGTCCTGGGGGACACCCGCCGGGGGCAGGAGTTTTCGGCAACCCTCCGGCAGGGAGTGCGGCTCTCGCGGTACGGTTCGCTGTTTTTCGATCTGGAACGGATCGTTTCCCCCGACGTCCGCGATACGGAAGCGAAAGGCTCCTGGAACTATTACTTTTAGCTGCGGGCTAGAACCGCTCCCGCCGGATGAGGGTGTCCTTGCGGCCGTGATCCTCGTCGAGGTAGGGGTAGTCGATCGTCGTGTGAAGCCCCCGGCTCTCCTTGCGCTGCATGGCGCACCGCACGATCAGCTCGGCGATGGTGCAGATGTTCCGCAGCTCCAGCAGGTCTCCCGTCACCTTGAAGTTCCAGTAGTACTCCTGGATCTCCCGCTTGAGCAGCTCGATCCGGTCCAGCGCCCGCAAGAGGCGCTTGTTCGACCGGACGATGCCGACGTAGTTCCACATCAGCCGCCGGATCTCGTCCCAGTTCTGCGAGACGACCACCGCCTCGTCGGAGTCCTGGGCTTTCCCCGGGTCCCATTTCGGGACCTGGATCCGAGGGCGGGGCTTGCCGGCGTACAACTCGCCCGCGCGCTTTACGGCCCGGCCGGAATAGACCAGCGCTTCGAGCAGGGAGTTGGAGGCGAGGCGGTTGGCCCCGTGGAGCCCCGTGCAGGCGCACTCGCCGATGGCGAAAAGGCGGCGGATGTCGGTTTCGCCGTGGAGGTCGGTCCTCACCCCCCCGCACAGATAGTGCGCGGCGGGGACGACCGGGATCGCTTCCTTCGTCATGTCGATGCCGAACGAGAGGCAGGTCTCGTGGATGTTGGGGAACCGGCTGCGGATGAAGGCCGCCCCCTTGCGGCTGATGTCGAGGGTGACGCAGTCCTCCCCCGTGCGCTTGAGCTCCGCGTCGATCGCCCGCGCGACGATGTCCCTCGGCGCGAGCTCGGCCATGGGGTGCACCCCCTGCATGAACCGCTTCCCGGCGCGGTTGAGCAGCACGGCCCCTTCCCCGCGGACCGCCTCCGAGATGAGGAAGGATTTGGCGTGGGGGTGGTAGAGGCAGGTGGGGTGGAACTGGACGAACTCCATGTTCGCGATGGTCGCCCCCGCGCGGTAGGCCATCGCGATGCCGTCTCCCGTGGCGATGTCGGGGTTGCTCGTGTAGAG